>Ga0255058_10000029_pt1 | contig 80125 bp, 67 predicted proteins | sample Cases_109_9_MG_FD_188637 | JGI IMG/M metagenome (GOLD analysis project Ga0255058, IMG submission 188637) | Seawater microbial communities from Amundsen Gulf, Northwest Territories, Canada - Cases_109_9 | ecosystem: Environmental > Aquatic > Marine > Gulf | place: Canada: Northwest Territories...
TCGGTTACCACCAATATATCGCTGTCGCGAGATTGTACGCATTCTTTGATGTCTTGTTAGGCAGAAAGCAGTGGGAACGGATTCCCAGAAAAGGTTTTGAAACCGAAAAGAGTGGACACTAACTTAGAGGGGAGAAAATATGACTGTTCTTATTACCGGGGGAGCTGGTTTTATCGGTTCCCATTTAGTCGATAGACTCGCAGACGATGACAATGATCTGATAATCTTTGACGATCTATCTGGTGGAAAACTTGACAACATATCTCATCGTCTAGGTGAAGATAATATTCGGTTTGAAGAAGGTTCGATCCTCGATAAAGATAGACTCGAAAAGCTGATCAAGGAATCCACTTCAGTTTATCATCTTGCAGCAATAGTGGGGCTGGAGAGATGCTGCCCCGACCCGGCAAGGACTTTATATGTCAATATCGAAGGAACCCGAAATGTGTTGGAGCTCTGCAAAAAACATCAGATTAAAACGCTGATGGCTTCCAGTTCGGAAGCTTACGGAAAAAACGAGAAGGCCCCCTTGAACGAAATGGACGACACGATTCTCGGATCCGCTACTATTCCGAGATGGGCATATGCCATTTCAAAATTAGCAGACGAGCATCTGGCTAATGCCATTAAGCAAGATCTACAGATTACAATTGTCAGATATTTCAATTCATATGGTCCAAGAGTGCTGCCTATCGGCGGCAGTGGTGCCGTTGCCCGTTTTATAGAGCAGTCCCTTAAAGGCGAAGTTATCACCGTCTTTGGCGACGGGATGCAAGCCCGCTCTTATACCTATATCGATGACACTATCGACGGGACCATCAGGGCAATGGAGTCTGGTAATGGCAACACTTTTAATATCGGAATGCCCAAAGAGACGACAATAAATGAATTGGCGGAAATGATCAAGGAACTAGTCGGATCAGATTCTATGATCGAGCATATGCCTAGTCCGAAGCGGTGGGGTAAATTCGAAGAGACTCATAGCAGGCTCCCTGATATCACTGGGGCAAGAGAACTGTTCGACTACAACCCTACTGTTTCACTTAGCGACGGCCTTTCTTTAACCATCGACTGGATGAAAACGAAGTCATTAGCAATTAACGAAAAGAGAGCTGCTTGAATCTAAAGGGCGACTTATCGTCTCTGCCAAAGCTAATAGAATCGAAAGAGGCCAAGATCGCTTTTATAGGTCTGGGCCAAGCGGGTCTGCCGGCTGCCATCAACCTTGCCAAAAAGGGCTTTTTCGTCACAGGTTGCGATGTCAATGAAGAGAAACTTGCATCCCTAAAAAACGGAATCAGTTATTCTGAAGATGTTGATGACGATCTCTTAAAAGAACTTGTGGACAATTCCAAATTTAAAGTGACCGATTCAATCGATAGTCTGAGCGACTCAGATATATTCATTTTGGCCGTTCCTACTTTTCTAACAAAACAAAAAACCCCCGATGTCACTGCCGTATCAAGTGTTGGAGGGCAAATTGTAGCATCCCTGAAGAAACGAGCGCTCATCATCTTGGAGAGCACAATATACCCGGGAGCAACAGAGGACATATTAAAAAAACAGTTGGACAATAGGGGCCTCAGTCCCGATAAAGACTACCTCCTCGCCTATTCCCCCTCGAGAATAGATCCGGGAAATAAAAATTGGCCGATAACCAAGATACCAAGAATAGTGGGGGGGCTTACCAAAAATAGTCGAACTGCCGCATTAGAGCTTTACTCTGTCCTAAGCAAAAACGTCATTCCCGCCAGCTCGATAGCTGCCGCGGAGATGACTAAATTATACGAAAATAGTTTTAGGGCGATAAATATAGCGTTCGTTGATAAGATGCATATGATCTGCCGTGCCTTTGATCTGGATGTCTGGGAAATCGTCGAACTTGCTTCCTCAAAACCATTTGGTTTTGTCCCATTCTCGCCCGGTCCGGGAATCGGCGGTGAATGCATACCTATAGTTCCGTTATTCACTGCTTGGAAGGCAAGAGAGTTTGGTCTAAGGGCAAGCTTCATCGAACTGGCAAGCGAGATAATCGATATGATGCCAAACTATTTTACAGAATACCTGATGGACCTTCTTAATAAGGAAGGAAAGAGTATGAAGAACGCAAACATACTTCTAATGGGGCTAGCCTACAAGGGTGATATGGCTGACACACGGGAGTCGCCGGCGATCGATATATTGGAACTCCTTGAAGATCGAGGCGCAAATGTCTCTTATTTTGATCCATATATTCCAAGCTATAGAGTCAACGGACAGACGATCCATTCAATAAATCTTGATCCAAAAACCTTAAAGAACATGGATGCTGTTATCATAGCTACTGCTCATTCAAGAGTAGATTACGACATGATTGTTGGTAACAGTAAGTTGATATTGGATACGCGAAATGCGCTTCGCAACTACGACCTTCCCTTTATCTATCGCTAACACTTAAAACCGCTTACATGTTATTCTTTTATTTTTAAGAAGTGAGGATTAGATGTTGCTTGCAATCGATGTTGGTAATACGGAGACCGCTATCGGTCTTTTTGATGATAGTGGAAAACTAAAAAATCATTGGCGGGTATCGACTAGAGACGACCACACGGCAGATGAGAAGATGATCGAGATCGAAAATATTTTAGCGATAGACGCCCTTTCGAGCTCTGATATTACGGATGTTGTCTTATCTTCGGTTGTTCCGACATGTACGAGATCTTATAGCGAGATGGCTAAGAGGTTGGTAGGTAAAGAGCCCTTGATCGCCAGTCCGAATAATATTGGCGGGCTAAAAATAGAGTATAAATATCCTGAGGAGATAGGAGCTGACAGATTAGTAAATTCGTTTGCCGGGCTTAGATTATTCAAAAGTCCGCTTATTATCGTTGATTTTGGTACGGCAACGACTTTTGATATCGTTTCAAATGAAGGAGCCTACCAGGGAGGCATTATCGCTCCCGGTTTGGAGATATCTGCCCGGGCGCTTTTTGATTCTGCCGCAAAGCTATCGAAGGTCGAGCTCATCGCTCCCGATAATATGATCGGAACTGACACCGTCACAAGTATCCAGTCGGGGTTGATTTATGGGACTGCGGCGATGGTCGATGGTGTTGTCGATAAAATAGTTGCCGCTACCAATACTACATATAATAGTGTGATTGCGACGGGTGGCGTCTCTAAAAGAGTCGCCAGCCATTGCAGAACCGTCTCAAAGATCGAGCCCTTACTTACTCTTTTTGGTCTTCAAATGATCTACGAAGATAATAAAGGCTGATCTCTCTTTGCAACGATTAGTCCGATCGGCCAGCTAATCTCTACTTTCTCAATAGACGACGCCTTTCGCTTTAACGCTTCATAAGCCGGAAGGGCTTTAGGGCCAAATAGGGCCAGTGTTAGCCCTCTACTATGGAGAACATCTCCGAAGTCGCAGCCGCTGATTGACTCTCTCATCTCTACTTCAACTCTTGATTTTATCTTGAAACCGTCGATCTCTTCTTTTAAAAGATCTATTCCGCGCCATTCCCTTGGCGTCAGACTGATATCCTTTGGCTCCATCATCTCACTATACACTTCCTTGAGTATCAGGTTGCCCGTTTCCAAGCAATTTTGAAGACTCTCGCTTAGTCTTCTTGTAGGGGTACTTATGACAAGAGTACCCGCGTTTGTCGCTACCCCTTTAAGCGCCCTCTTGTCATCTACATCAAACCAGTGGTAAGACATGCTGCAAATCAATAGATCGAATTCTTCAGAGACATTCATGTCGGCAAGCCGACAATAATAGTGACTTACAACATTTTCAATGTTGCGGCCGGTTACACTTTTCTCCTTTGATGGATCTAATGTAAAGATCGAAGCTTCCGGGAACATTTGATTTACTACCGATGCGGATATACCAGTACCGCTGCCGATGTCGATTATTCTTTTTGGAACAAATCCTCCTGTCATTCCAGCTTTGCAAGCCAAGGAGGCGATCTTTGAATAGAAATCCCGATTAATGGGTGCGTCGTAAGATCTTTGATTTTCCTTGTAATGTTCGATGATCCAGTTGCGCGTATTCTCACTCATTTAGAACCCCGTTTATCCAATTTCCCACCACTTCCGCAAGCTCAGCAGAGTCGAGAATATCCAAATGGCCAGAATTCTGGATCATGTGGGTCTCCACCCCGGATTCCCGCGCTTTTTTTGCATAATCGATGACAGTACTAAGATCGTTTTCACCATAAACGATACAGGAGCTATCTTTTTTTAGTTGAAAATCAATTTTTCCAAGTACCGACTTTAAACCGCTAAAATAAGTCTCTTCTTTGACGTTTCTCACTCTTAGAGCCTTTAGCAACTCCCTTTTTGCCCCTTCAAAGTAAAATTCCATCGGGGGTGAGATAAGTACCGCTCTCCTATCTTCCCTAGAAGCCATTAAAGCTCCAAGACTATGGCCGACAACAATACATTCATCCGGAATACATTTTAATTCTAAAGCAATCGATCTTTGAAATGCCTCGTATGTGAAAAGCTCGTCTCTTCCTCCGTGGCCGGGAAGATCGATTATCGTGCTACCGATCTCTCTCTTTGCAAGATCTATTCCAAGAGGCAACATCTCTTCTTTAGAACCTCCATACCCGTGAAGGATCAGCGCGACTTTATCTTTTTTTTCCGTTTTAATAAAAATGCGATGCTCGCTATCTCTCTTAACTTTAAAGCTCACTTGCCACCTTTTCTATTGACAAATAGGTTATATCCAGTAACTCTTTCAGCTCGTGCCTTGAGATCGTAAGCGGCGGCATAAGGACTACTACGTCCCCTAAGGGCCTTATGATAACGCCCCTCCCTCTTGCCTCTAGTATCACTCGTCGACCGATTCTTGATGCTATTGGAAATATCTCTTTACTCTCTCTATCCTTAACCAGTTCTATGCCGATCATTAAGCCTGACTGGCGAATATCCCCGACAATACCGATATCGTAAAATCTACTCAGTAGAGAGCCAAGCTCCTCTGACAATGCTTTTGTTTTTTCTATCAGGTCCTCACTTTTAATTAGGTCGATATTAGCTCTGGCCACCTCACAGGCAAGCGGATTTCCAGTATATGTGTGGCCATGAAAAAATGTCCTAAGTTCTTCATGCTCCCCTAAGAAAGCACTATATATTTCGTCTGATGCAAGCGTTGCCGCCAAAGGCAGATAGCCACCGGTTATCCCCTTTGCTACACACATAATATCGGGGCTGACTTTCTCGTGATCAGAGGCGAACATCTCTCCAGTCCGACCAAAGCCGGTCGCTACTTCATCCAAGACCAAAAGGACTCCGTTCTTGTTTGCCAGTTCACTAACTCTTGCCAAATATCCCGGTGGCGAAACCAGCATGCCGGCTGCTCCCTGAACCATTGGCTCAACAATCATTGCCGCGATCTCATCGTTTTTCGTGCTCAATATGTTTTCTAGCTCAACTGTACATTCCATGATACAACCACTCACCTTCAAATCCATCGGGCAGCGATAACAATATGGTGAATCGACTTTGTAGCCATCGAAAAGAAGGTCTTCATATTTTTTATGAAAAAGATCGATCCCTCCAACACTTACCGATCCGATAGTATCCCCGTGATAAGCGTTTCTAAAGCTGACAAACTTATTTTTTCCTTCGTAGCCCAATTCTTTCCAATACTGATAAGACATCTTTAATGCGATCTCAACCGCGGTCGACCCACTGTCGGAATAAAAGACTTTGGCTAAACCTTCGGGAGCAATATCGATCAGTTTTTTTGCGAGTCTTATAGCCGGTTCATTGGTAAGCCCCAACATAGTAGAGTGAGCGATCTTGCCCGCTTGATTTCTTAGAGCTTCATCTAGTCTTTTGTTTCTATGCCCATGAACATTTACCCAAAGGGATGAAACACCATCTAAATACCGGTTACCTTCCGAATCAAAAAGATAAGAGCCGTCTCCCTTTTCTATCACCAGCGGATGCGGTTCTTCCTTCCTATACTCATTCATTTGAGTAAAGGGATGCCAGACGTACTTTAGGTCGTCCCTCACCAAATCGGGTGTCATGTCCTTTGGCGGTTTAAAAATTTTTCTTATCCGAGATTTATCCTGTTTTTTAATTAAAGATTTTAATAAGGTTATTCCTTTTTCATCCATGGTGAATTCAGGCATTTCCGGAATAACGGCAACAACGGGAAGGCCGGTCAACCTCTTGAGCTCAACAATGTTAGTTTCCATAGCTATGCCGTTGTCATCCCTAAATCGATTAATGATGAGACCAAGGATGCTTATCCCCCTGGCTCTAAGCGCTTCCATACTTAATAGCGTGTGATTGATAGTTCCAAGACCGATGTCGACTACATGGATGACCGGAAGATTCATCTTCCCTATAATATCCAAAACAGTTGCATTCTTTGTGACCGGGACATAAAGACCGCCTGCCCCTTCCACTATCACTGCCTGATGCGTAAGCTTTAAATCTTCGTAGTAGCCTAGGATCAGCTCTACATCTATTTCCTCATTAACAGCTTTAGCAGCTATATAAGGAGATGCAATTTCTTTATAGACATATGGATTATTTTTTTTCTCTACATCCGAGCCGGCAGCAAAAGACATAAAAGCGGCATCTTGTGATAAAAGCTTACCGCCTGCTTCATGGCTACCGCTTTGAACAGGTTTCATAAAACCGACATCAATTCCCATGTCTTTATATAGAAGGATTAAAAGCGCGGCTGCAGTACTCTTACCTATCTCCGTGTCGTTTCCCGTAACAAAAAGGGAGGGAAAGTCTGATCTTTTATTTTTTTTCTCATTCATTTCTTCATCCGTTACTTAAGCTAGGCATCATTAACGCTGTTGCTAAGTGATTTTACAAAGTCGTCCAGTTGTTCGTGGGTATGATGGGCGGAAATGGTTATTCGGATCCTGGACGTACCCCTGGGAACGCTTGGAGGCCTGATCGCCGGAGCCAAAAATCCATTGTCCAATAGAGCACGGCTGACCTTTTGAGTCGTTTCTGGATCATTTAACACGATTGGAATTATCGGTGTTGGGTCACTGCTGACTGCGAAGCCGCTTGAAACGAGTTTTCGTCTCATATATGTGACCTTGTCCCCCAACCTTTTTTGCCAGAACGGTTCATCCCTCAACAGCTTTACGCTTGCGCAAGCTGCCGCTATTGCTGATGGGGGCAGAGCTGTTGTATATATGAGAGTCTTTGCTTTATTGGTGATCAATTCGAGGGCTTCTTTTTTGCCGGCGACAAAACCGCCCATGCTGCCTAGCGCCTTACTCAAAGTTCCGATCTGATAATCAATATTACACCCATCGAATATGGAGTTAGAACCCGTTCCATCCTTACCTAAAACGCCGGTCCCATGAGCGTCATCCACAACTAAGATAGCATCATACTTATGAGCTATACTGCTTAACTCTTTTAAGGGAGCGATGTCACCATCCATTGAGAAGACCGAATCAGTTACGATGATCCTTCTTTTAAACCCACTCGATTCCTTTAATTCTTTCTCGAGATGATCAACGTCCAGATGGCGATATCTTAAGAATTTAGCCCTTGAAAGAAGACTGCCGTCAATTAGACTCGCATGGGAAAGCCTATCCGCAAGGATAATATCATTTTTACTGGAGATAGAATTTAATACTCCGATATTTGTCATGTAGCCAGAGGAAAAGACAAGTGCCGATTCAGTTTCTTTAAGCCGAGCCAGCTCATCCTCAAGCTCACAGTATCCTGATGAGTTTCCTGAAAGCAACCTGGAGGATGTACCTCCGAACCCATATCTTTCCAATGCTTCTTTTGCCGCTACCTTAACAAGCGGGTGATGAGAAAAACCAAGATAATCATTGGTTGAAAAATTAATTACCTGCTTGCCATCAAATACTCCCTTTACCGGACTAACAGGCTCATAATCTCTTACTTGCCTATACAGATTAGATTTTTTTAAAAGGTCTAGCTCATACTTATAATCTATCATCACGTTCTACTTTAAATCCAATACTTTCAAGTGCCTCAATATCTCTCTTGAGATCAGGACCTTTTGTCGTTAGATAGTCGCCGATCAGGAGCCCGTCAACACCGGCGCTAATTCCCAGTTTTTGGTATTTGCCAAGCGTTTCGCATCTTCCCGCGGCAAGCCTAATGATCGTTGTCGGCATAATAAGACGAAATATTGCGATAAACTTTACAGCTTCAAGCGCATCCATCGGAGGCCTGCCATAAAGAGGAGTCCCCCGCCTCGGGTCTAAAAAATTAATAGGCACTGAATCGGGTCCTATCTCTTTTAATTCAAATGCAAATTCTATTCGTTGCTCCGTCGACTCTCCAAGGTTTAATATGCCCCCGACACAACATTCGATTCCGGCATCTTTAATATTTCTTATCGTCCTAAGACGTTCATCGTAGTCGTGGGTGGTACAGATCTTTGGATAGAAACTTCTCGCAGTTTCAATATTGTGATGGTATCTATTAAGGCCGGCATCGACTAGTGATGCCACTTGATCCTTGTTTAACCTGCCTAGAGAGGCGCACCGTTTCAATAATGTCTCATCCTTCATCCTAGATAACGCTTCCATTACTACTTTAAAATCATCTCTTGATAGAGAGTCGCCGCTTGTCACTATACAAAAACGATCGGCCCCGAGATCTTCTGCTTGCTTCGCTTTGGAAAGGATCTTATCGGATGTTACCATCTCGCTAGTTTCGATATCGCAGTCATAGTGATCCGATTGAGAACAAAAATGACAATCTTCCTGGCATCTGCCCGATCGGGCATTAACAATGGAACAGAGGTCGGCTTTATCACCCCTAAAGCGCCTCCTGATATTATTTGCTGCCTCGGCAAGTTCGAAGATCTCTTCGTCATCGATATCGGCAAGCTCTGCGGCAGTATCAAAATCAATGCCGTCGGCTGTTGTTATTTCAAGCAGGGCTTTTAACCGCTCCATCAAAAATTCTCCCATTGTAAACTATCTAGATGTTTTGGGTTTACAATAAGGTTAATTTTGATCGGTTGTCAAGCCAGGCAAATAACTCTAAACTAATTGGCGCTACTCGAAAAGTAAGTTGTATTCTGTGAATATTAAATTGTAAACATTGAACGATTGGGAAAGATTAAGGCTCGGAGATTTCTCCGGCCTTATGGCCATTTTCTTGAAATAACAGAGATATCGGATGAGGGCTTACATTCAAAGAGGCTTATGATCCGCTTTAAGAAAGTTTTTCATTTCCATTTACCGATAGTCGATAAAAACCTCTACGTTCTTCCCCACCCCTTAAAACTCGATAGTTGCTTATTTTATCCCACTCTCCGTTCCCCGTGGTCAGTTCTCAAAAATACTTACGAAAACTCTCTTTTAAGCTCTTCCAAAACGTTCCAACCAATATTATCGGGGTGATCCTCCATCGATTTAATAAGAGCTTTGCCAATCGGCTTTCCAAGAGGCGGGGGGTTGTGGACTAGCTTTCTAATTGAAAAAGGGGTTAGAGATAGAGGGTTGAAATCGGGCTTTAAATATCCCTTTTCAATAGCGTACTTGGCAAGTGTAGTCCGTGGTTGAATTGCTAAAAATATTATAAAGGGACGGATCATATCCTTTCCAAATATATCCGCGATGCGCTCGACCGTATCAATCGTCTCTAGGATAGTCTCCTTTGTCTCATGGGGCGCGTTTAACGACAGGTCTAGATTGATTGTCCCTTCGTAACCCGCCGACTTCATCAACCGACAGGCGTCAAAAAACTTATCGAATTTCATCCCTATCTTTAGCCAATCAACGATGGGTTGGCAACCGGAAGTTATGGAAAGGCGAAGATGGCGAAGACCCGATCTAACCATCTTATCAGCGAGCGTTTCTGTTACGTTATCTATCCTTAAATATGAAGACCACCTGATATCCAGATCACGATCGATTAATTCATCAAGTGTCTTCTCCACGATCGGAAGAGAATGCCTGCTTGGGTAGAACTGAGAATCACAGAACCAGATCTTATTGACACCGAAATCTTTTACTAGGATCTCTGCCTCTTGAGCTATTACTTCGGGTTTTCTATATCTGACCTTATAACCATCGATAAATCCGTAGGCACAAAACACGCATTTGTATGGACAGCCTCTCTTGGTCTGAATAGCTACCTCGTAATCTTTCTTAAGATAGTTCGTAAAGTTAGGAAATATCTTAGATATATACTGAAAGTCGACGGGAGTGCTCTCCTCCCATAAGGGAAAATATTCCTTTTTTTTATAAAGTTTTACTTTTCCTTCTTGTTTGATGGCAACTTTTTCATCGACGAGATCAACTCCGTCTATCAGTTTTAATATGGCGCTCTCTCCCTCCCCACCAATGGCTACGGCGCCTTCCGGAAGACGTTCGGCCATAATGTCTAAGAAAAGCCCGAAAGCCGGCCCACCGGCCCAAATCTTTTTTTTGGGAAACTTTCGATTTGCCATGTTAATAAGAGAAAAATTTCTTTTGACCCTATCGTTATAGTCTAAGACCATCCTGATGCCGCTTAGTGCTGCTTGGGTCCTTTTGATTGGATTTTTTGAATGATAGAATGTGAGGGCATGGTATAGTGATGCATCGGCTTCATTCGGACTAAAGGGTTGCATGTTTCGCCATGAGAAAGCAATGGCATCTGGTTCATGTGTCTTAATAGCATCGACAAGTGCCCGTTTCTCATCAATGTCATCGAATAAGACCATATCGATTATTTGTTGATCGATTTCAGGTCTTTTTTTATGCACCCAGTCAGCCAGATAGATAACGCTTGACGGATAAATTTCAGGACACTTTAGCCTGACATAGAGAATCGATTTAATCGCCAAAGATTACCGCTCCAGGGACTAGTTGATACTTAAGCCTTGCAAGTAAGGCAGATGAGAATTATATCATAAATCTTAGTGTTATTTATTCCTGCCCCGACTGTAAAAGGTCGTCGGTTAAGTTGTGCGGAAGTCTCCAATCACAAGTCGACCCTTGAGAGATAAGGCCGGGTTCGTATCTCATTACTTTATTTCTTCCCTCGTGCTTGGCTTCGTACAAAGCCTGGTCTGCTTTGTCCATCAAATCGAGGCCATCATGGGAATCAGTTGGGAGTCCCGCTACTCCGATACTGATTGTAAGCTTTTTGTTAGGTTGATCTTCTTCACCTTTGAATTCACTTTCCTCGATACTTTTTCTCATCCGCTCGGCGAAAGCGAGGGCTTCTTCTTTATCCGTCTCCGGAATAATGATCGCAAATTCCTCTCCCCCTGTCCTTGCGAATACATCGATGTGCCTTACTTGGTCTTTAATTAGATTACTGATCTTAACAAGCGCCTCGTTACCAACCATGTGACCATGAGAATCATTATAGTTCTTAAAGTAATCTATATCGAAAGTGATGAGAGAGACTGGATGATTATAACGGACTGCCCGTTCTATTTCTTCATTTAGGCGCTGAAAAAAGGTCTTCTGATTCAGGAGGCCGGTGAGGCCATCGGTTATTGCCATTAGCTTTGTTTCTTCAAGGAGCTTGGTCCTCTCTATGGCAAGGGCTGCATATGTAGATATTAGTGATAGAGAGTTAATGTCATCAGACGTGTACTCCCGCTCCACATAGTCATCTACATAAAGAATGCCAATTATCTTGCCTTCAACAGTAAGAGGGGCGGCGATGATAGATTTTATCTTTTCATCCAGAAGAAGCTGATTATTAAACGATTTATATTTCTTCATATCGGAAATGACGACAGGCAATTTCTGATTCAAGATGTGGCTTGTGAGACCGCCTGAACGAAGCTTCCACCTTTTAACCATATGAAAGTCGTTACTAAATCCCTTTGAAGCGCTGAGTACCATCTCACCGGATTTCTCATCTAAAACAGCTAGACTTCCCGCTGGACACTTAGTTATCTTGGTTGCGAAATCGACGATAGTATTATTTACCTCTCTTAAGTCCTGGCTGGACGATAATGTTAAGCCAAAATGGTAGAGGTCCTCAAAATTTGAGAGACGACGCTGAGTTTCGTCCCGTCTCTTCTTTTTCTCTTCAATGATCTCACAAATAAGGCTGGCACAAGAGCCAGTAACGATATCAAATTTCTCTGACTTGTTCATCTTGAGATCGTTAGAAATAAGCTCGTTATCGGTAACGTCAAAGATGACATCGTAGTCGACCTTGGAGAGCATCTCCCGGTAATCGTTGTAAACAGGCATATCAAGCTCATCAGCCGGACTACATTCTTTAGAATCGGAAATATCGGAAATAGCGGCAACGCTTATTACGGAACTGCCTCTTAATAGATCTATCAAGTGACAACAATCACTACCTGACCCGATGATCACGACTTTCTTCATATGACTAGATATTTTTTTTCCATATACGTATTATCGTCGAATAAAGATAAGGACTTAACATGTATTGATTTATTACTTACTATTAAATAGTTGCTTAGCGTTACCATAAGGAGACGAGGAGGATTTCAAGAATTGGATAGTAAAATTAATTATGATTCATTTAATTGGTTTAATGATGGCGGCTGGGAAGAGCTCTTTATCGTAGGAACTGCCTTTAGGATCGGGGTTTTTAAAGCCCTAAAAACCGGCCCCCTCTCACTTGAGGCACTCGCCGAAAACATCAATTCCGATGTAAGAGCTTTAAAAGTCTTCCTTGGCGCCTTGGCCGGATCGGACTATATTATCAACTCCGAAGGTCAGTATTCGATTTCTACAGAGATAAAAAACAAATTAGCTGATGAGGAAAGCCCTGATTTTGTAGGTTATTCTGTATCGCACTCTTTTAGGCTTGCGGAACGCTGGCTTACTCTACCCGAGGTGATAAAAACCGGTAAACCTTACGAGGGAGATCGCTTTTCAGAGACGGTCAAGGGATTTGTTGGAGCCATGGATGTCTATGCCAGGGTCACGGCCAACAAAGTAGTAGATATTTGTTTAGAACTGAATCCGGATATCAAGAAGATGCTCGATATCGGAGGAGCTCTGGGAACAGTAAGTAAACTTTTTGCTGAAAAAGGAGTAGCTGCAACATTATTCGATACGCCTAGTGTCATCGAGATCACTTCAAAAGAGCTCGAAGATCACGAGAGAATGTCATTCGAAGCCGGCGATTTCAATGAGGATCTACCAGAAGGACGGTTTGACCTCGTCTATTTAGGAAATGTCACTCACATCTATGGACCGGAAAAAAATAAATCTTTGTATAAAAGAGTAGCCGATCGACTAAGTGAAAGCGGTATGATTGCGATCCTGGATTTCGTAAGAGGAGTAAGCCCCTCTGCCCCTTACTTTGGTGTAAACATGCTAGTAAATACGGAGAGCGGTGGAACCTGGACTATTGATGAGTATACCGAATGGTTAAAAGGAGCCGGTTTTTCAGACATAGTATTCCATGATGTTGAAAATAGAGATCAGCAGCTGATTACAGCCAAACTGTCGTGATTAGAGTGTGCAATCAAGAATAAGCCTTATTAGGTATTAGTATTAAAACACCCCTACGGACATGCTAAGAAGCTAGCTCGTTTCTCAAAATTAGGTGAGAATTAAGTTATCTGATTTGCGTTTTTTAGTCTATCGTAGTATGATTCTGCGGTTGTTTAATAATGTAGTAGCAGTTATAGGATTTTGGGGCGCAATACTTTTGAATAGATAGGATTTACAAATTTCTTGCTTCTCGTCTTTTACCATTTCTGTTCATAAAAAAGGAGTTTTTTTGTCTAATTCAAATCGTTCATTTTCAAATTCTCGTAACCGTGCCTTTGGTAAAAAAAAGCACCACGGCAACAGGAGTCCCAAGAGGAAGGCGGCTGCCTTCGATCCATCCCAACTTGTCCAAAGAGCAGCGCCGGCAACTGCCAAGGTAGAGTATTTGCCTAAAAATAGTTTTTTAGATTTTCCCATCAATAGAAGGTTGAAAGAGAACATAAGGGCCAAAGGGTATGTGCAGCCGACACCCATTCAGGATCAGGCAATCCCTCATGTCTTGAAAGGAAAAGATGTGGTCGGTGTTGCTAGTACCGGTACAGGAAAAACGGCGGCATTCTTAATTCCCTTAATAAACCAAGCTTTAACCGATCGCAATATGCGAGTTTTGATAGTAACTCCCACACGCGAACTTGCAACCCAAGTAACTGATGAGCTTAGGATTTTCTGTAAGGGCCTTAATTTATTTTCAGCTCTGTGTGTCGGAGGGTTATCAATAAAACCACAGATCGATAAGTTAAAGAGACGACCAAATTTTGTTATCGGAACTCCTGGACGACTAAAAGATTTGGCTAATAGAAGATGTCTACAATTCTCCGATTTTTCTGCGATTGTCTTAGATGAAGTCGATAGAATGCTTGACATGGGTTTTATAAATGACGTGAAACATATCATCGACCGCTTGCCTGCCAAAAGGCTTTCGCTGTTTTTTTCAGCAACAATCTCGCCAAAGGTAAAAATGGTCATGCAAAGCTTTCTAAATGATCCTATCTTTATAACAGTTGAACCAAAACAAGCCTCTAAAAATGTTGACCAGGATGTTGTAAAAACAGCCGGGAAACCGAAAGTAGACGTACTTCACGATCTGCTGATAAGAGACGGCTTCGATAAGGTGCTGGTATTTGGACGAACAAAATGGGGCATAGAAAAATTATTAAACGAATTAAAAAAACGCGGCTTCAATGTCGCCTCCATCCACGGAAACAAAAGCCAAGCTCAACGGCAAGCGGCATTAAAACAATTTAGGTCGAACAAGGTGCAGGCTTTGCTGGCAACGGATGTTGCTTCAAGAGGGCTGGACATCGATAATGTCACCCATGTGATCAATTTCGATCTTCCGGAAACCTATGATGATTATATACATCGTATTGGAAGGACTGGGCGGGCCGATAAAACCGGTACGGCACTGACTTTCGTTTAGCCTTAGTCTTTAAGGCGCTGCTACTGGTTGTTTTTCCATTTTGTAAGTAATCCACTTTTCGCTGAGGGCGATAGTAAATCCTCATGATCAAGCTGACTTCGCCTTTCTCTAAAATATTTTTTCCTAGTTCCTAAAAAGCCGCCCTCGTCGTCCGTTCCCTATAATATCAACCCCAATACACTCGTCATTTACAATATGTTTGCCTCATATTTTTATACAATAGCGCTCGATTGTATAATCCGTTATAATTTATTAACTACAATTACAACGTAGGCTTGAATCCTCAAAATAAAATTTTAAGAAGGCTAAATGAAAATAACCAACGTTTCCTGCAGGTCAGTCAACATGAAAAAAGTCTGTGCTCTTGCAAGCATCACCATCGATGATGCGATAGTGGTCCACGATTTAAGGATTGTCAAAGGTAAGGACGGTTTTTTCGTTGCTATGCCAAGTAGAGTGCTGCCTAGCGGTGACTTTAAAGACATCGCTCACCCGATAACAACCGAGTGCAGAGAAAATATTCAAAAAGCCGTTCTTTCACATTATGTTGAAACTAAAACTATTGAGGAAAATAAAGCATCCCCTTTAAGTCGATAGTGTTCCATTTTCCAAGCTTACTTATTGTTTGAGAAATAAATAATATATAATTGACTGCATAGATTTTGGACATGCTTATGAAAGCAATTGTATATAAAAAATATGGCTCCCCCGATGTTCTTGAATTTAAAGAAATCGAAAAACCTGTTCCCAAAGATAATGAAGTTCTGATAAAAGTTCATGCAACGTCCATAAATGACTGGGACTGGGGTCTCCTCCGAGGTAAGCCGTTCATGGTCCGATTGATGGGTGATGGGCTTCTAAAACCAAAAAAGAAGATACTCGGAGCCGACATAGCAGGGCGGATTGAAACGGTTGGCAAAAACGTAGAGCAGTTTAAATCTGGAGATGATGTATTTGGTGACATATCCGGGTGTGCTTGGGGCGGTTTTGCCGAGTACGTATGTGCCCGCGAAAATGCAATAACTATAAAACCGGCTGGCCTGACATTTGAGGAAGCAGCGGCCGTGCCTCAAGCGGCGATCCTTGCCCTACAGGGGCTTCGACGTAAAGGAAAGGTCTGGTCAGATCAAAAGGTCTTGATTAATGGTGCGGGTGGTGGAGCGGGTACGTTTGCGGTGCAGATCGCTAAATCATTCGATGCTGTTGTGAGCGGCGTGGACAGCACGAGAAAAATGGATATAATGCGCTCGATCGGTGCAGACCATGTCATCGACTACACTGAAGAGGACTTTACCAAAAATGGCCAGCGTTATGATCTGATCCTCGATATGGCAGCCCATCATTCGATTTTTGATTACAAACGTGCATTAAGCCCCGAAGGAATCTATGTCATGGAAGGAGGTGCCACTGCTCGAATTTTCCAAGGCATGCTCCTGGGGCCATTGATTTCAATGACCGGGAGTAAAAAAATGGGCCTTCTTATCCATAAGCCAAACAAGGATTTGGATTTTGTAAAAGAACTTCTTGAAACCGGCAAAGTGGCACCTATTATAGATAGGCGTTACCCGTTAAGTGAGGTTGCAGAAGCTCTCCGTTATTTTGGAGAAGGAAAAGCCCGAGGAAAAATCGTAATAACTGTTTAGCATAATGACAGCACCTGACAAATCAATAGAATTGGTTCCTAGGCCTTACTAGACAAACTTCGAGAATTTAACTCATGACTGACTAGTGTCTAAGCTATTCTCAAATTTATCATAAGCATCATCGTTAATTTCCAGAATATCCTTTTTGTTGATTGATATGAAGACAAGACTGTAAACCGACTGGCTCATCAAGGCCATCGAGAACAAAATAAGCCCGTTTAATAATATCTCTATATTAATAAGCTGCAAAAGGGCGACTATCGTGAGCATGGATGCGAATATTGCCAGAATCTGAAGTCTGGAAATCGATAACTCGTTCTTGGTCGCTGTCTTACTTATGAACCTAAAATATGAAAGCTTTATTCTTCTCGGTGTAACAACACAATAAGTGAACCCGATTAGTGGTCCGAGCATTGCAAAATATAAGCCGGTATAAATAGAGGAAATCAACCAAAAAGCTAAGAGGTTTCCACCGACGCCGAGGGTAAAGGTCGCTGTTAGAAAAATTTTTGATCTGCTCCTCGATTTCAATTGATCCTCATCAGTTAGATTTATCAATCTATATCGACCTAAAGTCATCGAGTCTAAAGAAAAACGGAGCTCGGGGTTTTATTAGAGAAGCCTCGAACTTTTTATGAGTTCGACATTACTTATAAGTTTTTACAGTATCTAAAAAACCCTATAATTCATTCTCGTTTGCATAAGCTTTAAAGGGAATAAAAATGAATATGAAAAGTCATAAAGACAATGTCCAAAAACTATCGCTGATCGGATCTGTATCACTGGGAACAGGTGTGATGATAGGCGCAGGAATTTTTGTCCTTACGGGACAAATAGCTGAGTTAGTAGGTGATTTATTCCCTCTAGCATTTTTAGGAGGTTCAATAGTTGTGGGATTCAGCTCATATTCTTATGTAAAATTTTCTAATGCTTATCCCTCATCCGGAGGCGTTGCCAAGTTCTTAACTAAAGCTTACGGACCAGGCACTGCTACGGGCACATACTCTTTATTGATGTATGTATCAATGGTCGTTGCTGAAAGTTTGGTTGCCGGCACATTTGGCGCATATACCCTAAGATTATTTCCAGAAGAATATGCAGGCTATGCTTCCATTTTAGGGGTAGCACTTCTTGCGCTGGCTTTCATAGTTAATGTATCGGGCAATAAAATTATTGGAGCAATAGCAACCTTAACGGCCGGTATTAAAATAGTAGGCATTGCCTTACTTGCTATTGCTGGCCTAGCAATAACTGGGCTCCCTGATATTACTGGCAATTTTGTAGAAGAAAATAACACATCTCTGCCGGCAGGATTAAGCTTCATTGCTGCGCTGGCGCTATCGATCCTTGCTTACAAAGGATTTACAACAATCACCAATCAAGGGGGTGATATTCAAAATCCGCATAAAACCATCGGGCGTTCCATTATTATTGCTATATCACTTGTCTCACTGATTTATATAGTTTTAGCCTTATCGGTAGCGGGTGCATTGAGCATTCCGGAAATCATTGTCGCAAAAGATTCCGCTTTAGCTGTAGCAGCGCGACCGATTTTTGGAATATGGGGCGAGCGGTTAACTATTTTTATCGCCATTATTGCTACCGTATCCGGTGTAATAGCTAGCGTTTATTCAGCATCAAGGTTACTTGGAATGCTAAGCAAAATGAAACAGGTACCTGATCTCTGGGCAAGCAAACTTAGTAACCCTTCACTCATTTTTACTGTATCTTTGGCAATGCTTTTAACGGTCTTGTTTAACCTAACGCGAATTGCTTCTATTGGAGCTATTTTTTACCTTATCATGGATATTGCTATACACTGGGGGCTGTTTCGACATCTTAGAAATAAAGTTAATTACAATCCTGTTATTCCTTTTATTGCCTTAACAATGGATGCAACCATACTCTCAGCATTTATTTACGTAAAATATCTAGATGACCCGTTCGTTCTTATAGTGGCCGTGTCCGGAATAGTTTTTATCACCATCTCTGAACGCCTTTTTATGATCTCCCATACCGACACTGAAGGAAAAATGCATATGGGAATGGATGATGAAGACATGAATGGAACGATGTAGCTGTTAATTAGTGTCATTAATAATTGACGAGGAACAATGACAACGCTCTCTCTGGTTCCTAGCCTTAAAGCTAGTTAAAAGTCTCAGTTTTCAACAATAGACGTATATTGAGTGACCTTATTGGACAAGCTTCGACCCATTAATTGAAATTAACTTTTAATAACTGCTCCATTTGCAGCTAAAACCACATAGGGGCTTCTAAAAACTATTGGCTAGAACTTATTAAATCTTATTTAGTTCAACTGAAGTATTTAGTGAGCCTTGAATTACTGCTTCCTCTTTCTGTCCATATGCAAAGCTAAGAAGAACATCGCCCCGTCCATTCCGCTGAATTACATCTAATGCTCGTTTGCCAAACGTATTTACCAATGTTGTATAAAACCTTGCTCTAAGCGAGTGCGGGAAGTGACTATTTCTCGGATTCATTGTTTCATATACTCCACTTCCGGCATTATTTCTTATATAGAAATTTCTACTAAAACCACTTCTATTTAGAAGGTCACCCAAACTATCCTCAGTAAAATAAAAAAGGTGATCCACGGGGCTAAATATAGACCAATTTATGCCGAGGAATAATCTACTTAAAGCATTATAATTAGGTGTACTTATAACCAGCAAACCACCCTCGTTTAGCATATTGTTAGCTGCCTTTAAAACTCTAAGTGGATTGAAAAGGTGTTCAATAACATCAAACATGACTATTACGTCAAATGTGTTAGCTTCAAAATTAATATCTTCAGCCTTTTCGAATTTAACATTTAATGAGAGTTCATCGCTTGCAAATTGAAAGCATGGTAATGAAGCCTCAGTGCCAACTACATCCCAACCAGCTCGCTCAGCGCTTTTTAAAAAAAACCCAGCTCCAAAACCAATTTCCAGTAATTTTTTTTCATTACTTAATTGTCTTTTTTCTTCAATAAGATCAATAATCGTCGAATAACGTTGATCGAAAAAATCTAAATTATAATTATTGTCAACAATGCCAAACGATGGCAGATATTCTTTCAAAAAATAATCATCATCATATCGATTTAAAATATCCTTTTCGGGCAATCTTGGATTTACAAAAATTAAACTACAGTCTAAACATTGCGAAATATCGAGATCGAATTTTCTAAACAAAGGCTTAGAAGTATTGCAACCGCAATTAACACATTTCAAATTCTCTAAAGGCATAATCAAGACCCAGCCGTAGTTTGGCGACAACTTTTTATTGATTATACAAGTTTGCATAATAACTCTGCAAACTCGGCAAGATATTATCAGCCAACCGTGCCTCAATCTTATGAGACAAAATAAATTGGCCTTATTGGATAAACTTCGAACCTTTAATTTATTTTAAAACTTCAGCAAAGCCAACTTATCAGCATTTCACCATTTTTTGATAACACTTTGGGCCATGCCTGCCTTAACGTCTATTGCTGCCTGGCTAATCATAATATCTGCAATAATATTTTCTTTTGAATATTGATATTCACGTGACAGCACCGGTTTTCATATTTAATGTATAAGAGCCTTATAGGAATCGAAAAGTGATGCTGACAAACGACCCCAAATTTTCAGAGATTACGACGTCGCCCAAGAACTTGGCTCCTCGTAACGACGATAAAGCCGTCGGTTGTACATATTGATTTGAAAACGACCAGAGGGCTTTGCGTGGTGTAGCTACAAGGAAGGCAAGAAATTTTCCCAGCGAGTGTGCGTCGAGGTGTACGTTCTGAAAAAGCAAACGTAAGAGTAATTTAAGTTGAATAGGCTAGAGGACACATAAGGAGTTAGCTGCAAGGCGCTAAAGGATTAACGAAGGGAGCATACTTTTTGGTATGTGACCTGAGGACAATCCGCCTAGCAACGCAGCAGATGATTGCTTAGGTGTTCTCTACTTTTTCCCAGGCTTGGAGGTTGCGTTCTATATCCCACTTCCGCTCATACTCATGCCGAGCTTCGATCAAATTCTCAACCGCCGGTGCCCAGCTATCTTTTACGCTGTACTTTTCTGGATCGGAAAGGTAAAGATCGATCGCCTCTCGGTAAAGTTTAGTGGCCGCTTCAATGTAGTATGCGGGCATCGCTCTACCCTCTATCTTTAATATTCTTACCCCGTTCTTTAAATAATAAGGTATCTTGCCTAGCCCAACATCATCGGGGCGGCGCATGAGTTTACCATCAGCTTTAACGATGCCGTTGGAAGTAAGAGAGCAGTTTCTCTTACAGATAAGATGGCACTCGCCTTTTGTATTGTTTTGTCCTACTAGGCGAATATCGCCAAGATCCTCATCATAGTCCCATTTCTGTTTCCAGTAACTAGACATATAACAGATACCATCAAACATATAGCAGATGCCGCCGTGAACAAAGACCTCTAAATCCACATCGACTTTCCCGTGAATCTCTTCCACTCCCCCGATATCCTCGAGGCTTCTTGACACTACAACAACGCTTGCCCCAAGATCCTTATAAAACTGGGCGGACTCCGGATTTACAATACTTGTCATGATCGACGCGTGGATGGGAAGATCGGGAAAATTCTTGTGGATCCAATCCATCATCCCTACATCAGAAACGATGACGGCATCAACACCAAAATCGTTTATCTCAGAAACTCTTCTCTTGAAGTTATCGACATCGCTTGGTTTGGGGCAGATATTCATTGTAGCGTAGACTTTCGACCCATGGGAGTGTACGGTATTGATAAGATCTTCGAAACTTTCATCCTTAAACTCGACTCTTTTTGGACGCATGGATAGATTAGTAACGCCGGCATAAACAGCGTCCGCTCCATTTTTAGCGGCTACTACCGCTGTATCTATGCTACTTGCGGGGGCCATCAATTCCACTTTTATACTAGATTTTGTCATTTCCTAGCCTTACCCATTTAGCTCTTGTCCATCGCTTTTTTGGCTGCCATAAAAGGGTCTTCATCGAGTGACGAGATGTAATCTTTACCGGACAGACCATAGCGCCAACCGTTGCTTAGATCACCGCAGACCTCTTGAAGATGTCGCTTTAGATCATTAGCCGGATAATCTCCTCTTGAAGCCATTTCGACCAGCGCATTTCTATAAATATTCGCTATCTCAGATATGCGCTCGGCTTCGTCAAAGTGAGTCTCTAGTCGAAACCCGTCAAAACCCTTACTTATTAATGCCGGCATAAATTCAATCATTGAAAAATCATCCGCACTGACAAGCGATGTGCCCACACATCTCATCTTCCAGTCACCCATATCCAGATCGTGAACCTCAGCGCATTGTTGACGACACGGGTCCATCTCCTCCCCAGGAAGATTTCTCCTTAGCAGGCAAGAGTAAGCCATGCCAAGAGGAAGGCTTCCATGTACCGGAACTGCAAATTCTATTCTTTCAACCTGCTCTTTAATCAGCTCGACTTCACTTTCCAAAAGTTCATTAGCGGGAACGATTCTAGTGACCCCCATATCCTTGTAAAAAATAGCGGTCTCAGGTTGATAGATATTTAAAAAAGAGCTCAGATGCACAGGCAGATCGGGAAAGTTTTTTCGCGTCCATCTAAGAACGCCGGCGTCATGGATTTCAACGGCATCGGCACCAAAAGCAGCTGCTCTAGACACTATCGCTTCAACGCTATCAAAATCTTTACTTTCGGGGATAATCGGTGTTGTAACATACGCTCTTCTGCCCGACAGTTGGATCATCTTTATGGAGTCGGATAGTTCATCAAGGTTTCTAAGTAGGTTGCCGCTTACTTTTAAACAGTAGGGCTGGCCGAGATATACAGAGTCAAGATCGTCTAATTCTGTTTCTGCCAGAATATCGGCAGTAGCTACCGCAGCACTAAGTTCCGGCCACGACTTAAATTCGGGCATTACTTCACCCCGGTGTGGATATACGCGATTCCTTTACATAGGGGCCAGAATTTCACGTCCTTAAAGCCTGCGTTCTTCATCTCCGTGGCAAAATCTTCCGGTGTATAGTATACGCGAATCGAATCGGGTAAATAATCATAAACGCCGGTCTTATCCCTGGTAACCCAAGTAGCTATCCTCGGCATCATCGTATATGAATAAGTGTCATAAAGTTTCCGAAATATACGATTGGGAGGCTGAAACATATCAAGACAGAGTCCCCTGCCACCCGGCTTTAAGACTCGATACATCTCTTGGAAATGCTTATCGATATTCAAATGTCTAGAAGCCACTGCAACGGTCGCTCTGTCGTATGTATTATCTTCTAGCGGGAGAGCTTCAGCGTCTCCTATTTTAGTGGTGACCTGCTCAGTTAGTCCGGCCTTATCGATCTTATGCTGGCCGACTTCCAACATCGCCTCATTCCAGTCTACTGCGGTAACGCGTCCGTTTGGCCCTGCAGCTTTTGCAAGCATCAAAGAGACATCAGCTGTACCGGCACAGATATCGACCATATTCATGCCCTCTTTGACGTCAGCCGCCTTTACCGCTTTTCGCTTCCAACTATAATGGGTTCCAAAACTCATCAAAGTATTGGCAAGGTCGTACCGTTTGGCAACAGAAGTAAAGAAGGCCTGTACCTTTTCGGGAGCTTCCGGTCTCTTAACCTCTTCTAGTCGTTCGTCAAGCATTATCCCTCCATGAAAAAATAAGATTTGATCAGATTAGTACTAATACCTTAACTTAACCGCCAGATTATTACCAGTCTAAAATGCCAAATTATCGATCAATAACACCAGCTTAAGAGATTTTAAAGAAACTTTACAATTACCTGATAACCCTCTTACAACAGTAACCGATAATCATGATTAGAAAAAACCTGGACTAAAAGGAGGTGAAATCTTGAAGAATAAAATATTTATAATAGTCATCATAATCTTAAGCTTATCGGTCGCCGCGATCGCATATGCACAAGAGGGGCAAACAGAAAATGACACACCGACGATCGATAAGCGCCAGAAGACGAATCGTTCTCCGAAACCGAGAAGAGGCCGGCCGCCTCTATTAAATCTGGCAAGAAAAACGTTTAGAGCCAAGATGATGGTCGAGACGCCCGATGGTATAAAGGCCGTAAGGATCGATAGGGGCAAAGTCGTTTCTATAAGCAATTTTGAGATCGATATAGAAGAGAGCGATGGTAGGATCGTCACTATCAAGTTCGACGAAGATACTAAATTTGCCGGAAAGAAAGCTGAAGAGCTGGGTGAAGGCGATAGGGTCCAATCGATCAGGGAAAAAGCAGAGGGTGAAGAGTATAAAACAAGAGCGATCATCACACTAAGAGTTTCCGGTGACCGAAAAGGTCCGAATGGATCAGGCGGACAGGGTGATCGACTCCCCCTCCGCTCGAGGGATAGTCGTTCTAATAAAAACGGCATATTCCACCGCTAAGAACTGATCGACAGTAAGGCGGTGGAATAAGCCTTTGCTATGATAAAATCTCAGTAGGAGTGGTGAAATGGGTAATGGTCATATCCTTGTCATCGAGGACGAGGAGAATATCGCAAAACTCGTCTCCCTTTACCTGACGAAAGAAGACTACGTCGTAGACGTAGCAGGTAGCGGCGAAGATGGTCTTAAAAAAATTGAAGAAATTTCCTACGAGGCAATCGTACTCGATCTTATGCTTCCCGACTACGATGGTTTTGATGTCTGTAAGAAGATAAGAAAGACAAAAGATATACCGATAATAATGTTGACCGCTAAAGACACTGAGATAGATAAAGTCGTTGGCCTCGAGATCGGCGCTGATGACTATATAACTAAGCCTTTTAGCCCAAGAGAACTTACCGCCCGAATAAAAGCTGTCCTTCGAAGGACAAAAAAGGGCGAAGACCGGCAAGAAGTCATTACTATCGACTCGGTTACCATTGATTCCAAAAGGCATGAAGTCTTTGTCAGTGACAATGAGGTAACCCTTACCGCAAAAGAATTTGACCTTTTGTTTTACCTATTTGAAAACAAAGGGGTGGTCTTATCCCGGCAAATGATCCTTTCGGCAGTATGGGGCTACGATTATGTGGGCGACACAAGAACTGTAGACGTTCACGTAAATCAGTTACGAACAAAGATTAGCGGCGGCTGTAAGATCGCGACAGTCTGGGGGGTTGGCTACAAAATCGATGATAAGATTTAAATCCCTTAGAAACAGACTCATCTTTTATTTCTCTCTTATGATCGTGATAACTCTGATTATAAGCACATTCGTCGCTACCAGCCTTGTTCGTGTCTATGTAAGGCAGACGGCGATCGCGGAACTTAACCGCCAGGCCGATATTGTAGCCAATCTTTCCGCAAGGGAAAGCTTGCTACCGTCACAATTTGTACGGGTGACCGAAAGGATCCTCCAAAACAAGATTCTCTTCATTAGATCGCCCGAACTTGCGGGCAGGCCATTGCCCCAACATGAAAGCGACCAATTTATCCAAGACGAGCTTGCTCAGGACATCATTAATTGGCCACTTTTAGAGGATGATAAACGGCAGATAATAACAAGCAAGATACCGGGTACGGATACGCAGGCCGTCATGGTAGCTCAACCGATATTTTTTAGAGGTAATCTGGCGGGAGCGGTGATCATGGCTCAGCCTCTAAAAGTCTCCCAGCAACCAATTCTGCCCCTTGTAGTCAGGATGGTTGCTGCCGGTTCCGTCGCTCTTGCCATATCTTTGGTATTGGCAATCTGGTTCTCAAAATATTTTACAGACCCGTTAAGCAAGATAGCTTCTTCCGCTGAGGAGATCGCTAAAGGGGATTTCGATCAAAGAGTCGATATAGAAAGCGAGGATGAGATAGGTCGCTTGGCAAAGACCTTTAATTATATGACTGAAAAGGTAGGCGAAAGTATCAGGCTTCGGCAAAACTTTCTTATGAATGTATCTCATGAACTTAGAACTCCGCTTACTTCTATTCAAGGTTTTTCTGAGGCCATGATCGATAAGACTGTTGAAAATGAAGAAGAAAAAGAGACCTCTCTAAAAGTCATAAACGACGAGAGCAAACATCTATCTAGACTAATAGACGACCTCCTCGACCTAGCGAAATTGGACGCAAAACAATTCTCGCTTCATACTGATAAATTTGATATCAACGAGCTACTGACCGATCTAGGCGATAAGTACGAAAAGCGTTGCAAAGATGAATCAATTGAATTTATGATCGAAACGTCCCCTCTTCCGCAATTATACTCAGATAGCACAAGAGTCAACCAGATTGTTACTAATATTGTCGAGAACGCTTTAAAGTTCACACCCACTGGCGGTCGCGTAAGTTTGAAAAGTACGATCGATGCCAAAACTATTGTTGTAGCAATAAGTAATACAGGCCCTGAGATAGAGGCAAATGAGCTTACAAACATCTTTAAACCGTTCTATTCTAGCGGTCCAAAAAAGGGTAGCGGCCTTGGGCTTGCTATCGCAAGCGAACTGAGCCACGCTTTGGGTGGTAGGATCGAAGTCGAGAGCGAACCGGGTAAGTTGACGACTTTTAAGGTATTTTTGCCAACCGCTCTTTTTAGTCCCCGCTGATGTTTAGAATTAAACCACTAAAGGATCGTCAATAAAAAAAAGCGGCTCTTTTCGAACCGCCTTTTAACTTCTTTATATTGTATTTTCTAAGCCGGAACTTCTTCCTCATCTGTCGATGAAGCTGCCGGTTTTTCTTCGTCTTTACTACCCGTCGGGAGCACTTCGACTTCCTCAGTCTCAAGCTCAGGCTCGGTTCCCTTGGTTATCACATCTTTAGTTATCGTACAACGATTAACATGAGGCTGCGATGGCAGGTCATACATGACATTTAATAGAGCATCTTCCAAAATAGCCCGTAGTCCCCTAGCACCCGTAGCCCTCTTCATCGCCTTACTGGCGATAGCTTTGAGCGAGTCCTCTTCAAAGACCAAATCGACCCCGTCGTAATTAAAGAACTTCTGATACTGCTTTATAAGAGCGTTCTTTGGCTCTAGCAATATGGTGATAAGATCCTCCTCTGTCAGATTATCAACCGTAGACAAGACTGGAAGACGTCCTACAAATTCGGGGATAAGACCAAATCTTAAAAGATCTTCAGGTAATACTTTCGAAAGAATATTCCCGATAGCTTTTTGCTTTCTGGACCTTACGTCAGCGCCAAAACCTATGCCCTTCTTCCCGACCCGGTTTTCGATAATCTTTTCAAGCCCGTTAAAAGCACCACCAACGATAAATAATACATTAGTAGTATCTATCTGAATAAACTCCTGATGAGGATGTTTTCTACCACCCTGAGGCGGTACGCTGGCTTCTGTTCCTTCCAATATTTTTAGAAGTGCCTGCTGTACACCTTCTCCTGATACATCCCTGGTTATCGACGGATTCTCAGACTTTCTGGCGACTTTATCTACCTCGTCTATATAAATAATTCCATTCTCAGCACGTTTTACGTCATAGTCAGCAGCTTGGATCAACTTCAGCAAGATATTCTCTACGTCCTCACCGACATAACCAGCTTCGGTAAGCGCCGTCGCATCAGCTATCGCAAACGGAACATCTAAAATTTTTGCCAGTGTCTGCGCTAGCAGAGTCTTTCCACAACCCGTAGGGCCAAGAAGTAAGATATTACTCTTTTGGAGTTCCACACCATCGGCCGTCTGTGGTCCGACTTGAATTCTCTTGTAGTGGTTATATACGGCGACAGAGAGGGCTTTCTTTGCTTCTTCCTGGCCTATGACATAATCATTTAAGACGTCATAGATATCTTTTGGCTTTGGAAGATCATCGAGTTGCAGTCCTCCAGCATCGTCTGTCAACTCTTCATCGATTATCTCGTTGCAAAGCTCTATACACTCGTCACATATATAAACACCAGGACCGGCTATTAACTTTTTAACCTGCCTCTGACTTTTTCCGCAAAATGAACATTTTAGTTGTTCTGAACCATCGTATTTTGCCATACAAATACCTCGTTTATTATTTTTTTCTATCCTTTAGAACTTCATCGATTATACCATACTCCTTGGACTCATCTGAAGTCATAATATAATCCCTGTCGGTATCTTTCTTAACCCGATCTATAGCCTGACCAGTATGTTTCGATAATATAATATCTAATAATTCTCTCGTTCTAGAGATCTCCTTTGCCTGGATCTCGATGTCTACAGCCTGTCCCTGAGCGCCCCCATGAGGCTGATGGATAAGTACCCTGGAATTCGGTAAAGCATATCTTTTTTTGGGACGCCCTGAAGCGAGAAGTAGTGCCGCACCGCTAGCCGCCTGCCCGATACAGATCGTTGATACATCCGGTTTTATATATTGCATTGTGTCGTATATCGCAAGCGCGGACGTGACCGCCCCTCCAGGACTGTTAATATAAAAACTTATATCTTTCTCTGGATCATCGGATTCAAGGTGCAGCATCTGGGCGATTATCAAATTGGCGATATCATCATTGATCTCGCTTCCTAAAAAAATAATCCTCTCATTTAATAGCCGAGAGAAGATATCGTATGACCGCTCACCTCGCGGTGTCTGCTCAATTACTATAGGTACTAAACTCACTGCTCATCATCACCTTTCTCTGCTTTCTGCTCTTGTTGATCGACCTCAAAATCCTTAGCTATATCAGAGAAATCCATATCGGGATCGACCGGTCTTTCTTCAACGATTTCTTCTTCTTTCTTTCCCTTTTTCTCGATTTTTTCTTTCTCTTTTTCACTATCTTTAGCTGGCTTTTTCTCTATCTCTTCGGGTTTTACAAATTTAACCTTCGAAATCAAATAATCTACAGTTTTCATCATGCTGAGCTGGCTTCTTAAATAATCAAAATGCTCCTCCGTCATCTCAGCTTTTATCTCATCTATTTTTTGATCTGATTTTTCTGAAAGCCTATTTAACTCCTCATCAATATCATCATCACTAGCTTCAATCTTTTCCTTTTTCATTACCTCTTCTAAAACAAGGTTGGTTTTTACCCTTTTCTCTGCCTCTTCTCTAAATTGTTCTCTAAATCCCTGAAAAGTATCACCTTGTTCTTTTAGATATGACTCAAGATCAGTCTTTTCACGTTTTAAGATATTATTGAACTCTTCAGAAAGAGAGTTAATCTGCTGCTCTACCATTCCTTGGGGTATATCAATACTTGCGTCTTCCGTCACATAATCTATGGCGCCGTCTCTCTTGGTCGCCTCTTGTTCTTTCTCTTTCCTGGTTTCAAGTTCTTTCTTTACATCAGCTTTCATCTCTTCCAATGTGTCGAATTTGCTGACGTTTTTTGCAAAATCATCATCTAGCTTTGGCAACTTCTTTGTTTTGATCTCCTTAATCGTGATGTGAAAGACGACGTCTTTCTCTGCCAGATCTTTGGAGTGATAATTTTTAGGAAAAGTTACGTCGATATCCCTTTCCTCGCCTGCTTTCGCCCCGATGATCTGCTCTTCAAAACCGGGAATAAATGATTCAGATCCGATCTCCAACATGTCATCGCTAGCGGAACCGCCATCAAACGGTTTTCCATCAAGAAAACCTTCAAAATCAAGCAGCACATAATCGCCGTCTTTTACCGCCCTCTTAACCGGCTTCAGCTCAGAAAATCTATCGCGAATCTTGTCAATGTGCTCATCAATTTCCTTTTTTGAAGCCTTCGTCGCTACCTTCGGTAGTTTTATTACTTTATAATCTCCCAATTTTACCTCGGGCTTCAACTCGACCTTAGCTGTAAAGATAAATGGTTTGTCCTTCTCGATCTGTTCCACATCGACTTTTGGTTGGCTAACCGGTTCAATACCACTGGACTCTATCGCCTCGGGATAGAAAAGTGGTATAAGATCGTTTAGAGCTTCATCCATGACTGCATCTTCTCCGACCATCTGATCGATTATCCGGGGAGGGACCTTACCCTTACGAAATCCAGGTATTCGAACCTTTTTTGATACTTCACGATAAGCTTTATCGATCGAAGGCATTACCTTCTCGGCAGGAACTTCCACCTTGAGCATAACGACGTTTTTTTCATCTTCCACGTTCGTGACTTCGGTTTTCAATTTATCTCCCATAAACTAATATTCCAATCCTCTTGCCTGTAAGTGACATAGTATTCGCATATTACATTGATGACCTGATAAAGTAAAGGCAAAAGCTACCGTGATTGACCTACTCGATCCCGATGATCAGAGGATAAAGTGGTTGGCCCCCGTTTTTTAGGTCGATTTCCAATTTCGGAAATTCTTCTTCGATCAACTGGGTAATGTTTTTCCCGATTTCAGTAGGACAATCGCTTCCAAGCAACATAGTCATTATCTCGTGATCATCACTTATTGATCGGCTCAAAAGATCTTTTAGAGTCTTCACCGGGTCTTTGCCCACAACAGCGACTTCATCCTCGATAAGCCCCAGCCAATCACCGGCAGAAACCCCTTTTGCGTCATGGATAGCCCGGGTTAGTGATAGGCTCTTTACGCTGTTAAGAGCATCGTTCATCTCGTTTGTAAGCTCACCCAGATCGGCATTCTCATCAAAAAATAGTAGTGAAGAGATGGCTTGAGGTATAGATTTTGTCGGAACAACCGCTACTTCCTTCTCGCTCATCTGACTTGCCTGCTTAGCAGCCAAGATAATGTTTTTATTATTGGGAAGGACAATGATCTCATCATGCGGGGCTTCTTCAATCTCTTTTAATATCTCCTCTGCTGATGGATTAAGCGTCTGGCCACCTTCTACAATGGCCACAACCCCTAAGCTCTTTAATATATCTTTTATTCCCCCACCTGTTGCTACGGCGACGACTCCTATGCCCTTAGTTGGTTTCGAAAGAGTTGCCGATCTCTCTTGGCTTTGTTGTGCAAGGTTGTGAATAGCCACTTCCCCGATCGAGCCGATATCAGTACAAATATCCAAAACTTTTCCGGGAGAATCAGAGTGAATATGAACACGGTAAGTATCACCATCGCCCACAAAAATCATCGATCCTCCAAGAGGTTCTAGTTTTGATCGCATTTTTTCTTGGTCAATATCTTCAGCCGTTAAGATGAACTCTGTACAGTAGCCGAATTCGAGATCCTCTTCATCCTCTACTAACTTTACGTCTATCGATCTAAAGGTTATCTCTCTGTCGCTCCAAGCGGCTGACATACCTTCTAGAACCATCGAGAGCCCAAATCCACCGGCGTCCACCACCCCCGACTCCTTTAAGATCGGCAGTAACTCCGGTGTCATATCCGTAGACCTTTTCGCCTCGTTGGCGATAGTTTCCAGAAACTTTCCCATCTCCAGTTGCCTACTGGAATCCGCACACCTGGCGATATCTCTTATTACAGTTAAAATAGTTCCTTCTACCGGATCACTTACCGCAGCATAACCGGTATCTGATCCCTTGATCAAAGAATCGGCAAAGGTGTCGGCATCTATATTGTTGCAATCAGCGATGACTTCGCTTATTCCCTTGATAATCTGAGACAAGATGACTCCAGAATTCCCTCTGGCCCCTAGGAGGGATTTTTTTTTCATAATTGCAGCAAGTTCTTGGTAATTGTTTGGTGCTTCGCTGCTTATTCCTTCGATTACTGAGGCAAATGTGAGTCTCATATTAGTGCCGGTATCACCATCTGGAACGGGAAATACATTTAATCTATTTATCTCACGCTCTGCCTTCTCAAGCGCTCCGTGAGCTCCCTCTAATAGGATCTTAAACTTAAAGACATCGATTTTTTCTTCTTCCGTCAGTGCTCCCATCGCTTGATTATATCATTCCTGAATACCGCGCTTGTGTGCAAAACCCTTAGCATTTCTCTTTTTTAATATGTAAAGGTTTGGGAAAGTAAGACGGCAAAGGGATTGTTTAGCTTGTAAAGTTTTAAGTCGCATGCTAACATACCAGTGTTTTGTCGAAGGAGTAGAATTGTCTCAAAAATGTGATATTTGCGGAAAAGTTCCGTCAGTTGGTCGAAATGTTAGCCATTCCCATAAAAAAACCCCTAAAACCTGGGGAACGAACGTTCAAAAAATGCGTGTCAAAACGCCAACCGGCGGGGTAAAGCAGATGAATGTCTGCACAAAATGCCTTAAGGCAAACAAAGTAGTTAAAGCTTAAGAGACTTCCTGAACTCTTACATCTTCAAGCAAAAGAAATATTTCTACTATCTTGGGATCGAACTGTGTTCCGGATTCTTGCCTGATCTCATCCAACGCACCCTTAGAAGTCATCGAATCACGAAACGACCGTTTGGAGATCATCGCATCGTATGCATCCGCAACAGCGATGATCCGAGCACCTAATGGGATTTCGTTACCGCTGAGGCCCATAACATAACCTTTTCCATCGTACCTTTCGTGATGATGCAGGATGAACTCGGCAACCTCTCGAAATCTGGGAATATTCCTAAGAGCGTCACTGGCTACGATCGGATGGGTTTTAACGAGTACTTTTTCAACCGAACTAAGCGGGTTTTTTAGTCTGAAGATCGAAGAATTAACACCAGCGTAACCTATGTCATGCAAGATCGCTGCAAGCTCGATTACCCTTATCTCAGAAAGAGAAAGATCCATCTTCCTGGCGATAGCTACACAATGTTTTGCAACCCTTTCCGCATGCCCCTTTAATGACTTATCCTTGACTTCGATTATTCGTGCCAAGGCTGAGATGGTATCAAAGAAAACATCCTCAAGACCTCTACCTGAATTTGAGTTATCGATAGCGATCGAAGCCTGAGATACTAATTTAGTGATCTTTTCAATGTCCCCATCGGAAAAGATAAGTTTTTCGTTCCTTGAACCAATATTTATAACTCCGATCAATTTATCCCCTGCTACCATCGGACATGAAATAGAAGAAACAAGATCGGACCGTTTATATTTAACTTCCCTGGGCGGAATATCATTTATGATTATTGCTTTTTTTGTCTTAGCAACCCATCCGGCTATACCTTGGCCGATTTCGACCGAAAAATCTCCCACTTCCTTCGGCAGCCCATATGCCGCTCTCACTTTTAACGCTTTCCCGTTTTCGTCCAACAACATAATCGATCCCGTATCGCTGTCCATGACTGAATGGACTGCCGTTAAGGTCGATCGCATCATCTCTTTTATATCTGAGGTAAAAGCTATCTTTTCCGTAAGCGAGAGTTGTCGACTTTTTTCTTCGAGAGCACGTTTTGCTTCTTCGATTTGCTCCGAGGATTCAAGGATGTATCCAAGTTGTGTGGCGGAGCTCTTTAAGAAGTCTTCATCAATCTTGGAAAAAGCGTTCTTATTGCTCGAACCGACGACTATCAATGCAAGCTCCGAGACTACTGAAACCATTACCGACTTAACACCTGATAACCACAGCTCGTCCATTAGCTCATCGTCAATGATAAGGCTCTGGTTGCTGTCCATATCAGATATACTAAGAAGTGACTCCGCCCGCCAGATCGGAGATCTAAGGTTTCCGCCAAAATTCAGATCCCTTGCCGCAAGCTTTTCGGTCTTAATTCCGCTCGCCTCTTTTACCTTTAACTTGCTGGTGGATTTATTTATCGTAAGAAAGAGAATATCCTCGGCCGAGATTATATATTTCAAAAGATATTCCGAAATAAAAGAAAAGTCTTTAGTCTCCGCAAGTAAATCCGCCGATGGCCTCATAAACTCGACCAGGCTGGGAAATGACGGGGTAGAAATCTGCTTATTTATGAAATTATCAGACGATATCGTCATGATTATCTCTCTTCACTTAATTGGGATTGCTGGATGTATTGTGGGAAGTCGGCTGCGATAATTTTTTATACAATTTCTCATCGTCAATACTAGCAGGTTTAATGCGATTTATCTATTGTTTTGTTAAATATCTATCCTTTGAAAAATTAACTGGCGATCGCTTTTTCAATCCTTGTTTTAGCCTTCCTGTAGTCGTTATTTTTTGGAGACATAGCCGTTGCTAATTTAATGTGACCAAGCGATTTCCGGTAATCACCCGTTCTCTCTAAGCATAAAGAGATGCCAAAATGTCCGTAATGATTGGAAGGATCGATCTTTAGAACTCTTTGAAAATAAATTTGTGCCTCACCAAACTGGCCATAGTTAAAATAAGCCCTTCCTAAAGCTTCACATATAGAGGCTTTACCAGGTTCCTTTGAGTAGGCCTGCTCTAGTACGAGAGCAGCTTGAGCCGGGTCACCGGCTTCTAAGAGTCCCACCCCTTTTTTATAAAGTTCATAAGCGCTTTTTTTATCTGCTACCATTGATTATAATTATTAAAGTAGTCTTACCAGAAATCCGATATTTCTTATATACCACTATATATAGCGTATTATTGGCAGAGGTGTAAGAGGGGCTAATTAACATGTCATTATTTTCCAAACGTCGTTCTATCCGAAGCAAAATAATAGCAACTCTTTTGATCGTTGGTATCATTCCCGGAGCAGTATTCACTTTCATAGTCACCTTTTACTACATGGGTAACGCAATGAGCGCTTCTATCGGAGCTAATTTTCAACTGATCGCTGACACAACCGCAAATAACGTAGGTAAACTCATTGAGGATGAAGTCCATGAAGTGGAAGCACTGGCCCACGATCCGGGAATTATCACATTAACAAAAGAAGCATCAAATTCAGGTAATTCCTCCGAGAAACAGAAAGAGGTCCAAGATTATCTTACGTGGATAGCCGGGGAAGAGGACGGTGAATATGTGCAGATACTCGTTACAGATATTGACGGTCGCGTTCTAGCTAACTCAGATAAGGACAGGATGAAAAACGTTAGTGAGGAGATCTGGTGGAAAGAGTCCTTTGATCATGGAGAAGGCAAGCAATTCATCGGCCAGCTAGATTATGCGGCAGATAATCCGACTCTATATATAACTTCACCGATCGTGGGTGACGGCCAAGTGATCGGTATTGTAGGGTTTGAAGTCACTTTGGAAAATATTTTTGAGCACGTTAATAGGCTTCGGATAGGCAAAAATGCCCACGTCGATATCTTTGATTCCGAAGGACAGATCATGTTGGATAGAAGCAAAATATCGGCCAGCAAGATGGAGGACAGCTTATTATCGGAACTTGCGCTCGATGAATCCGGTTGGCTCATTGCCGATAACTTTCAGGGGGTCAGGTCGGTCATCGGTATCGCCCCTATAAAAATAAGTAATGAGTTCGCAAGCGATATCTTTGAAGAGAAGACCTGGTATATCATGATACCCCAGAATCTTTCGTCGGCTTATAAGCCTATATACGATGTGATACTTAGAATTTTCCTGATAGCGATATTCGTCGCTTTTCCAGTGATCCTTGCCAGTATCTACAGGTCTATGAGGATAGCAGAACCGATCTTCGATCTAAGGCGAGGAGCTAAAGAGATCGCCCAGGGGAACCTAAATCACCGTGTGACTATTAAAACCAACGACGAGATAGAAGATCTGGCGAACGATTTTAATAGAATGGTCGGTCAACTCCAGACCTCAAAACAGAACACGGACAAGATCAATAAAGAACTGGAAGAGGCAAACAGATTGAAATCCGAGTTTCTGGCAAACATGTCTCATGAATTAAGAACGCCGTTGAACTCGATCATAGGTTTTGCCGAGATACTAAGAGACCATCTCTTTGGCGACATGAACGACAGGCAAGATAAGTATGTAAAAAACATCCATTCGAGCGGACAGCATCTGCTGCAATTGATCAATGACATTTTAGATCTATCAAAGATTGAGGCCGGACGTCTGGAGCTAAGCCTTCAGCCATTCCCTATCGAAAAATCATTAAATGACATCTTGAACATTGTAAAACCTCTAGCAGATAAGAAATCCATCGTCGTCTCTTTAGCAATCGATGAAGCACTTAGGACCATATCCGCCGATGAAGCAAAATTTAAGCAGATCATGTACAACCTTCTTTCAAATGCTATCAAATTTACGGACGAGGAGGGCCATGTCTCAATTGAAGCCATGACTGTTAGAGGCGACGTTCAAATTACAGTTTCCGACACCGGCATCGGTATTCATCAGCGGGACTTCGAACGTGTCTTTGGGCAATTCCAACAGCTCGATGGCTCAGAGTCCAGAAAACACGAAGGTACAGGTCTTGGGCTTGCGCTTACTAAGAGGCTGGTCGAACTTCATGGCGGGTCGATATGGGTCGATAGCGATTTTGGAGAGGGATCTTCTTTTACTTTTAGGATACCTGTCGCCCCCGAGCTTCCAAGCATAGCCACGCTAGCGCCCGAAGTGAAAAAAGAAGAAACGACTGATACTATGAAGAATATAGAGAAACACGAGGAAAAACCGACAATACTCGTAATTGAGGATGATCCGAGAGCCAGTGAAATCCTCGCCGTTTATCTCGATGAAGGCGGTTATAATGTAGTCCAAGCTTTTGATGGTCAAGAGGCTCTAGAGAAGGCAGCTAAGCTACGGCCCTTCGCTGTGACGCTGGATATCATGCTACCAAAAAAAGATGGCTGGTCTGTATTGAAAGATCTAAAAAATGATCCTGAGACCATGGATATCCCCGTAATTATCATCTCGATGATCGATGATCGAGAAATGGGTTTTAGTCTGGGTGCCGTCGATCACTTGACCAAACCGATCAACAAGCAACAACTACTTTCCACCCTTAAAAGACATGGAAAGAAACCTGGCCAATTTCGCCCCTTTGTGACTATGGTCGTCGACGACAACGAGGAGAGTGTAGAGCTTGTTTCCAGCATCCTTGAACACGAAGGTATCGGCGTGATCAAAGCATCCAATGGCAGTGAGGCAATAGAACTTACCTCGATAAACTTACCCGACCTTATTATCCTTGATCTCATGATGCCTAAAGTAAACGGTTTTGATGTAATAAAAGAACTAAGGAAGCACCCGGAAGCCAAGAACATCCCTATCATCGTTCTTACCTCTAAAGACTTGAGTGATAAAGATAAGCGTAAACTGCATGGAAGAATCGAAATGATCATGAAAAAAGCGACCTTCGATAGAAATGATCTTCTAAACGAGATATTTAAGCTGGAAAAGCTTGACCCGGATAAGGCGCTTCTGATTGACAGAGCTACCGGGGTCTATAATTATCGCTACTTTAAAAAAAGGTTTAATGAAGAATCAGCGAGGGCTATGAGATACAAAAGATCATTCTCTCTTATTCTTATTGATATCGATAACTTAGGAGATAATGTAGATAAAAATAAAGTCTTAAAAAGAATTGCCGACGTCATTGAAGAAAATATCAGGTATGTTGATCCGATCGCTCGCTATGGTGAAAACCAGTTTATTCTGATCTTACCGGAAACAACGAAGAATGGAGCTTACGTTGTCGGTAAAAAGATAGGCACACTAATAAAACAAGGAACAAAATCCGATAATATTATAGATAAAAACACATCGTTCACGATAGGTGTTGCTACCTACTTTGAAGATGGTGTAGAAACGGATGATCTATTAAATAAATTAAGTTCAACCATTAAAGATAACAAGCTAACAGGCAGCAATAAACTTTTGACCAGCTAAGGAGTGAAGATGAGCAAGATCTTAGTCGTTGAAGACAATCCGGTAAATATGGAACTCGTTCGAGACCTTTTAGAGGTCAATGCTTACGAGGTCCTTGAAGCTACTAATGGATATGCAGCCATAGAGATAGCTTCGAGAGAAAAGCCGAATCTCATCCTTATGGATATCCAACTTCCCGGAATCGATGGCCTTGAAGCGGCTCAGATAATCAGTAGTGACCCCGAACTCGAGCATATTCCCATCGTCGCTTTGACTGCTTTTGCTATGAAGACTGACGAAAACAATGCCAAAGCCTCCGGTTGTGTCGGTTTTATAACCAAACCGATCGATACCAGAGAATTCCCTCAAATTATCAAAGGATACATTTCCGATGGCGATAGATCCTGAAAATCTCTTTAACAATAAAGCCAAGATATTAGTTGTAGACGATAACCAACAAAACGTTGATCTTCTCGAAGCTTATCTGCTATCGGTCGGCTATGATGTAATAGCGGCTATGAGCGGCATGGATGCCTTACAGCTCGTAGCCACTCACGATATAGATCTTATCATCCTCGATATCATGATGCCGGGGATAGACGGTTATGAAGTCTGCACTCGTCTAAAGGATAACGAAAATACCAGGCTTATCCCCGTTATAATGCTGACCGCCCTTAACGCTTTAGACGATAAGATAAAGGGTATCGAATGCGGTGCCGACGATTTCCTTAATAAACCGGTCAATAGGGTCGAGCTACTGGCACGGGTCCGATCCCTCGTCAACAGTAAAAAGTTAAATGAAAGCCTTATAAGCGCGAGAAATGTGATCTTTACCTTATCCCTCGCAGTCGAAGCCCATGTTCCCTTCGCAAGAGGGCATTCAGAGAGAGTTTCAATTTACTGCGAAAAACTCGCCACAAAACTAGGCTATGATAAAAAGTTTTCCGAGTCTCTTAAAGAAGCCGCTATACTTCATGACCTTGGAAAAATCGGAATAGCAAGAACGATCCTTCACAAACGGGAGACATTAACAGACGACGAGTTCATAGAGATAAAGAAACATCCGGAGATCGGAGAGAAGATCTGCGAGCCTCTAAAGTTCGCTGACATAAAATTGCCGGCTATCAGGCATCATCATGAACACTACGACGGCTCCGGATACCCGGATGGTCTAAAAGGGAGCGATATCCCGATAAGCGCAAGGATGATGTCCATTACCGATGCCTTTGATGCGATGATCTCTGATCGGCCATACAGAAAGGCGATGTCCGTGGATGACGCAATAAATGTACTTGAGAAAGAAGCAGGAACCCAGTGGGATATAGATCTGGTCAAGATATTTATAGAGATAGTAAAGAATGATTTCGCAATCAAATAAGAAATTCGTATGAAATATAAAAGCCCGCAAAACTCTGCGGGCTTTTTAATATCCGAAATTAGTATTACGTAACTATGGTAACACTAACCGCTTGGCTCTTGCCGTTCTCGCCTTCTGAGATCTCGAACTCAACTGCATCTCCCTCGTTCAAGGATTTAAATCCCTCAGATTCAATAGCAGAATAGTGAACAAAAATGTCTTCACCAGATTCTTGCTCAATAAATCCATAGCCTTTCCCAGCGTTGAACCACTTTACTTTACCTTGTGGCAATTTCCTAACCTCCTACTTAAAAAGTCTACAATAGCTAGCCTGAACTGGTGCGTACACCATTGATTACCATACTATTGTTAATTTTAAAAGTCAACTATTAATAATGTATAACGACCGCTCCCTTTTTTAAAGAGAATTGCCTTGCTATGGACCAACAACTTTCCTAAGATAATAGCTGCCCTATTTATAAATCGACAGCTTAAAATTCTGATTGGAGAGAAAATCGTTGGCGGACATAAAACCCTTTAAGGGACTTTTTTACAATCAAGACAAAGTAGATATGGGAAAAGTCGTAACGCCCCCTTATGACGTGATAGATGAGGCCCAGCAAGCTCGATATTATGAACTCGATCCATATAACATCATACGCCTGATTCTAGGAAAAGATCACTCCGGAGATAGCAGCAACTCGAATAAATACACTAGGGCTGCGTCCGCACTAAAGAGCTGGCAAAAAGATGGTATTTTAAAACAAGACTCTAAAGCGGCTTTTTATATTTACGGATTCGATTACAGGATTGACGATGATCTAAAACATGTATTAGGTTTTATCCCCCTGGTAAAACTAGCTGATTTTGACGAGGGTGTTGTACTGCCACATGAAAAGACATTCGATGGACCAAAGGTAGATAGGTTGAACCTTATGAAAGAGACCTCCGCCAACCTTGATCAGATATTTTCTATTTTTAGCGACGACTCTGGGGAGATCCACAATATCCTTGCAGACCACAGTAAAGGAGAACCGACCATCTCGCTTGAGGATAATGGCGTACTTCACCGGATCTGGCCATTATTTAATGAACGAGCGATTGAGAGGATCACTGAACTCTTAAAAGGTAAATCATTATTTATTGCAGATGGCCATCATCGATATGAAACCGCCATAAACTACTCGAAGCTTAGAGGAGCTTCTGCTAATAATGGCAGCGATAACGGGTATGAATTCGTGCCAATGCTGCTTATCGATATTAATAAGGAACCGCTCAATATACTTCCCACCCATCGGGTGATCAAAGATATGGGAATGGATAATGATGATTTTCTAGAAAGGCTTAGCGAATCATTTACGGTAAAGGCAATGCCTTCTCTTGATGCCCTTATGGATAGTTTAAAAAAAGTGGGTAAGACGCATTGTTTCGGATTATACGACGACGATATGAATAGCTATCTGCTTCAACTGAAAGATGATTCGATCAAAGATAAGTATCTACCCAAGGAAGCTTCGGATGAATGGAAGAGCCTCGATGCCGCTGTGCTACAGTACATCGTTATTGAAAGCATGCTGGGTATCAAGGTAAAAAAGAGAGAAAAATCTTCGAATATAACATTTACCGACGACTACAAGCGAGCAGCAAAATTAGTTGAGCAAGGCGGATATCAAGCGGTATTTATTCTGAACGCGACAGAAATCACCCAGGTCGAAGCTGTCGCCAAAAATAATGAAAAGATGCCCCAAAAGTCTACTTATTTTTATCCTAAACCTGTTACCGGGCTCGTAATTAATATCATCGATTGACAGATGGCCTCCTAGAAGCACTCGGGACCGTGTTAGTTATTGTAGCGATCCGGTCGAAATAATCCCACAGTGAAGATAGGAACCCTATTCATCATCCTTCGATAATTCAAGAACATCCTCTGTTTCGCTGCTTTTAAGAGAACCGACCTCTTTTAATTTTTTGTTCATCACGCTGGTCCTGGTATTTCTAAGCTCCCCAAGTGATGCAGAAGCCGTATCAAGCTGCTTATCTACTTTAGTAAGCTGATCGCTGAATTTACTAAACTCTGTCTTAACCGCCTCAAGTATCTCCCAGACCTCACTACTTCTTTTTTGGACTGCGAGTGTCCTAAATCCCATTTGAAGACTATTTAGTAAAGCGGAAAGGGTCGTCGGTCCGGTAATCGTTATCTTGTATGTCCTTTGAAGGCTTTCGAAAAGATCGGGGTGGCGTAATATCTCGGCGTAAAGACTTTCAATCGGTAAAAACATAACCGCAAAATCGGTTGTATGCGGCGGATCAATATATTTTTGACTTATATCTTTAGCAAAGTTCTTGATTGCATTAAACATCGACTTCAGCGAACTTTCTATTTTTTCTTTGTCACCCTCTTCATAAGCGGTAAGCAAAACTTGATAGGTCTCTATTGGAAATTTGGAATCTATTGGCAGCCATACTTCCTGGTCTGATTCTTTACCCGGCAATCTAATAGCAAATTCCACATGAGCTTGGCTACCTTTTTTAGTTGCCACATTTTTCGAATATTGTCCCGGTGAGAGTATCTGTTCTAAAATATTTTCTAGCTGGTATTCCCCGAGTATTCCCCTGGTCTTTACATTAGATAGAACCTTTTTTAGATCCCCAACTCCAACAGCTATGCTTTGCATCTCTCCCAGCCCTTTATGGACTTGCTCAAGACGTTCACTTACTTGCTTAAAAGACTCACCAAGTCTCTTCTCCAAGGTCGACTGAAGTTTTTCGTCGACCGTCTTGCGCATCTCGCCCAATTGCTCTTTATTATCATCTCTTATAGCACCAAGTTGCTTTTCGACAGTGTTTTTGACTTCTTTTATATTTTCTGTCGATTGTTTATTGATATCCGTCTGTTGTTTGCTAAAATCTCCAAAATTCTGCCTTAGAAGTTCCTTTAACTCTTTGACGTTCTTAGTAAATTGATCCCCGAATATTCCAAGCGCCTTGCTCAATTCTTCTCTGTTCTCCTTGGATATCTGGTTAGATTCGGTCCTGTTTCTCTGAAATTCGTCTTTTATGGATTTCTCTGTGCGCTCCAGAGTCGTATCAAATTTTACGATGGATGTTTCAATTTCTTTTAGGTTGGGGTCCGTATCCGGCCTACCCTTAATAAATAATCCGATTACAATATTTGCAATCGCCAAAACGATAAGTATTATCAATAATATCTCGACCATTATCTAGCATCCTTTTTTTAGTAAAGCGGTTATTTTTTCTCTCCTGTCCTTCCTTAATTGGCGGACAAGGTCTTATTGTTAAAAGAAAAATATCCACTAGCCGGAAATAATTATATCAGCAAGCGTTACACTTACAAACATACGTTTGGTATATTTTTTATTTATCTTTATCCACTAATTTAAGTTGCTCTATCTCTTCTTCAATTTTTTTGGGACCAATGTATAAGAAATCTTGAAACATCGACTGATAGTCAGTCCATTCGCTGTCATTTGAATATTTCTTCGCTATTTCTATAAATCCGTTTATCTTTGCATCGACATTATCGATTATGCTTAAGATGACCGCTTCTTTTGTTTTTGGCCTGACTGCGGCCCCAAATTCGAGCTCGCCCTGATGGCTAAGGATAAGGTGTGAAAGCGCGTTTCTTTTTTCCTTCGGAAATTCTTGAAGTTTGTCCATGGCTTTCTCGGCGATTTCGTTTCCGATCACTATGTGACCTTTAAGCCGTCCCTCGGTCGAATAATCTATCCTTTTACTATAATCAAATTCTTTTATCTTCCCTACATCGTGAAGAATAGCACCGGTTATCATAAGCGACTCATCGACATTCCCGTAAAAAGAAGATAAAAGGATCGCAAGCGTTGCAACCGAAACTGAGTGCTCCAACAACCCTCCCAAGTAAGCATGGTGATAGTTCTTGGCAGCCGGGGCTAGAGTAAACTGGCCTAGAAATTCGTGATCATCAAAGAGGATCTTCAGCAGTCTCCTGTAATCGTTATCGGAGACCTTACCTATTAGCTCCATTAGCTCTTTCTTTAACTCATCAATGTCCTTATCCGTAGATGGTAAGAAAAGAGCAGGATCGACTTCAGCGTCACTAATAATATTTAGTGAAGAAATGCTTATCTCGACTTTATTCGTATACCGGTTTACTGAGGACTTGCCGGCAAGAGAGATATAATCTCCGGAAGACACCTTTTTTGTGTCAGGGTTTTTTTCCATCGCCTCATCCCAAGCGACCGCTTCAATGCTTCCCGACATATCACTTAATTGAAATTTAAGATAAGCGCGATTATTCTTTGAAATGCGCTTCGAGCAGTTGTCGACCATGAACAACCCATCAATCGGATCGCCCTCTTTTATTTCTGATATTAATATATCTCCAGCCACTTAAAACCTCTTTTTCTATTCTTGGACCGTAAAGCATCATGAGTAAAAGCTTATGAGCTATTAAATTCTCTTTAAATGTTCACAGTTTACACTTTACATTGACGCCTTCAAGTCTATTTCTGTTGCCCTAACATCAATTCACAACCGATCAATATTTAAAATTTAATATTTACAATTTTCATTTCGAGAAGCATTTTCTGCTTCGAATTAACTGTTCTCAATCATAAATTTGATAGTTATCCATAAATACCTGTACTTGGCTGCGACTGCCGAGAACGGCTATCGTTGCGCCTTCTAAGAGTAAAGAATTAGATCCCGGATTGGCTATTAGATTTCCATCGTCCTTCAAAGCAATGATTGTACAGCCCGTCATAGTCCTAACCTTTAACCGCCCTATCGTCTTATTAGCAAGTTTTCCCTTTATAGGTACCGTCATGACTTTTAATCCTTCAGCCAGAGTGATCAGCTTATCGCCCTGTATTATTCTTGCGAGCATCTGCCCGGCTATTACGGCAAGCGAGAATACGAAGTCGGCACCGGCACGGTAAAGTTTGTCGACCGCCTCCTGATGGTTAGCTCTTGCTAGAATATGTAGATTCGGATTCATTTCGCGGGCCAGCAATGTCGAAAATATATTGTCTTGATCGTTGTGGCTAGCAACTATATATGTTGAGGCCTTCTCAATCTCAGCATCTCTTAAAACTCTTTCGCTGGTCGCGTCTCCCTTAATATATTCGCCGGGACGATCAGCCGGGTCAATGATCTTAAAATCTATCCCCTGTAATATCAACTCTTCAGAGACTTTTCTTCCGACATCGCCATAACCGGCTATAATAAAATGTTTTTTGGAGGGTTTCCTGTCAATACCATCGGTTCTGATAAGTCTTTGAAGCTCAATTAATTGATCTCTCGTTCCGACCGCCATTAAGACGTTCTCGGCGGAAATGGTTGATTCCGGACCAGGTTCAAGCTCTAGTTTACCTCGATGCCATATTCCAACAATATTCGAGCCGGTAACCTTACGAATATCTATCTCCCCTAAAGTCGTCCCGTCCAATGCCGATTCCGGATATACAGGAAGCTCGACAACGTCCAGTCCGGCCAAAACTTCATTTTCACCAAATAGCTCATCTTTTAGAGATGTGGTCGCTTTTCTTGCCAGATATGTGCCCAGCAGTTCCTTTGGCGAAAGTGTTTGCCTTGCTCCGGCATACTCAAAATATTTGGCATTGGCTATTTCATCAATAAGTGCTATTATCTCGCAATCACTGATAGCTGCGGCTGTAAGAACGACGTTCGCGTTTTCTTCGCCTTCTAGGTTGGCAATTACCATTGTGGCTTTATCAACTCTGGCATTTCTAAGAACCGACTCGTGGGTCGGATCACCGTAAATACTGTTCCAACCGGAATCGAGAAGCGACCTTACCGTATCACTTTCGTTGCTTACTATTAAAAAAGACCTATCCCCTGACGCTAGCTCCTCCATAAGGCTTTCTACCAATGGGTTAAATCCGCAAACTACTATGTGATCTACAAGATCATCCGGGGCAGAGACCGGCAACACTTGCTTAAATCTCCTCTCCATCCGAGGTAGTATAATAAGAGGAAACGCCGCAAAAAATAAGAGAAGTCCGGTAAATTGTATTATGACCGCAAGTCCCTGTATCGGGGCTGCTGAAAAATTTAAATTACCCGCACTCTCTCCCGTAGTGGTTAGAAAAGATATGGTCCAAAATAGAGCCTCATAAACACTGACAGCCTTATTCTCAAATAGGTTCATAAAGAGAGCAAAAAGAAAAGCGTATAAAAATATTATGGTTAAAAGGGAGACAAAAATAATCCGGCCGGGGTATTTATTTCGATATTCTCGAAAATCCACTTAGATCTCCCTTTCCAGTACTTTGCGAAGCGCTCTAAACGCTTTTCCGCGATGGCTAATACTATTCTTCATCACAAGCGACATCTGTGCGAGAGTTAGATCGTGTCCATTTGGCACAAAAAACGGGTCATAACCGAATCCACTATCTCCTCTTTCGTCTAAAATTATCTTTCCATCAAGCACACCTTCGGCCTCTACTCTTTTTCCGTCTACAAATACACATACGGCGGCAGTTTTAAATCTTGCCGATCTATTCTCTTTGGAAATGTCCGACAACTCCCCAATCAATTTTTGGTTGTTCTCCCTATCGCTGGCGTTTATTCCGGAATATCTTTTTGATAATACTCCCGGACTGCCGTCTAAAGCATCCACCTCAAGACCTGAGTCGTCGGCCATAGCCGGCATATTAAAATATTCCATTATTGCAGTCGCTTTTTGGTAAGCGTTTTCCAAAAAAGTCTCTTTGGTCTCTTCCATCTTTGGCTGGGTCCCAAGTTCATCGAGAGATATTAGCTCGAGAATGGATCCTGAAAAAATATCTCTTATTTCGGCTACCTTTTCGACGTTATTAGTTGCAAGGATAAATCTCAAACTTGAACTTTCTTTCCTGTTAAGAGTCTATGTATCGACTAGTTTCGATTTTTGCATTTTGATCAATTTATTTATGCCGTTTTCGGCCAAGTCCGTGAGTCCGTCCAATTCACCGCGAGTAAACGATCCTCTTTCGGCCGTTCCCTGTATCTCAATGATCTTTCCTGAACTCTCCATTACGACGTTCATATCGACTTCCGCTTCGCAGTCCTCACTAAAACAGAGATCAAGAAGTAGTTCTTCTTTATATATCCCGACACTTATAGCCGCAACAAATTCATTAAGAGGCATCTCTTTTATCACGCCGTCAGCTAACAGCTTGGAACAACAATCATATAAAGCGATAAATGATCCCGTTATCGCCGCTGTCCTAGTCCCACCGTCAGCACATATGACGTCACAATCGATCCAGATCGTGTTTTCTCCACCAAGTTTTGACAGATCGGTGACCGATCGCAAGGATCTACCGATCAATCTCTGTATTTCGCTAGTCCGGCCATATACCTTTCCCTTGCTGACCTCTCTATTAGTCCTTATCTCCGTAGATCTGGGAAGCATCGAATACTCGGCAGTCAACCACCCCTTACCCGATCCTCGTCGCCACGTCGGTACCTTCTGCTCAAAGCTCGCCGTACAGATCACTTTGGTATTTCCCATTTCAAACAATACCGACCCTTCGGCATGGGGAATGTAGTCGCGTTCTACGCGAACAGTTCTCATTTCATCTTTTTTTCTACCGTCCGAACGTGTCAATATCTCTTCCTTAATCCGTCCTTATGACTTTCTCATCTTCCGCAAGCTCGATAATACCATTAAATTCTTCGCTTGCGTCTCTTAGTATCTCTTGGGAATCAAAATGAGGCCATAGGTGAGTAAGTATTAACTTAGAGACGTCGGCAGCCGCCGCTAACTTTCCCGCCTGCAAGCCATTTAAGTGGGCTACTCCGCTACTTACATCCCTGGTCAAACTTGCCTCGCATAAAAATATGGAGGCGCCGGCTGCCATCTCTATCAATCTCTCGTCGTATGCAGTGTCTGATGTGTAAAAGATCTTCCTTCCACCCTTTAATATGGTGATAGCGAAAGTCGGAGGAAGATGAGGCACCTCATCTGTCTTGACCTCGATTTCATCAAAACGGATACTCTCTTTATCACTTATTTCCCGCCAATCGAATACACTGTCGAAACCTTCAATATTTGAATCCGATGATAATGAAATGATCTTTTCTCTGGAACCAGAAGGCGCAAAGACTTTTATCGGCAATCCATTCTTTTTAGCCGAAAATTGAAGATAATATCTAAGCGGAAAAATATCCGTAAAATGGTCAGGATGCATATGGCTGATAAAGATGGCATCCAACTCGCCTGGGTCCTGCCACTTAAACAGCTTACTCAGACTTCCGGGACCTATATCTATCAAGATCTTATTATTTTGAGTCCTGACAAGATAGCAATTACAAGCTCCACCCGGTTTCGGATATGTCCCTGAGCTTCCGATAATGACAAGTTCCAAACTTTATCCTCTACTAGGTAACCATCTCTTGATCTAGTATGTTTTTTTCGACCCCGTTGATTTCCCTGCCCAAAAACCGGCTACCAATCAACTTAAAGGCTTGCGTATCTCCCGAAGAAACAAATCGGGGTTTAGGCAGGGACTTATCGGTTCTAAGTTGGCCTTTCCGCTCAAGTATCATTCTGACTTCTACAGCAGTCTCTTCGGCTGAACTGATGATCTCGATATTGTTGCCACACACTTTTGTCAACATTCCCTTAAGTAAGGGGTAGTGGGTGCACCCCAAAATAAGAGTATCGATGTGGGCTCTAAGGATCGGTGTTAGATAACCTTTAGCTACCGTATAAGAAGAGGTATTGTAGAAATTGGCGTTAGAGACCAGGCCTTTCTCAACGATCTCGACTAGTTTTGGACATGATGCGGAATAGACCGTGACGCCTGCATCAAAAGCCCTTACGGCATGGGAGTAGGCTCGGCTGTTGATAGTTCCCTTCGTACCGATTACACCCACCTTCCGATTCTTGGTAGCCATGACAGCTCCTCTAGCTCCCGGCTCGATCACCCCGACTATAGGGATATCAAACATCTGCTGAGCTTCGGTAAGAGCGGCTGCTGTACCGGTATTGCACGCTACTACTATTAGCTTGACCTTTTGACTCTTTAGAAATTCGATGATATTAAATACAAACAACCTAACTTCTTCAAGCGGCCTTGGCCCATACGGAACTCTTAAAGTATCACCAAAATAGATGATATTCTCATTGGGGAGCTCCTTCTCGATCTGCGAAAAGACAGTTAAACCCCCGACTCCAGAGTCAAATATCCCTATTGGCCTGTTTTTCACACCACTACTCCGTTAATAAGCTATAAGTCTTTTCCTGACAATATTTTATCTTAACTAATGTACATTAAAAGATTAAATTATATATTACCCTTTTAGAGAAAGTGGGACAGGGTGAAGGCAAACGGTGATAGAGGAAAAGGACAAAATCTATTAAAGATTCGTTAGAGTCGGAGACAACTGCCGCAGCATGCCTTTGACTCGCGATGACGATCGGCGAAGAGACGCTTTGAAGGCATCACCAAAAATCGACTCGCCCCACACCGGTTTCGCTTGGATCCTAATTATCTTTTATCAACCGTTACCTTTCGATGGAACTGACTATCTCATTTAAATTATTACCCATATAAGAAACAAGATGCGCTCCGGCAGAAAAAATATCTGCCAGGTCCATCTCCATTAAACCTATCAATTTAAGCGACTCTTTGTTGAGCCCGGTAAGGCGGCTAATTTTTGGCAGCGAGCCATCAGTTTGAGCCTCACCTCCATCTAGCGTACTATCTTCTAGTTGAAGAACCGCACCCAAAGGCAATATCCGGCTGCCGCTTCTACCGATAAAGACCCTGATATCAAAGGGGAGCTCATCGCCGTGCCGGGGAACCGGGATTTTATCGATCATCTTGCTTATCGTATATGGATAGGGTCCGGCCATAAAGGAGTCGTGCTTTTTAAATGTTCTAAGGCTCATTTGAAGCTTCGCTCTAACATCGTCAGTTTTTACAATCGATGCGGTCCCATAAAAAGATTGGTCTCCATGAGGACTTATGATAATGCTCTCGGATTCCTTCAAAGCACTTTCTACAGTTTTAATAGTGTCATTAAAATCATAACCGACTCCCCATCTTATAGGTTCTACTTCAAAAGTAGAGAGTTGATCACTGATAGAATCTGCAGCTTTATAAGTCAAAAACCGATCATCGGTAATGTTAGAAATGGGATTTACGGTCACTGTTTTCGAATCAATAAATAGTGATCGCGTTGATGTTTCTTTTAAATGTGAAAGCACTTCGCTACCGACTAATATATCAATAGGGTTATTGTCAAAATAAATACGATCCCTCGAAGCGGTCAGTTTTGGTAGAATGTCATCGTAAGATCCAAGAACAATAGTCGGATACTTCAGGTTTTCCTTTCTAGAGACCTCCTCTGTACCGATTAAACAGCATTTATCAAAACCCTTTGAAAGAAAAGTCTGCCACAGATTTTGAGCTAGACAGTATTTTTCATAGTAAAGTCTGTCTTCTGCTGGATGAGCGATCATAACAAGAGGTTTTTTCGACTTCGTGAATAAAAGAGATTCCAAGATGGAATCATTAGCCATCTGCCAATATGTCTTCGGGAGCGATGAAAAATTACTTCTGGATGGCCCACGGGCCTCGATTATATGGAATTTTTTCTTCCCTTCCCGACTGCGAATAATAAAATCGACCGACCCGGCAAAGAAATTGGGTCCCTTTAATTTATTTAAATTTCTAAAATATAGATATTGGGAAGAAAGCCGTACTATTTTTGAGGTCAACTCATGATCTTGGCTATCTCGAAGAGATTTAAGAGACGACTGCCTGTACCCTTTATAAAGGATAGAATTATTTACAAAATGTTCAATCTCAGCTACGTCGACGTAGCTCATAGACACTCCTGTCTGAACTTTAATTATCGCACTCTAGCCGGAGATTACTTTTACCCCGAATTGTCGGCGCCTGGGTCCATCAAACTCACAAAAAAAGATCGCTTGCCAAGTACCCAGATATAGGCGCCCTTTTTCAATAGGAACAATCTCAGAACAACCGACTAAAGTAGATTTTATATGAGCTGCTGAATTACCTTCCATATGATCATAGCCGTTTCTTAAAGGAACTATGTCTTCCATTTTTCTACTTATATCTGATGGCACTGAGGGATCGGCGTTTTCATTAATGGTAACGGCCGCGGTCGTGTGTGAAACATAGACTACACAGAGACCGGAGTCTACTTGCTTTTCGGCTACGACCCTTTCAACCTGTGCGGTAATATCGATAAACTCGAATCTGGACTTTGTTTCCAAGTGACTGACTCTCATGCAAACCCCAACCGACCCGTTTTTAACATAATAACAGAAAAAAGAATAAAAAAAATGGCCCAACAGGCGTTGAATCCTACAGTGTCTGACCCTAAGCTAAAATAGTTAGGGATCCTACTGACGGCTTCCGGTAGTCCGTAAAGGTCCGCACTTCCACCATCAGACCCGAATCGACAATGTCATAAGAGAAGGTTCAGTTTCCCTCTAGGCCAACGACAAGCCGAGCCAAAACTCGTATCTCTATATATTAATATACCATTTAAAGACATATATTAAAATCAGAGTCCTTTAATAATCCTAGTAAATATGTTAGAGTTTTCTAATCATAGGAGGTAGTAATGATGAAAGAAAAAGTTGAAGAGGTTCTGGAAAAAATAAGGCCTTCGCTTCAAGCTGATGGGGGCGACATCGAATTAGTAAGTGTTGATGATGGTGTCGTAAAAGTCAAGCTTATGGGTGCATGCCAGGGTTGTCCGATGTCTGAGATGACGCTAAAGAACGGTGTCGAAAGAATCTTAAAAGAGCATATCCCTGAGGTCAAGTTAGTAGAAGCAGCTCCCGCTTAAACGATCAACATTCTGATAATCTCAATCTAGATTTCGATTGCTGCCCTAGTGGCGCTTCGTAGTGCCTCACCCAGATTTCCGGGCAAAGCGACATCGCCAATAATAAAAACGTCTATTTTACCCTCAAGCCGCTTGGCCAGATCTTTTTGTGATTCGCATCCGATCGCATAAATAATAGTGCCCGCCGGGATATCTCTTTCCCCTTCCACGTTTTTGATCCTTACAAAGTCTTTCTCTATCAAAATAACTTCTGTCGATGATAAAATAGCAACATCCTTTTTTCTGAGCCTTGACAACAGATTACCTCTTTGTAGGCTTTTCATCTTGGGAAGGACATCGCTTAGAGCCTCGATGATCGTAACCTTACTATCACTGCTGATAATATCCGCTACCTCACAACCGACATCACCGCCGCCTATCACAACGACTTCTTTATCAGTCCTATGAATATTTTTTAAGAAATCTCTTGCTCCTAATACATTTTTGCTATCGATTCCTTTTATTGGAGGCTTCTTCTCGATCGCACCTGTTGCGATGGTAACAGCGTCCGGCATTTTTTCCAATATCATCTCTTCATCCACTTCAGTTTCGAGATGGACCAAAATACCGTGTTTTTTTATCATGTGCCTTAAATATCTATTTGCCTCGGCCACCTCTTCCTTGTATGGCGCCAGATGAGCCAAGTTAAATAGACCTCCAAGTTCATTTGTTTTCTCAAATACTTCTACATTGTGACCTCGTTTAGATAGTACTATAGCCGCCTGCATCCCGGCCGGACCGCCACCGATTACCCACACCTTTCTCATTTTATCGGCCTTATCGAGCTTAAAGACCATTTCCAAACCAGCGTAGGGATTCACTGTGCAAGCCCTGCCGATATTTTCAACCCCTTTATCAGCGCAATCATCAAGACAATAGATGCAACCCCTAATATCTTCAAAGTTATCCTCACCGTACTTGTTTACAAATTCAGGATCGGCTATAAGCGCCCTTGTCATGGCTATAAAATCTGCCTTATCTTCTTTGAGGATATCATCGATAAGTTGCGCGTCTCCTATCTTTCCGGTTGAGATCACCGGTATTTTGACTACTCTTTTAATCTCACGGGCTATCCCGACGTTAACGCCTTTAGGCAGCGTATAAGATGGTAATAGATAATTTTTCGTCTTTTTATTTCCCGATGTAACTAGAAGTGCATCTGCTCCTGCCTCTTCAAGCCAGGCAGCCACAACCTTCGCCTCATCCAGATCGAAACCGCCATCCATCCTTTCATCGGCTCCATATTTGATCATTAACGGATAATCATCACCCACTTGCGCCTTAATGCTTTTTACCAAGTCGATCAAGAACCGCGATCGATTCTCCAATGGCCCTCCATATTTGTCACTTCTCTGATTTGTCAGGGGCGAGAGAAGTTGAGATATAAATGCACCGTAATTTGCTTGCACCTCTATACCGTCATATCCGATCTCCTTAATGCTACTTGCTCCTATGGACATCTTGCTTATTATTTTTTCAAGCTCCTCTGTTGTCGCCTCTTCCAAAAGGGGGAGAACCCATTTTCCTTTTTTTTCTTTTGCTCCGAGTGTGTCCTTAGCGACAGATTTCATAGCGGGATAATCCATCTGGGTGAAGGCTTTACAGCCGTTTGATTGGACCACCTTCAAAAGCCGCTGCAAACCTTTTACATATTCTGGCTTGTCCATACGTAAGTGGATAGAGCCCTTTAGCGTATCCGGATAATCAAAGCATGGTCCGTCAAGAACAATCATCGATACACCGCCCTTGGCGCGTGCTTCAAAAAAAGCTATCATCCGATCGGTGACCATGTTGTCTCGGACATATTTTGTAGGATATAAAGACATGATAAAACGATTTTTTAGCTCTATACCGGCTATTTTCCCCGGCCTAATTGCTGATCGAATATTTATTCACCACTTTTTAGTACGAGTTCGATTCTTCTAATCCTATAACTCTGGTATATCACTAAATCCTATTTCTTCTTCCAACTCTTTTGCGACTTTAAACAAGGTAGCTTCACCATAGTGATCAGCCATGATCTGAAGTCCCACGGGTAAATTATCTGAGAGACCGCATGGAATAGATATTGCCGGTATTCCGGCCAGGTTAGCGGGGATGGTGCAGATATCCGAAAGATACATCTGCAGAGGATCGTTGGTCTTCTCCCCTTTCTTGAACGCCGTCGTCGGCGTCGTTGGAGAGATCAAAACATCGTACTTGGAAAAAGCAGATTTGAAATCTTCGATGATCATGGTCCTTACTTTTTGAGCTTTACCATAGTAAGCATCATAATAACCAGCGGATAGTGCGTAGGTGCCAAGCATTATCCTTCTCTTTACCTCTTGGCCAAATCCACCTGATCGGCTATCTTTATACATCTCGATAATGTCAGAATTATCGTTTGAGCGAAATCCATATCTTACACCGTCATACCGTGAGAGATTCGAACTTGCTTCGGCAGGAGCAATAATATAATAGGTCGACAAGGCATATTCAATACTGCTAAGAGAAGTCTCTTCAATCTTGGCTCCTTTTTTTTCAAGTATTTCTATTGCCTTTTTCACACTCACCTTGACTCCCTCATCAAAGCTTTCGCTAAATAGCTCGATTGGAAGCCCCACCTTAAGATCGGATAAATCGCCATTTGGATTCGCTAAATAGTCCGGGATTTCATAGTCCAAAGAAGTCGAATCCCGTCTATCGTGACCGGCAATTATCGATAATAATAAAGCAGAATCGTCAACGGTCTTTGTGATCGGACCGATCTGGTCCAAAGAAGACGCAAAAGCTACTAAACCATAGCGGGAAACTAGTCCATATGTTGGCTTTAAACCGACTACTCCGCAAAAAGCCGCGGGTTGCCTTATCGATCCACCGGTATCGGATCCGATCGCCCAAAGAGCTTCTCTTGCCGCAATTGCTGCAGCTGATCCACCACTTGATCCACCTGGCACTCTTTCAATATCCCATGGATTATGGGTTGGCCCAAAGCTTGAGTTCTCGGTCGAAGAACCCATGGCAAATTCATCCAAGTTCGTCTTTCCGATAAATACAGCGTCTCCCCTAATCAACTTTTCAATTACATGGGCATTGTAGACCGGTCGATAGTTTTTTAGGATCTTCGACGCGCATGTCGTTGGAGCACCTATTAAGTTAATGTTATCCTTGATCGCAATCGGAAGACCGCCACCGAGTTCATTGACGGTCGATCCATCCAACTCCCGCGCTCTTGCCCTTGCTCCTTCGGCATCGACTTGGATAAACGCTTTCACTCTGTCATCGACCTCTTTGATCCTATTGAGATAGGAATCCGTCAATTCGAGTACGCTGATCTCTTTGTTTTTGATCTGTTTAACAGCATCGCCTGCTGAAAACTTTGTAATATCCAATTAAATCCTCTTTATCTTTATTTTTTTAGGACTCATATGATTTTTGGGACTTTAAAAGCGCCTGACTCTATCTCGGGCGCATTAAGAAGAGCATCATCTTTTGATAGTGATTCTTTTACCACATCTTCCCGGTAGACGTTTTTTACGGGTAGTGGATGAGTAGTGGACTCTACTTCTAATGTTTCTAATTGACTGATCTTGCCCGCATGCTCAAGTATTTGCGATAGCTGATTTGTAAAGATTTCTACTTCCTCTTCGCTTAACCGAAGCCTAGCTAAAAGCGCAACATGCTCAACATCTTTTTTACTAACCGCCAAAATCTCTCCTACATAGTAGACAATTTAATCAGTTTAATTACTAACACCCGCCAATTCAAGCAAAACTACTTCTGGCATATATAAAATAATTCTCTTCCTGCGGGGTGATATTAAACTTGGAGCGATAATTCTTAAATAATAATTACCAAAATAAAGACGACGATCGTCAATAATTATTTGAAATCAAGCAGATATACTTGTATTGACTTTCTCCTCCAGGACCGCTTGCGCTGAGGCAAGCCTTGCCAAAGGCACCCTGTAAGGAGAGCAACTGACATAAGTCAGTCCGATCTGATGGCAAGCTCTCACCGAATCAGGGTCTCCTCCATGTTCACCGCAGATCCCTAACTTTATATCAGGCCTTGTCTCTCTTCCCATGGTACAAGCCATATCAATTAACTTAACCACCGCTGGATCCAGAGTCTCAAAAGGATTGGATTTCAGTATCTTTCTGTCCAAATATCTTGCCAGTATCTTGCCTTCAACGTCGTCCCGGCTAAAGCCGAATGTCGTCTGAGTAAGATCATTGGTACCGAAAGAAAAGAAATCGGCATACTTGGCTATCTCGTCCGCGGTCACAGCCGCCCTTGGCAATTCGATCATTGTTCCTATTTTATATTCTATCTTCATCGCTCTCTTTTCGAGAACATCTTCACATTCTTTTTCAGTGATACCTCGAAGATAGCTTAACTCCGTATCCAGTGCGACAAGAGGGATCATTATCTCGACCCTCGGGTCCTTACCTTGGGCCTTAACGTCGCATGCGGCTTCCATTATCGCTCTTACCTGCATCTCATAGATGTCAGGGCGAACGATCCCCAATCTACAACCCCTGAGTCCCAACATCGGATTAGCCTCTGTCATCGTCCGCACGCGGGAAAGCAGATCTTTCTTCTCTTTAAGATCACCTTCACTGGCCTCTTCATATTCCATACGGACGACTTCGACCATCAACTCTTCTTCGCTGGGGAGGAATTCATGAAGCGGAGGGTCGAGCAATCTTATAGTCACAGGTAGACCGCTCATTGCTGAAAATATTCCAACAAAATCATTGGTTTGAATATTTAATAGATCGACTAAAGCAATCGCCTGCTCTTCCTCACTACCAAGAATCATTTTTTGAACAATCGGTAGACGATCACCTAAAAACATATGCTCCGTACGAGCAAGTCCAATGCCTTCGGCTCCAAACTCTCTTGCCTTAGAAGCGTCCTCAGGGTTGTCGGCATTTGCCCTAACCCCTAACTTTCTTATCTTGTCGGCCCACCCTAAAATAGTTTTAAGCTCCGGGGTAGGTGTTGGCGCTACAAGGGGGACAGACCCTTTCACCACCTCACCAGTAGTGCCGTTAATGCTGATAATATCGCCTTCTTTTATTACAAAACCATTAATGCTGAATTCGTGGCTTTTAACATCAATATTTAAGGCGGCGCAACCAGCCACGCAAGGCTTACCCATTCCCCTTGCCACTACCGCAGCGTGAGAAGTCTTACCGCCGTGGCTTGTAAGAATACCCTGAGCAGCGATCATCCCGTGAAGATCGTCCGGGGTCGTCTCCCAGCGAGTCAATATCACTCTCTCGCCCTTTTCCCCCATCTCTTCGGCCGCATCGGCGTCGAAAACCACTTTTCCAACGGCCGCTCCCGGAGACGCGTTCAATCCTTTTGCCATGACGTCGATCTGTGATTCTGGATCAAAACGTGGGTGAAGAAGCTGATCTAGTTGATCCGGCTCAATTCTCATCACAGCCTCTTCTTTTGTGATAAGACCCTCTTTTTCCATATCTACGGCAATCCTTAGAGCCGCGGCAGCCGTCCTCTTTCCAATCCGCGTTTGCAGCATATAGAGTTGACCTTGTTCTATGGTAAATTCAGTATCACACATATCTCGGTAGTGGTTCTCCAATGTGTTAAGAGCTGTCATGAGATCGCTAAAAGCTTCCGGAAAATCTTCCCCCATCTCTAAAATCGGCTTCGTCTGCCTAATTCCGGCAACGACATCCTCTCCTTGAGCATTTGTTAGATAGTCGCCATATGTGACTTTTTCGCCAGTAGCTGCATCTCTTGTAAAAGCGACTCCAGTTGCTGAAGTCTCTCCTTTATTGCCAAAAACCATTGTCTGCACATTTACCGCTGTTCCCAGATCATCCGAGATCTTATAGTGCTTTCGATAATTTTTAGCTCTTTTATTATTCCAAGATTCAAATACCGCTTTAATCGAGTAGTCGAGCTGCTCCAACGGATCTTGTGGAAATTCAATATCGGTATTGTTATTTACTATTGCCTTAAATATCTCGACAAGCTCTTTTAGGTCGCCGGCGGTCAAATCAACGTCTTGTTTTACACCTTTAACCTTCTTCATATCAATAATGGCATCCTCAAACAGTTGCCCATCGATCTTTAAGACGACTTTTCCAAACATCTGAATAAAACGCCTGTAAGAATCATATGCAAACCTATCGTTACCGGTCTGTTTGATTAGACCGCGGACTGAAGTATCGTTTAATCCCAGATTTAAAACGGTATCCATCATGCCAGGCATAGAGAATGCGGCGCCGGAGCGGACTGAGACTAGAAGGGGGTCATCATCATCACCCAGTTTTTTACCCGTCTTCTCCTCCAGTTTATTTAAGTTCTCTTCCACTTGGTTTTGAAAACCTTCAGGATAATCATTGTTAGCGGAAAAATATCTTGATGTATCAGTTGAGATAGAAAAACCATGGGGAACAGGTAACCCGAGGCCGGTCATCTCACAGAGGTTGGCTCCCTTACCTCCGAGAAGAAATTTCATGTCCGCATTGCCTTCTTCAAATGCGTATACATACTTTGACTGATCCACTTTCGCCTCCTCGAAATTATAAATAAGTAAAAATGTTCATGCCTATATATCCTACAAACTCACGTAACTGTTTTTTTCCCATTTATTTAGCTAATTAAAATTGTGCAAAGTTATTGGCGAATCCATATGCTAGCTTATGATAATTTCGAAAAGTCGGCAAGCAAAAAGGCTAGCTTTGAATAATTGTTAAGCATCTTTAAACGGTTCTCCTTTATGGAAACATCTTTATCCATGACTAAAACCGAATCAAAAAAAGAATCTATGGCTCCGCTCATAGAATCAAGTATGCCGATGTAGGAAGTGAAATCGCCGCTGTTTGCGGCTTCGATTAACTCTTCTTTTTTTTGAGTAAACTCTTGCCATAAGTCTGATTCTATCTCGTTTTGAAAGAGAGCATCATCTACATCAAAGCCCAGTTTAAAATCTGAAAGATTGATACACCTGGTAAACGCGGTCTTTGCTTTTTCAAAAGCATCATCTGCGCGGCTTTCCTTTAAAACATCCAGCCTTTTCCTTACTTCTTCTAATTTCATGAAACCGGATGACAATACTGCATCGACCTCACTTACATCATAGCCCTCACCCGAGTAATACTTACTCATCCTAGTGGCCCAGAATTCTTTTAACTTTTCTTTATCTTCCAGACTAATATCTATGCCAGCTAGTTGATAGATATCTAGGGCGCGTTCCATCAAGTCGGTTATCGATAGATTTAATCGACTCGCCGCCATGATAGCCACAATTCCTTGTGCCTGCCTCCTTAATGCGTAGGGATCCTGCGAGCCGGAAGGAATCAGGCCGACCGAAAAACAACCCGCTATAGAGATCATCTTATCGGCTGTCGCCAATATAGCGCTTACCAGATCGGAAGGCAGGCCATCGCCGGCAAACCTCGGTAAGTAATGCTCGGCTATCGCCCTTGCTACTTGTTTAGTCTCCCCGTCGATCAAAGCGTATTCGCTGCCAATTGATCCCTGTAATTCGGGAAACTCGCGGACCATTCCCGTGACCAGATCGGCCTTTGACAATGTTGCCGCACGTATAAGATCATCTCTCTCCTCTTTGGAAAGATCCAGCTCTCCGGAAAGCCAGTGGCAAAGTTCTTTGATGCGCTCTATCTTTTCCAGTATCGTCCCCAAATTTTGCTGGTAAACTATGCCTTGTAGGTTTTCTACCCTGTCAGCTAAGGGCGTCTTGATATCTTCGTCGAAGAAAAATGCTGCATCTGCCAGTCTTGCGCTAAGCACTCTCTCGTGCCCTTTTGTAATCTCCTTTGCATATTTTTCATCCCCGTTTTGGACAACAATAAAATGTGGTAGGAGCTTCCCGTTTTTTTCCACCGGAAAATATCTTTGATGTGACTCCATCGCCGTTTTAACTACCTGATCCGGAATTCTTAAAAATTCTTTGGAAAATGAACCGAGAATGGCACTTGGATTCTCTACTAAATCAACTACTTCTAAGAGGACCCTGGAGTTCATTATGGCTTTACCTTTAACACTTTTGGCCGCGTCATTTACTTGATCTTTGATTATATCTTTTCGCTGATTCTGATCAACGACAACAAAGCTTTCCTTCATTATTTTATGATAATCACTGACAGAAGATATATCTTTTTTGCCGGGAGAAAGAAATCGATGTCCATATGTGATTTTAGCTGAACTTATATCGCCGACCTTAATATCTATTAATTGATCGTTAAAGATCGCCATTATCCATCTGATGGGTCTGATGAATTCATATGAGCTGCTTCCCCATCTCATCATCTTTGGAAATTGGAGAGAATTGATAACCTCGACAGAAATATCCCCAAGAACTTCTTTTGTCGGTTTACCTTTAAGTATTTTCTCGGCCGAGATGCGAGTATCACCCTTAATAAGATCAGAGACCTCTACACCCTGTGATTTAGCAAACCCAGTCGACGCTTGGGTTATGTTACCGTTGCTATCGAAAGCAAATTCATTCGTTGGCCCCTGGACCTTTTCCTTCAGATCTTGCTGTTTTTCGTCAAGGCCGGCGATCTTTAAGACAAGTCTTCTCGGAGTTCCGTAGGTGTCGAGGTTTTTGGAGTAGCTTATTCTATAATTTTTAAGCGTATATTCAGCGTTTTTCTTCAATTCAGCTATGCCGTCATTTACTGACATCGAGGGCATCTCTTCAGTTCCTATCTCAAGAATAAAATCCAAGGTCACTTTCCCTCTGATTTTCTCTGTTTATCTTTAATGAGAGGATAACCGCGCTCTTCCCTGTCCCTTAAATAGGCCTTTGCACATCTCCTGGCAATATCCCTTACTCTTCCGATATAACTCTGGCGCTCGGTAACGCTTATCGCGCCTCTTGCGTCCAAAAGATTAAAGGTGTGAGAGCATTTTAAGACCAGATCGTAAGCTGGCAACACTAAACCCGCCTTTAAAATCTGATAGCACTCCTTCTCAAAATCATCAAATGTGCGGAACAAGATATCTGTATCGGCCAGCTCGAAGTTATATTTTGACCACTCGACTTCACTTTGATGATGAACGTCCCCATATTTAACATCTTTATTCCAATCAAGATCAAAGACGTTGTCTTTCTCCTGTATATACATGGCCATCCGCTCTAGGCCGTAGGTGATCTCCGCCGATACAGGAGCACAATCAAATCCACCGATCTGCTGAAAATAGGTGAACTGGGTGATCTCCATTCCATCAAGCCAGACTTCCCAACCCAGACCCCATGCACCTAAAGTCGGGGATTCCCAATCGTCTTCAACTAGGCGCATATCGTGTTCCTCTGGTTGTATCCCAAGTGACTTCAGGCTTTCAAAATAGACATCCACAACATCTTCAGGGGAGGGTTTTAGCAATACTTGGAATTGATAGTAATGTTGGAGTCTATTTGGGTTTTCACCGTATCTCCCATCCGTAGGCCTGCGGGATGGTTCCATATAACAGACGTTCCATGGCTCCGGTCCCAGACTTCTTAAAAAAGTCGCCGGATTGAAAGTCCCCGCACCTACCTCAAGATCGTATGGTTGACCAAGAAGACAGTCGCGCTTAGTCCAGAAGTCCTGCAGATTTTTTATAATATCTTGAAAGTACATGTTAAAAAAAATAACCCTTCGCAACCTAAGGGACGAAAGGTCTTCTTCCGCGGTTCCACCCTAATTGACTGATAAAAAACTCAGCCCTCTTTAACAGATTACGGCTCCGGAGCACCATTTTTTTGACTTGTTGGCTTTCACCGGCCCAACTCGCTGTCTTTTCAAAAAAGACTGTCTACTTTTAGAAGCGTCCAGCCAATCTCTCCATCAACGCCGTATTATTCATATTAAGGCGATATTAACAAAGAGAAAAATGTTTGACAAGCGACATCTGTTGGAGGAGTCTGCCAAAGGCGTTAGAGGGTAAGGCGTTAGGCGTAAGGAGTATGAACTTAGAGAGCAAAGAACAGAGAGCCTTTGAAGGAGTTTAATTAAGAAGTTGGAAGATAGAAGATAATAACAGTCAAAGAATACTTCTCGAATTGTAAATATTAATTTCAAATACCAGCAACAGAGAACAGATAAGGGATTAGATGCAAGATGTATGCATATGTTCAAACTAGAGGGCTTTGCTCGGCGCAAATACAAGGAAGGTAAGTAATTTTGAGGTGAGTGTACGTGTAAGTACTCGAGCCGATAAATTATCGCAGCCTGACGCCGTAGTTGGCCGTGAAAAGTTCTCTAGCCCTCTTTAAATTCGCCGATCACCTTGATCTCCGGCTCCAATAAAATATCGGATGTAGATTTGACTTGCTTCTGGATTTTTTTCATAAGCAAGTAGATATCTTGAGCGCTGGCATCACCATTATTTATAATATAATTAGCGTGTTTTTCGCTGACCACCGCTCCTCCTATCTTCCATCCTTTGCAACCCGCCATATCGATCAACTTTCCCGCTGCCATGCCATCTGGATTCTTAAAGATGCAGCCGGCGCTAGGTTGCCCAAGTGGTTGGCTCTCTTTCCTTTTTCTAAAATTGATCTCCATCTCACTTTTGATCTGCTCTTGCTTTCCTGCCGTCAACTGAAGCTTTGCCTCTAAAATAATTTGATCTTTATCCAATAAAGTGCTTCTGTAATTGAAGCCTATCTCATCATGTGATTTAGACATCAATTGGCATTGGGAATTATAGGTCGTTACCTGGCTTACGACACTCCCCATGTCAGAATCGTAAGCTCCGGCATTTATGGCGATAGCAGCACCGACAGTCCCAGGAATACCTATAGCGAAAGACAGCCCCTTCAACGATTGTTTTAAAGTCGTTTGGATAAGACTTCCAAGAGTCACGGCCGCTCCGCAGATGACCTCTTCATCCATAACGGAGATCCTCTGAAAATCCTTTCCTAGTTGAAGTACGACACCCTGATATCCGTAATCAGAGATGAGCAGATTTGAACCTCTTCCCAGTAGCAACAAGGGAAGCTCATATTCTGTAGCTGTTCCCACGATTACATGGAGATCGTGAAGAGAGTCAGCGACCGCAAAGACTGCTGCCGGGCCACCCACTCGAAAAGTCGTATTCTTAGCAAGATCTTTATCAGATCTTACTTTCTCGGGAATAAGCCTGTTTAAACGATCCAAAGTCCTCTTTAAAGACCTTTGGTACATCAATACTCCACTTTACTCATGCCGCTCTCTTCGGCTAAAGTCCTAGATCCAAGACTTGCTATCAATTCGCTTCCTACCATTCCGATATCACCGGCCCCCATAGTTATGACTAAATCTCCGCCTCTTACAGCTTGAGAAAGATAGTCTTTGATATCCAGCCGGTTGGGAAGGTAGACTACGGATTTTCCGGGAACTGTCTCTAGAATAGAATCGACTAATAGCTTCCCGCTTACTCCGGGGATAGGTTCTTCCCCGGCACTATAGACATCCGTCATTATAGTAATATCAGCAAAATCAAATGACCGACCGAATTCTTCTTTTAAGAACTTTGTCCGAGAATATCGATGCGGTTGAAAAACACAGATCACCCGTCCCCACTTGCCACCCTTTGCCGCAGCCAAGGTTGACATGACCTCTGTCGGGTGATGGGCATAGTCATCGATAACAGTAACGTCGCCTTTCTCTCCTATTAGCTGAAATCTTCTCTTTACGCCAGTAAACTTTTTTAGGCCTTCTGCTATCCTTTCGATCTCAATCCCTTCATTCAAGCAGACGACTACTGCCGAAAGAGCATTTAATACATTGTGGACACCGGGAACGTTAAGCCTTATCTCGCCTATCTCCTTCTCTTTGGAGCAGAGGGTAAATCTGGACTCGAATGAGTCGTTTAAGATATCCTTTGCGTAGTAATCATTAGTGTCCTTTAACCCAAATGTCGTAAATTGTTTCTTGCTTTTCTCTGCTATTTTTTCAGCGTTCGAACCATCGCCATATACAATGATTCTGCCATCGTCTGGCAGGGCTGAAACCCAATTGAAGAATAGGTCCTCGATCTCCTTAAAAGACCTATAATGGTCAAGATGATCAACGTCAATATTTGTTATTACTATCTGATCCGGTGAGATGTGAACAAGCGAACCGTCGCTCTCATCAGCTTCGATTATACAGAGTTCACCATCACCATATTGGGCATTGCTGCCAATGTCGTTTAGCTCTCCACCTATAAGAAATGTCGGACGGTTGCCGCCGTTTTGAAGAATAAAAGATATCATCGACGTCGTCGTGGTCTTTCCATGTGTACCCGATATGGCAATAGACTTCTTTCTTCTCGATATCTGATTTAGCATCTCCGCTCTTCTAAGAACGAGATATCCTTCTTTTTTAGCGAAGATTAGTTCGACGTTGTAATCGGGTATGGCCGATGAGATCACTACTATATCAGGTGACATGATATTCTTTTCTGAATGCCCGATGCTGATCTTGGCACCCATTTTTTCAAGGTCGATAGTATAACGACTCGATTTTAGGTCGGAACCCGAGACTTCGTTGCCCATCTCTAAAAGGACCTTGGCGATACCGCTCATCCCGGCTCCGCCGATCCCGATAAAATGGACTTTCATTTTATTTTTCAAAAGTGACCTCGAATCAATTGAAATGTTACATTTTCCTTTCTTCCCATTTTCTATCGATAATTTATTAATATATTATTTATTTTATTGATGATAGTATATGGTCGATTGCCTCTTCGGCAGCATCTGGCTTTGCGACTTCCAAACTCATTTTTGACATATTTTTTAACTCATCTCTGTTTTCCATAAACCATACTATCTCATCGAATAGCATCTCTGGGTTTAAAGCATCGTTTTTAATAAGTTTTGCCGCTCCGGCTCTCTCAATGATTTCGGCATTCTTTGTTTGATGATCCTCGGTGGCATACGGATACGGTACAAGAATAGAGGGTAGTCCGGCAGCTGTTATCTCCGCGATCGTAGTTGCTCCCGCTCGACAGATCGCCAGATCAGAAAGGGCATATGCCTGCCAAATATCCGGTATGTACCTATAAAGAAAGTAAGAGATCTTGTCGCTATCCTTTTTAACCTCTTCAAGAGTCTTTCTGACTGATTCGTAATCCACTTTACCGACGATATGGATTATCTGCAAGCCTTCAAAATTACGAAAACGATCATAAGCCTCTATAATGGAGTTGTTTATTGTCCTCGCCCCGCCGCTTCCGCCAAAAACCAGAACCGTAAAACGATCAGCGTCCTTATCTAGTTGGATCGCGGCCTCGGCCCTAGAAATGCTTCCGATCTCTTTTCTGATCGGATTACCGCTTGTATGCATTGCTCTCGCTCTTTTAAAATAGCTCTTAGATTCATCAAATGAGAGCATTACCCCCTGCACTCTCGAAGATAGCAGCTTATTTGAGAGACCCGGAATAGAGTTCTGCTCAAATATATAGGTCTCAAATCGTCCACCAGCGGCCAATATCACCGGTAGGCTCACGTAGCCCCCCATACCTATCACCAGATCAGGATCTACTTTTTTCAAAATCTTTTTTGATTCCCGATAGACTTTCGTAAGATTTAGAATTGTCTTAAGAGAACGATATGAAAACCGGTTCTGCATCCCTTTTGCATTAATTGGGATAAAATCGTAACCCGCCTCCTTAACCAGCTCGGCCTCTATGCCCTCGGGTGTGCCAAACCACGATATTGTTACACCCTTCTTTTTTTTATTAAGCGCTTCTGCCAGAGCTAGACCGGGATAGACGTGACCTGCCGTCCCTCCGCCTGCTATTACTACCTTCAATCCCGACCTTTCTTGTCGCCCTTCTTTTTTGGGAAGATGAAATATTAAGTAAGACACCGATACTGGCCAATGTGATAATAAGAGACGACCCGCCAAAGCTTACAAGCGGAAGAGGGATTCCGGTAATCGGTAACATCCCGGTCACCGCTCCCAGATTGATTATCGCTTGAACCAATATCATAGAGGTAATCCCACCGGCAAGCAGCTGACCAAATCTGTCCGGAGCTTTTTGGGCGATCTTGATACCTAGAAAGCCAAAAATAATAAAGAGGATTATAATCATAGTCGTCCCCACAAGCCCTAACTCTTCCCCTATTATTGCAAATATAAAATCAGTAAAAGGCGTTGGCAGATATCCAAATTTTTGCCTGCTAAAACCAAGGCCGACACCACCGACACCACCGCTTCCTAGCGCTAGCAACGACTGTATTATTTGAAAACCGCCAGACTTTGGATCGCTGTTAGGATCAAGAAAAGCTAAAAAGCGTTCGCGTCGATAAGTTGCGGTCATGATAAAGATCATACCGGCAGCAAATCCCGCCGAACTTACCATTACAAGGTCTCTTATTCTAGCCCCGGCCATAAAGAGCATGAAAAATACGGTGATCAAAATCGCAAAAGTAGTTCCGAGATCGGGCTGGGCCAATACTAGTATGGATGTAAATAGTACGGGAAGACCGATCGGTACAAGAAGCGAGTTAATCTTTTTAGTTATCTCTTTATTATTGGATAATACGCTGGCAGTAAAAAATATCACGGCGAGCTTTGCTATCTCGGAAGGTTGAAATGTAATACCCATTAGCGCAACCCACCTGCTAGATCCGTAGATGACAGTCCCGGATATAATCACAAACGAGAGTAGGCTGATCGAGAGAGCAAGAAAAATGATAGAGAGGCGTTTAAACTTTCTGTAATCAATAAGAGAAACGATAAGCATGACAACAAGTCCAATAGCTACCGAGAGGCTTTGTCTTTTTAAATAGTAGAAACTGTCATTTTGCCGTGAGAGCGCAAGGCTAGAGCTTGAACTGGTTATCATAACTATCCCAAAAAGTACGAGGATAAAAGTTATCCCAAGCAGCAGATAATAGATTGTGGGCTTAGTCTGCTTTTTCTTTTTCAGCTTTTTCTTTTTTTTAACCATCTGACCTATTTAAGATCGCCGACAGCTTTTTTAAATATTCTACCTCTATGTTCGTAATCGTCGAACATGTCCAGACTAGCACATGCCGGAGATAAAAGAACGACGTCTCCTTTTTCAGCACTTCGAAACGCAGCGACAGCGGCAACTTCGATCGAGTCCACTATCTCGTAGTCCACTCCGACTTTTTTAAACTCGGTTGCCAGTTCTAAAGATGCTTCACCAAGAAGTATCGCCTTCTTCACTTTCTCTTTAGAAATAGTTGCCAATTGGTTAAAAGCGCTTCCCTTATTTCTTCCGCCTGCCAGCAGGATTATTGGACTGTCAAATGATTTAATTCCTTCTATGGCCGCTTCCGGGTTGGTCGCCTTTGAATCGTTGTAGAAATCAACGCCTTCTAGTTCACAAACGAATTCAAGACGGTGTTCTATGCCCCGATATTCTCGAATCGTTGCCATTATCTCTTCCATGCCGATACCGACTACTACACAGGCGCTAATCGCCGCTAAAGTATTTTCCAGGTTATGCTTTCCAATGATCTGAATATCACTCACTGGCCCGACTTCCATTACTTCACCATCTTTGTCTAGAAAGATGATTCCACCTTCGACGTAACAACCATCCTGAATTTCATTTGCTCCGTAAAAGATTTTTTTTGATTTGATCTTTTGAAGCTCGGGTCCTTTAAGATCAGCGTTCACGATCGCCCAGTCATTTGATGATTGGTTTGAAAAGATCTTATATTTGGCATCGGAGTATGCCGAAAAGTCACCATGCCAGTCGATATGATCTGGTGAGATATTTAATAATACGGCCACTTTAGGCTTTAGGTCACGCATAAACTCTAGTTGAAAACTGCTAAGTTCCGCGACTACAAAATCACTATCCTTCTTATCGATAACGGCTTGCGTTAAAGGAAAACCGATATTTCCGCCTACCGCCACCGCCTTGCCGGATCGTTGCAGAATCTGACTGATCAAATCGGTGGTCGTGGTCTTTCCGTTTGTGCCCGTTACCCCGATAATAGGGCTATCAGTCAGCAAGGACGCTACCTCTACCTCGCTAATTATCGGTATATTTGATTTTATCGCCTCGGCTAATATCTCGTTATTTGGAGACATCCCCGGACTGGGAATAATAAAATCAGTATCTCTTAGAACATCTTTGTCTTGCTTACCAAGCTCAACTTCAATACCAATTTTTTCAAGATAGACCGCTTCCTTTTGCAAGATATCATCAGTTCTCATTTCGCTTACTCTTACGATCGATCCAATGCCGTTTAGAGCTCTAGCGACCGCCTTTCCCGACCTTGCCAGGCCAAGCGCGAGTACTTTCTTCCCTCTTAAGTAAGACGTTTTGGTATTAGCCAACAATTGTTCCTCGATCAACTTGTATCTCTAAGAACCGATATAAAATATATGGCAAATCCAGCTCCGGCGAAAACGCCGGTTATTATCCAAAACCGGATCATGACCTTTGTCTCAGACCATCCCTGCATCTCAAAATGATGATGGATAGGGGCCATCTTAAAAACTCTTTTTCCCGTGAATTTAAATACCAAGACCTGGATGATTACCGACATCGCTTCCAAGACATATATGCCACCGATAATTATTAGTAAGAGCTCCGTCTTTGTAACTATGGCAAGCGCCGCTATCGCTCCTCCAAGTCCGAGCGCACCCGTATCTCCCATAAAGATATCTGCCGGATAGGAGTTGTACCATAAAAAACCAATGCAAGCCCCGGCTATCGCTGCGGCAAAGACGGCAATATCTAAATGATTTTGCCTAAAAGCTATTCCCGCGTACGTTATCGCGATTATAGTTACTGTACCTGCCGCAAGACCGTCCAATCCATCAGTAAGATTAACCGCGTTGGATGTCCCGGCTACTAATAGAAATAAAAAGATGAGGTATATCCAGGGAAAGGCGATGGCTCTACCCGCTATTTCAAAAGTCGAGGTAAATACCCCAAGCTTCAAAGATAGGTTTGTAAGGGGAACAGATATGTTAGTCGACAGATCAGCCATATTTACGGCCATAAGACCTAGGGCAAAAGAGATGATAAGCAGTATTATCATCTTATACCTCCCTTGCAGGCCAAGCGATCTCTCTTTTAAGACCTTGCTTGTATCGTCTATCAGGCCGAGTAGGCCAGTCGAAGCCGCGCCTACGATGACTATTAGACTAAGTGCTCCGAGTGGGCTCATCAACCAAAAAGCAAAGATCGATGTGACAATAATAAGAACCCCGCCCATTGTCGGAGTTCCTTCTTTTAAGAGATGTCCTTCGGGACCGTCTACTCGAATACTTTGACCGATGCCCCTAGACTTAAGCATTCTGATCCAAATCGGTGCAAGTATCGCGGTCGAGACAAGCGCTAGCACGACCGTTAAAAATATCGTATATGTTGGAAACTGCAAACAGACCTCTTTTTCTTAAATATTCTTAACTATTTGTTCAAACTCCATACATCTCGATGCCTTGACTAAAACTAAGTCATCGGCTTCAAGGTTTTCCCTTAAGAACTTGATCGCTTCTTCTTTATCTAAATAATAATGAATATCCTTCTTGGAAAGGCCGCCGTCTATTGCGCCCCTTTTCATATTTCTAGCCGCGTCGCCTACCGTTACCAATATATCTATCCCTAAGATGGCGGCTTTTCGTCCTACCTCATAATGTGCTTCGCCGCTGCCTTCTCCCAACTCCGCCATGTCTCCAAGGACCGCTATTCGTTTCCCTTTTGAATTAAAAGCAGCTGCGGTTTTAAGCGCAGCTTCCATCGATGTCGGGTTTGCATTATAAGTATCATTTATAACGATCACCCCGTTGGATTTCGCTGCGATGTTCATGCGCATTAAGTCGATCGGCATCTCCCGGAGTCCTTTTTCTATTTCTTCAGTCTCGATACCGAAGCATCCCGCGACCGCTATGGCCGCAAGGGCATTTTGGACAGCGTGCTGGCCGGGAACTGAAAGTTGTATCGATATCTTGCCCACTGGTGTATGGACGAGAAAATTCGGGCGTGCTTCGTTGTCTAAATGTATGTTGGTGGCACAATAATCAGCGGCGGGAACCCGTCCAAAAGTTATAACTTTGGCCTCTGTCCCGTCGATCAATACCGGAGTCCAAGGATCATCAGCGTTTAGAACCGCGAAGCCTTCGATTGGAAGAGCCTTTATCAATTCGGATTTGGCCTTCGCAATATCTTCTTGAGATCCCAAGACACCGACATGCGAGTCGCCGATGTTCGTTATCAAACCAATATCAGGGCCTGCAATATTCACAAGCTCCTCTATCTGTCCTCTGCCCCTCATCCCCATCTCCAGAACAAACAGCTCGGTCTCACTGTCACACCCAAGGATCGATAGCGGAAGACCGATCTCGTTATTAAAGTTCATAGGAGTCGAGACAATCTTTCTGCTCCTTCCTAAGATCGAACTGATCATATTTTTAGTACTTGTCTTCCCGGTAGAACCGGTTATACCGACTACCTTTGAGCTGAGCTTTGAAATATTATTTGAAGCAAGGTATTGAAGCGCTTTGATTGAGTCATCGATTTTTATAGCCACAGGGCCATCATAATTTGCTGCTATTCTTTTTATTTTTTCGTCCCAGATCTCAGTAAAAAAACCAGCTGCCCCGTTAGACATGGCATCATCGATATAGTCATGGCCGTCAAACTTGTCTCCGACGATAGGAATAAAGACATCGCCCTTATTTATAGAACGGCTATCTATTGAGACGGATGTAAGCAGCTCTTTTTGATCCCCGGAAATAAGTACGCCGGAAACATTTTTAGCGATATCAAGCGCTTTTTGAGGTATCATTGATAGCCTCCTTTAATATCTCCAAAGCCACTAATCGATCGTCAAAGGGAATCGTCCTATCCGCAAATGTCTGCCCAGTTTCATGTCCCTTCCCGGCAATAAGCACCAAGTCGCCATTTCTAGCTTCCTTAATCGCAACTTTTATAGCCTGATGACGGTCGCTAATAACCTTAAGGCCAGATCTTTCTTCTACTCCTTCTAAAATATCTTCTATGATCTTCTCCGGATCTTCATTCCTTGGGTTATCAGACGTAACTATCGAAATATCACTTACCTTGGAGACTTCCTTTCCCATCAACGGGCGTTTATCCCTATCTCTATCTCCCCCGCAACCAAAAACCGTTATCAATCGCCCGTCTAAAGAATTTTTCGCGGCTTCCAATACCCTTTTTAATCCATCCGGTGTATGAGCATAGTCGACAACCACTTTAAAATCTTGTCCGGCCTCAATCTCCTCAAAGCGACCGGGTACATTGCGGGCTACAGACATAGCAGTTTTGATCACATCGATATCAACACTAAAAGCATATGCTGTCGCGATTGCCGCTAAAACATTCTCACTGTTTAAAGTCCCTTTCAATCCGGTAAATATATCTAACTCTCCGTAAGGCCTATCTATGCTTATTTTAATGCCGTCTTGAAGTGAGAGGACATTTGTACACCTTACGTCCGCGTCCTTTGAAAAACCAAATGCAATACAATTCTTTGAGGCATCGCATAATCTTTTTCCGAAAACGTCATCGATATTGACTATATGCTTTGCCCCTTGAAAAATACTTTCGTTAAAAAGCCTCGCCTTTGCCTGAAAATAATCGTCCATGTCTGTGTGAAAATCGAGATGGTCTTGGGACAAATTGGTAAATATAAAGGCATCAAATTTGCACCCATCTATTCTGCCCATTATTGAAGCATGAGAGGACACTTCCATCACGACCACTTCGATTCCCTCCCCGACCATGGAATGCAGAATGCGCTGAAGATCGTAAGACTCGGGGGTAGTACGCATAGATAAAAAGCTCTTTCCATTTATTAGATACTCCAAGGTCCCGATAAGGCCAGTCTTTTGGCCTAGGTCTCGAAAAATCCCTTCTATCAGATAACTGGTAGTCGTCTTTCCATTTGTACCGGTTACGCCGATAAGAGAAAGCTTAGAGCTCGGATCTTCAAAAAAAACCACAGACGCCGCTGAAAGCGCCACCCTGGTATGGTCTACCTGAATCTGAGCGATACTTTCGGGCAAACCCTCCTGCCAACGTTCTACCACGATGGCTATGGCGCCACTATCTATAGCACTATGAATATAATCGTGTCCATCCTCCTTCTCCCCGACTATGGCGAAGAAAAGCATGCCACTCTTTACTTGCCTAGAATCATAGGCAAGGTCCGTTATATCTACCGAGCCCTCGATCCAAGAACGAGTAACGCTCAATCCCTTTGTTATGGAAGCAAGTTTCATCCTATCTTCCACACCCTATTTTATTTATTGTGTACACCATCAGTAAGCTAAAATATTCCCAATTATAATATCACATCACTGCTGTTTATCGCCTTTATCAACTTGATCCGGAGTTACTTTTAATCTCTGAAGAGCAAATTCCCCGACACTGGAAAAAACGGGTGCCGCGACAACGCCTCCATAAATAGCTCCTTTGGGCTCATCTATTGTTACCAGAATGGCTATAGCCGGATCTTTTGCCGGTGCATACCCGATAAAGGAGCCGATATATCCGGAATATCCCGGTTTATCGGTATTAGGCTTTTGAGCCGTTCCCGTCTTTCCGGCTACCGAATACCCTTCGATCTGAGCATTTTTTCCAGTACCGGTGCCAACTGCATCTTCCATTATCTCAGTCATAAGAGAAGCTGTCCTAGGTGAGACAACTTGAACATTGCTATCTTCGCTTGCCAGACTAGTCCTCTTTCCCCTTGTCGATACTATCTGATCTACAAGATGGGGCCTTACTGCTACGCCGTGATTTGCAATAACTGAGAAGGCGCGGATCATCTCAATAGATGTAACGGATGTACCTTGACCGAAAGAGACGGTGGCTATAGTACTTTTCGACCAGAGATCAGCCGGGAGTAGACTCCCTATCGATTCTCCTGGAAGATCGATATTTGTTGGTGAGTTTAAGCCGAATCGTTTTATATACTTTATCATCCTCTCCTTGCCAAGAACCTTACCGATATGGGTGGCGCCGACATTACTCGAGCGAGTCACGATCGACGAAAGAGTGAACTCCTCCGTCCCTCTACCGTGCGCTTCCTTTATCAGCCAGCCGCCGATATTTATTGAACCGGGCAGCATGAATTTAGAATCGGGAGAAAAAAGCTTCTCTTCAAGAATCGCTGTGGCCGTTATTATCTTCATCGTCGATCCCGGTTCATATACGTCAGTCACTGCCGTATTTCTAAAATTTTCTGATTCGCTATTTGAGAAATCATTAAGATCAAAGTCGGGTAGGCTCGCCATAGCGTATATCTCGCCGCTTTTTGGATCCATAACAATGATATTTCCACCTTTTGCCTCATATTTTTCGATTGCCGCACTCAACTCTAGCTCAGCTTTGTACTGAATTTCTTTGTCTATTGTAAGTATTAGTTGGCTGCCATTCGTCGATGGAATAAAGGTGTTTTTCCCTCCGGGGATCGGATAGCCGTTTATATCCTGCTCAGTGATGACTTTTCCCGGTTTTCCTTTCAGTTTATTATCATATTGAATCTCTAGTCCGGAAAGGCCGATATTATCTAGACCGACAAAACCGATAATGTGCGAAGCAAGCCTCCCAAGCGGATACTGCCGTTTACTTTCCTTAACAAAACCCAATCCCTCTATATTTAGCTCTTTTAACTTGTCAGCTTTTTCCTTATCGATCTTTCTGGCCAGATAGGCAAAACCATTATCCGAATCCAGCTTTTCGAAGATTGTGTCGGTGCTCTCACCAAGGATCGCGGCGATCTTTTTTGCGCTTTTCCACTTTTTTTTAATCTGATACGGAGTGACAAATACTGTATCCATATCAGTTGAAAGAGCCAGTATCTCTCCGTTTCGATCGTAGATTGACCCTCTATCGGGCGTCAATTCATGATCGGTGATCCGTTGGCCGACCGCCATCTCTTCGTACTTTTTAGCATCCATCGCCTGGACTTTTACAAGTTTTGAAAATACCGCGACCAAACATATCAATAGGAAATAAAAAAGAAGAGATAACCGCATTTTGGTCTGTCTCTTCTTAGCATTCATCTTTTCAATAACCTCTCTTAATTACTCACTTAAACATTACCGTTGCCATATTGAATACATACTCGCTATCAACCCTTTTTTTTCATCCGGTTCATCAATTCTCTTAACTTTTTCGCTCTCTAAAAGGATGTACTCAACGGCATCCGGCTTTATCATGCCCAGTTCCATTGCTAATTGCTCGATCCGACCGGGCGATCTTAAAACCTCGTTTTCTATCTTCATCTTTTCATTAGCATTCCTCTGCGATCTAAGAGAGGATTTAAGATTGGATATCGCGACAGCCTCCTCTGCTACAAGAACTTGCTGGTAGACTTGAAAAAAGGCAACAGCGAAGAAGAGCACTAGTATCGCCATATAGTTCGTAAAATTAAATGATCTAGTTCTTTTTTTATTGGTAGAAAAGATCTTTCTAACATCAATGTTTTCATATATCTTTATTTCTCTAGCTGTTTCCATCCACTATACCCTCTCGGCAACCCTTAACTTCGCACTTCTCGATCTCGGATTTCTATTTAGTTCTTCTTCTTTTGGTCGGATCGGCTTTCTTGTCACTCTGGATAATCTTGCTCTCTTATCACATGTGCACACCGGAATATCCCGGGGACAGACGCAATCTAATTCCTCTTCTTTCATCCAGTCTTTTACTATTTTGTCTTCAAGCGAGTGATATGAGATTATAGCCACTCTACCGCCGATCTCCAGGCGATCGATTACCTTTTCAAGAGCGATCTTCAGGTTTGAAAGCTCTTGATTGACTTCCATCCTTATAGCTTGAAAAGTCCTCTTTCCGCTATGCCCGCCCCGTTGACGAGCCGAGTTTGGAATTGCTTTATCGATGATGTCCACAAGTTTGCCGCTAGTCCTGATCGGTTCCTCTTCACGGCTCTTTACGATATTTTCCGCAACCCGGCTCGCCCACTTTTCGTCTCCATACGACAGAATTATTTTTTTAAGTTCATCCTTTTTGTAATTGTTTAGGACAAACTCTGCTGTTATATCTGACCTATCATCTATTCTCATATCAAGCTTCGCATCGACCATGTAAGAAAAGCCTCTATCGGGATTATCGATCTGTGGGGACGATAGCCCCAGATCAAAGAGAAAGCCATCTGCCTTTCTCATCCCATGCTTATCCATGGCCTTATCGAAATCGCGAAAATTGTATCTCTCTAAAAATAAATGCTGGCTGAAGCGTGCTAGATGTATATCTGCTGCTTCTATTGCTGTGAAATCTGCGTCGATCCCTAGTAAGAACCCTTTAGGTTTGATTAAATCTAGGATCGCTTCTGCGTGTCCTGCCCCGCCTAAGGTGCAGTCGACAATCTTGCTACCATTACTACAATTTAAGTTCTGCAAGACTTCAGCCAGCAAAACGGGCGTGTGACTATATTCCATTGTCAATATGCTAGAGATCTATGTCGGCTAGATCTTCCGCCGTCTCTTCGTATGACTCTTTTGCTGAAGACGAATATTCATCCCAATTTTTTCTTGACCAGACCTCAAGTCTGCTCGCAACACCGATGACTACCGCGTCTTTCTCAAGATCAGCATGATCTCTTAAATTGCTCGGGATCATCACCCTCCCCTGCTTATCAGGGATTTCCTCTGCCGTTCCACTAAAAAAGAACCTGGATAACTGTCTTGCCTGTTTTTTTAGAAGCGCAAGCGATCGAAACCGGTCCTCCACTTTGGGCCACTCCGCCCGGGAAAAGATAAAGATGCAATTCTCGAATCCTTTTGTCATGACCAATCCATCACTCAACGCTTCCCGAAATTTTGCCGGTAAGATAAGTCGCCCCTTTGGATCGAGCGTATGTTGAAATTCGCCGATAAACATCTCTTAAGTCTTCTGTCCTTCTGCCTCTAGACAACTGCTCCTACCATATATTGCTAGAACCCCCATTGCCGTTCGACATCGCTTCTTTGCCTTATCTTTCGTACATTCGCCCGTTTTGCCGGGACTAGCCTATTAATTAAATTCATATGAGTTTGTGTTTTCCGTCTCTCATTGGAGACGCTGCTTTGATCATAATCTTTTACCGGTATCCCATATTGATTTAACATTTTCCGCTCCACCCTACTCCATAAAAATCCACTTTGCAACACTTTGTATAAAAATATTTCGGTAAATTGCTTAAATAACTTTAGAATAATTTTTTCTTTGCAGGTAAACACTTATATCTTATGAGAAAAAAAATAATAATAAAAAGGGCCTTTCGACCCTTTATTGACTTGATTTTAATCTCTTTTAAAGAATTACGCGGCTTCCTCTGCCTCCAAATGGCGCTCTACTTTGTCCAAAAGAGCGTTTCGTTCCTCAACGGTAGCAAGGGGTACTATATCGTAGTCCCTGATACGTGAGATAGGATTAAGACTTAGAAACTCGTCTAACTCGCCGGCGGTCTCGACTTCGCATATCATAACGCCGCCTTCTCTCCCCGCGAAACCATACAAAGTCTTTGTGCGAGTATCGTTTTTAAACTGGTTTATTCCATCCCTAACATTACTCAGCTCTTCTAGGCCTATATCTGTAGTAGTCGGATTTGAGATCACTAAAAACTCCATGTTTATACCTCCTATTTTTTTGGATAACTTTTAAGTTTCCCGTTATCGTAATTATTTAAAGTAGGTGGTCATTAAAAGAATGATCAATAAAAAAAACGCCCGCTAAACAAAGATCTTAACAGGCGCTTTTATATGGATCATCAGTCGGATATTATGCTGCCTCTTCAGCCTCCAGATGCCTTTCTGCCATATCGAAAAGGGATACTACTTCCTCCATAGTCACAAGAGGATGCACTTCCCATTCATTATATGCTGCAGTCGGATTTAAGTTTAAATACTGGTTAAGTTCATTTGCCGTATCGACCTCACAGATTAAGAATCCATCTTTTTCACCGGCAAGTCCGTACATCGCTTTTGTCCTTCTATCCGACTTAAATTGCCGTATACCTTGCTTGGTCTGTTCGAGCTCTTCTTGTAAATGTGGTTCATTGGATGTCCTTCTTGCCCATACTAAGAATTCCATACAGATTACCTCAAAAGTGGATTTCTAAAAATTTTCCCATTTTTTTAAAAGATAAAATAAATGGTCAGCGATAAAATAATAATTTGATTTGGAGATGAAAAAAGAGAAAACATACGATAAAATATGGTGGCATGTAGTGGGGGATCGTCTAGTGGTAGGACGGCGGACTCTGGCTCCGTTAACGAGGGTTCGAATCCTTCTCCCCCAGCTCCGAGCCGATTTTAGACGAGGAACCTAATAAAGGATGTTTAGATCAGAAGACTTTTGGTCCGATTAATATTGCCCAAAAAGCCAAAGAAAAGACACCTAAGATTACAAGACTAATTCCGTTGATTAGATGAACTGTATCAGCTTTATTCGTTATCCAATCGGCCATTTTTTGAGGACTGACTTTACTTCTTACTAACAGTCCAAAGAGCAGGAGTGGAAAGACCCTCCCAAGTGCAAGCACACCGCCAAGCAAAGCTCCATATAATGTGCTTCCAATTATCGCCGCCCAAAGAAGAACAGCGTGGTATGTTGGGAACGGACAGCCTACACCCAGAGCTCCACCCATAGCGATACCTACAGCAAACGATCTATAATAGCCCCGCTTTCCTAGACTGGTTTGTTGGGCCTTATGAAAAAGTTGTCTAAAGAGGCCTACAGGCTTAATAAAACCAAACTCAGCCATACCAAAATAAAGCACTATTATTCCGACAAGAGAAAAAACTACAACTGCAGTTTGCATTGCTGATGTGCTAACAGTGGCAAGTATAGTTGTAAATTGTTTACCCAGTAAGCCGACTACTGCACCTACCACTGCACCTACTAAGATAAGCCCTGAGCTGTAAAAGAAAAGATTTGTAAGCCAATTTCCCTTTTTACTATTGTCGTCAGTTTTTAAAGTCGGCGCAAAAGCAAAAAGTATCGGTAAAAAACAGGGTGTTACAACCATCGATAAACCAATTGCAAACGCTACGAGAATAGCCAATGACGTTCCAGGAATATCACTTAACTCTGTACTGGTTGTTCCAGCTAAAAAGACTTGTATCTTAATCGGTAATTCTTTAAGTGATGCGACTTCGCTAAAAATAAGTGCAAGACTTAATCCTGCTAAGATTGAGACTAAAAATAAAATATATTTGGTATTTCTGCTCATAAATAATAGTATCTATGATTACTCGTTTTATGGGAAATTATTATTAGTTTTAAATAAATATTTACATATGAAAATTTATATCTTATTTACTGTCAGTTTTGTTATATCTGCAAACTACCAACTTTTAATAGTTTTTTGTTGATTATATAGGTTCGAACTTCGTCCACTAGCCCCAATTAAATGCAGTTTAATTCATATTGATTAATTAGATCACTCTTCAACTATTATTTGACCGACCTGACCCTTTGCTGCATGACCTTTAATAGAGCAATGAACTTTATACTTACGAGTCTTTTCAAAGGTGACGATTAGTTTTTCTGATACACCTCTTCTGGCAATGTTTGATGTTCCCTTCAGAGTCTGTATCGTATAATTGTGATTAGTTTCGCCTTCATTCTTAACATTAAATGTAACAGTTTGACCTTTTTTCACTTTTATATTCTTGGGCGTAATGTTCCACTCATCTAATACTATATCGATAGTTCCGTCGTCGCTCACTTGTACAGCTTCTACGTCACCACAGCCAGTTAAAAAAATAACTGATAGTGTTAAAATGCTAAGAAAAATAGTAATCCTATAAAACATACTTACTCTCTTGGTTTCCCACTAGACTTTAAACGAAATGAGACGACCTTGCCTTCTTATATGAATGAATTTAAATACCAATATCTGACTTAAGAACCCTCCAATAAAAGCCCCAATAGAGTCACTTATGTAAGTTCTAAAAACCCTTAAATTCATCGATTTAAATAAAGTGCTATTTATAGACTCGGCTACTTCTTTCTCCACCGTATACCACCAAGCTAAATTTAGTAGCGTAAATAATAGACCGATAATCACCCAACTTTTTCGAACGCCTAATATGGCTGGGACAAGTCCTACAATTAGTCCGAGGACTAAAAATCCCATGGCCATGATAAAGTCGTGTGTTAACTCTGTTGACAACCAACCGAAGCGACTGATCAGCCAAAAAGCGATGTTGTTAAGTACATGATCGTAACTCTCAAAAAGAGCTAAGGTTCTACTTATAAAAATGATAGAGAGAAAGAATAACCCAGCCAAAAACGCTACACCAAATTTCCAGTTAGATGATCTGTCCCTGTATATTGTTAATAATTCTAGTGATTTCATATATTTATCATACCGGTAGCTGGAAGTATCTTTGGAGCGGTGCGACTAGTGCCGTCCAGCGACCGGCTACTAGAAGACCCCCGATGACCATAAGTGTTGCTCCACTAAACCTATGAATAAATACCGAGTTCTTCTTAAACCAATCAAGAGTATTCGTAAGACGCGAAAACAAAAGACCACTGATAATAAACGGGACTCCAAGACCAAGCGAGTATACCAGCAGCAAGGAAGCTCCTCTTCCAGGTGCATTCAAAGCTAGCATGTAAATACTTGCCAGTATTGGTCCGATGCAAGGGGTCCATCCAACAGCAAACGCCATTCCAAGTGGATAAGCGCTTAAAGCTCCAAATTTTCTATTTTTAGGCATAAACCTTACTTCACGATAGAGAAAAGGAATCTTTAGTGTGCCTATCATGAACAGCCCCATAGCTATGATGATAAGGCCACCGATCTGCTGTGTCTGCTGTCTGTAATTTTGAAGAAATACACCCGCAAAACCAAAAGCAGAGCCAAGGAGTGTAAAGATTGTAGAAAAGCCAAGTACAAATAGAACGGTGGTCAGAAACATCTGCTGATTCTTAACCTCGTTGCCATCCTTTATTTCCTGAACAGACGAGCCTGAGATAAAGGAGAGGTAGCCTGGTAAGAGTGGTAAGACACAAGGAGATATAAAGGAGATGATTCCCGCTAAAAACGCCATTGGATAAATTGTCATACTAGTCATTAAATGCACCCTTTATAATAGCTTGTCTGTCCTATCGATGAGACTTTGCTCGTTAATAGCGCCGACCCAATAATCGATAATATTTCCCTCTGAATCGATGAAAAAAGTCGTGGGAATACCGGTGATATTATAACTTCTTGCAATGTTGTTTTTATCTAGACCATTTTTATAAGTAATATCGAACTCTTTTAAAAACGCCTCCGCGTCTTTTTGATTATCGTTTGTAGCGATTCCGATAAATTCCACTTTATCTTTATATTCAGACCCGATCTTTGCCAGCGTGTCGCCCTCAGCCCGACACGGGCCGCACCAAGACGCCCAGAAGTTGACGACAACTGGCTTTTCACCCTTAAAATCGCTTAACTTGATTTTTTTACCTGAGAATAGTTCGATCTCAAAATCAGGAGCTGGTTTTTTAGTAAATGCAGTATTTGATGTCTTTGTGGAGCTTGAAGTTACTGAGTCGCCGCTACTTAGAAAAAGCATCGTTACGCCTGTTAATAAGGTCAATGCCGATATGATCCCTATAATAATAAATTTGTTACTTCTTATCATTTTCTGACCTTTCACTTTACTTATCAGACATAATCAGATAGCAACAAATCTAATTTCGAATCATTATTTAATTGTTACGATTTGCCTGCCTGAACTTTGTTAATTATCTTATTTTTAATTTAAGATGTCAATTTATTCGGCAATTAATTAGAGGGACTTTAATCAAGGAGATAATTACCGCAATAATTGCATTCAAATGTATCAGTTTAGATCACAAGTCATGCTTGATAGATATTGATGACTTAATAAGATACCTGCAAGTAGAATTGCTAACTGCATACCCAGATAAAGCGTTTTTAAAGACAAGCTAGACTGAACTACCTCACATTGAATGAATTTGAGGTGGAGAGACATAACCGGCTATTGATAGGGCTATGAGCGTTACAAAGATTACGCCTAACAGAATCATTACCGGAAGTCTTTTTCGAAGACGCCGCTCCTCGCCTCTATCAATAAAAGGAAACAATAATAGAGCGACAAATAGACCACCCATTCCGTAGATTATGCCCGGAATTCCAACAACGTTTTCGAGCGCATACAACCACAGAAACATCCATGGCGGCTTGACACCCGTCTCCATTTGAACGGGTTCTGCGCCAAACGGTGGTCCAAAGACAAGTGCAAGCAACATTACTACTGCCGTTACTCCAAGACTTACTTTTAAGAGTAACTTCATGTGCTCGGTATATGTCGATGTCTCTTCTTGCTTTTCTTTTTCCTTTCCAGGAAGAGGCGATATCTTTAGAACCTTAATTAGATAAAAATGAACGACTATGAATATCCCGATTATCGCAGGTAAAATACTTATATGGAGTGCATATACACGAGACAATAAATGCGTGCTAGACGTAAACGATGGCATAAATACTCTTCCGAAATACCCAAAGATTTTACCGATAGCCGCAAAATGGGCAAGGGCTTCAAAACCCTCTTGATCCCACTTTATCATCGTCCCTGTAAATATCATTAGGAACATGAAAAACATAAGAGTGATCCCTACAAAATATGTTATTTCTCTTGGTCTCTTATAAGAGCCTGTAACAATAACCCGGCCCATATGTAGCATCAAAGCTACTAATATGAGTTGCGCGGCCCAGTGATGGATCCCTCTTATAAACCAACCGAGATTTGCAGTATTAATAATGTAGAGAATACTCTTATGAGCCTGGCCCACTGACGGATTAAAATACTGGGTCATTAGCGGTCCGGTTATCATCAGTAAGACCAAGAGCGTGAATGTCGCTCCACCAAGAGCGTACCACATACTATTTGCATGCTTAGGAATCGAATAATTGAAGACGCTAAGGCGCAATCGTTCCTCAAAAAATCCGCCTAATTTATTTTCTTTCGCCGGATCTGTCGGCACTAAGCTGGGGCGAGGGGTTTCT
>Ga0255058_10000030_pt1 | contig 79738 bp, 68 predicted proteins | sample Cases_109_9_MG_FD_188637 | JGI IMG/M metagenome (GOLD analysis project Ga0255058, IMG submission 188637) | Seawater microbial communities from Amundsen Gulf, Northwest Territories, Canada - Cases_109_9 | ecosystem: Environmental > Aquatic > Marine > Gulf | place: Canada: Northwest Territories...
TCATGCGAGGGCTGCGGGCTTCAACTCGACCGGGCCACTGTGTATCATGTGGCGGCGGGCCCTGCGCGGCCGTCCGCGCCACGCTCCCCCATCAGACACTGGAGAATACCCTCAATGACGATCGCCGAAAGCTTCCGCGCTGAGCTCGACCAGGAAGTCCAGGCCACGCGAGCTCTGCTGAGCCGCCTGCCCGCTGACAAGTGGGACTGGAAGCCGCACGAAAAGTCGATGAGCCTGGGCCGGCTCGCGACGCACGTGGCGGAGATCGCGAATTGGTCTTCGTTCACGCTGAAGGCCGACGAGCTGGACTTCATGTCGCCCGAGATGCAGAGCTGGACACCCCGCGAGCTGTGTTCGAAGGAAGAGATCCTCGCCGAGCTGGATGGGGCGGTCGCGAAGTGTCGCGCCGACCTCGAGTCCATGAATGACGAGGATTTCGGTCAGCAGTGGACCATGAAGTCGGGCTATCAGGTGCTGATGAAGGCCACAAAATACATGGTCTTCCGGCGGCAGGTTCTGAACCACATGGTGCACCACCTGGCTCAGCTGGGCGTGTTCCTGCGCCTGCTGGACGTGCCGCTGCCGATGATGTACGGCCCGTCGGCGGACGAAGACGGAGGGATGGACGGCTAGCGGGTCGCTGAGAGACCCAGGGTGGGCACCCGCGCGGGTCAGTGACCTGCCAGGCCCCGATTGTAAAGCGGGGACCGCGCCGCGGTCCCCGCCTGCTGCTTTCTTCCTGCAGGCCGATGAACGTCAGGCCGTGCGCCGGGCCTTCCGCCGCCGCAGCAGGAACCACACGATGATGAAAGCCGCCGCCAGGCCGAGGATCATCTTCCAGTTGTAGCCGCTATCGGCGTCGTCGCCCGCCTCTTCGGCCACGACCGCCTCTTCCGTAGCCTCCTGGGCCTCCGTCGCGTCGGCTTCTGCCTCGTCCACGGCTACGGCCATGGCCGGGGCATCCATGTCCACTTCCTCGGGAAGCTCCTCGGCCGTCACTTCGAACTCGACCGGGGCGAACTCGGCTTCCGCTATCATCAGCTCGTCAGCGTCGGTCATCGCGATCTCCCACCGACCCTCCGGGAGATAGATGCTTAGCTCACGGCCCCGCGGGACATCATTCACGGCAACCTGCCGCCCGTCGAGGTTGACCTTGAAGCCCTCCGGCGGCGTCAATAGAGTGGCAGGCCCCCAGGCGCCGTCCCGATGCTGATACCGGACCATCAGCGACGGGTATCCCTCCCGGTGTACTCTCAGCTTGAAATGCGCGTAGCGAGCCCCTTCGCTCTCGATGATCTCGAGGCACGCGTCCCGGATCGCGGGATACGAGAGAGTCGCCTGTTCGTCGAACGCGATGTTGTCGCAGGTGACCTCCTGCGCGACGGCAGGGATCGCGAGGAGACCGGCGAGCAGGATGGCCACGCCTGTGGCGGCGAGTGTCCTCATCTTGAACCTCCGCTCATGCAGTGAGCCTCGACAGCCGATCGCGGAGGACGGCGGTGAATTCCGCGACCGGCCCCGAAGTTGGTCAACCCAAGCTGCGCTCCGAACCCGCCGTCGGCAAGCACGGATCGTGGCTGAAAGGGCGAATCAATAAGGCTAACCGCCCGAATCGAGTCTGGTCAAGCCGGTTCGTGCACGCGCTCCGCGGTCATCTGGATGCCACCGCTCCCGAGTGATAGGTTGCCGCCTCTGAGATTCCATCGGTGTTGCGATCTTGTGTAAGTAAGAGGAGGCTCAACTTGATGAATGACATGAATTCAGCGGCCGGAGTCCCGGCCCGGATCGGGCGCAGGAGCCTCGTCCGAACGTGTGGCATGATCGCGGGGATAGTGCTGCTGGCAGGTCTCATCGCTCCGGAGCGGGCGTCGGCGCAGGAATTCCTCATCCACGTCAACGGCGATTCAATCAACGCCGAGATCAAGAGCTTCAAACGCGGGAAGCTGTCGTACGAGATCACGGGCTCGAGCAGCGCGAGCATCGAGTTCGACAAGGTGGCAACGATCGGCAGCCCAGAGGACTGGGACATCGAACTCACCGAGCAGAGAAGTCTGTTCGGGTCCATCGTACCGGGCGCCGAATCCGGCACGGTTCGCGTCGTCACGGTGAGCGATACGGTAGACGTAGCGCTGGCCGATATCGTCGCGATGACCAACGTCAACAAGACGCTCTGGTCCCGGTTCGACGGGTACCTCGAGCTCGGATTCAACTACGCGAAGGCGAACAATGCCACCAACTTCACCTTCGCGACGACGATCGACTATCGGGCCCCAAAGTGGATTTTCGGCTTCAGCTTGGATTCGCGGTTCCAGGACCAGGACGATGCGGACAGCTTCAAGCGAAACCAGGGAAGCCTCAGAGCGAACTACCTGCTTCCCAAGACCTGGTACGTAGGAGCCTTCACTCAGCTGGAGCAGAACCAGCAACTCGACCTGGACCTGCGGTTCCTTCTGGGTGGCATCGGAGGGCGCGACTTCCTCCAGTCAAACCGGGTCGAATGGAATTGGCTGGTCGGAATCCTGAGCAACAGGGAAGAATACACGGGGCTGGAAGCCACGACCTCCGCGGAAGCCCTGATCGGAACCCGGTTCAGCTGGTTCACGTTTGGCGATTTCGAGAACGACCTGTCAACCCAGCTGTTCGTGTATCCGAGTCTGACGGAGTCGGAACGCGTCCGCGTAGACTTCGACATCAGCTACCGGCAGGACCTGTTCGGGGACCTGTACATGCGGTTCTCGTTCTATGATCAGTACGACAGTCAGCCGCCGCCGGGTGCGAACGAGAACGACTTCGGAACCACTCTCGCCGTAGGTTGGGACATCTGACGAGCTGAAGGCTCCGGAGCCGGCCACGTCGCCCGACGGGTCGGCCCGGGGTCAGCCGTATCCCCACTTTCCCTTCGCCACAATCTTGGCCCAGCTGTCCCTGAGCGTGACCGTGCGGTTGAACACGAGGCCGTCAGGGCCCGAGTCCTCCGGATCACTCATGAAATAGCCCTGGCGCTCGAATTGGTATCGGGTCCCCGACGGATCATCAGCGAGCGCCGGCTCGACCCACGCGTTTTCCACCACGACCAGGGACTCGGGGTTCAGGTTCACGGTGAAGTCCTGGCCTTCTTCGAGATCGGCCTCCGGGTCGGGCACCGAGAACAGGCGGTCGTACAGGCGCACCTCCGCCGGCAACGCGTGCTCGGCGGACACCCAGTGGATCGTACCGCGCACCTTGCGGCCGTCTGCCGGGTTCGCACCCATCGTGTCGGTGTCGTGTGAACACCGGAGCTCGACGATCTCGCCTGTATCCGGGTCCTTCACGACCTCTTCGAACTTGATGACGTACGCGTGCCGGAGCCGGACCTCCCGGCCCGGCGCGAGGCGGTAGAACTTACGGTACGGCTCCTCCATGAAGTCGGAGCGCTCGATCCAGATCTCCCGGGAGAACGGCATGCGTCGCGTGCCCTCCTTGCCCACGTCATGTGGGAACTCCGGTGCTTCGATCCACTCCTCCTCGCCTTCTGGGTAGTCGGTGATCACGACCTTGAGCGGATCGAGCACGGCGAGGCGGCGGGGAGCCCGCCAGTTGAGGTCGTCCCGGATGGCGAACTCGAGGCGCGAGTACTCGATGCGGCTGTCCACGTCGGCGACGCCGATCATCTCGTTGAAGCTCCTGATCGCCTCGGGGGAGACGCCCCGGCGGCGCAGACCCGCGACCGTGGGCATCCGCGGGTCGTCCCAACCGGCCACCTGTCCGCCCTCCACGAGCCGAACGAGCTTTCGCTTGCTCAGCACCGTGTAGTCGATGTTGAGACGGGCGAACTCTGTCTGCTCGGTACGTGGCCGCTCGATCCCGACGGCGTCGAGCGCCCAGTCGTAGATCTCCCGGTTCACCTTGAATTCGAGCGTGCACAGCGAATGGGTGATGTCCTCAATCGCGTCCTCGAGGCAGTGCGCGTAGTCGTACATTGGGTAGATGCACCAGTCGTCGCCGTGTCGGTAGTGATGCTCGTGCCGGATACGGAACAGCAACGGATCGCGCATGAGCATGTTCGGTTGCGCCATGTCGATCTTCGCACGCAGCACATGCTCCCCGTCCTCGAACTCGCCGGCTCGCATGCGGCAGAACAGGTCGAGACTCTCGTCCACCGGCCGCTCGCGGTACGGGCTGTTCCGGCCGGGCTCGGTGACCGTGCCGCGGTACTCTCGGATCTCCGCTTCGGACAGACTGTCGATGTAGGCCTTGCCGTCCCGGATGAGCTGTTCGCCCCACTCGTACATCTGCTCGAAATAGTCCGACGCGAAGTACAACCGGTCCGCCCAGTCGATGCCCAGCCAGCGGATGTCCTCGATGATGGCGTCGACGTAACGCTGCTCCTCGCTGGTGGGGTTCGTGTCGTCGAACCGGAGGTTGAAGGTGCCTCCGTACTCCTGGGCGATGCCGTAGTTGAGCCACAGGGCCTTCGTGTGGCCGATATGAAGAAAGCCGTTGGGCTCCGGTGGGAAGCGGGTGGCCACGCGACCACCGTATTTCCCGGTCCGGTTGTCCTCCTCCACCATGGCACGGATGAAGTCGAGGGACTTCCTGTCGTTGCCGTTCGTCATGTGCTGTGTCCGTTCACGCTGTCGGTCAAGCTCGCTGGCACCGGTTCGATATCGTGGATCATGCAGTGGTCGCGCAAGCTGGCCTTCTCGGGAGTGGCTGCCAAGTGCCCGGTGGATCCGGGGGGCGAGCTTACGTTGAGGTGAGGCTCCGATTATCGTGGGGCGTTCGGGTGTCCGGTCACCGTCCCGGTGTCCGGTGCCGTCAGATGTCTGCTGCACGGAGGTCGTTCGTGGTGAGAAAGCACAGGGTTTTCGGGTTGCCGGTGGTGGTCGTCCTCGCGTTCGGAATGGCCGTGTCGGGTTGTTCCAGTGAGGAGGCGAAAGCGGACTCGTCGGCTGCGACCGCCGGAGTCGAGACCGCCTCGCTGCAGGAATCGGAGATCCCGGCCGCGATCCTCGGGAGGGGCGAAGCTCCTCGCGGCGAGGACCTGGCCTATTTCGACGTGGATCCGGCGACCGTCGGGTACATCGTATCGCCTGAGGGCGAGGGTCCGTTTCCGTCAGTGCTGCTGATCCACGAGTGGAATGGTCTCGTCGATCGAGTCCGCCAGGTGGCCGACGCGTTCGCCGACGAGGGATACGTGGCGCTGGCGGCGGATATGTACGGCGGTCGCACGGGAAGCAGCCGCGAGCAGAACATGGCCCTGATGCAGGAAACGCAGGCCGACCCCAAGAGGATCATCGAAAACCTCGACGCGGCCGTTCGGTATCTTCGCTCCCGTACTGACGTGACGGGCAAGGTCGCGGCCATGGGCTGGTGCTTCGGGGGCGGCGTGGCACTGAGCTTCGCGCTCGGCGGCGAGAGCCACGAGGGCACGGCGATCTTCTACGGTCGCCTGATCGAAGACCCCGACGTCCTGGCCTCGATCGACCACCCAATCTACGGCACCTTTGCGGAGCTGGACGGTGGCATTCCTCCGGAGCAGGTGAACCGATTCGCGGAGGCCTTGCGTGCAGCGGGGGTCGAGAACGACATCCATATCTATGACGATGTCAATCATGGCTTCTGGCTGTGGGTCGACCGCGATCCGGACACGGCTGCCGCGCCGGCCGCGGACGCCTGGGACCGACTCAAGGCGTACTTGCAGAGGGTCCTGGGCTGAGGCGGTCCGACCGAATTCAGCTGAGCCGGTACACTAAATCGAGGACGCGGCGCACGGGCGCCTGAGGAGCGAAAGACGTGGCGATGAGCGAGCAGAGCACTCCTTCCACACGCGGCATGCCCACCGGGTCGGCCATGAGGCGCGAGGTCCGCGACTCGGTCGTGGTCCGGTTCGCGGGTGATTCCGGCGACGGAATGCAGCTGGCCGGGACGCAATTCACAATGGAGAACGCTCTGGCGGGCTCCGACCTCTCCACGTTCCCGGACTATCCGGCCGAGATCAGGGCGCCGGCGGGGACCACGTACGGCGTGTCCTCGTTCCAGATCCAATTCGGCGCGGTGGATGTGAAGACCGCCGGGGACGAGGTGGATGTTCTCGTGGCCCTGAACCCGGCGGCCCTCAAGGTGAACCTCTCGGACCTCAGGATCGGTGGCACGGTCGTCGTGGACACTGGCTCCTTCACGGCCCGGAATCTCGCGAAGGCGGATTACGAGTCCAGCCCGCTGGAGGACGACGGCCTCGCTCCCTTCCAGGTGATCCAACTGGACATCGGCCAGCTCACGCGCAATGCGGTTGAGGAGCTGGGCCTTTCCTCGCGCGACGCACTGCGCAGCCGGAACATGTGGGCCCTCGGCCTTCTGCTCTGGATGTTCGATCGTGACAAGCAGGCCACCGTCGACTGGCTGTGGACGAAATTTGCCGACAAGGACGGTATCGCCGAGGCCGCTGTGGCTACCCTGAGCGCGGGTCACGCGTTCGGCGAGACCGTCGAGATGCCGACCAGGATCCCGGGCTACACGGTATCTCGGGCGGAGCTGGACCCCGGCATGTATCGGACCGTCAGCGGCACGGACGCCCTGGCCTGGGGTCTCGTTTCGGGCCTCAAGTCCTCGGGACTTACCCGGATGGTGTTCGCTTCGTATCCGATCACTCCGGCCTCGCCACTGCTTCACCTCATGGCCCGAATGAAGGAGCTCGGCGTCGTGACTTTCCAGGCCGAAGACGAGATCGCGGCCGCCTGCGCGGCGATCGGAGCATCATACGCCGGTTCGTTGGGCGTGACTTCCAGCTCGGGTCCCGGAATTGCTCTCAAGACCGAGGCGATAGGTCTCGCCGTGGCCACCGAGCTTCCGCTGGTGATCGTGAACTCGCAGCGTGGCGGGCCCTCGACGGGGCTGCCGACGAAGACCGAACAGGCGGACCTCTTCCAGGCCGTGTACGGACGGAATTCCGATACGCCCCTGGTCGTGATCGCTCCGTCGACTCCGGCCGATTGCTTCCACGTGGGCAGAGAGGCCGTTCGGCTTGCCACCCGGTACATGACGCCCGTGTTCGTCCTTACCGACGCGTACCTGGCGAACGCGGCAGAGCCGTGGCTCATCCCCGACCTCGACTTGCTCGAGGACTTTCCGGTTGAGTTTCGCACGGACCCGGAGGGCTTCCGACCGTACCAGCGAGCCTCGGACACGCTGGCCCGGCCGTGGGCCGTGCCCGGCACGCCGGGCCTGGAGCATCGAATCGGGGGGCTTGAGCGGGACTCGACCACCGGCAACATCTCGTATGACCCGGACAACCACGAAGAGATGACACGCCTGCGGACGAGCAAAATATCCGGGATCGCGGACGACATCCCTGAGCAGGGGGTAGAGCTGGGCCCGGATGCGGGGCCCCTCGCCGTCGTCGGGTGGGGATCGACGTATGGTTCCCTGTTCAAGGCGGTGGAGCGCGCGAGGGCGAACGGACTGGATGCCTCGCACATCCACCTTCGTTACCTGTCGCCGTTCCCGAGGAACCTGGGCGACCTGCTGTGGCGTTTCGAGCGGGTGCTCGTGCCCGAACTCAACACCGGCCAGCTGCTGGCCATGCTGCGAAGCACATATCTGTTGCCCGCGGAGGGGCTGAATCGGGTGGCGGGCCGACCGTTCCGGATCGCGGACGTCGCAGCCGGTATCGGCCGCGTGCTGGAAGATTGAGAGGAAACGAATGAGCCACAGCGTACTGCCCCAGCTCAAACCGAAGGACTTCGCCTCCGACCAGGAAGTGAGGTGGTGTCCTGGATGCGGTGACTACGCGATCCTCAAGGCGATCCAGAAAACGCTCGCCGACCTCCAGGTGCCCCGCGAGAAGAGCGTGTTCATCTCCGGCATCGGCTGTTCGTCACGTTTCCCTTACTACATGGCGACGTACGGCTTCCACACGATTCACGGGCGGGCGCCGGCCGTGGCGACGGGAACCAAGCTCGCAAACCCTGACCTCGACGTGTGGGTGATCACGGGGGACGGAGACGGGCTCAGCATAGGCGGCAACCACCTGGTGCACGCTCTCCGCCGCAACATCGATCTGAACATCCTGCTGTTCAACAACGAGATCTATGGACTGACGAAAGGGCAGGTGTCGCCGACCTCCAAGCGGGGCACACTGTCGCCGACGACTCCGCGCGGCTCCGTCTCCAACCCGATCAGCCCCGCCACCATGGCTCTCGGGGTGGGGGCACGGTTCGTCGCGCGCTCGATCGACATCAACCTGGCTCACCTGGTCGAAGTGCTGAAGCAGGCGCACGGTAACCGAGGCACGTCGTTCGTCGAGATCTTCCAGAACTGCCTCGTGTTCAACGACGCGACGTTCGCGGATTTCACCGACAGGGACGTCGCGAAAGACAACCAGGTCCTCGTCGAGCACGGTCAGCCCCTCCTATTCGGTGCCGAGCGGGATCGTGGGCTGAGGCTGAACCCCGACACGTGGAAGCTGGAGGTCGTGCACCTCGGCGAGGACGGAGGCACGGAGGCGGACGTCCTGGAGCACGACGAGACCAACCGCACGCTGGCGACGATGCTCGCGGCGCTCGAGCCTCCCGATTTCCCGATGGCGATCGGGGTTCTGTACCGGGATCCAGCCCCGACGTTCGACGAGCAGGTGCTCGCCCAGGTCGAGCCTGAATCGGAGGGTCGGGGCCTGGCCGAGCTGCTGTACGGCGGCCGGACCTGGAAAGTAGAGGCCTGACCGGCGGTTCAGACCAGGTCCACCACCATCTTCACGAGGATCGCCACGATGGCGGCCGGGGCCACGAACCGGATCAGGAATGCCCACGTGCGCCCCAGCGGGAATTTCCCGTCGTTCTCCTGCACCTCTACCCCTGCCGCCTTCACGCCCCATACCCAGCCGACGAACAGGCTGATCAGCAGCGCCCCGATCACGAGCGAGTACTGTCCGAACAGCATGAACAGGAAGCTCAGGAAGTCCATGCCGATCCCGGGCATGTCCGAGAGCCACGAAACCGCGCCGTTTGCCAGGGCGCTCGGAATGCCCAGCACGAATGCCATCGAGCCGAACGTGATGGCCGCCTTGCGGCGTGACATCCCTCTCTCGTCCACCGCCCACGAAATGACGACCTCGAGGAGCGACACGCTGGACGTGAGCGCAGCGATCGCGAGCAGCAGGAAGAACCCGGTGCCGAAGATGATGCCGCCGTACGGAGCGGGCGGAATCGAGGAGAGCAGCGACGTCAGGACCACGAAGACCATTCCCGGTCCGCCTGTCCCGGGTTCGAGGCCCGCGTGGAACAGGGTGGGGAAGATGATCAGCCCTGCCAGGATCGCGATCGTCGTGTCCGCGAGCACGACCCAACCGGCAGAGGAAACGAGGTCGTCCCGCTTGGACACGTACGAGCCGTACGTGATCATGGCACCCATGCCGAGGCTCAGGCTGAAGAACGCCTGCCCGATGGCCGAGAGCACCACTGTGCCCGTGACCTTGCTGAAGTCCGGCTTCAGGTAGAACGACAGGCCGGCTTCAGCGCCCGACAGCGTGACGGCTCGAACGGCCAGGAGGACGAGAATTGCGAACAGCATGGGCATCAGCACCTTGGTCCACCGTTCGATCCCATCCCGGATCCCGCCCAGCACGACGTAGATGGTGAGTATCATGAACAGCAGGTGCCAGAAGATCGCCGGCGTGGCGCGGCCTGCCAGATCGTTGAAGATCGCCTCGGTGTCCGTGCCCGCCTGGAACGTGCCGGCGAGTGTCTTGAAGATATAGGAAAGCGACCACCCGGCGATCACGGAATAGAAGCTCAGGATCACGAGGCCCGTGAGCACGCCGAGCCCGCCCACGACCACCCACGCCGTGCCCGGAACGAGTGCCTTGAACGCTCCCACCGGGTTCCTCTGCGTGCGCCTTCCTACGATCAGCTCGGAGAGCATCACCGGGGCCCCGATGAACGCGACGGCGGCCAGGTAGATCAACAGGAAGGCCGCCCCGCCGTTTTGTCCGGCAACGGTGGGGAATCCCCAGATGTTTCCGAGTCCGATCGCGCTGCCCGCCGCCGCGAAGATGAATGCGGCCTTGGAGCCCCAGGTGTCGCGCGGCTGGCCGGTGTTCGGATCCATGTGCTGCATGTCTCCTGTTGTGCTCGGGATGCGGATCGCCTCGTTTCGATCCGCCGCACGGCTGGCGTACACTGTCGCCGGCGGTCCGGGACGATAATGGAGCCGCGGCGGAAAGAAAAGCGCCGCTCGGGATTGCGAAACCGATACGAAGGGCGCGACCTTTCCGTGTCGCAATTCCCTTTCGCGGTTCGGAGATCACCAATGGCAGGCCTGGAAGACAGCAAGAAGTTCGAGAGGATCTTCCTCATCGTCCTCGCCCTGTCGATCACCGCCATATTCTTCTGGATGATCCGGAGCTTCCTCCAGAGTGTGTTCATGGCGGCAGTGTTCAGCGGGATGATGTACGGACTGTATGGTCGCATCACGCGCCGTATCGGTGGCCGGAGGAACACGTCGGCCGTGCTCACGGTCCTCTTCTTCGTGGTCGTGCTCATCGTGCCGATCATGGCGTTTCTCGGGATCGTCGTAGCGCAGGCCGTCGAGGTAAGCGCGTCCGTGGGGCCCTTCGTCGAGCGCGAGATGTCGCAGCCGCAAGAGCTCGACCGACTGCTCCAGCGGATTCCGTTCTGGGAGACCATTCAGCCGTATCAGGACCTGATCTCGGTGAAGGTGGCGGAGTTCGCGGGCCGCGGCGGGACTTTCCTGGTGACCTCGGTAGCCGCGGCGAGCCGCGGGACGGCGGTGTTCTTCTTCCACCTGTTCGTCATGCTGTACGCCATGTTCTTCTTCCTGGTTCATGGGAAGGAGTACCTGGCCAAGGTGCTCTACTACGTTCCCCTGGCATCGGAGGCCGAAACCCGGCTCGTCGCGAAGTTCGTGTCCGTCGCTCGCGCCACGATCAAGGGGACTCTGGTGATCGGAGTGGTGCAGGGTGGGCTGGCCGGGGTCGCGTTCTGGATCGTCGGCATCAAAGGATGGGCATTCTGGTCCGTCGTGATGATGATCATGTCGATCATCCCGGGAATCGGGACCGCCCTCGTGTGGGTGCCCGCAGTGATTTACCTGCTGGCGCTCGGTCACATGGGGGCCGCGATCGGGCTGGGCGCGTGGTGCGCCGTCATCGTGGGCATGGTGGACAACGTTTTGCGGCCCCGCCTCGTGGGCCGGGACACTCAGATGTCGGACCTGCTTGTTCTCCTCAGCACGCTCGGGGGGCTCATGCTGTTCGGTGCAGCGGGCATCATCATCGGTCCGATCGTGGCGGCGCTGTGGGTCACCGTGTGGGAGATTTACGGCGAGATGTTCACCGAGTACCTGCCGCTCGTGGAGATGCCGCTTACCGAGACGGTCGCGGGGATTCCCGTGGTGGTCGCGCCGGGGTCGGACTCGAGGCCCAGGAAGAAGGGGGGGGACGCGGGCGCGAGGGATAGGGATGTCGGATCACCGGACGCCGGGAACGACGTTTCGGGGAGCGACGCCTGAGCATGTCCGAGAGGGTCTCTCTACCGGACGGGGCGAAAGTCTCACTCGAGCGTGCCGGCGAAGCTCTGATTGTGGGCCTGGGAGGGACCTGGCAGATCCAGGCCTACCTGCCCGGCACGACGGCGGTCGAGGCTGCACTCGACGCCTCGCCACGTCCGACGGGTGTGCGGTATGACACGGGGGAGCTTGGGGGCTGGGACAGCGCCGTTCTCACGTTTCTTCAGGGGGTGGAGGACGCCGCGGACGAGCGAGGCATCCCGGTCGAGCGGGAGGGCCTTCCGGATGGCGTGCGGCGACTGGTCGAACTGGCGCGTGCCGTCCCCGAGCGCGAGGGTGCACACGTCGACAAGGCGCCTGAGTCGTGGCTCGTCAGGGTCGGCCGTTATGGGTTCAGCGTCTGGGATGGCGCAATCGGGGAGCTCTCCTTTCTCGGGCAGGCGACCCTGGCGTTCGGTCGGTTCCTGCGTGGCAAGGCGAGCTACCGACGCTCGGACCTTCGCCTCCTGATTCAGCAGACCGGAGCTGACGCGCTCGGTATCGTATCACTCGTCAGCTTCCTGTTCGGCTTGATCCTGGCCTTCGTCGGCGCAGTGCAATTGCAGCAGTTTGGCGCGGCCATCTACGTGGCGGACCTCGTGGCGGTAGGCATGGTCCGCGATATGGCCGCGTTCATGACCGCCATCGTCGTGGCCGGCCGCAGTGGCGCGGCGTTCGCAGCCCAGCTCGGCACGATGAAGGTCACGGAGGAGATCGACGCCCTGCGCACGACCGGAATCTCGCCCATGGAGTTTCTGGTGGTGCCGAGGATCGTGGCTCTCGTGGTAATGATGCCGCTCCTCACGATCTATGCCGATGCGATGGGGATACTCGGTGGCTACGTGGTGGGCACGGGACTGCTGCACATTTCGCCGCGCGCGTACATGCAGCAGACGTTCTCGGCGCTCAGCATGAGCTACTTCATTCCTGGCGTGATGAAGGGCACGGTGTATGGGCTTCTCGTGGCGCTCGCGGGCTGCAAGCAGGGGATGGACGCCGGCAGCAGCGCTTCCGCCGTGGGTGACGCCGCGACACGCGCGGTGGTCAAAGGAGTCGTCGCGATCATCGTGGCCTGCGGCCTGGCACAGGTGATCTCCTGGGTATTCGGGGTCTGAGATGACGAATTCGAACGGCCATCCGTCCTCTTCGCCGAGCGCCCTGATTTCCGTCCGTGGCCTGACCATGGCCTTCGGCGATTTCGTCGTCATGCGCAACCTCGACTTCGACGTCAACCGGGGCGACGTCTTCGTCATCATGGGGGGAAGCGGGTGCGGGAAGAGCACGCTCATGCGACACCTTCTGGGCATGCTCGAGCCGGCTGCCGGGGAGATCTTCTACAACGGCGAGAGCTTCACACGGGCTTCGTACGAGCAGCGCGAAACCTTCCTGCGGGGCTTCGGCGTGTTGTTCCAGGGCGGCGCGCTGTGGAGCTCGATGACGCTGGCGGAGAACATCGCGCTGCCGCTGGAGCAGTATACGAGCCTCGGCACCGGAGAAATCCGGGCGGTGGCGTCCCTGAAGCTGGCGCTGGTGGGGCTGCGTGGCTTCGAAGACTACTATCCGGCGGAGATCAGCGGCGGGATGCGCAAGCGGGCCGGGCTCGCCCGGGCCATGGCGCTCGACCCGGATATCCTGTTCGTCGACGAGCCGTCCGCCGGCCTCGATCCGATCAGCTCAAGGCTGCTTGACGACCTGATCCTCGAGCTGCAGGGGAGCCTCGGGACCACGTTCGTCGTGGTCACGCACGAGCTACCGAGCATCTTCACCATTGCCACGAATAGCATATTTCTGGACACCAATACCCGGAGCGCGACGGCCGGCGGTCATCCGATCGAGCTGCGGGATCATTCAGAGGACCCCGCGGTGCGGGCGTTCCTCCGCCGGGGAGAATCAGAGCATGAGTAGACGTGCCAACCCGACCCTGGTAGGTGGTTTCATACTGGGAGGCCTGGCCATCACCGTGGCGGCGATCATCCTCCTCGGGAGCGGGAAGCTGTTCAAGGACACAGTCAAGTACATTTCGTGGTTCGAAGGCTCGGTCAACGGCCTGGCTGTGGGCGCGCCCGTCAAGTTCATGGGGGTGCGCATCGGCCAGGTGACCGCGATTCGGCTGAGGGCGGCCGAGGATCAGCCGCTGATTACGGCGCGGGAGTTCGAGAATTGGGAGGAGAACCTCCGGATTCCCGTGTTCTACGAGCTGGATCGCGATCTGCTCCGCAAGGAGGGAACCATGGCGGACGTGGGTGATTCCGCGACCGTGAGGGCCATGGTGGAGGGTGGCATGCGGGCGGAGCTTTCCGTGGAGAGCATCCTGACGGGGCGCAAGTATATCTCGCTCGCCGTGCATCCGGGCTCCCCAGCAGAGTTGGTGAATGACCCGGACGTCGACGCGATGGAGCTTCCCACGATCTCCACGGGTCTGGAGTGGCTGGAGCGGGATGTCCAGGGCCTGATGGCCAAGCTGACCAGCCTGGACGTGGAAGGGCTGGTCGAGTCGATCGCGGGAGCGGCAGACGAGATCGGCGACCTGGCGTCCAGCCGCGCCACCCGGGAGGCCCTGGCCGACATCCCGGGCACTCTCGCTGAAATGCGGGTCACCTTGCAGTCGTTCCAGCATCTCGCGGCCAGCGCGGACTCCACTATGGTGTCGCTCCGTCCGAGCATCGACGCCAGCTCGGAGGATCTGCAGGCTGCGGCCGAGCAGCTCGAGGGAACTCTGAGGAACCTGAGCGCGGTGATCGAGCCGGGCTCGCCGCTCCTGACGAACCTGGAGAAGTCCCTGTCCGAAATCGCGCTCGCCGCAGCGGCGTTCGCCGAGCTGGCCGACTACCTGCAGCAGAACCCGAGTGCCCTGCTGCGCGGCAAGAAAGTGGAGGGGAACTGATGAATCGCTATCGCGCCGCCCCGCTCCTCGGAGTCGCGTGCGCCGCCGGTCTGGTCTCCGCGTGCTTCCTGAGCCCGAAGCCCGACCCGACACGATACTACAATCTGTCGGGCCTTGAGGAGGACCCCGGCCTGTACTCGGCCGCCGGCCTCGTCGGCGACGATCCCGCGACGGCTGCCCGAGCTGCGGGGCTGCCACTGGAGATCCGGATCGGCGTCGGGCCGATCACGTTTCCTTCCTATCTGACCCGCACGCGGATGGCAACCCGGATGGCCGACAATCAGCTCGGTTATTCCGAAACGGATCGGTGGGCGGAACCGTTGGAGGAGGCGTTTCGCTACGTCCTTGCGCGTGACATGGAGTTCATCATCGGGACGGATCAGGTCATCCTGCATCCGTGGTATCGTACGGATCACCCGGACGTCACGGTGGGTGTGGACGTGGTGCGATTCGAGCGAGACCATGTCGGGACAGTGCGACTGGCCGGCAATTGGGAGCTTCGGGACGCTACCGGGGAGACTCTGGGCTCACACTCCTTCTCGATCGAAGAGCCGGCGAATCAGGAGTCGATCGCGTCCTCCGTTCGTGCGCAAAGCCGGGCTGTCGCGGCGCTGGCCCGCGAGATCGCCGACGAGATTCGGCGGGCGGATTCCTAGATCATCACAGCTTCCTGGTGTATCTTTCTTGACTGCGTTAAAACCTGTGAGAACGAGATCAAGTAAGTGGAATGAGCGACGTCCAGTCTGACCTGACCGTTCTGCGGTCCAATTGGCCGGAATACATGGATCCGACGAAGACCCACGCGGTCAACGTCGCGGGCGTTACCATCGGCGGCGATCAACCGGTCGTGATCGCGGGTCCGTGCGCCGTGGAGTCTTACGAGCAGACGCTGAGCGCCGCTCGCGCCGTCCGGGCGGCCGGCTGCGGCCTGCTCAGGGGCGGGGCCTTCAAACCGCGAACCAGCCCATACTCGTTTCAGGGCCTCGGCGAGCGGGGGCTCGAAATCCTCGCCGCCGTCCGCGAAGAGACCGGGCTCGGAATCGTCACCGAAGTGCAGGATCCGAGGCTCGTGGAGCGGGTCGCCCAAACTGCCGACATGCTCCAGATCGGGTCCCGTTCGATGCAGAACTTCCCCCTCCTCATGGAGGCCGGTCGGTCGGGGCGTCCGATCCTGCTGAAGCGTGGATTCAGTGCCACCCTGGACGAATGGCTGTGCGCAGCAGAGTACGTGGCCCGCGAAGGCAATCGGGACATCGTGCTGTGCGAGCGTGGCGTGCGCCGCACCGCGTCGTGGAGCGAGGCGAGCGCTGAGCTGGACCTCGCGGTGATCGGTCCCGTCCGCCGGGCGACACCGCTTCCTGTGATCGGCGATCCTTCCCACGCGACGTGTGACTGGACGAAGGTGGAAGCGGCAAGCCGCAAGGTGCTGCTCGCGGGGGCGCAGGGGCTCCTCGTCGAAGTGTTGCCGCCGAGCACCGAGCGCTCCGAGCTGCAGTGCGATCCCGGTCAAGGTGTTCCCGCCGAAGTTCTTCGTGCGATCGTCGAGTTCGCGACCGGCATGCGCGTCGCTGCGCCCGCTGCCGACCAGCCGGTCGCTGCTGGATCTGAGTCGTGAACCTCACCGGGAACTGGCGGCTGCTCGCGCTTCTGCTCGCCCTGCCGGTGGCCGTGCTGCTCACCGTATCGGGGTGTGACGACAACGACCCGATTTACGGTGTGGGGGGTGGAGGCTCGGACCCGGCGGCGGACGTGGATCTCGAGATCGTTCTCGGTGACCTGCAGAACGGGCGCACGTCGGAGGCCTTCCCCGAGCCTCTCGTCGTTCGGGTGACTCAGGACCTGGGTCTGGTAGACGGCGTGCGGTTCACGCAAAACATCCAGCCGGTCGAGAACGTGGAGATGCACTGGACCATCACGAAGGGCATCGCCACGCTATCGAACTCGACATCTTTGACTGATGCCGACGGGATCGCCTCGGTCACGGTCACGCCCGGATCGCTTCTCGGCGAGATCGAGGTCACGGCGACGGTCGCCGGCGACGACGGTGACTTCGTCGAGTTCTCTCTGCGGAGCACGATCCTCCTGATCGAGATCCTGATCGATCGATTCGAAGTGCCGCTCGGTGGCGACAGTATCGAGGTCGTCCTCGGCGACACCATCGAGTGGGTGAATCGGGACGCGCTGAAGCACGCGGTCCTGTCCACATCCGAGCCGGACCCCGTGTTTGCCTTCTACAGTGGCGACCTTCAGAACAGCCAACGATTTCGCTTCGTACCCAAGGTCGAGGGCGTGTTCGAGTACGAGGACCCGCTGAGCGTCCAGTCGGAGGTTCCGACTGGCAAGATCTCGGTGGTCGGACGGGACTTCGGCGGCCTCCGGGTCGTCACGACCACGTCGGGAGAGAACATCGACCGCGCGTACGTGGTGACGGTAGACGGGACGCGCTCATCCGCCATCGGTCCGGCGGACGAAGTCACGTTCCCAACGCTCAGCGCGACGGCGCATGCCGTGCGTCTGCTCGAGGTTCTTCCGAACTGTACTGTCGCAGGCGACAATCCGCGCTCCGTCACCGTTGCTGCGGCCGATACGGTGAGCACGACGTTCACTGTGACCTGCCAGTAGCACGGCCAGTAGCACGGCCGCCAGTCTCCCGACGAGTGGAGGTCCGTTGAGGCAAGTACCGTCCCTTCCCTGCAGGCTCGCGGCAGCGGCGCTGCTCGTGTCGATCGTCTGCACTCCGGCAGCGGCCCAGGAGCGGTCGGGCCTGATCTTCGGCGCTACGGCTTCCGACCTGTACGGAGATTTCGTCGTGGTCCGTGGCGACCCGAAGTGGGGCTTCCTGGTCGGGGCGTTCGGCGAGACGCTGATCAGTCAGAACGTGGCGTTGAACCTCGCGTTCAACTACACGCAGAAGGGTGGCAAGGGATTCACGGGAACAGGCCTGCTCGACGCGGAATCGGTGGAGCTGGACCTCAATTACATCGAGGCGCCGCTTCTTGTCGAGCTCCTGCTTCCGTTCGGAGGCACGTGGGGGCTGATGGCCTACGGTGGGATCGCGGCGGGCTACAACGTGACTTGCAAGGTGAAGCTCGGCGGGGGATCGAAGGAATCCTGCAAGGACACGGCGTTGGGTGGGGCGACGTTCGAGTGGGGGCTGCCGGTCGGCGGTGGCCTGTCTTACAACGTGAGTGGCGGTGAGATGATCGTGTTCGACGTCCGATATACGTGGGGCCTCAACGATGCGGTCAAAGACGCGAACGTGCGAAACGGGACCTGGCAGTTCCTGATTCGGCTGACCGGAAGCCAGTAGAGTACGGCGCTCCTAACGCGGCCACCTTACTTCTTCAGCAACCTCCTGGAGAGCCAGGGCCCGGGCGACCGATTCCAGGTCGGGCCCGATCGGATCCGGCCGCTCGACGGCGCGCGCTGCGGCCGGCACGTCTTTCAGTCCACTCCCCGTGATCAGCAGGACGACCGACTCCGAACGGTGAACGACTCCCAGTCGCAGGGCCGTTTCGAGCCCGGCGAGGGCCGCTGCCGCGGCAGGCTCGGCGAACACGCCGCACCTGGACGCCAGATGCGGGATCGCCGCGAGGATGTCGTCGTCGGACACCGTCACGGCACCGCCTTCGCTCTCCCGGATGTGCCTGAGGCATAGACGGGCGTTGCGGGGCGCTTCGACCGTGAGACTGTCGGCGACGCTGTGGGCCCCCGGGACGGGCTCCGCGTCGTCCGCGCCGGCGGCCCAGGCTCGCGCGATCGCGGCCGAACCCTCGGGCTGCACGGCGATGAGACGCGGCACAGCGCCGATCAGCCCGGTGGCCGCGAGGTCGGCGAATCCCCTGGCGACTCCCGAGAGGATGACTCCGTCACCCACAGGCACGACCACGACGTCCGGGACCGCAGGCGCCAACGACCGGGCGATCTCGAGCGCCGCCGTCTTCTTGCCCTCGATGGTGAACGGATTCAGAGCCGTGTTCCGGTTGTACCACCCGAACTCACGGCACGCCGTGAGGCACAGCTCGAACGCCACGTCGTAACTGCCGTCCACCCGCACCACCCGCGCGCCGTACGAGAGCATCTGTACAAGCTTCGCCTCAGGCGCCGCGGCCGGCACGAATACCACCGTCTCGAGGCCAGCGGCCGCACCGACCGCCGCGAGGGCCGTCCCCGCGTTGCCGGTGGAAGCCGCGGCGATCGTGTCGAGACCGTATTCACCGGCCTTGGCCGCCACGAGCAGAGATGCGCGGTCCTTCGTAGATCCGCTCGGATTCCGGGTGTCGTCCTTGACCCACAGTCTCGTGAGGCCGAGGTCCGCCGCCAGCCGCGGCGTGGGCAGCAGCGGTGTGTCGCCGGCCGGAAAAGCAGGGAAACTCTCCGGGCCCTTCACCGGCAAGAACGCTGCGAGGAACCGGGGGTCCGACGGGGCGTCGTCCGGCCAGCGGTCCGGGAGGCGCTCCAATTCGATCTCGAGCACGCCCCGCGTGGATCCGCCGACCTCCTGCAGCCCGGCGCAGGCCGGACACACGAGGAGAGCCGGATCCTCGTCATACTCGAGCCGGCACTCGGAGCAGCGGAGATGGAAGTGGGCCATCGGGTGCTCGTTCCTGATTCAGGTGGTGGCAGCTCGGCTCACATCGTGAGGGCCATGAGGGCCTTCTGGACGTGGAGTCGGTTCTCCGCCTCGTCGTACACGACCGACTGAGGTCCGTCGATGACTTCGTCGGTCACCTCGCGGCCCCGGTCGGCGGGAAGCGGGTGCATGTAAATCATATGTTCCTTGCCGAGCGCCATTCGATCGGCGTCGCACCGCCACTCCGGGTACGTGTCGATGAGACGGATGCCCTCGTCGTGGTCGCGCGTATGTACCAGCGGACCCCACGACTTCGGAACCACGACGTCCGCGTCCTCGAACGCGTCCTCGAAACGGTGCGTGATCTCGAAACTCGCTCCCGCAGCCTCCGCGTTGGCTCGCGCCTGCTCCTCGATCTCGGGGAGGAGCCTGAATTCGGGCGGGTAGGCCAGCGTCACGTCGATGCCGAACCGGGGCATCATCAGGATGAGGCTCTGTGGCACCGAGATCGGCCGCACGTAATTCGGAGCGCTCGTCCAGGCCACTCCCAGCTTGAGGCCTCTTGTTTCCCCGAACTCCTCCCGGATCGTCAAGTAATCGGCGAGGATCTGACACGGGTGGTATACGTCGCATTGCATGCTCAACACGGGAACTGAAGCGTGCTCGGCTACTTCCGACAGGTACGCGTTTCCCTCGCCGAAGGCGCAGTGCCTGATCGCGATCGCTTCGCCGTAGCGCGACAGGACGTTGGCCGTGTCCCGCGCGTTCTCGCCGTGGCTGATCTGCATCCGGTCCGGTGACAGGTAGATTCCGTGGCCCCCGAGCTGCGTCATTCCGGTCTCGAACGAAGTCCGTGTTCGAGTGGACGAGTCAAAGAAGATCATGTACAGGGTCTTGTCCTCGAGCAGCCGGGTCGGCACTCCTGCTGCCCGATCCGCCTTCAGTCGAGCCGCGATAGAGAACAGCGTCTCGAGCTCGTCCACGCTCCAGTCCTGCGTGGACAGGAAGTTCCTTCCCTGCAGTCCGGCCGCCGCGATGTCTGTGTACATGATCCTCAACCTCCGCTCAGTTCGTCGGCATGGACCGCGAACGCATCGGGCATCAGGCTGTACGCTGCCGTGGCGGTCACGAGGTCCCCGACGGCCACCCATTCCTCCGTCGTGTGCGAGAGCTCTTCCAGCCCGGGGGCGAACCCGGCGGAGGGAATCCCGTGTCGTCCCATGGTCGCGACACCGTTCGTAGAGAAGCCCCATCGGGAGATCCGGGGCGGGGCGCCGGTGACGGAGGCCACGACTTCCGACAGGCTGCGCACGAGCACATGCTCCTCGGGCAGGACCCAGGCGGGGAAGATCTTGTCCTGGCGAGCGCGCTCACCGGTCCAGCTGGTCTCGTCGTACTCGAGGAGCTCGACCGTGGAATCGCCGATGCCGGGAAGAGCCCTTATCTCGGCCAGGGCGGCCTCTGGCGTCTCGCCGGCCGTCAAGCGTCGATCGACGTACAGACGCGCGGCCGCAGGCACGGCGTTGAGAGACGCGGAGTCACACTCGAGGTAGGAAGCGACCACGGTTCCCTTGCCGAGGAAGTCGTCCGCTGGCAGGCGTTCGTTGAGCGCTTCGAGGTCCTGGAGCAACGGCGCGAGCTTGTAGAGCGCGTTGACTCCTTCCTCCGGATGGGCGGCGTGGGAAGATACCCCGCGTGCCGAGATCACGGCCTCCACCCGACCGCGCTGCCCCCGGTATACGCCCAGGTCGGTCGGCTCGCCGATCACCACGACGTCCGGTCGTATGCCCTCTTTCTCGATCAGGTGGAGAAGGCAGTACCCGTCGCAATCCTCCTCCATCACCGAGGCCGTGAGGTATACGGTCACCGCATCCGGCAGCCCGTGCTCACGTGCGATGAGCAAGCCGTACGCCATGCACGCGATCGCCGGCAGCTCGTCCACGGCGCCGCGTCCCCAGACCTTTCTGTCCTCCAGCTTGCCCTCGAACGGGTCGTGGTCCCACGCGTCGGGATCGCCCACGCCCACACAGTCGATGTGGCCGTCCATCAGGATCTTGAGCGGACCGTTTCCAAGGCGGGCCACGACGTTGCCGAGCCGATCGAAGCGGGCCTCGTCAAATCCGAGACGCTCGTACTCCTCCAGCACCCGGCGGCACCTGTCTCCCTCGTTCAGGCTTGCGGCGGGAATCGCGATCATCTCGCGCAGGAACCGGACGATCGCGTCCTCGTGGCTGGCCGCCGCTGCCAGCGCGGCTCTCCCTCTTTCACTTCTATTCGTCATTCGGGACGCCACTCTCTCTCAATCATGTCCAGCACGGTTATTCAGCGATCTGCTAGTGCCCGGTCCGCTTCCGCAGGTCCTCGAGGGCCCCGGTCTCTACGTTGAACCGGGTTATGGCCTCGTCCGACTCGGGGAGCTGAGCCTGCAGGTCCAGCCAGAATGCCGGGCTCCACAGCGCGTCGAGCTCATCCACCGTGCGCCCCTGCTGCTCAACCCACGTGAAGTACTTCAGGTTATGGATCGCCTTGCGCTCGGGATACGTGAGCTCACGCATGTGGTCGGTGGTCGTCGCCAGGAGGCGCCGCTCGAAGTCCACGGCGGCCGAGACGGCGTCGTAATTTCCCAGTTGTTGCCGAAGCTCCTCGAGGCGAGTGCCGTACAGGTCCACAGAGTCGGTGAAGGACGTGAACAGGACGTCGTTCTCGTCGAGATCGAACCAGCGTGCCGTCTTGATCGCGGCCAGCAGGTTGCCGATCGACGAGATTCCGAGCAGAGGCAGTTGCTGGACGGTGTCTTCCGGCACGCCGCGACCCACGAGGACGTCGCGGCCGGCCGGCTCGTTGAACAGTCGGAGCAGTCGCATCGTCGCCTCGTCGTCGATCGCCGCCACGAGGTCCGTGTTGCGCACGTTGTGGATCCAGGGGACGTGCTTGTCGCCGATTCCCTCGATGCGGTGCCCCCCGAATCCGGTTTGCAGCAGGGTGGGGCACTGCAGCGCCTCGGCCGCCGCGATCCGGCAGCCGGCGTAGCGTTGCTTGAGATAGTCCCCGGCTGCGAGCGTGCCGGCCGAGCCGGTGGCGCTCACCCACGCCGCCAGGCGGTCAGACGGGCCCGCGATTCGGGTAAACGCTGATTCGACCGCCGGCCCGGTGACTCCATAGTGCCACAGGTAGTTCCCGAATTCATCGAACTGATTGAAGATCACGGCTTCGGGTCGGGACGCGCGGATCTCCCAGCAAGCGTCGAAGATCTCCTTGACGTTGCTCTCACACCCGGGGGTCGCGATGACCTCGGCTCCCATGCGCTCAAGCCACAGGAACCGCTCCCGGCTCATTTCCTCGGGGAGAATCGCGATGGACGAACATCCGAGAAGTGTGCTGTCGAACACTCCTCCGCGGCAGTAGTTGCCGGTGGAAGGCCAGACCGCCCTGTGCGTCGTGGGGTCGAATTCGCCGGACACGAGTCGCGGGACGAGGCAGCCGAAGGCCGCTCCCACCTTATGAGAGCCGGTCGGGAAACGCTCACCCACGAGGCCCACGATCCGGGCGGGTACCCCGGAGATCTCGGATGGGATCTCGAGTGCGTTCACGGCGCCGAATCCTGCCGAGCCTGGATCGTTTCGCCACGTGATGCGGAACAGGTTCAGCGGATCGGGCGTCTGCATGTCCACGTCGGCGAGTGCCTGGATGACCGCCGGGTCGACCGTGGACGGATCTCGTTGCTGGGCGAACGTGGGGATCACAACTCCGCGCTCCCGGCACCGCTCAATCGCGCGCTCGCGGACCGCCGTATTGACGATTTTCATCTCGGGGTCTCCTCGCCTTCCCCGGAGGCCGGCCCCAGATAAGGCGTATTCCATTTCAGCTCATGAAAGCGATCCCACAGCTCGGGAGCCAGGCGGATGGCTTCTCGCGCCACGTCCGCGGGGTCGATCGTCTGGTGGACGAAGTCTTCGAGTACAACGCGTCCGCGCGCCACAGTGTGCCGCACGGGGGCTTCCGAAGCCCCGTACGCGAGGTGACCGAACCAGTTGTTGGTGTCGAGGGTTGTCGGCCGCGGCGCGTCCACCGCGATCACGTCGGCGGGCGCCCCGGGCTCCAGCTGGCCAAGGCGCGACTCGCCCAGAAACCGGCCCGCCACTCTCGCATTGGTCGCCAGGAGATCCGGTACGTGCTCGAACCCGAGCGTCGGATCCTCCGAGCCGCCTCGCAGTCCCAGGAACGCGAACCGGAGAGCCCTGAGCATGGCCGACGACATCCCGTCCGTGCCCAGACCGATCGCGCAGTCGCGCCGAGCCACCCGGGGCAGGTCGAGACGGCCCACGCCGTTGTTGGCGTTGGACTCAGGATTGTGCAGGAGCGTGGCTCCCGCTGCCGACGCGCGGTCGTAGTCGGCGTCCGTGACGTGAATGGCGTGTGCCAGCAGCGCACGGTCGTCGAGCAGTCCGCAGCGATCCAGGCGTTCGATGGGAGTCGCCCCGAACTCACGCACGGAAGCCTCCACGTCGACCGGGTGCTCGGCGACGTGAATGTGCACGCCCGAGCCTGGTGGACGCTGGCTGGCGACCGCGCCGAGCGTGGCTTCGGAGACCGTGAAGCTGGCGTGCAGCCCGAACACGCCCCGGATCCGTGCGTCTGCGGCGCGAGCCTCCAGGAAGCTGAGGTTCTCGGCGATTCCCCGGGCCGCGCCTTCCGGGCCGTTCCTGTCCGTGACTTCGTAACACAGCACGGCAGAGATTCCCGCCGTCTCGATGGCTCCAGCCAGCAGGTTCAGGCTGCCCTCGATGCACGTGGGCGACGCATGATGGTCGAACACCGTGGTGCAGCCCCAGCGCACACAGTCGGCTGCGGACAGCAACGCTGAAATGCGAACCGAGTCCGGGTCGAGCGCACGGTCGAGACGCCACCACAGCCGATCCAGGATCTCGGGGAAGTCGCGCATCGACACGCCGGGGTCGAGACCGCGTGCCAGTGCCGAGTAGAAGTGGTGGTGCAGGTTCACGAGCCCCGGGAGGATGAGGCCGCCGCCGCCGTCGAGGAATGTGGCATCGGGATGGGCGGAGCGTATCTTCGGTTCCGGGCCCACGGCGACGATCCGATCGTCGCGCCACGCGACCGCGCCGCCCGGCACGACGGTCGGGTCATTCCAGCCGGTGAGGACGTCGCCGTTACCGAGGATCGTGACCTGGCTCACACGGCTACCCTCGTCTCGCGCCGTACCCGCCGGCCGAGTCCCTCCGGTCCGAAGGTTTCCGAGCCGTCGGGGTGCCGGCAGTATGCCTCGCACCCCCGCACGAGCGTCATCGTGACGCGGCCCGCAAAAGTCTGACCGTCGTGTGGCGTGTACCGGTTCAGGTTGTGCAGGTCGGCGGCGCATACGGTCCACGACTCATTTTCGTCGATAACTGCCAGGTCGGCGTCGAACCCCTTCTCGATATGGCCCTTCCGGGACTCGATGCCGAAGAAGGCAGCCGGGGCCGACGAGATGACCTCCACCATGCGGCTCAGGCTCACTCGCCCTTTCCGGTAGCCCTCCGAGTACATGTACGGGAGCAGGATCTCGACGCCGGGCACGCCCCCGTAGTCCGTCCAGATCGAACCGGTGTGCTTCTCGGCCGGCCACTGTCCGGCCGCGTGGTCGGTGGCCACGTGCTGGATCTTTCCACTGGCGACTCCGGCCCACAGACGGTCGCGGTCCGCTACCGTCTTCACCACCGGGGCCGTCTTCAGGAGAGCGCCCATGTCATGGAGATCGCCCTCTGTGAACTCGAGAAAGTGCGGGCATGTCTCAGCGGACAGATATAGCCCCTCCTGGCGGGCGGCCATGACGATGTCGAGAACCTCTCCCGTGCCCACATGCACGACGTGCACATGGGCTCCGGTACGCCGGCACAGGTCGCGCAGCGTCTTCACCGCGGAGACCTCGCCCGCCGCCGGTCGTGAGGCCGCGTAGTCGAGCGGAGCGTCGCGGCCTTCCGCCATCAATTTCTGCGTGAGGCCCAGCACCATCTCGCGGTCTTCGGCGTGCACGCCCACCGGCACGCCCAGGCGACGTGCCTCCCTAAGCACCGCCTCCATGTCGGGGACGTCCAGGTCCCGGAACGTGTCCATGCCGCTGAGCATGTAAATCTTGATCGCGCCGACGCCTTCGGCGACCACGTCCTCGAGATTCGAGATCCAGTCCGGCTCTCCCATCGCGTTTGCTGAGACACCACCCCACAGCATGAAATCCACGTGCGCTTTCGGCTCGATGACCGCGAGCTTGCACTCCAGATTGGCCCGCGATGTCACGGGTGGGAGCGACGTGCAGGGCATGTCCACGACGCACGTGACCCCTCCCGCTGCTGCCGCGCGCGTTCCGGTCGCGAAATCCTCGCGGTGCGTGAAACCCGGGTCGTCGAAATGGACGTGGCCGTCGATCGCCCCCGGAAGCACAAGCTGGTTTCCGAGGTCGATTCGCTCCTCGTCCGCTTCGGCGGGACGGTCGGACGGAGGCGTCACGTCCGCAATCCGACCGCCGACGATCAGGATGTCCCTGGTCTCGGTGTCCGGTCCACCGGATGATGTGTCCCCGGCAGGCACGCGAAGGTTTACGAGTCGCTTGCGCATCGCTGATTCCTCACCGCTGCTTCCTCACCGTCCGCCCGGATTCACGGGATTCGACCGGGCACCCTCGTATATCGAGTCCCACGCCGTACGCATGCGCCACAGGCGAGCCGTATCGATCGGCTGGGCCTCGGATTTCGTCGATCCGCCGACGACCTGCAGCGGGTTCCACGTAAGCTCCAGGTGCAGGTCCTCGGTGTAGAGGGCTGCCCGGTTCTCCGGCTCGTCCACCACTAGGCGCATCACACGGCCCCCGAGTCGTGCGTGCAGCGTGCCATTCGAGCGCCAGAATCCGTCGTCCCGCGAGCCCGCGAACGTTTCCTCCGACGGAAACAACCGCTCCTTCACGCGGAACGGCGCGCCGTCCTCGGGGCAGTATACCTCGCAGTTCGAGCACTCGTTGCAGGCGCCTTCGAACAGCGCGAGCTGATGCTCCTCGGCGATAGCGAAGCCCGCTCCAGGCGTCAGCGACAGGCCTCCCGGACCCACGCCGATGATGTGAGTGTCGATTGTCCGTGGCTCTGCGGTATAGGCGAAGATGGCGTCGTTCGGGCACGCCGAGACGCACAGGTCGCAATTGATGCAGTCATACAGGTCGAGGACGCTGTCGATCCGGCGGGGCGGTTTGGCGTTGGCCTCGGCGTGATACCGTCGCTCCGTGGCCAGCGGGGGCACGATGTCGCGCCCGTTCAAGCGGCCTGCCACCCGGGTCGCTTCCAGAACCGCGGCGTCAGGGTCGATGCCGGCGTCGCGAGCCTCCTCTCGGATCGCCTCCGGGAGGGAATCCGGAGCGGATTCGGCGAGCGCCATCAATCGGTCGAGGCTCACCGCGGGCAAGGCCTCGGCCAGTGCCTCGGCGAGGGCCTCGGCCCCGTGGCCCCGGGCGGCCAGCACGTAAGCCTCGCGCGAGGACACGCTGAGCCGCGTCATCTCGCGGCCGAGAGCCCTGAGGTAGCCGGGGAGTCTTCCGAAGCCGCCCTGCTTCAGTAGATCGGTGCACGTCGTGACCGGCACCATCCCACACGCCACCGCGGCCGGGAAGTTCTTCACGTCGATCCCCGCCGAGAAGGACACGGGGAACTCGAACCCGAGGTCCTCGCGGAACCGCTGCATGAGATTCATCGAGATCACGTGCAGGGGCGGTCCCGACACGTACATCCAGGGATCGGCCTGTGTCGGGAACAGCCCGTCGTCGTTCCGCACGACCAGGGTGTTCGTGAACTTGGCTCCGATCGTGGAACCGCGGCTCTCTGCTACCGACTTGAGTCGGCGCAGAATCGCTATTCCGTCGTCGTACTGCAGGTCGACGTCGAACGCCTCGCTACGCAGGTCAAGGTGGTCGTAACCCAGCCGGTCGATCAGGATCTCCCGAACCGGTTCGAATCCGAGAAGCGTCGGGTTCAGCTTGATGATGACGTGGAGTCCCAGCTCCTCCAGCAGGTACCGCGCGATCGACTCGATCTGGTCGGCCGGGCACCCATGGAAGGTCGAGAGCGTCACGCAGTCCGAGATCGGTTCGGGGGGCTGGAGGTCGGCGTACACTGCGAGGTCGTCCGTCAGCTCGCTCCGAAGCTCTGCGTACCGCGAAGCCGGATTCAGAAGCCCCTGGATGAAGCGCGTGACCTTGTCACTCCGGATACCGTCGAGATCATAACCGACGCTGATGTCGAATACCGTGTCGAGGCCGCTGTCGGTCGGAAACCGGCCGAACGCGCGAGTAGCCTTGAGGATCTCGATCAGGTAAGCGGCCTTGGCGTACTCGCGGAGGGATTCCTCGACGCGCAGCTCCTGCGACCATTCCACGTTGAAGCCGATGCTCGGCGCGTGAATGCAGGGGCGCGGAATCTCGAGACGGTCGTTCACCTGCACGGTCTTCAACTCGATGATCCGACCTCCCGCCAGCCACGCGAGAACGATGTTCTGGGCGAGCTGAGTATGCGGGCCGGCCGCCGGACCGACGGGGGTCGAAGCCCGCCGCGAGAAATGGACGGCCGATAGATCGAGCGCCGGGTCCGGCACCCACCATTTCCGCTCCGGCAGATCGAACACGGCGCCGGAAACCTCGGCCTCCCGGCACATGCGGCGGGCCAGGTCGGCAAACGGGATGGGGTAGAGATGGGCCATTATCGCCTCACGGAACCACGGCGACGAGTGTGGACGCCGTGAACGAGTACTCCTCGTCCGCGATCTGTCGCGATATGTCCACGCTGGCCGATGTGGGGAACCCGGTATCCTCGTCGTACGTCACATCGAACAGCACCGGGTCCCGGGCCAGGTCGGCTTCGAGCCGATCGAACAGGCCGTCGATCGTGTCGTACAGGCCGAGAGTCTCCGGCGGCGCCGGGCTCGCCGAGTCGATGAGATACACCGCCGTGACGTGCCCATCGGACACGCTCACCTGGGCTGTTTCGAGGAGCTGGGGCGGGCAGAAGCAGGCCAGCCGGTACTGGTAGGTATAGGCCGTGAATCCGGTCGCCTCCCAGCGGGCGCGTGCTCTGGCCAGGGTCTTTTCCTCTGGACCGAGCGGGTCGTCGTCGCAGGCGCCTGTCGCGACCGAAGACGCGAGGGCGACGAACGCCAGTCGCCGCAACGCGCCATTGATCACGCAGGGATCTCGCGTCTCGACTTCGGCACCGAAGGTCGGGCAGCCGGCGCATCCGTCATCGGGAGCTGGAACCTGCGCTTGCCGTCGAACGAATGCAGAGCCGCCGCCACCGCCCCGGCCGTTGGAACGAGACCGATCTCCCCGATGCCCTTGGATCCGTAGCCGCCGACCTCGTCCGGCACTTCGACGAGGATCACCTCGATCTCGGGCGTGTCCTTCGCCTTGAGGATGCCCAGGTCCTGGAGGAGCAGCGAATCGGGCACGCCGTCCGTGCACGGGAAGTCCTCGGAAAGGGCGTAGCCGAGACCCATGTGCACGCTTCCCTCGATCTGCCCGGCGCACAGGATGGGATTGATGGCACGCCCCACATCGTGTGCCGCGACGACTCTCTCGAGCCGTCCATCGTCATTCAGGATGGCCACCTGCGTGGCGTAGCTGAACGTCATGTGCGTGATCGGGTCCGGCACGTCGGCGCCGGGTTTCGTGGTGAAATCGCACACGTACTCGCCGGCGTACTCGCGTCCCGCCAGGTCCCGCAGGGACTCACCGCCGTCCGGCAGATCGGCGGCGAGCTTCTCGGAGGCGATCCGTCCGGCGGCCGTGAGGAGAGCCGTTGCGCGCGACGCCGTGGTCATCCCGCACATGACACGCGGGTCACTGGCCGTGCGCACGTCCATGAGGTCTACCGACAGTCCGGTCTCGTGGTGAACTACCTGGCGCAGGATGGTGAACAGGCCCTGACCCATCTCAGTATATCCGGTCAGGATCTCGAGGCGGCCGTCGTCGAGTACACGCAGCAGTACCCTGCCCGAGTCGTCCATCCCGTTTCCGATCCCGGTATTCTTGATACCGCACCCGATTCCCGCGTACCGGGCCTGCTTGTACACGTCCCGCACCGCCTCCAGCGTCTGCCGGATCCCGCAGCTCTCCATCATCACCTGTCCGGTGGCGAATCGGTCGCCCGGTGCGAGGATGTTCCGCTCGCGGATGTCGTATCCGTCGATCCCGACTTTCTCGGCCAGCAGATCCAGCACGCCTTCGATGGCGAATGAGGCTTGATTGGCCCCGAACCCGCGCATCGCGCCGCACGGCGGGTTGTTCGTGTACACCGTCTTCGCCTCGATGTCGACTGCCGGAACGCGGTAGGGCCCGCACGAATGTCCGGCCGCGCGTTCGAGCACCTTCATTCCCACCGAGGCGTAGGCTCCGGTATCGCCCATGATCCGGACGCGGACGGCCGTCAGGTGCCCCTCGGCATCGGCGCCGGCCGTGTAGCGCAGGGTGATCGGATGCCGCTTGGGGTGCAGCCGCATGGACTGCTCGCGCGAGAGAATCGTGCGAACGGGCCGACCGGTGAGTATGGCGGCAAGGGCCGTCTGCCCCTGGATGGAGAGATCCTCCTTGCCTCCGAATGCCCCGCCGTTGCTCACGAGCTCGACTTCGACGGCGGGTGGGGCGAGGCCGAGCACGGACGCGATCTGCGCCTGGTCGTCATGCACGCCCTGTCCCTGGGTGTAGACCTTGAGCATGGCGCCTTCGCTCGGTCCGCACGAGCCGCCCGTGGCGGCCGGCACCGCGAGGCAGGCCTCGGGCTCGAGGAACGCGTGCTCGATTCGTTGCGTGACGAACGATTGTTTCACGACGTGAGTAGAGGCGGCGAGTGCCACGTCCACGTCGCCACGCGAGAACGCGCAGACTTCCAGCAGGTTGCCCCCGTCGTGCACCGTAGGCGCCTCCGGATCGAGCGCCTGAACCGGGTCGGACACCGGCTCGAGGATCTCGTACCGTACCGCCGCTTCCAGCTCCTCCGCGGCGCGCCGGGCGCGAAACCGGGTGTCCGCCAGGACGAGGGCGACAACGTCTCCCACGCAACGGGTGGTCTCGCCCTTGGCCACGAAAATCGGCCAGTCCTTGCGGATCAGGCCGACGAAGCGCTCGCCGATCACATCCTCCGCCGTCAGGATGCGCTCGACTCCAGGAATGTCGAGAACGGCTGCGGCATCGATCTCGAGCACGCGGGCGCGCGGGTGAGGGCTGAGGACCACGGCCCCGTGCAACATGCCCTCGAGGGTCATGTCGGCCACGTACTGCTTGTCGCCCAGCGTATGCTCGTCTCCCAGGTAGCGAGAGCCGTTTCCCCCAACTCCATCCCCGTTGCCGCTCGATTGCCGGTTCAGTCCCCGGGAGGCCCCGAACAGGTCCGGGCGCCGCGGCCCGTCTCCTTCGGGGAGCGCCCCATCCTCCCACGCGTCCGCTGCGGTGAGGATCGCGTCTACGATCCGCTGATAGCCGGTGCAGCGGCACAGGTGACCGGTGAGCGCCTTCCGCACCTGGTCCTCGTCCACCTCCGAACTGCGGTCGAGAAGCGACACCGCGCGGGCCGCGATTCCCGGGGTGCAGTATCCGCACTGAAGCCCGCCTTCCCGCACGAACGACTCGGCCAGCACCCGCCGCTTGTCCGCCGGGATTCCCTCGAGCGTCGTGACGGTCTTCCCCTCTGCGGACTCCGGCTTCCGAAGACAGCTCAGGACGGCCCTTCCGTCCACCATGACCGCGCAACAGCCGCACGCACCCTGCGGGGCGCAACCGTCCTTAGGCGAAGTGACACCACATTCGTCCCGGAGCACGTCGAGGAGGTTCATCCCGTCCTCGTATGCCACATCCACGGAACAGCCGTTCAGGGTGAAGGACAGATCGGGCATGGGCTCCACCGGCTCAAGTGAAAGAGGGACACTCGTCCCGCAGCCTATAATACAGCAAGCGGGCGAGGACCTGCCGTCTGTATCGGGCGGTCGAGCGAATGTCGTCGATCGGCGACACGTCGTCGTCCAGTGCGGCCATCAGATCGTCCGGCCGGGAGACGGTATCGCCCGACGCCAGGAGAGCTTCCACGGCGCGGCAGCGGCAGACCGTGGGAGCGACGCTGTTGGCGACGACGCGCCATTCAGCACTGCGTCTCGTGACCGCCACTCCGACCTTCGTGATGGCTTGCGCGGATCGCGAGCCGACCTTCTCGAACCACTGGAAGTCGTACTCCTTTCGCGGAATCCGAATCTCGGTCAGCAGCTGATCCGGCCGGATGCGCATCTCCTTGTATCCGAGGTAGAAATCGGACAGTGGGATCTCCACCGTCCGCTCACGCGAGCGGAGAACGAGAATCGCATCGTATGCCATGAGGACAGGCACGCCGTCCGCGGCCGGCGAAGCGTTGACGATGTTGCCGCCCCACGTGCCGCGAGCCTGGATCTGGACGGCTCCGACCCGCTCGGCCGCGTCGACCAGCAACGGGAACTCCTCCGCGGCCCGCCGGTCCTGGATCACTTCCCAATAGGTCGCGCCCGCCCCGAGGGTCAGCTCGTCCTCCGTCCACCGACGTTCCCTGAGCTCATCGACGCTCGACAGGTCCAGCCACGGGCGCGGGCGAGGTTCGTCGGCCACGTGTTGCGGCCAGTGCACGCACAGATCCGTGCCGCCCGCGATCGGGGTCGCTTCCGGGTGCACCGCACGCATGTCGAGGGCTTCCACGAGATCCCGGGGGAGCAGGACGGTCACGAGACGTCCTCTCGATCGCCGCCCGTCTCCGCGAGCCAGGCCTCGAGTCCCTCGATGATCCCGTCGTAGCCGGTGCAGCGGCAGAGATTCCCGGCCATCAGCTGTCGCAGGGTGTGGGACTCGGTCACGTCACGGTTCCGGCGAACCCACCACGCGGTCATGACGACCCCGGGTGTGCAGGCGCCGCACTGCGTGGCCCCGCTCTCGTGCAACGACGACAGGGCGGCCTCGGGCACGGCCTCCACGGTCTCGACCTCCCGGTCGCGCACCTGCCAGGCGGGAATGAGGCACGAATTCACGGGCAGGCCGTCCAGCATGACGGTGCACGCCCCACACTCACCTTCCCCGCACCCCTCCTTCGTGCCGGTGAGACCGAGTCCATACCTGAGCAGATCCAGAAGGCGCTCGGCTTCATCGATCCGGGCGCTGATTCGCTTGCCGTTCAGCGTGAACTGAATGTCGAGCATCCGTTTGTCGCTCATGGCGAATCTTCGTACGGCGGAGAGGAGCCCATTACGAGGTCCATCACACGCTCGGGTGTCAGCGGGATAGTACGTGGATCACCTGCCCCTGCGGCGGCCAGGGCGTTCGCCACGGCCGGTGCCACGCCGTCGAACGGGAGCTCGCCGATTCCCTTGGCTCCCCCGGCGCCGTGCGGATAAGGGGTCTCCAGAAACTCGACGCGAATCGGCGGCACGTCTTGGGTCGTCGGAATGATGTAGTTCGTGAGTTGCCAGTTCTCGAGGGCGCCGTCACGCCACTTGCACTCCTCGAGGAGCGCCCAGCCGAGAGCCTGGACCACGCCGCCCTGGATTTGCCCCCGCGCCAGGGTCTCGTTGAGCACGCGTCCGACCTCCTGTACGGCGACGAAGTCCCTGACGGTCACGGCGAAAGTGCGCAGGTCCACTTCGACATCGGCCACATAAGCCCCCCAGGCGTAGGCTCCGTATGCGTCCCCACGGTACGACTCGTCGTCCCACTCGATGTGCTCCGGCTGCCGGTAGCGAGCACGGCCGAGCAGTTCCTCTCCCGGGTGAGCCGCGTGCCACGCACCGATCGCCAGGGTCAGAACCTCGCCGCGTCCGTCCGCGCCGAGGCCGAGCGTCTCTCTCAGGTCGCCACAGGCGCGTTCCACGAGGCCGCCTACCACCATGACCGTTCGCGAGGCCACGGTCGGGCCGCTGTTGGGGACAATGGCCGTGTCCACTGGGGCGATCACCACGGATTCCGGCCCAACGCCCAGGCGGTCCACGACTAGCTGCGTGAACACAGTCAGCGTCCCCTGGCCCATCTCCACGTTGGCTGTCCGCACCTCGACACGTCCGTCCGGCAGGCCCGCCACGTGGACCTCGGAGTTGAGGAACACCTCGCCCGACCCGGTGAAGCCAGCCCCGTGGAAGAACGTCGCGAGCCCGATGCCCCTTCTGCATGTATGCTCCGCCACGTTGAATACTGCATGCTCGGCCCGCCGTGCGTCGAATCCCGACAGCTCGAGTGCCCGCTCCATGACCGCCACCCGGTCCGCTCCGTCACGGATGACCTGCCCGGTCGCGGTCGAATCGCCCTCGCGAATCAGGTTGATCCGCCGCAGCTCCACGGCGTCGAGCCCAAGCTCCGCGGCGATGCGGTCCATGTGCCGCTCGCAGGCGAACAGGCTCTGGGGAGCTCCGAAACCCCGGAAAGCCCCGAACGGAGGCGAGTTCGTGAGCATCGCGCGCCCGTCTATGCGCACGTTCTCACACGCGTAAGGCCCCGCTGCGTGGATGATCGAGCGACTGAGAACGACCGGCGACAGTGTGACGTAGGCTCCGCCGTCGAGGACGACCTCGATGTCCTGGACGAGCAATCGCCCGTCAGCGTCTACGCCGGTACGGTGCCGCACGCGGGACGGGTGCCGTTTCGTGGATACGGCCATGTCCTCCGACCGGTCGTAGATCAGCTTGACGGGCCGCCCCGCCTTGAGGGCGAGCAGCGCCGCGTGCAGAGCGATGCCGGACGGGAACTCCTCCTTGCCTCCAAATCCCCCGCCAGTCGCCGACTGGATAATTCGAATCCGTTCCGTGGGACGGTCCAGGGCATGCTCGAACGCGTCGACGATGTAGTACGGGCACTGCATCGAGCCCGTGACCGTGATTACGCCGTCTTCTTCCCAGGCCACCATGCCCTGCATCTCCAGATACACATGCTCCTGGGCTCCTGTCTCGTACACGCCCTCGATCACGTGCGGGGCTTTCGCGAGGGCGCGCTCGACCTCGCCCTTCTCGATCCGGAGATGCTTCAGGACGTTGTCGGTACCGTACTGTATCTGATCCGGGCGAGGAGAAATACGGAAATCGAGAACGGGTGGCTCGGGATCGACCTCGATATGGACGGCGGCGACCGCCCGCCTGAGCGAATCCCGATCCGGGTGGGCGAGAAGCAGCACCGGTTCGTGCAGGTGCCGGACCCGATCGGCGGCGAGAACGGGCTGGTCTTCCTCGATCAGATACACGGAGTTCGAGCCGGGGATGTCCCGGTGATCGACGACCGTGAACTCGGACCAGTCCACCGAATCACCGAAGCGGATGCTCCGGATTCGACCGCGTGGGGAAGGGCTTCGCACGGTGGCACCCCACAGACAGCCGTCCACCGACAGATCGTCGACGTACAGTTCCCGCCCGGTGAGTTTGGAGAGGCCCTCGACGCGCTTCACGTCTGCCCTCCTGCGTAGCAGGTTGTTGAAGAACGCTGGGCGGCCGCGTTACGAGCACCGTGGGGACAGATGCTAGGCAGCGCGACGAATGCGATGCCGTGTGCATCGGGGAGGAGCGCTAACGCAGCAGATGCCCCCACGCCGCCGTAACCCGCAGGGCGCATGGGGGTAGCAGGTCGATACTGCGTCACTCGTCGTCGAAGATGCTCAAGCATCGCCTTCCTCCTCGTTCCTTGTCTCGCCTCGGCAAGACCCATGCGCGCGACCACCCAGCGTTCTTCAGCAACCTGCCTGCCCTACTCGCGGCTGAGCCGCGGCCGAATCAGATAAGTCTGTGCGATGAATGCTCGCCGGGCAACAGGGAAACCGTACTGCCGGTCGTGCTGGTTCCTCGGTGGCCCCGTCCTTAGCTTGGCTCGGGCACGGATGGCCTGCACACAGGAGACGCCGAATGAGTGGCGAGACCAGAGAGGATTATCTTCGCGAGGCGATTCGAGTCGCCGCGGACAGCGTAGAGACCGGGGGCGGTCCGTTCGGTGCCGTGGTCGTCCGCGACGGTGAGGTCATCGTGCGCGCGGCCAATCGTGTGACCCGGAACAACGATCCAACGGCGCATGCCGAAGTAGAGGCGATCCGTGAAGCGTGTCGTATCCTGGGCACGTTCCAGCTCGAGGGCTGTGAGATCTACACCAGCAGCGAGCCCTGCCCCATGTGCCTGGGGGCCGTGTACTGGGCGAGGCCGAAGGCGGTCTACTACGCCAACGCACGCGAGGTGGCCCGAGCCGCCGGCTTCGACGACCATCACATTTATGAAGAATTCTGCATGCCGGTGGAGGAGCGCAGGTATCCGATCGTTCAACTCGAGATCGAGGGAGCGGATGAGCCTTTCCGAGCTTGGGCGGCCAGAGATGACCGTGTCGAATACTGAAATGAAGCAGGGTTCTTCAGCGACTTGTCAGGCGTCATGACGCAAGGGATTTCCAGACGGGACCGTATCCTCGAGATGTTCGCCGCCGCCCTGATGTCGATCGCCACGGTGGCCACGGCGTGGTGCGCGTATCAGTCGGCTGAGTGGGGAGGGGAGCAGGCATTCCTGCTAGGCGAGTCTCAGCGTGCAGGCCGCGAGGCGGATCTCCACTCCGCCCTGGCGGCCCAGAAGAGAAGTCTCGACGTCGCGGTGTTCATGGAGTGGATCGGGGGCCTGGCGACAGACAACGAGCGGCTGACGGATTTCTACGCCCAGCGCTTTCCGCCCAACCTCGGCGTAGCGGTTGACGCGTGGCTGGCCACGGAGCCGAGAACGAACCCGGACGCGCCGCCTCACCCGTTCGCGATGGATGAGTACCAGGTCGCTGAAGACACCCTGGCCGTGCGGGCCGCCGTTGAGTCGGAAGCGAAATGGGCGGAGGCGCGCAAGGCAGATGAGAATGGAGACAGATTCGTGCTCCTCACGGTGATCTTCGCATCGGTCCTGTTCTTCGGAGGAATCGAACAGAAGTTCACCGACCACAATGTGCGTGTGGGAATACTCGTTGTCGGCTCTTTGCTGTTCTTCGGCGGAGTGATCGCGATGCTCAACTACCCGCTCCACCTCGGGTGAGCCCACCGGTCTGGACCCCGGCGGTCTTTCACCTCATCCGACTTTGCGAATGCGCTCTGCGGAGCGCATCTTCCACGCATCCGGCTCGACCACGTTTTACCTGCACCTACAGAGACCGATGAACGATCAGATTCTCAGCCTTCTTGGCGGCGACGCATCGTACCTGCTGGACCACGAATGCAAGGGCATCACGAAGGATCGGCTGCACGCTCCCGGGCCGGACTTCGTGGACCGCGTGTACGCGATGACCGATCGCAACAATCGAACGCTCGGCAACCTCGAGTGGATCTTTCAGCATGGCCGCTTGGCGGGGACCGGCCACGTGTCGATCCTCCCGGTCGATCAGGGCATCGAGCACGCCGGCGGTGCGAGCTTCGCCAAGAACCCGGACTACTTCGATCCGGCGAAGATCGTCGAGCTGGCGATCGAGGGCGGGTGCAACGCGGTTGCCTCGACGTTCGGCGTACTGGGCTCGGTGGCGCGCAATTATGCGCACAAGATCCCGTTCCTCGTGAAGATCAACCACAACGAGCTCCTTACGTATCCCAACACGTTCGACCAGGTGTTCTTCGGCTCCGTGCAGCAGGCACACGACATGGGCGCGGCGGCGGTCGGCGCGACGATCTACTACGGCTCGGAGGAAAGCAATCGGCAGATCGTGGAGGTGGCCGAGGCCTTCGCGTACGCACACGAGCTGGGCCTTGCCACGGTGCTGTGGTGCTACCTGCGGAACAGCGCGTTCAAGAAGGACAAGGACTATCACGCCAGCGCGGACCTGACGGGCCAGGCGAACCACCTCGGCGTCACGATCCAGGCGGACATCATCAAGCAGAAGCTGCCGGAGAACAACGGTGGGTACCTGGCGATGAACGAGGGCGGCGTCAGCTTCGGGAAGTTCGACCAGCGGATCTACGACGAGCTCACCACAGACCATCCGATCGATCTGTGCCGGTACCAGGTCGCGAACTGCTACATGGGCCGCGTCGGTCTGATCAACAGCGGCGGGGCCTCGGGAGACAACGATTTTGCAGACGCGGTCCGCACGGCGGTGATCAACAAGCGCGCCGGCGGCACAGGCTTGATCTCGGGGCGCAAGGCGTTCCAGAGGCCGAAGGCCGAGGGGGTCAAGCTGCTGAACCACATCCAGGACGTGTACCTGGATACAGATATCACGCTGGCCTGAGGACACCGGTCTCCTGCGGGGCGGGTCTCCTGCCCGACCCCGCACACCGGAGCACGCGCCCTTTGAGAGCGACCCCACTCCACCCAACCGCCAGACGCGGGCTCCTGGCTTTCGTGACGGCAGTCCTGCTCGCCGGCGCGGCGCCCCTGTTTGCCCAGAAAACGGACGTAATGGTGCTGTATCGGGGGGACTCGATCACGGGAGAGGTCAAGGAGCTGAACCGGGGCAAGCTATCGTACAAGACCGACGACATGGGTACGCTTTCCATCGAGTGGGACAAGATCGCCCATATCACGAGCAAGAACTTCTTCGACGTCGAGAACAAGAGAGGGGTCCGATTCTTCGGTCGACTGGCGGCGAGCGACGTACCGGGCCAGCTGCTGATCATCCTGTCCGACACCGTGTCCGTCCGGATGATGGACATCGTGGCGATCTCGCGCATACGGGCCAGCTTCTGGAGCCGCCTGGACGGCTATGTGGACCTGGGCTTCGATTTCCAGAAAGCCAACAATAACCGGCAACTCAACGGTGCCGGCCAGGTCGGGTACCGGGGCGAGAAGTGGGCCAGCAAGCTGAACGGCACTACCTACTTCCAGAGTCAGGACAGCACGGACCTGACCAGCCGGAACGACCTCGCTCTGCAGGGGCGGCGGCTGTTCGGCAACCACTGGGCCGGCCTGGTGTTCGGATCGCTCGAACAGAACGCGCAGCTCAGCCTCAATCTCCGGAAGACGATCGGCCTCGGCGGATCGCGCGAACTCATCCACACGAACAGTATGACGTTTTCGGTGGTCGCCTCTCTGGCGTTCGCGAACGAGGACTACCTGGACGATGAGGGCACCACCAACACGGTGCAGGCGCCGCTCGCGGCCGACTTCGCGTTCTTCCGGTTCGACAGCCCGAAGACAGATGTCACCAGCAACCTCACGGTTACACCGATTCTGAACGACCTCGGACGGTGGCGGATCGACTTCACAGCGAGGCTGTCCTACGAGCTGATCAGCGACTTCACCATCGGGCTCCGTTTCTTCGACAACTTCGACAGCAGGCCTCCGTCAGCGACGGCGGCGTCGAACGACCTCGGCCTCACGTTCAGTCTTGGATACACCTTCTGATCCCAGGAGCCGCGAGCTCATGAGAAACCACGTGTCCGTGGCTCTGACCGGTTGCCTTCTGGTGCTACTTTCTGCGTGTACTCAAGACGATGTCCCGCCGCCGGAGACGCCCACCGAGCTGTCGGCCGCGGTTCTGCGCTCGGCGACATACACGAGCCTGTACGTCGAAGAGGGTGAAATTCTCCTGGAAAGCGGGATGTTCGAGGACACTGCGCGGCGCATCGTGGTGTTCTTCCAGCCAGAGTACGCCGTGGGAGGCCTGGACGGGGACGGGGCGCCCGACGCTGCCGTGGTCCTGGCCACGGAAACTGGTGGATCCGGGACCTTCGTGGACCTGGCCGTCGTGCTCAACCGCGACGGACGGCCCGAGAACGTAGCGACGGCTTTTCTTGGCGACCGGGTACCGGTGGAACGCATCAGGATTGTCGACGGCGAGGTCCAGCTCGATTTGACCATTCACGGCCCGGCGGACGCGATGTGCTGCCCGTCCCTCGAGGTCACGCGGAAGTTCCGACTCGTGCGCGGCGAGCTCGAGGAGATCGATCCTCCTGCCGGGACGCCCGAGTAGCACTCCGCTTCGTGCCCTGGCTCGGTGGCGCAGGCACGCCGCCGATGCGAAGATCCCCCGGTGCATTCTGGAACGGTGGACCGCTGCCTGCCTGGCGCGGTCAGAAACGATCATCACGAGCGCATGACACATGAGCATTGACCTGCAAGGCCGGAGCTTCCTGACGCTGGTTGATTTCACGCCGAACGAAATCCGGTACCTGCTCGACCTTTCTTTCGAGCTCAAAGTGGCCAAGCGCGAAGGCAGGGAAGTCGCCCGGCTACAGGGGCTCAACATCGCCCTGATCTTCGAGAAGACCTCGACCCGGACGCGCTGCGCGTTCGAGGTGGCTGCGTACGATCAGGGCGCCCACGTGACGTACCTCGGGCCGACGGGATCGCAGATCGGGCACAAGGAGTCGGTGGCGGACACGGCTCGCGTGCTCGGCCGGATGTACGATGGCATCGAGTACCGCGGATTCGGACAGGACCGTGTGGAGATCCTGGCTGAGCACTCGGGGGTTCCGGTGTGGAACGGACTGACCGACGAGTTCCATCCCACTCAGGTGCTGGCTGACGTTATGACGATGGTCGAGCACGCGGGCCGTCCGCCGGACGAGATCTCGTTCTGCTACCTGGGAGACGCCCGCAACAACGTGGGTAACTCGCTGATGGTGGGTGGGACGAAGCTGGGGATGGACGTGCGGCTCTGCGCCCCGAAGTCGAACTGGCCGGAGGAGGCGCTCGTGGAGCGGTGCCGGGAGTGGGCCGATGAGACCGGCGGCTCCCTGCTCCTGACCGAGAGCGTGGACGAGGGAGTCGCGGACGCGGACTTCCTGTACACGGACGTATGGGTCTCGATGGGTGAGCCCGCAGAGCGGTGGGCGGAACGGATCGAGCTGTTGCGCCCCTACCAGGTCAACGCCGATGTGATTCAGCGGACCGGGAACCCGGATGTGAAGTTCCTGCACTGTCTCCCGGCGTTCCATAACCGGCAGACGAAGGTGGGAGAAGATATCTTCCTGCAGTTCGGCCTCGACGGAATGGAAGTCACGGAAGATGTGTTCGAATCGCCGGCTTCCGTGGTGTTCGACCAGGCCGAGAACCGGATGCACTCGATCAAGGCCGTCATGGTGGCGACGCTGGCCGGGTGAATGGGAGGAGACGAAAGTTGAGGCGTTTTCGCAGCTTTTTGATGACACTGACGAGGAGCCCGATCGGGCTCTTCGGGACGATTCTGGCCGGGACGAGCGGTTTCCTGATCGTCACGCTCATCCTGTGGGAGTCGATCGGAGCGGCCGCTCATCCGTATCTCGGCATCATCACGTACATGGTGCTGCCAGTCTTCTTCGTGATTGGTCTGGTCCTCATCTTCGCGGGCATCCGGCGGCAACGCCGCCGACTCGCCGCGCGGCTGGATAGCGGCGAGATCGTCGTTGCCGAGTTCCCCATCATCGATCTGAACAACGATCGAACACGGGCGTGGCTGATCTCGGCCGGAGCGTTTGGCGCGACGGCCGCGGTGATCCTCAGTTTGGCCACCGCGAAAGGGGTGGAGTACGTGGACTCGAACGCGTTTTGCGGCGAGACATGCCACGTCATGGAGCCCGAGTACACGGCCTACCAGAGATCGCCGCACGCCCGCGTTCACTGCGTGGAGTGCCACGTGGGGTCGGGGGCGCGCTTCTTCCTCAAGGCCAAGGTCTCGGGAGTGCGGCAGGTGTACCGTCTGTGGACCGACACGTACGAGCGCCCGATCCCGACGCCCGTACACGACCTCCGTCCGTCCACCGCCACGTGCGAGCATTGTCACTGGCCGACGAAGTTCGTGGGCGACCGGACCCAGTTGATCAACAAGTTCCGAAGCGACTCGGCGAACACTCCTCTTCTGAGCGTCCTTCTGCTTCACGTCGGAGGCCAGACGCTCGGCACCTCGCGCGGCATCCACTGGCACGTGGATCCCGCCAACGAGGTCTCGTACCTCTCCGACCCCAGCCGGGAAGACATCCAGGAGGTCGTGCTGCGTGGTCCGGATGGCACGGAGAAGAGGTGGTTCAACTTCGCACCTGATGCGCCTGGGACCACAGCCGTCGAAACCTATGGGTCCGAAGCGGATCCTGGTGATAGGGGAGCGGACACGCCGCCGGCAGTATGGCGGACGATGGACTGTGTCGACTGCCACAACCGGCCCACTCACGTCTACTGGACGCCGGAGCAGGCCGTGGACCAGGCCTTCCTCCGCGGCGCAATCTCGACTGAGCTGCCGTTCGGGCGGCGGGAAGGTCTCCGGTTGCTGAAGGGGGACTACGAGTTGCGGGACGAGGCGCTCGCAGACATCGCTGCGGGAATCGAGGAATTCTACGCCGAGAACTTCCCGGTGATCGCACGGGACCGGCCGGCCGACGTGGCGGAGGCCGGGGAGGTGCTGGGGATCCTGTGGGCCACCAACGTGTTCCCCGAGATGAACGTGACCTGGGGCACCTACCCCGACCACCTGGGCCACCCGGGGTTCAAGGGAGGCTGCCTGCGCTGCCATACGAGCACTATGCAGACGGAGGACGGACAGGGTATCTCGGCGGACTGCGCCCTGTGCCACCAGATCCTGGCGATGGACCGACCGGCCTCGGAGGTTCGCTTGCAGACGAGCAGCTCGGATTGAGTCGAGACCGGCCAAGTGGCTGAAACCGGTCCCCGGCTGGGGTGGTCGCGAGGGAGCTGGCTGTGGCTCCTCCTCGGTCTGGTCGCGGTCGTGGCGCTCGGGACCGTGGCCCAACGCACGTTCTACGGCGACCGTCCAGCCCGTCTGCACCAGATGGCCGGTGCCACGATGGGCACCACGTGGAGCCTCAAGGTCTCCCTGCCCGACGGCGCGCCACTCCCCTGGCTCGACGCGATCCGGGACACGGTGCAGTCGCGGCTCGATCGGGTCGAGACTCTGATGTCCACGTGGGACTCGACGTCGGAGCTGTCCCGCTTCAACCGGTCCCGGGACACGAGTGCGGTAGCCCTTTCGACCGAGACCATGGAAGTCCTGGCGGTCGCTGCCGAGGTTGGACGTGCTTCTGGCGGCGCGTTCGACGTGACCGTAGCCCCACTGGTCAACGCTTGGGGCTTCGGACCGGGGAGCCCCGCGACCGGTGGTCCGCCCGCGCTCAGTACGCTGGACAGTCTGCGTGCACTGGTGGGATTCGATCGAATTCTCCTGGACCTCCGGGCTGGAACCGCGGCCAAGGCCAACCCGGCGGTTGCCGTGGACCTGTCCGCTGTGGCGAAGGGGTACGCCGTGGACCGCGCAGCCGACGGTGTCGCGCGCCTGGGCGTGACGGACTTCGCGTTGGAGGTGGGCGGCGAAGTGAGGGCCAGCGGCCTGAGGCCGGACGGCGCTCCGTGGAGAGTGGCCGTGGAGGCCCCTCTCGTGGGTTCCCGTGCTATTCTCCGCGTGTTGGAGGTACGCAACGAAGCCGTCGCCACCTCGGGAGACTATCGCAATTTCTTCGATGTCGAAGGCACCCGCTACGCACACATCATAGATCCGCGAACGGGGCGTCCCGTCGAGTGGAAAGGATTCTCGGTGACCGTTCTGCATTCCGATGCGGCCCGGGCCGACGCCTGGGCGACGGCGTTGAGCGTGCTCGGTCCCCACGAAGGACTTGTTCTCGCGGAGGCTCAAGGCCTGGCGGCCCTCTTCGTGACTACTCGGGAGGACGGGAGTTTCGAGGTCCTGGTCACGCGCTCCCTGCAGGACAGATTGAGCGGCGGGAATGAGGAGCTACGGGACTGAGGGTGTTTCCTCGCGGTCACCGCGGAGCCTGAGAGCGAGCCCGGCACTCCGGACGCCGCTTGCCAGGGCGAGAAACAGAAGCGTCACGGAGACTTCCTGCGTCCAGAAGGGCCACCCGAGGGCGAAGACCACGGCGAGCCCGGTCGTCGCCCACAGGTAGGCGGGCAGCCACCGACCGCCGCCGGATCTCAGGAGCGTCCAGGCCAGGCCGATGTGCGTCGGCAGGACCCACAGGATGTTTATATTCCGCTTCGTAACAGCGTGCAGCGACACGAACCACATGAACACCACGAACAATCCCGCCACACCCAGGAGTCCGAACAACGGTACGTCCAACCAGCGTCGCCCCGTCCGGTCCGAACGGAGGTCCCGGATCGTCAGATAGACGACCCACGCCAGGAACGTTCCTGCCAGCAACTCCACCCACGGAAAGGCCGGGTGCCGTGTCCCGCGCTCAGGCGTCCAGCCAATCGAGTCGGTTCGGGCGATCAGCGCACGTTCTCCGTTCGGTCCCTGCAGACGGGCGCCTGCCAGCCAGGAAGCCAGGTGGTCGGGCAGGAACATCGCATTTCGCGCCGTGGCGGGCCTGTCGGCGGGCACGCCCTGTGCGAAGTCCATTCCGAGGTGCAGAAGCGGTTTCTCGACGAGGTACGGATCGAGGAGCTGACGCATGGTACGATCCGGGTTACGTAGCTCCGCCCTCAGAGCGGACCCGAGCACGTCCTCTAAAAGGTCACGGATGCGTGTCGCGCAGTTGTCGTAAAAGAAGTCGTACCGGTAGTACGCGTTCTCGGGCAGCGCATTCCACTCGAGGAATCGGAATATGGTCTCGCGCTGATCCGCGTCGAGATCCAGCCACTGCTCGATCAGCGGACGACCTTCCTCGGACGGGTAGTAGGCGACCATGCGGTCGTAGCGCTGCCTGAGCAGACGGTAGTTGAGGTCGCCGTACAGAAATTTCGCGCTGAACGTCAGCGGATTACCGAATTCGAACGTCCCATAGTTGTAAGCCACATCGATACCGCGTTCGGGATCGACGACCCGGATCGCGTTGTGACCAAAAATCGAGTAGACCTTCTTGCCCGGCAGGATCGTGATCAGGGATACGCGAGCCGATTCCGACAGCAGGCGCTCCGAGAACCCTTCGACGGGCGACTCCTGGGCACACACCGCAGGTGTGAACGCCGCGAGCGACAGGGCCAGGCAGGCGAGCTGCGTCGCCTTTACCCGAATCCGGCACCGGAAAGGGTCGCGGCTCACGCGGTCGGCTCCGGCCGGTGCAGGACCCACCACGCCCGCGCCTCCTCGGCCGTCCACGGATATACCACCTGCAGTCCTTCGAGACACGCGTCCAGCTCGTCGGCCGTGCCGATGCGAGCCTTCGGGTCCTTCTCGAGGCAGCGGAGGATCACGCGATCCAACTCCGGAGGCAGATCCAGGTCGCACCGTTCGGACGGAGGAACGGGCTCTTCGCGGATGTGCGAAGCGAGCATCTCCATGGCGCCGGTCGCCTTGAACACCGTCTCGCCGGTTAGGAGCCAGTACGCGACGCAGCCGACCGAGTAGATGTCGGACGCTGGTCCCAGCTCGTCCACCTTACCCGCCGCCGCTTCGGGAGAACCGAACGCGGGAGTGCCCGCGAAGGTGCCCACCTGCGTGAGATGGGCGGACTGCATCTGCTGGAGCTGCTTGACCAGCCCGAAGTCGAGCACCTTTACGTAATCGACGTCCCTCCCCTGCCGGCACAGGAAGACGTTGGCCGGCTTGATGTCCCGGTGGATCAGACCGGCGTCGTGTGCCTCCGCCAGGGAGTGGCACATCTGACGCAGGATGTGAATTACGCGAGCCGGGGGCATCACTCCGTTCTTCTTGACGAGCCCGTCGAGGTCGAGCCCGTCCAGCAGCTCCATCACGTAGTAGAACGAGCGATCGGGCGTGATCCCGTAGTCATAGATCTCGATCGTATGAGGAGACCGCAGACTGGCCGTCGCCTGCACCTCCCGCTGGAACCGCTCGAGGTAGTATTCGGCGTCGGAGGCGCTGGTGCCCGTCGTCCGGTCGCTCCGGATGAGCTTGATCGCTGCTGGTCGGGCCAGCATCTGGTGGCGGGCGCGCCATACCTCGCCCATGCCGCCTTTGCCCAGCAGCTCCGTGAGCTCATACGCGCCCACCTTGCGGGCGCGCGACAAGGCTCGCGAGAGCCCGTACACCCGGCGGGCTGAGACATACGCCAGGCCGGTGGCGATCACGGCCGAAAGGACGATGTCCGGCAGCAGATCGCGACCTTGATTCCACAGTGCCTCCGCGTCGGCCGGTGCCATTGACCCGGCCGCTTCCATACCAGCGAGGAAGAACCAGACAACCGTGAAAGCGGTGGCCGTGCCGGCTCCGATCAGGTGCTCGCGGGGTCTGAGCGGCACGACGTTGGCGAAGAACACGACCCACAGCGTAGTCCGGGGAACCCCGAGCAGGAAGTCGCCCGCTTCCCCGAGCGTGTGCCAGTACAGGAATTCGGTCGCCAGCACGGCGCCGACCGCGATCTCGAACAGCACGGCCATGGCCGTGAACCACTCGGGCGGAAGGTTTCTCCTCTGACACACGAGGGCGACGATCACCCCGAGCGCGATGAGCGCGACCCGTGCTCGCATATCGATCCCGACGTGCTCCTGCTGCTCTGCCGAGAGGACGAAGTGGGCGGCAAGCACCACGATTCCCAGGATCGCCAGCACACCGGCGATCCAACCCAGCCTTCGATAGCTGTCGCGTTGCACCTCGACCATCAGGCCCCGAAAACCGCTGCTCCCGGGATGATCTTCACTGGGCTCAGTGGCTCGGCGGATGGCCGCCTTCTCGATCTGGTTCTCGGGCACTCCCAATCCCCCTGTCAGGCTCACGGGCTACCGTCGCGCCGCGACGGTGCAGACCATAAACTACCTTCATCGTGGCTGACCCCACCACCTCCACCGGAGCGAAGCGTTGCGTTCTAAGGGTTGCGTCGGTTCGACGATCGGGAGACGGGCGCGGCCGATTCTAGGCCTGTTCCTTCTTGTAGGCTTGAGCCCGGATTCTGCGGCGGCGCAGGACTCGCAGTGGTGGACCAACCAGTACGGCAACCGGGCCCGGCTCCTCGGGGGCGCTGTAATCGGAAGCTCTCGCGACCTGAGCAGTGTGTACTACAACCCGGGCGGACTGGCGCTCGTGGACCAGCCGGACGCCCTCCTGACCGGCTACGTGTTCGAGATCGACAACATCAAGTACTCGGACGTCCTGTTGGAGGGCGCTGAGCTTTCCAGTACCCGTTTCGACGCGGTGGCCGGCCTGATCGCCGGTCAGCTACCCTTGAACTTTCTCGGCGACAGCCGCCTGGCGTATTCGTACCTGACGCGCCACAACCTGGAGTACCGGTTCAACGAGGGAGGGACTATCTCGGGGGACTCGCTGGCGGATTTCGAGGGGATCGAAACGGTCTCGGCGGCCATTACCTACGAGACCCGGTTGCGCGAGTACTGGGGCGGCCTCACGTGGTCGAGCCCGTTTCTCGACGATTACGGCTTCGGGATAAGCCTCTTCGTGGCCAACCGAAGCCAGCGATTGCGTTACGGGACGGACCTCACGGCCACGGGCGAGACGGAGGGCGTGGCCACGGTGAGCGGTCTTCGCCGCTACGACTACTATGACTGGCGCGTGCTGACGAAGATCGGGCTGAGCACTTCGTTTCAGCGCTGGAACGTTGGGCTGACCGTCACCACTCCGAGTCTCCACCTGTACGGAAGCGGTGATATCGCTTACCAAGACCTGGCGATCGTGCGGGACTTCGAGACCGTCACGACGTCCTTCCAGGACGGTCTGTCCACCGGTTATGCATCGTCATGGGCGATCGGGACAGGACTTGAATACATCGGTAGCGACTGGAAGGCTCACGTCGCGACGGAGTGGTTCAACCGGGTGGACGTCGTGGTTCTGGACGGCGAGCCTTTCAGATCCCAGACGGACTCGTCGCTCGTGATCGATCCCGACGTCACCAACGTCATGCAGGGCCTGCTCAACGTGGCCCTGGGCTTCGAGCGGAAGTGGAGCGACACCTACTCCGGCTACGCCACATTCTACTCGGATTGGACCGGCTCAGAGGTGGGCGACGGGTCAGTTACCACGACGACGCCCTGGAACCTGTGGACCCTCGGAGCGGGGGCGATCTTCTCGATCGGACGCTCTGAGTTCACGACCGGCCTCACCTACAAATTCGGCGGGCGAGACGACATAGGAAGGTTCGATCTGATCCCGGGCGACGATCGGGACGACGAGATCCTGTCCGCCAGAACTGATGGCCGCTTCTGGCGCCTCACCCTGGTCCTCGGCTTCAGCCTGGAGTTTGCCCCCGAGCTGTGAATCGGCGGCGGCCCGAGCCGGCCGCTACTCGTTGCGCGTTGCACCCGATCGTGGCATCCCGCTCTCGATCCGCCCGCCCGCCACGACCGAGACGTTCACGAGGGTCAGATCGGCGCGCTTTCCGGAACCCCTTTGTTTCCAGCGAAATAGACAGATCACGTACAGGCGTCTTCGGTCGTCACCTTTCCCCCTGAGACCACCGGCCCCGGTCTTGCCCAATCAGGATGCGAGAAGCTTGCGGCACCTGAGACGACGAGGCATGCGACGTGCGAGTCCTGCACATACACAGAAGTGTGGGCCACTCCGGCGGCGGAGGCGGCATCGCGATGCATCGGTTGCATCGGAGCCTGCTTCGTCGTGGGATCGACTCCAAGATCCTGGTTCTGCAGGACGACGGGTCCGCGCCCGATGTGTCACGACTGCCGAGGATCGAGACACTGTCGCTCGAACGCCGCGTGAGGTCTGTCACGGGTCGGCTCGGCCTCAACGACGTGCACCGCCTGGGCTCTTTCGTGCTGGACCGGCACACGTTCTTCCAGAACGCCGACCTGGTGCACTTTCACTGCATGCACAGCGGTACGTTCTCGTATCTAGCGCTGCCGAAGGTGGCCGCGTCCCGGCCGTGCGTGCTCAGCCTGCACGACACCTGGGCCTTCACCGGACACTGCGGCTACAGCTACGAGTGCGAGCGCTGGAAGACCGGTTGTGGGGATTGCCCTCACCCGGAGGAGAATCCGGCGATCGCCCGTGACGCGACACGGCTCGAATGGCGGATGAAGACTCGGGCGTTTCTCAGGTCTGGCATTTCGCTGATCAGCAAGTGTGCCTGGACCACGCGCATGGCCAGGGTCAGCGCACTTCGGCATCTTCCGCTGTCCGAGATTCCGTACGGGGTGGACACTGACGTGTACCGGCCCAGGGGGCGGGCACAGAGCCGTAATCTTCTAGGCCTTCCGCAGGACAGGTTCGTGCTTCTGTTCTCGGCTCAGAACCTGACGAATCGCCGCAAGGGGGTGGACCTGCTGATCCGCGCCCTCCAGGGGCTTCCACCGGACCTGGCCGAGCGGACGGTTCTCCTGACCATGGGGAAGAGGGGGGGCGAACTGGCGCAGGGGGCTGGGCTTCCCGCGCGGGATTTGGGCTATCTCGACGACGACCACCTCAAGGCGATCGCCTATTCCGCCGCCGACCTCTTCCTGTTTCCGACGCGGGCAGACGTGTTCGGTCTCGTATCAATCGAGAGCCAGGCGTGCGGGACCCCCGTGGTATCGTTCCGGGTAGGCGGAGTCCCCGACCACGTTCGTCCGGGTGAGACCGGCTGGCTGGCGGAGCCCGAGGACGCTCTCGGTTTCCGCGACGGCATCGCTCTCCTGCTGGAGAACGAGACCGTCCGTCGGCGCATGTCTGAGACCTGCCGCCAGGTCGTACTGCAGGACTACGACCTGACTCTGGAGGCGACGCGCCACGTAGACCTGTACGACTCGATGCTGTCGGAGGCCGGCAGCGCTGGAGATCTGTCCGGGCCTCCGCTCGTGCCTCCATATCCGGGGTTCGTGGGAGAGTCTGCCGACACCGGTCGGGACACGGTGAGTGAGCCCGTCAAGGTTGCCTCGGGCCCCCACTCAGACTAGGGTTCTCCGGGTCGGAGCACGACCTTTGTCCTGCCTCCTCGCTCGCGGACGAAGCCCATGTTTCAGCATATCCTCGTACCAGTCGATTTCACGGACAGGAACCGTCGCGCTCTCGAGACTGCTGCGGCGCTGGCGGGGGCCGACGGCGAGGTCACTCTGCTGCACGTCATCGAGATGTTGGATCTGCCGTTCAACGAGCTCGAGGACTTCTACCAGCGCCTTCACGACCGTGCGGCCAGCGAGCTGGATGAGATGGCTGAGGCGGTTTCTCACACGGGCGTCGCCGTGATTCAGCGGATCTCTTACGGGAACCGTCTGCGGGAGATCATCGGACACACGGACGGGAACACGACAGATCTGATTGTAATGAGCTCCCGGCGTCTGGACCGGACCGAGCCGGCCACTGGATTCGCAACCCTGAGTCACCAGGTCGCGATCCTGTCGCAGGTCCCGGTTCTCCTGGTGAAATAGCGCGATACGCGCTATTTGCGGTTCAAGTAACGGCTCAAACGGCGCTCCGCAGCCGCGAAATGCAATTCAGGGGACGCTACTCCCTGCAGTATCCTCCATCGAATGTCTGCATTCCCGGCCATGCACACCCGGTGAGCAGTTCTCTCCACGTTCCGCTATTTCGTTGTAATACGTTATCATAACAGTTCTTATGGTTCATCTGGTGATTTCCTGGTTCCGGGCTCGTGACGCGAGCACGATTCTCGCCCCCTGGTCCGGCGGAGACAGCGCGCCGGATGGCCGCCGGCGGGACAGAGATCGCAGGGAGTCTACAGATGATTCAGGGAATTCGGGCACAGTTCAGCGTCTTGCGACAACGGGTCCGCGAACAGCGCGGCGTCGTACTCCTCGTGGTTGCGGGGGCCATGCTGGCCCTCACGTCCGTGGTGGCGCTCGCGATCGACGTGGGTCTATTGACTACGGCCCGTACTGAAGCGCAGCGTGCGGCCGATGCTGCAGCGCTCGCGGGTGCCGGGGCATTCGTCGTATCGCCGGGGAACGACAAGCTGGCTAGGACTCTGGCCACCGAATTCGCAGCGCAGAACCTCGTGCGCTGGCAGCCGGTCACCGTGTTGGACGATGACATCATCATCGATACGGACGCCCTTACCGTGACCGTCTACGTCTATCGAACCCGTGAGCGCGGAGACGCCATACCGACCTTCTTCGCCCGCGTGTTCGGGATCAACGAGGTGGACATCGCCGCGATGGCGACCGCCGAGGCTACAGCGGCGGGGGGCATCAACTGTGTGCTGCCCGTGGCCATCCCCGACCGGTGGTATGAGGCAGAGGTCCCCGGGAACGACCCTGACAACTTCAATTCCGAGTTTGGCGACTACTACAAGCCATGGGTCGAGCCGGGCTCCGATCCGGCTGTATACAACGAGGATTTCACGGGCTACGCGGAGAAGGACCTGGGCACGCAGATCGCGCTCAAGTCCAATACGCCCAACGGGGGTATGAACCCGAGTTGGTACTATCCTTGGCGTCCCCCGGGCCAGTCCGGCGCTGACGACTTCCGAACCAACGTAAGCTCCTGTGTCGACCCATCGATCCTCCTCTACTTGGGGATAGAAGTCGAGACCGAACCGGGCAACATGTCCGGTCCGACAATGCAGGGATTCAAGGACCTGATCGACCAGGACCCGACAGCCCAGTGGAATTCATCGCTCAAGTGCGTGGTGAGCGACGGACACGAGGCCAGCACTCTCGCGACGGATTGTTATAACAGTCCACGCGTCCGTGCGGTGCCGCTGTTTGATCCAAGCGAGGCGCCCGACCTCGGCGCGAAACCGTTCAAATTCACGAATTTCGCCGGCATCTTCGTGGAAAAGATCGAGGGCAAGACGGTCTACGGCCGCTGGCTCGGCTACACGGGCATAAAGCCAGCCAATCCCGATGAGGTCACGACGGCAGGCCCGCTGTTCAAAGTGATTCGCCTGATCGAGTAGCTCCCGCGTCTTCGCACTCGCCGCAGGCCAGGCTCAATCACCGGTCGTCCCGATTCGCATGTGGGGCGGCCGGTTTTTCCTTCTCTTGCTGTCACTTCGGGCACTCCTCGGACGTTCTTGGGTAGCGGACCGGGTGCAGCCCGTGCACGCCCGACTCCCGCGGAGTCGGGTTAGAGGCGAGCAGATTCACCCGGAGGGCGTGGTCTCGATGAGGTCCGAGGACTTCCAGGCGGTTTACCGCGAGTTGTACCCCTCGCTGTCCCGGTACGTCCATCGGTTCACCGGGGACGCGGATGCCGCTGCCGACATCGTCCAGGACTCGTTCTTGCGCCTGCTGGAGCACGATCTTCCGAGGGACGAGGTCAGGCCGTGGATCTTCGTGGTGGCCACGAACCTGGCCCGGGACCGGGTCCGGAGACGGGAACGGAGGCGCAGGTTGCTGCTCGCGAACCAGGAACGCCGGGTTACGGCGGGATCACCACAGGATGAAGTGGAGCGGGCGGAGCTGATCGCGATCGTGCGCCGGGCGCTGGATCGGTTGTCGGATCGGGACCGCCAGATGCTGCTGATGCGTGAAGATGGGTTTCGTTACAGGGAGATAGCGGATGCCGTCGGTGTCCGTTCGACGTCGGTCGGGGCGCTCGTGGCGAGGGCCCTAAAGAGGTTCAGCGCGGCCTATGCTGCCGTGGGAGAGACGAATGCCGCACCCGAATGACGGTGAGATTCTGGCCTGGCTCGACGATGAGCTGGAGCGGGAGGAAGGCGTCGGGGTACGAGAGCACCTGGAGTCGTGCGAAGAGTGCCGGGCCCGCGTGGACATTCTCCGCCGGGAGTCGGAGGGATTTTCACGCGCGGTCCTCATACTGGATGACGAATTGGCCGGCGTAACCGATCCCGGCCCGTTCGCGGTCGCGGCGGTTCTCTCCGGGTCGCGGAAGGGAAGGTCGATCCGGAAGACGGGTTGGTCCCTGGCCCGGGCCGCAGGGCTGATCCTCGTTGCGGCGGGCGCAGCCGCGGCGTTTGTGCCGGGATCTCCGGTACGGGCCTGGCTGGACGGCCTGCGCGAAGTGGATGTTCCGGCTGCAACGGTCGTGGCCGAGCCGCGGATGGAAACGCCGGAAGAAGTCGAGGTTACTCCGGGTCCGACCGCGATCTCGATCGAGCCGCAGAGCGGCAGCCTCGTCGTGAGCCTGCAGGGCTTCGGTCTCGATAGTAATGTACATGTGAGGCTCACGGACTCGCGACGCGCCTCGGTGCGCGTAGAAGGCGCAGCCCAGAGCCCCCGGTTCATAACGGGGCCGGGATTGGTGGAAGTGATCGGTGCGGAGGAAGGCGACATATGGGTGGAGTTGCCCCGGTCAGCCCGAGATGCCGTCGTCCAAGTGGACGGCGAGGCCGCAGTGCGCATCCGGGAAGGCCGACTCGTCATTCTTCGACCGGTGCTGGACTCCCTGCGCGGGGAAGTGGTGTTCCGGATCGGAGACTGACCGACCGGACAAGGGGCGAGGGGTGATATGACGGGCGTGTTCGCGCTCGTAGCCGGAATCGGCCTGGCTCTTCAGCCAGTGCCACAGGGCTCGGTGCGAGGTCAGGTGCGCTCCGCGACTGCGGAGGTACCGCTGGCCGGCGCCGTCGTGCGGCTGGTCGACCTGGGTCGGCTCACGGTGACGGACGAGCACGGTCATTACATCCTCACGGATGTCCCTCCCGGAGAACGTCGCATCCGGGCTTCCATCATCGGGTATTCGTCGCTCGAGATCGTGCTCGGTGTTCCCGAGGACGGGCACCTGGCGGTCGACTTCATCCTGACACTCCAGCCCGTGGAAATGCCTCCGGTGACCGCGGAGGGAGTCTCCAACACAGCTCGTGATCCGCCCGACCTGACCTCGGATATGGCGCCGGCGACGGGCACGGCGGTAGTCAGGGTTCTGGATGCCTCGCCGGGCGTCTCGGAGACCGGCATCGCCGCGACGGCCATGGCGATCCTCGCCTCGAGTCCCCCCTCGGCCGACAACATCTTGTTCGTCCGGGGGTCGGGAACGGCTCTCGATTTCGTCCTGTTGGATGGCGCACCGGTGCACTCGCCGTTCCAGCTTGGCGGCTTGCTCGATCCCGGGCTTCCGACGACGGTGGCGAGAGCCACCCGGTGGCACGGCGGCGCGCCCGCGCGCTTCGATGGAGGTCTCTCGGAGGTCCTCAGCCTCGAGAGCTACAGCAGTCCCGAAGGCCCGGCCACAGCGGCAGCATTCGTGGATCTGCTTTCCGCGGGCGCTACGTTCCGGACCGGCGGCGGTCCGGCTCGAGCGTTGATCTCGGCTCGGAGCCTGCATGGCGGAGGGTCTGGCGCATTCGTCGAGGGATCATTCCCCCAGACATACGCGGACGTGCTGACCCGGGTGGATGTCGGGTTCTCCACCACCGACACGCTCATGGTAACGGGGTTCTGGAACCGCGAGAGCGTGGCTCTCCCGATTTCGCGATCAGCGGATGCCGCGCCTGAGTGGGGCAACACCGCGGGGTCCATCCGCTTCCGCAGCCACCTCGACGTGGGCCTCCTCGAAGTCGGGATCTCATCCGGGGAGTTCAGGAACCAGCTCCCGATCGGGGCGGTGGATCCCCTGCTCGCGTCAGGAAGGACGAAGCGGACGCGAGTTACCCTGGATGTGCTCGGCGACAGGGACCGGGTCCAGTACGGTTTCGGGATCCACCTCGATCGGCTGGCTCTTTCGACGATCTTCTCAGAGGGGCCGGATTCCGATCGCGTGGAGTTCGCACAGGATAACTCGGCTGTTGCCCTGGCCGGCTATGTCGATGCCGGCTACCGGGTCACACGCGGGTTGCGATTGTCGGCCGGTGTGCGGGGAAATCTATATTCAGCCCGGCTTGGCCAGGCGCTCTCGCCCCGCGCCAGGATGGAGTGGAACGCGTCCGAGTCGCTCCTGGTGACGGTCTCCGCCGGCCAGTTTCACCAGCTCGTGGTCACGCCGGACACAACCGTGTCGGCGTCGGCCGCTCTGCTCGCGTCCACTGAGGCGCAGCAGCTCGGGGCGGTGTTCACCACGATCACCCCCGCGGAGGCATCACACCTGGTCGTCGGCTTCGCGCACTCGGCCCGGCCGGGTGAGCTGCTGAGCCTCCAGGGATACTGGAAGACGACTCGCGGACTGCCCGTGCTCGGGGGCGCCGACCTGCAGCACACGGGGTTTGATGTATGGCTCACGCAGCCGGTCGGTCGGGTCGTGGTGTGGGGCAATTACTCCATGGCCTGGGCCTGGACCGAGCTCATTCAGGGAGTGCGGACGGACATCTTCTCGGGGCGCCATTTCCTGCGTGCGGGAGCCATGGCGGACGTGGGCCGCAGGGTGCGCCTGGAGGCTGACATCTCATTCGGTGCGGGTCTCGAGTTCGGCGAGATCCCACGTCCCGGCCCCGCCAACCTGTCGATGGTCCCCGGGAGTGGGCCGGACGGAACTCCGAGACCGTCGTTTTCCGCGGTACCGGGTGACGGCCCCATCACGATCCCCTCGATTCTCGTCACAGTGCCGGAAGGGTCGTACGTCAGGCTCAACCTGCGGGCAACCGCGCAGTTCGACAGCCACCTCTTCGGTCGCCGGACGACCCTGCAGCCATACATACGCGTGATCAACGTGCTCGATCGGGCGGACGCGCTGTTCTACCAGTTCGATCAGGCGAGCGATCCAGAGCCACGCGCCTTCGGCGCGGTGCCGATCCTGCCCGTGATCGGGATCGAGTGGTACATGTAGCGGACGATCGGCGGTCAACCGGCGAGCAGGTGTGAGACGTCGCTCCCGCCCGCGATTTCCTCCGGCTCGGCTCCCGCTCGGAACAGCCGTCCTCCCCTGGTACCCACGACTTCGCCTCGATCCCCGCGCACTCTCAGCATCGCCCCCTCCCGCAAGCCAAGAACCGGCTGCGTGTTGAAGTGGTGAAACTCGCCGATCCGGGTCTCGCGTGTCTCACCCATGTGAGTCGATCGTGGATCGGGGTCCAGGTAGTGGGGATTGATGTTGAAGGGGACAAGGCCCAACGCGGCGAAGCTCGTCGGCTCCACGATCGGCATGTCATTCGTCGTGCCGATTGTGAGGCCCGCGATGTTGGAGCCGGCACTGGATCCCATGTAAGGCATTCCCGCCAACGCCCGTTCGCGAAGAGGTAACAGGACTCCGGTCTCGTAGAGCGTGCGCAGCAGCACGAACGTGTTGCCCCCTCCCACGAACACGGCCTCCGATTCGCGAACCGCGACGACCGGATCGCTCGCCTCGTGCAGTCCGATCACGTCGAAGCCCAACTCTCTGAAGCGGTTGCGCGTCACCTCCGTATAGGCCTCGTGCGTCGTTCCGCCGGGCCTGGCGAACGGTACGAACAGGACGGTTGAGCGCCCGCCGAAGAACATCCGAATTTCGGTCTCCGCGTACTCCAGGAAACCACTGCCGTGCACCGTGGACGTGCTGAGCAACAGGATGTCTCGCAAGGGTCGGCTCCACCTGGTCTGGAAGATTGCTGAAAAACTCTGTCCACTGTCCGCAACGTATCTGTCCCCCGCCATGCTTGCGAGGCACGCCGCCGCCCCTTCTGTTACGGCCCATGCAGGAATTCGTAGTGTCCCCGCACGACACGACCGAACTGGCCGCGTCGTTCCTCCAGCTTGCGATCACGTTCGGACTCGTGATGGTCTGCGGCTACCTCTATGCGAGGTACCGAAAGCCCTATTTCGCGATCTGGGCGCTGGCCTGGTGGCTGTATTCCCTGCGCCTCGGCCTCATCATCGCGTTCCTGGCGACCGAAGTGTGGGACCTGCTGTACTGGCACCAGGTGCTCACCGGCTGGACCGCCCTGGCGTTCGTGTGGTCGGCGCTCGTGTTCTCACAGCGCCTGGAGTGGCGACGCGTCTACTGGGTGCTCTTCATCTTCCCTCCGCTGTGGTCGTACATCGCGATATACCGCCTCGAGAACTTCCTCCTGGCCGCAGGTCCAGCAGTCGTGTTCCTCAGCCTCGCGACGCTGTGGACGGGGGTGATCCTGTGGAGGCATCACAGGCAGGTCGGATCTCTGCCGGCCGCACTTATGGCCGGTGCGTTCTTCCTTTGGAGCCTGCACCACCTGGACTACCCGTTCCTCCGCGAGCGAGGCGCCTGGAACCCCTGGGGCTACTACCTCGACATCGTATTCGAGCTGGCGATCGGTACGGCAATTCTGCTTCTCGTGGTGGAGGACCAGTACCGCGGGCTGTCGGTCCTTTCGGCTCTCTCGGGAGATCTGCAGAGCGGAAGCGGTGAGGACGAGGTGATGGATGCTCTGCTCGCCAGGCCCCTGACCCTGCCGGGAGTCCGGGGAAGCGCCATGTATCTGCTGTCGGCCGGCACGTTCGTGCGCGGAGTGGGAGTGTGCGCGGCCTGGGAAGGATCGAGTCCCTCGGGGGCGGCCCGGGCGGCCGTCGGCCGCGTGATCGAGACTGGACACCCTGAAGTGATGCGTGGGTGGACGGAGGAGCTCGCCGGCGAGAACCACCCGTATGTGGCGGCGCTGCCGGTGTTCGTGGGAGATGAGGTGAGAGGAGCGCTGCTGGTCGTCGGCAGCGCGCAGAATCCCCTGACGGTCCTGGACAACCGGTTTCTCGTCGCTCTCGGCCACCAGGTGGGTGCGGCCCTGGCGAACGCCGATCTGATGCAACGGTTGGAGGATCGGACGGAGGATCTCGTGCGACTCGCCGCGCGGATGGTGGAGCAGAACGAAGAGGAGCGGAGACGCCTTGCCCGCGAGTTGCACGACGAGAGCGCCCAGGTATTCGCCGCCGTGAAGCTGCAGCTCGGCTTGCTCCGCGAGTCCGCCACACCGGAGCAGGAGCCCGCGCTCGACATGGCGGTGGATCTCGTGGGCTCCGGAATCCGAAGTATCCGCAATGTTGCGCGTGACCTGAGGCCCTCGCTTCTGGACGATCTCGGCCTCAAGCCCGCGTTGCAGGCACTGGCCGACGACTTCGAGGCCAAGACCGGTATCGAGACAGTTCTGACGGCCCCCGGAGACCTTCCGGAGCTGTCACCCGACGCGGAGCTTGCGCTGTTCCGCACCATGCAGGAGGGACTGTCGAACGTGGCTCGTCACTCGGGTGCGGCGAAGGTGCAGGTGACGCTTGCTCAACGAAAGGGAGACCTGGAGCTGACCGTGCACGACGATGGGCGGGGCCTGGCTGCCGAAGAGGATCGGGTGGAGCACCTGCGATCCCGTACCGGCCTGCTGGGCATGCGCGAGCGGTTGGCCCCACTTGGAGGGACGGTAGAGCTCTCTGATCCCGGCGATGGGGGAGTGCAGCTGGTCGTTCGTCTGCCCGTACGTCGGGACGGCACCAGAACCGGGCGTTCCCTGGCAGAGCATTCATGACGCAGACTCGTCAGGAGAGGTCAGGATGAGCGACACGAAGATCCGCATTCTGCTTGCCGACGATCACGCTCTCGTGCGCGAGGGCATACGGCGGGTTCTGGAAGAGGAGCCGGACTTCGACGTGGTGGCCGAGGCAAAAGACGGCGAGGAAGCTGTGGCGATGGCTCGCGAGCACCGACCGGACGTGGCGGTGGTGGATATCACCATGCCGGGAGCTTCGGGTTTCGAGGTCACGGCCCGTCTGCAGTCCGAGATACCCTCGACACAGGTGTTGATCCTCAGCATGCACGATGACTCGGAATATGTCATGCGCGCCGTCCGCGCCGGGGCCAAGGGGTATCTTCTCAAGGACGAGGCGGGCCCGTCCCAGCTGCGCGAAGCTGTCCGCGCCGTGCATTCCGGGAGCTCGTTCTTCACGTCTGCCGTCGCCGCGCGGCTGGCGGCAGGCCTCCGAGGCGACGAGGCAGGGGAGCAGGGCCCGGGCCTCCATGTTCTGACGGCGCGAGAGCTGGACGTGCTGAAGGGGATTGCCGCCGGCAAGAGCAACAAGCAGATTGCGGTGGACCTCGGGATCAGCCGTCGCACGGTCGAGAGTCACCGGGAGAGCCTGATGCGGAAGCTGGACATCCGAACCGTCGCTGGCCTGACGCGCTTCGCCCTGGATGCCGGTCTGCTCGACGACGCGGCTCCCTACTGAGAGTCCCTGGCAACGACCTGGATCTCCACTGGACCTTGCCGCCGCTGCCCTGTAATTCGGGACAATTCGTCGAATTCCGTAGATTTTCGGACCACTTCTTCAGTACAATTGCGAATTTTCGTCCCACTGCCTCACCTGTAACGTGTTCCCACGCTCTCCTTTGAAGGCTGGAGGGGAGGCCTGAAAGGGCGTCCCCTCCAGCAGGACAGGTCCCACTAAGGGCGTTACAGGAGGTAACAGTGTCCAGTTCATCCGCTCGTGCGGCGGGAGTTCTTCGCGGAGTCACTTTCTGCGTACTCTTCTTCGCACTCCTTCTCGCCGTTCCCGAGTCCGCATTTTCGCAGGAAACTCCCGAGGCAGAGCCTGACAGCGCGGCCGTCGAGAAACCGGTCATCATGCAGCCCATCGCCGTCACGGCCACGCGGGATCCCAAAGAGCTCTTCGTCATCGCGGCGCCGGTGTCCGTGCTGGACACCGTGGCCCTGCGAGCGATTTCACCGAACACCGCGGCGGACATTCTGAAAGGACTGCCCGGCGTCGATGTCAACGGTGTGGGCACGAATCAGACGAGACCCACGATCCGGGGCCAGCGCGGCCAGCGGATCCTCCTTCTCGAGGACGGGCTTCGCCTGAACAACGCCCGCCGTCAGCAGGACTTCGGGGAGCTACCGGCAATCGTCGACGTGAACGCCGTGTCGCAGGTAGAGGTAGTGCGTGGTCCGGCGTCGGTGCTGTACGGCACGGACGCGATCGGCGGCGTGATCAACCTGCGGACGTCGGACGTCCCTTCCTTGAGCGCCGGCGACATTTACGGTGGTCGTGTGACCTTCCTCTACCGGGACGAGGGCGAGCAGTTGCGCCCGACCATGGATCTGTTCGGCAGAATTGGCCGCGTCGGTTTCCGCGGAACCGCCTCGTACCGCAATGCCGGGAACTATTTCGCCCCTTCGGGCAGTTTCGGCGATATAACGCTGGACGGCAGGACCGAGGTCAACGACACAGGCGTCGAGGATCAGAACTACAGCCTGCTCCTGGACTACAGCTTTGACACGAAGCACTCCGCGTTCGTGAAGGGCGAGTACTATAACGCGAAGGACGCGGGCTTCGGCTACGTGTCGAACGACGACCTGGGCACCCCGGACGACGTGTCCATCGTCATTCAGTACCCTGATCAGACGGTCGGCAAGGTGACGGCGGGTTACCGGGCGCACGATCTGAGCTGGGGCTTCGCCGACCGGCTGGACATTACGGGCTTCTACATGGACAACGAACGGGACCTCGTGCTGGACATCGGGATCCCGAACCTGTTCGGCCCGGGCGCGGACGTAAACCTCCAGATCGACAGTCACAACTTCACCGACATTACGAGCATCGGAACGCGCGCTGAGGCCGCGAAGCTGCTGGGAGGCAAGCATCTCCTGACGTACGGGCTGGACTTCTACCACGACAACTCCCGGAACACCGACATGACGGTGACGGCTCTCACGGGGGCCGACGCACCCCCGGTGCCGCCCGAGATCGACAACACGCCCAACGTGCCGAACGCGACCTATAACCGGTTTGGCGTATTCGCCCAGGGCGACATGCAGTTGCACCGGAAGGTCTCTCTGATCGTTGGCACCCGTTGGCAGAACATTCGCTCGGAGACCCGCGAGACCGAGAATCTGGATGATCCGCTGGTCGTCGGGATCACGAACAACGCTCAAACGGTGGTGGCTTCCGCGAACCTCCTGTGGGAGCTTCTCCCGTCCCTGAACCTGGTCGGGACGGTCGGTCGTGGCTTCCGCGCGCCGAACATCATCGAGCTCTACTTCAACGGCCCTACCCCCGAGGGCTCCGGATTCCTGATCCCGGCGACAGACCTCGAGTCCGAAACGAGCGTGAACATCGACCTGGGCCTGAAGTATGCGCGGCGGAACGTATCGTTCGAGGTTTTCGTGTTCCGGAACAAGATCCGCGACGGAATCCGCATCGCGCCGGTGCAGGATTCCGTCATCGGCGGGCTCGACGTGTTCCAGAACGTAAACGTGGCCGAGCTGCTGTTCCGTGGCATCGAGGTGGGGGCCCGCTGGGCGCCGACGGTCGGCTTTTCCATCGGCGCCGGGTTCAGCTTCCTCGACGCTGAGGACGTGCTGGATGAGAACAGTCCGATCGCTGACAGCTACCGAACCCGCCTCAACGGCGACCTGACTTACCGCCAGCCGGGCGGACGGTGGTGGGCCACGTATGATTTCCGATTCCAGGGCAGAAACACCATCTGCCCCGAGGCCAACGACAGCTGCATGTCTCAGGTCGCGCAGCCGGCCGTGGGCTTCGTGCTGCCGGCGTTCAACGTGCACAACGTGAGAGGCGGATTCCGAATCGCGCAGATCGGGCGCACCTCGCACTTCATCACGGCCAGCCTCGAGAACTTCACAGACGCGCTTTACGCCGAGTTCTCGAATGCCACGTTCTTCCGGCCACAGCCGCGAAGGACGTTCCTGATCGGCTGGACCTCGACGTTCTGATTCGAGTGGTCGGCCGGAGCACCCCTCACTTCCGGATACGCCTACGCAAACGAGGCCGGGGCGTATCCGGACGCTGGAAGGAAAAGGACAAACAATGCGCAGCTTCGTGCACTTCATCCCCATCATCACGAGCATCTTCTCGATCTGGTTCGGTACCCTTCTCTTTCGCCGGTACCGTGAGTTGGGCGGCATGCACCTTCTCTGGTGGGCGATCGGGGTATTCGCCTTCGCCGCCGGCACGATCACGGAGTCCCTCACCACGCTGATCGGCTGGCAGGAGCCGCTGTTCCGGGCCTGGTACATCTCGGGGGCGCTGTTTGGAGGATTTCCTCTGGCCCAGGGCACGGTATACCTGCTGCTGGACCGGAATAAAGCGGACCGGCTCACGGCCATCGTGCTCAGCGTGGCGGTGGTGGCGGCCACGTTCGTGCTCCTGACTCCCATCGACATGTCGCTCGTGGAGACGCACCGGCTTTCCGGTCGGGTCATGGAGTGGACCTGGGTACGGGCCTTCAGCCCGTTCATCAACCTGTATGCCGTGATCTTCCTCGTGGGGGGCGCCGTGTATTCCGCTCTCAAGTACCGGAAGTCGCCCGGCATGTCTCACCGTGTGATCGGCAACTGGCTCATCGCGATTGGAGCGCTGCTCCCGGGTATCGGGGGATCCTTCACTCGCTTCGGCCACGTGGAAGTCCTGTACGTGACGGAGCTCGTGGGCATCGTGCTCATCTATTTCGGCTACCGGTTCAACGTCGGAGGGGGGAAAGCGCCTGCGCCGATTCCCCGGGAGGCCACGGCCTGAGCCTTCCGGGTGTTTGACGCCGTGGGCAGGGCGGGAATAGTGTAGCCGTCGAGCATCGAGCGGGCGTCCGGCGAATCCGGCCGCCCGCTTCACTCTGTTCTGTCTTACGAGGACGGCTCCGCTCTGGTGAGCACTCTACTCGGATCCGATGTACGACCGCTTCGCGTGGCCGTCGTGGGCTCCGGCCCCGCCGGTTTCTTCACTGTGGACGCTCTTCTGAAGGTCTCGGATCTCACCTGTTCGGTGGACCTGTTCAACCGGCTTCCGACTCCGTACGGCCTGGTGCGCGAGGGCGTGGCGCCCGACCATCCGTCGATCAAGAAAGTCACCGCGAAGTACGATCGGATCGCGTCGGAGCCGAACGTCCGGTTCTTTGGCAATGTTACTTTCGGGGTCGACGTCGATCGGAATGACCTTCTGCGCCACTACCACCAGGTCGTGTACGCTGTGGGGGCGCAGTCGGACCGCCGCCTGTGGATTCCGGGAGAGGACCTTCCGGGCAGCCATCCGGCCACGGAGTTCGTCGCCTGGTACAACGGCCACCCGGACTTCTCGGACCGTTCGTTCGATCTGTCGCACGAGTTTGCGGTCGTGGTGGGCAACGGAAACGTGGCCGTTGACGTGGCACGAATACTGGTCACCGATCCGGAGGAACTGGCCCGCACGGACATCGCAGATCACGCGCTCGAGGCTCTCCGCCGCAGTTCGGTACGGGAAGTCGTGATGCTGGGCCGTCGCGGCCCCGCGCAGGGAAAATTCACGAACGTAGAGCTCAAGGAGCTGGGACGCCTGGACGGTGTCGACGTGGTGATCGACCCGGCCGACCTGGAGCTGGACGCGGCCAGCGCCGCCGAGTCGGAGCGGAGCCGCGTCGCGAACAGGAACATGAGCATCCTGCGGGAGCTCGCTGCACGAGAGCCAACCGCGGCGGAGCGCCGCCTGGTGTTGCGCTTCCTGACTTCTCCCGTCGAGCTCCTGGAGGCCGACGGTCAGGTTGGGGCCGTCCGCCTGGAGCATAACCGCCTCGTTGCGGGTGCCGGGGGCTATCTGCGTAGCGAGGGAACCGGCAGCTTCGACTCCATCGACGCCGGCCTGGTTCTCCGGTCCGTCGGGTACCGGGGAGTGCCGCTGGTCGATGTACCGTTCGATCCCGACCGGGCCCTCATCCCCAATGTCAGGGGACGCGTGACCGATGGGCCGGGTGGAGAGCCGGTTCCCCGGGAGTACGTCGCCGGGTGGATCAAGCGGGGTCCGACCGGAATCATCGGTACGAACAAGCCGGACGCCGCCGAGACCGTAACATCGATGCTGGAAGAGGTGAGCGGGGACGCACTGCGAGAGCCGGAGAGCCCGGAGCCGGAGGTGATTCCCGGCCTCCTGTCCGAGCGACGCGTCCGGTTCGTGACGTTCGACGACTGGCGGAGGCTGGACGCGGCGGAGCGGGCGGAGGGTGAACGGCAGGGACGGCCTCGCGTCAAGGTAGTGCGCGTCGAGGAAATGCTTCGGATAATGGACACATGAATATGAGATCACTCGGTCCCGGCGGACCCGACGTGTCGGTCGTGGGCTTCGGAGGGATGCCACTGTCCATCGCGGGGAGGCCCGATTCAGCCGGGGCAGTACGGGTCCTCCACGCTTCCCTGGACGCGGGCATGACCCTGATCGACACGGCCGACGTCTACTGCCTCGATGACGGAGACATCGGCCACAACGAGCGGCTGATCGCGCGCGCGCTGCGCGAGTGGTCAGGTGATCTCGCCTCGGTCGTGGTAGCCACCAAGGGCGGTCTGCGTCGACCCGGCGGGCAGTGGGTGAACGACGCGCGCCCGGAGCACCTGCGGAGCGCGTGCGAGGCGTCGCTGGTGGCCCTCGGGGTGGATACGATCGACCTGTATCAGCTTCACGCCCCGGACCCCGCGGTGCCTTTCGCCGACAGCGTCGGTGCGCTGGCGGACCTGCGGGAGCAGGGAAAGATCCGCTGGGCCGGCCTTTCCAACGTCTCGGCCGACCAGATTCGAGAAGCCACGGAGATCGTTCCGGTAGCGACCGTGCAGAATCGGCTGAGTCCCTTCTTCCGAGAAGCGATCGATGTGGGCGTCGTGTCCTGCACAGCGGAAATGGGAATCGGATTCCTCGCGTACAGTCCGGTAGGAGGGGGACGCCTGAACCGGAAGCTGCCGGACCACCCCGTCGTGGCGGAGATCGCCCGGGTGCACGATGCATCGCCGCACGCGGTCGTGCTGGCGTGGGTGCGTGGTCGGGCGCCGAACGTGATTGTCATACCGGGCGCCCGCACGGAGTCGCACGCCCTCGACTCGGTCCGATCGGCGGCGATCGAACTGACGGAGGAGGAAAATCGCGCGATCGAGGAGTCCGAGTTCTCGGTCACTTGACGGAGCTGCTTCCCGGCCGCACACGAACACGGCCGACGGTGGCTCGGAGACAGGCAGGACAACTGGAGGCCATACCATGCACACACGGAAACGTTGGATCATCCTGGCTGCTGCGTTCGGGCTGGCCGCGTGCTCCGGCAACCCGATGCCGGGAGACCAGGGCTATCCCTACAACATGACCGGCATGTACGACGCATCCTTCGAGGCCATGGGGACCGTCTATGCAGGCCCGGCGGAGCTCGCCACGTCACCCGGCGGGCTCGTCTACGGGAAGATCGAGGTCGAAGGCCCGGAGACAGTCGCAGGCGACTTCGAGGGGTCGATCTCGGGCGACACCCTGAGCTTCGATTCGCATTACGAGCGGGGCGGCGGGTGTACCGGCGTGATTTCCGGCCAGGGAATCATCACCGAAGGCGGCGTTTCGGTCAGCGGCGAAGCGGTCGTGGACGACGACTGCACCGGAGACCTGTTCGATTCCGTGTTCACGATGAGCAAGCAGACCGAGTGACCGCCGGCCACGGCTGAAGCGAGAGGCAACATGGGAGACCTGACCGGGAAGCGTGCTGTCGTGTGCGGCAGCACACAGGGGATCGGCCGGGCATGCGCCGAAGAGCTGGCGGGAAGGGGAGCGGACGTCGTCCTCGTGGCCCGGAACGAGGCTGCGCTGCGGGAGGTGGCGGAAAGCCTCGCTACGCCACACGGGGAAGGTCACTCGTGGGTGTGTGCGGACTTCAACGACGTGGGGGAAGTCCGCCGCAACGTGGCCGAGCACCTCGAGCGTACCGGGCCTGCGCAGATCCTGGTGAACAACACGGGCGGTCCGCCGCACGGACCTTTGATCGAGGCGACGCCGGAGGATTTCCAGCGGGCCATCTCCGCGCACGTCGGCTGCGGCCAGGTCCTGGTTCAGACGATGTTGCCGGGCATGCGTGACGCTGGGTACGGCCGGGTGATCAACATCGTCAGCATCTCGGTGATCGCTCCCATTCCCGGGCTTGGAGTATCCAATACGACGCGAGCCGCCGTCGCCAACTGGGCCCGCACCCTGGCCCACGAGCTCGGCCCGCTCGGCGTGACGGTGAACAGTGTTCTCCCCGGATACACGGCAACGGCGCGCCTCGAGGAGCTGGCGGAGACGATGGCCGCGGCGAGCGGTTCTTCGGTCGAACAGGTGGAAGCCGGGTGGCAGGCCGGGATTCCTCTTCGCCGTCTGGCCGATCCGTCGGAGATCGCGGCGGTGGTAGGTTTCCTCGCCTCGCCCGCCGCATCCTACGTGACGGGAGTCAACCTGCCGGTAGACGGGGGCCGGATGGCGGCGCAGTAGACGGGAGCCCTTAGAAGGCTGTTGAAGAATTACAGCGGGTCGCGTTACGAGCGCCGTGTGGTTAGATCCAAGGCGGCGCGACGACGCGATACCGAGTGTATCGGGGAGGAGCGGCAACGCCGGAGATGGTCCCACGCCGCCGTAACCCTTCGGGCGCAGGGGGATTGCGGTCTCATACCGCGTCTCTCGTCATCGATGATGCACACGGCATCGACTCCTCCTCGTTCCTTGCCTGAGCCTCGCAAGACGGTAACAGGCGCGAAGCGACTGTCGCGCGCGACCCGCTGTAGTTCTTCAACAGCCTTCTAGCGAAGGGTTCGCAGCACCGCCCGGACCGGGCTTCCGTCGAACTCGGACAGGCGCAGCGGCAGGGCGATCAGCTCGTACAGGCCCGGTGGGACTCCGTCGAGCACTACGCCCTCGAGGATATTCAGGTCATGCCGGCGCACGGCCCCGTGTGCCGGGAGCTCCTTCGAGTCGGCCGGGTCGACGCTTGGCGTGTCGACCCCGACGAGAATTACGCCCGCGTCCGCGAGCCAGTCGATCAGGTCGGGCGACAGTGCGGCGAAATCACGGCGGAATTCCAGCGGATCCGGGTAGGTCCCGGTCGCGATCAGGACACGCGCGGCGTCGGGCCGCCCGTCTGGGGCGGCGCACGGTCCCGACTGCAGGGCGTCACGCACCATGCTGGGCGTGACGAGCTCTCCGAGGCTCACTTCCACCCGCACCACCCGGCAGCGCCCGAGAAACGGATCCAGGGGCCGCTCTCCGATCGACACGCCCCTCGTATCGTAGTGGCTCGGCGCATCGACGTGCGCGCCCAGGTGGCACGTCGCCCGCAGCGTGGACAGCGTGACCGGGTCTCCGCGGTCCAGGTCGAGCACGACCTCGCGGCTTAGCGGCGTATCGCCGGGGAACACCGCCAGGCCCGGGCCGAGGGGCGGGCTGATGTCGAAGAGGATCGGCACCTCCCGTGTCATGGCAGCTCCCCCAGGGCGGCCAGCACGGCCTCGGCCGTAAGCCACATCTCGTGGAAGGTGTTGAACAGAGGCGCCGGCGCGAGCCTGAGGACGTCCGGCTCCCGGAAGTCGCCCACGACCCCCGCTTCGTGGAGCCGTGCCTGCACCCGATCGGCCCGCCCGGGCACGCGTACGGACAGCTGCGCGCCGCGTCGCTCAGGATTATCGGGGGTCAGGATCTCGATCCCGTCGCCGAGGCCCGCCACGAGCAGCCACTCAAGGTACGCCGTCAGCCGTACCGACTTTTCGCGCAGACGACCCATCCCGGCCTCGTCGAACAGTGAAAGCGCGGGGCCCAGCGGTGCCATTGCGAGAACCGGGGGGCAGCTGAGTTGCCAGCCGGCTGCGTCGGGGCGCGGCACGAATTCGGGTTCCAGCTGCATTCGGAACCGCGTCGCCTTGTCGTTGCCCCACCAGCCGCCAAGTCGATCCAGGCTCGTATCGGTGGAGTGTCGTTCGTGGAGGAACACCCCCGCCGGCGCCCCTGGTCCCGCGTTTACGTACTTGTAGTGACACCATGCGGCGAAATCCACGTCCCAGTCGTGCAGGCACAGGGGGACGTTTCCGACGGCGTGGGCCAGGTCGAATCCCACGACAGCGCCAGCAGACCGGGCCGCCCGGACGATTCGCGGCATGTCCAGCATCTGGCCCGTCAGGAAGTTGACACCGCCGAGCAGGACGAGTGCGACTTCCTCGCCGTGAACGTCCAGGGCCTCCTCGATCCCGGCCTCCTCGATCGGGGCCTCGGTGCCGGGCGATCCTACTTCGAGTATTTCGGCGTCGGGATCGAGCCCGTGCCATCGCAAGTGCGTTTGCACGGCGAACCGGTCGCTCGGGAATGCCGGACGCTCGATCAGGATCCGTCGTCGGCGTCCGCTCGGCCGGTAGAAGCTGGCGAGGAGAAGCTGGAGGTTCACCGTCAGCCCGTTCATGACGGCTACCTCGTTCGTCCTGGCGCCGACCAGGGCACCAAGAGAGGGAAGGAAGCGCTCGTCCAGGTCGTACCACGGCCGGTTTTCCTCGAACCAGCCGTCGACCCCGAGATCGGCCCAGCGTTCGAGCTCGGCGGCCACGGCATCTCGCGCGGCCAGTGGGAGCGGTCCGAGGGAGTTACCGACCAGGTAGATGGCCGGCGCTCCATCCACACTGCGGGGCAGATCGAAGCGCTCGCGGAACCCCGAGAGGGGATCCGATTGGTCGAGACTCAGAGCGAAATCGGGCCCCGGCTCGAGAGCGGATCCCAGCACCTCCCGGGCGGCCAGGGAGGTCAATCGCCCTTCCACCCGGGGCCACGGACCACGCGGCCGGCGGTGGCGCCCGTGTGGGCCCCCTCGCTCACGGTGTGCACTCCGTTTACGAACACGTGTGTCACGCCTTCGGCCAGCTGGTGCGGTTCCGCGAAAGTGGCATGATCCTTCACAGCCGCGGGATCGAAAACGACGACATCCGCGAAATTGCCTGGTGCGAGCGCGCCGCGCCGCTGGATTCCGAGGTGTTCGGCTGGCTGGGTCGTGAGCTTCCGGATCGCCTCCTCGAGCGGAACGACGCCCTCATCCCTCACGTATCGGCCAAGCAGGCGCGCGAAGTTGCCGTACGCCCTTGGGTGCGGGTTCGACTCCAGAAACACCCCTTCCGGGGAAATGGCCTCGGCGTCAGAGCCGAAGCTCATCCACGGGAGGGCGATCTTGCGCCGTACATTGTCCTCGGTCATGAGGAAGTACACGGTGCCCACATCGGCCCCGTTGGCGATCAGGAGGTCCATGGCCGCTTCTTCCGGAGACGTGCCGCGCTCGGCCGCAACTTCGGCGAGGGTCTTTCCCGTGAGGGGCTTCAGTTCATCGGTCCGGAATCCCACGAGAAGCACGTTTTCGGCCGAGCCCGCGGCCAGGTAGAGGTTCTCCCACTCGTCGGTCGGGGTCCGCATCTCGCGTGCCACCTGGCGCCGGATCGCCGGGTCTTTCAGCCGTTCGATCCACGCCTGGTCGCCGCCTTCCTGCACCCACGGTGGCATCGCCGCATCCAGGCCCGTAGCGCCGGCCGTGTACGTGTACATATCCGCCGTGATTCGAAGGCCCTCCGCCCGGGCCTGCTCCACATTCCGGATCACGTCCTCGAGCCGGGGCCAGTTCTCCCGGCCCGCCGCTTTCAAGTGGTAGATTTCCGCCGGCACCCCTGCCTCGCGCGCGATGGTGGTGAGCTCGTCGACGGCCGCGAGAATGCCGTTTGCCTCGCTCCGCATGTGCGAGATGTACATCCCGCCGTACTCGCCGGCTGCCGCCGCGAGTGCGATGAGCTCGTCAGTGTCGGCGTAGAACGCGGGGGCGTAGATCAACGACGACCCGAGCCCCAGGGCCCCCTGTTCCATCGCCGCGCGGACGAGGTGCGTCATCTTCCCCAGCTCTTCCTCCGTCGGCGCCCTGTCCTCGTAGCCGATCTCGTGGATGCGGACCGTCGTGGCTCCGACGAAAGACGCGACGTTGGGCGATACGCCGCGCTCGACCAGGTACTCCAGGTACTCACCGAGTGACGTCCAGCCCACATCGAACTTGATGTCTCCCTGGTCCTCGAGCATTTCGGCCTTCATGGCGTTGTTGAGAGGGCCCATCGACCAGCCCTCACCCATGATCACCAGGGTCACGCCCTGCAGGAGATCGCTTTCACCCCGCCCGTCTTCGAGCAACGATTCATTGGCCCAGGACAGCATGTTGATGAAGCCCGGAGAAACGGCGAGCCCGGCGACGTCGATCTCCGTCACGCCGTGTAGCGCCGCGGCTGCGCCGCTGTCCCCGTAGGGAACGATCTCCGAGATCGTATCCGCGTCGATCGCGAGATCACCGATGTACGGGGCGCCCCCCGTGCCGTCATAGATGGTCCCTCCCTTGAGCACGAGCTGGTGTTCGGGTGGACGGGAGCAGGAAGTGACGAGGAGAAGCAGAGCGAGCCATGAAATGTGACGCCAGCGGAACATGAGCATCCTCGAGCGAGCGTGATCGGGGTGCACGGCGCCGGATCGGGGCCGGGGCGGACCATCTGCTCGATCCACCGACCCCAAACTAGCGGACTCTTACGTGCGGACGCGAGTGGATCCAGCCGTCATGCCGGCGGGCCGATCCACTGGACTCGCTGCCGCCGGTCGTCTATTGTCCCCCCGTTGTCGTTTGGCCGGCGAGGCGTGCCGTGACGGCGGGCTTCCCGAGACACACGAATTGCCACGCAAGTGGAGACGATAATGAGCACGAAGACGAGCACAGTCCTCGGCTTTGCCGCGCTATTGCTCGCGACGACCCCGTTGGTTGCACAGAACTTCCCGACCGAAGATCCGGTAATCCAGGGCATCTGGGCGGAGGGGATGGACAACTCGCAGGCCTGGCACATCGGCCAGGCGCTTCTCGACTCGATCGGACCGCGTCTCACGGGCACCCCGGCCGTGGATCGGGCCAACGAGTGGGCCGAAGCCATGCTCTCCGGCTGGGGAGTGGACGCGGGGATCGAATACTACGGCACCTGGAAGGGGTGGGAGCGCGGCATCACGCACGTCGACCTCATCGAGCCGCGGGTGCGCACGCTCGACGCCACATTGATGGCCTGGAGTCCGGGTACGGCCGGGCCCGTGGAAGGCGGCGTCGTGACCTTCCCGAAGGCTGAGAGCGCCGAGGACTTCGACGCATGGCTTTCCGGCGTAGACGGCAACTTCGTGGCCCTCGCCATGCCTCAGCCATCCTGCCGGCCCCTGGCCAGCTACGAAGAATACGGCACGGAGGAGCAGGCGGAAGCGGTGCGCGAGAAGCGGCGTGCGATGCAACTCATGTGGCGGGAGCGACTCGAGGCGACAGGCTACGAGCCACACGAGATGATTGCGGCAATCGAAGGTGCCGGTGCGCTCGGGATCCTGTGGTCCGATTGGAGCGGTGGCTGGGGCGCCCGCCGCGTGTTCGCCCTGAACACGCGGTTTGGAGCGGCCACGACGACGATTCCGGCAGTGGATCTGAGCTGCGAGGACTACGGGCTCGTGTGGCGTCTCGCCGGGCAGGGCCAATCCCCGAGGATTCGAGTCGACGCCGAAGGCACCATTCTCGATGACGTCCCCGTCGCGAACGTGATTGGCGAGATCCGGGGCACCGAGCTGCCGGACGAGTACGTGGTTCTACTGGCGCACTTCGACTCGTGGGACGGGGCGTCGGGGGCGACCGACAACGGCACCGGCATCATCGTGATGATGGAGGCGATGCGGATCCTGTCCAAGGTCTATCCGGAGCCGAAGCGTACGATTCTCGTCGGGCTGTGGGCGAGCGAAGAGCAGGGCCTCAACGGCTCACGCGCGTTCGTGCACGACCACCCGGAGGTCATCGAGGGCCTGCAGGCGGCGCTCAACCAGGACAACGGCACCGGCAAGATCGCTCGCGCATCCTCCATGGGATTGGTGGACGCTTCCGGGAATATCGCCGGCTGGATGTCCCGGATTCCGTCGGAGATCACGCGGCACATCAACCTCAGCTTCCCGGGCGCGCCGAGCGGTGGGGGGAGCGACCACGCCTCGTTCATCTGTGCGGGAGCGCCGACCATCGGTCTGGGCTCGAGCAGCTGGGACTACTTCGGCTACACGTGGCACACGAATCTCGACACCTTTGACAAGATCGTGTGGGACAACGCGCAGAGTAACGCCACGCTCTATGCCATGCTCGCGTACCTGGCTTCCGAGGACGACCGGGTATCGAGGGAACGGCGGGTGATGCCGGTGGATCCCCGGACCGGCGAAATCCGACCATGGCCTGCCTGCGAGGACGGCGCTCGTGAGACTAACGAGCGATACCGCTGAAGTGGAACAGCTGGTTTGTCGGACGGTGACCGAGGGATGGGCCCGGCCGCACCGGTCGTGCCGCGCCCCACGGGGGTGCCGTTGACCACGGATCGCGCTCGGCTGTTTCACGAGGAGCTCACCCGCTTTCCGGCGGACCTGTTCCAGTTCGACCCCCGCATCCGGGACGGGTGGTTGTCGGACAGGTACTTCGTCCGGACAGCCCGCACACTTGAGCATTCCAGACGAGATCCGTTCGTCACGCTTCAGTTCTTCGCGAAGCGTCACGGTGTTTTAGCCGGCAGCTTCGAGTGCGTGCGCATGCTGCAGACACAGCTCGCGCCCGGGTACGACTACATGGACCTGGAAGTCGATTCGCTGCACGACGGCGATCGGATCGAGCCGTGGGAGGTTGCATTCCGGATTCGAGGACGGTACCGGGCGTTTGCCCATCTCGAGACGACGCTCGACGGAGTGCTGGCGCGGCGGAGCCTGATCGCGACGAACGCGGCCCGCTCCGTTGACGCGGCCGGTGGAGCTCCCGTCATCTACTTCGCTCCCAGACACGATGACTGGCGCATCCAGACGCCCGACGGCTATGCAGCGCGGGTTGGTGGCGGACGTGACGTGTCCAGCGACGCGGGCGCGTCCTGGTGGGGTGGAGAGGGTGTCGGCACGATGCCGCACGGGTTGATCGCGGCCTTCGGGGGTGACGTCGTTGCGGCCACCCTGGCATTCGCTCACTACGTGAGGGATGATGAGCCGGGGGTGCCGATCGTGAGCCTCGTGGACTATAACAACGACTCCGTCGGAGATTCCCTGGCCGTGGCCCGAGCGATGCGAGCCGAATTCGGGGATGGCGTGCTGTTCGGCGTCCGCCTCGATACGAGCGGCAAGCTGGTGGATCGCGCACTCATGGACGACCCGGACCTGTGGGGGAAGGAAAGCCTCGCCGGAGTCAACCCGCACCTGGTCCGTAAGGTCCGGGAGGCACTGGACGCCGAAGGCTTCGACTATGTCGGGATCATGGTGTCGGGCGGCTTCACGCCACGGAAGATCAGGCGATTCACCGAGCTCGGCCTGCCGATCGCGGCATACGGGGTCGGAAGCAGCATCCTCGGTCACGGGTGCGAGAGCGACGGTGTGGTGACCGATTTCGACTTCACAGCCGACGTGGTCGAATTGGACGGCGAGCCGGAGGCGAAGGTCGGTCGCGGTGTTTGGGACAACCCCCGACTCATCCGATTGAGCTGGGAACTGCTCGCGCGGCTCGATGCGGAGGCACAAGGTGCCTGAACTGCCGATACCTGGACATTTCGATGGACTCAGAACGGGGGATGTCTGGCGCGTGGACTACGGTGCCCGCGCACCCGAGGCGGAAGCCTGGGCCGCGATGCACGGTATCGGACATCCATCGGAGGATGATCTGAGGATCGGCCTGCTCCTGGTGGACTGTCAGAACACGTTCTGCATCCCGGGCTACGAGCTGTTCGTCGCCGGGCGTTCGGGGCGTGGGGCTGTCGATGACAACAACCGCCTCTGCCAGTTCATCTACCGTAACCTGGACGTGCTCACGGAGATCACTTCCACGCTGGACACGCATACCGCCCTCCAGATCTTCCACCCCGTATTCTGGGTGGACGAGGAGGGCGAGCACCCGATCGGCGGTCAGACGGAGATCACCCTGGCGGACGTCGAGGAGGGGCGCTGGCGCCCGAACCCGGCAGTCGCCGACTCGCTGGCCGGGGGCGACGTCGAGTGGCTCGAGAAGTACGCCTGCCACTACGTACGGCGTGTCACGGAGGGCCGCTATCCGCTGATGGTATGGCCGTATCACGCGATGCTGGGGAGCATCGGGCACGCTCTCGTGTCGGCAGTGGACGAGGCCGTCTTTTTCCACAGCATCGTCCGGCAGACGGCAGCGCGCTTCGAGGTGAAGGGGGGCACGCCACTCACCGAGAACTACTCGGTCTTCAGCCCGGAGGTCACTCTGGGCCCCGGGAATGAGCGGATCGCCTCTCCCAACCTCGCTCTTTTCGAGCTCCTGATGGAATTCGACACCGTGATCGTGGCAGGCCAGGCAGCCAGCCACTGCGTGGCCTGGACTCTGCACGATCTCCTCACGGCGATCCAGGCGCGCGATCCGGAGCTGGCCGGCAAGGTCTACATCCTCGAGGATTGCATGTCCTCGGTAGTCATTCCGGGAGGATCAGACTTCACCGAAGACGCGGAGGAGGCTTTCGACCTGTTCGAGGGGCACGGCATGCACAGGGTCCGATCGACCGACCCGATGTCGAGCTGGGAAGACATGGGGCAGGCGAGATGAGGACTGAGATGGCCATGCGAATCGAGACCTCACGACTGTGGCTCCGGCCGCTCAGGGAAGAGGATGCCGAAGCGCTGGCCGACATCTTCTCTCACCCGTCGGTGGTCCGGTATTCGGGCGGACGGTCTCCGTCGCTCGATGAAGTGAGAGACGGAATTCAACAGCACATCTCGGAGTACTACGACGAGCGCGGATATGGCCTCCTGGCGGCTGAGCTGCGTGAGACGGGAGAGCTCATCGGACGCATCGGTTTCCTCATGACGGAGATCGACGATTCGGTCGATGCCGAGTTGCATTACCACCTGGCCCCGGCCGCGTGGGGCAACGGTCTCGCCACGGAGGCCACGCGTGCCGTTCTTCGGTGGGGTCGCGAGAACCTGGATCTCGAGCACGTGGCCGCCGTGATTCACCCGGACAATCACGCATCCCGGCGCGTGGCTGAGAAGTGCGGTCTGAGGATCTGGAAGGAGATGGACCTTCCGGAGTCGGGGACGTTCCTGGTCTACCGCTCCGAGTCGCCGGCGTCCGAGTGATCGCCTGGCGCGCGGACTATGACTATGTAGCGTACCTCGAGATGGAGACGGCCTGCCGGCGCGAGCCCCACGTGCCGGGTTCCGTTTCGAGTACGCCTTCGCACGTGGTCCCGCACTCGGGGCAGCGACCGCCTTCCGTCAGCGCCCACCTCACGAGCGAGTAACCGTCCCGTCCGATCAGGGTCGCTCCACAGTCATGGCAGCGCGTCGTCTGCCCTTCGGGGTCGATCACGTTGCCCGTATACGCGTACCGGACGCCGTTCTTGAGCGCGATCGACCGGGCCCGGCTCAGGGTGGCCGGGGCCGTCGCGGGAACATCGCGCATCCGCCAGTCCGGATGAAACGCGGTGAAGTGCAGGGGAACGTCGGGGCCCAGCTCGTCGACTATCCAGCGGGTCAGCGCGTTGATCTCGCCGTCCGAGTCGTTCTCTCCGGGGATGAGCAACGTCGTGATCTCCAGCCACGTGTCTGTTTCCTGCCGGATGTAGCGGAGCGTGTCGAGCACCGGGTCGAGCTGTCCCGCGGCGAGCTTCCGGTAGAACCGGTCCGTGAACGCCTTCAGGTCCACGTTGGCCGCGTCCATCCACCGGTAGAACTCGGCGCGCGGTGCGGCGCATACGTATCCCGCCGTGACAGCCACGGTCCGTACGCCCCGCTCACGGCAAGCACTCGCCACGTCGATCGCGTACTCGTGGAAGATCACCGGGTCGTTGTACGTGAATGCCACCGATCGGCATCCGAGCTCCTCCGCTGCCCGCGCGATGGTCTCCGGGTCCGCGCGCTCGGCCAGGGTGTCCGTCTCACGGGACTTGCTGATGTGCCAATTCTGGCAGAAGGAGCACGTCAGGTTGCAGCCGGCTGTCCCGAAGGAAAGCACCGACGTTCCCGGTAGGAAGTGATTCAGAGGCTTCTTCTCGATCGGATCGACGCAGAAACCGCTCGAGCGGCCGTACGTCGTGAGCACGATCCGTCCCTCCAAGTTCGCACGCACGAAGCACAGGCCTCGCTGTCCTTCCCGGAGCCGACACAGTCGTGGGCACACGTCGCACCGCACCCGGCCGTCATCGAGCCGGGTCCAGAAGCGCGTGTTCCTGACGAATGCAGGATCGATCAGAGCTTCCATGGATCTCGTCCTGGTTTAGTCTACCTCAAGCTAACACGAGTCAGCCAAGCCGGCCCCTTTTGGACTGGCCGGCGCTGTGCCAGAATAGGCACGCGAGTCGCCGGAACCGGCGGAGCATAGACCTGCTAAGGAGCATTGAACGTGTCACGAGGACCGGAGGAGATCACGATACGCACCGCGACTCCGGACGATGTCGAGGCCATCTCCAGGCTGTCTGGAGAGTTGGGGTATCCGACTACGCCCGCTGACGTGCGGCGGCGGCTGTTCGATATCAAGACATCGGAGAACCACTCCGTGATGGTGGCGGAGGACTCGCCGGGCTCCGTGGTTGGGTGGATGCACGTGTTCCGCGCCCCACGTCTGGGTGGAGAGCCGTTCGCGGAGCTGGGTGGCCTGGTCGTCACAGAGTCGCTGAGAGGTCACGGAATCGGCAGTCTGCTGGTCGCGGAAGCTGAGAAGTGGACCTCGGAACGCGGCCTCACCACCCTGCGCATCCGCACACGCACGACACGCAACGACGCCCGCCTGTTCTACGAGGACCTGGAGTTTCGGCTGACCAAGACACAGGTCGTGTACGAACGGCAGCTGGGCGAAGGCTGATTTCTCCCGATCTCAACCGCGCTTCCGTTGTCCAGCGTCGCGATTCGGGTTATGTTCGGTTTGCGCTTGAACTCGGAGAATACCATGGCGACCTCGCACGACACTGACCTGAAGACGATTCCCGGCGTGGGTCCGAGCATCGAGACCGATCTCGTGGACCTCGGGTTCTCGAGCGTTGCGGGGCTCCGGGGCCTCAACGGCGACCATCTGTACGACAACCTGTGCCGGCTGCGGGGGGAACGTATCGATCCGTGTGTGAAGTATGTCTTCCGGTGCGCCGTTTACTTCGCTTCGAACGAGGTGCACGACCCGGCGCTGCTGCAGTGGTGGAATTGGAAGAACAGGCCGCCCGGCTCCTGAGACCCGGACGGCCCTGTCCCTCTTCAACATCCGCGCAGATTCGTCTGCCTATGGCCGAACGTTGAGATTCGTGCGGAACACGTTCTCCGGATCGTACTTCGCCTTGAGCTGACGGAGACGGTCGTAATTCGCCCCGTAGGCAGCGTCGACCCGGGCCGCATCCTCGGCCTCGCTGACGAAGTTCACGTACACGCCGCCCGTGGCGAACCCGGCGGTCGCATCGAAGAACTCCCGGGCCCATGCCACGCAACGCTCGTCGTCCGTCGCATCCTCCCAGCGAGTGTGCACGTTCATAACGAAAGCGGCGTCCCGGTGGGGATATGCCCCCGAGTCGGCCGAAATCCTGGCAGTCATACCGCCGACCTGGGCGATGAAGATCTCCGACTGCGGACTCGCGAGAGCCGCCGTGTACTCGAGGAGTGTGTCGATCAGTCCGTCCTCTATGCCGCTGAAGTTGTGTGACTTCCAGTAATTTCGAGATCCCGGCGTGAGCAGCGGGTCGAAAGCCTGCTGGAAGTCCGAGAACGGCATCACGCCGATATGCTCACCGTGCGGGTTACCGTACGCGCGCAGTGGCTCCAGCTCGCGCTTTCCGTCCGCCGGGTCGCCCGCGTAGACGAAGGCCAGGATGACGACTTTCGTACCGTGGACTTCCTCCGGCAGGAAAGGCAGGGGCGGTGCGGCTCTGAGGACCGCCCACACGGTCATGTCGTCCGACGCGCCGGCAACGAACTCCCGCCAGGTCTCGAGGACGTTGCGGCCCTCCGAGAACGAGTGAACGATGAGGCCGCACAGAAGGTCAGGCCCGGCTGCCCTGAGGCGAAAGTCGAAGGAGGTCACGATGCCGAAGTTGCCGCCGCCACCCTTGAGTCCCCAGAACAGGTCCGGGTTCTCCGTCTCACTCGCCGTGATCTCTTCGCCCGCGGCGGTCACGACGTCGGCGGAGAGGAGGCTGTCGATCGTCAGGCCGTACTTCCGGCTCAGCCAGCCGAAACCGCCACCCAGCGTGAGTCCGGCGATACCCGTCGTGGAGTTGATCCCGACCGGGATCGCCAGGCCGTGCGGCAGCGTCGCCGCATCGACGTCGCCGAGGGTTGCACCGGGCTGAACCCTGGCAGTGTCCGAATCGAGATCCACGTCCACCGCCCGCAACTGCGACAGGTCTATGGTGAGACCACCCTCGCACAGCCCGCTGCCCGCGATGTTGTGGCCTGCTCCTCGTATCGAGAACAGCAGTCCATGCTGCCGCGCGAAGTCGAGGCTTCGCTTCACGTCGGCCACACCGGCGCACCTGGCGATGAGGGCTGGCCGTTTCTCGACCATCGCGTTCCAAACCGCGCGGGCCTCCTCGTAGCCAGGGTCGTCTCGGTCGAGCAGTGTGCCGTCCAGACTGCTGGCAAAGGTCTGCAGCGTGGGGGCGTCAAGCTCGACCTGGCCGCCTGCCAGGGTAGATACGGAGCAGTCGGACATCGTCACCTCCTTTAGAAGACTGTTGCCTATCGCGTCGCAGGTCGCCGTACGTTCGGCGAAGCCGATCCAGCGGTTGTGTCTCGAGATCTTATGCTGTGGTCATACGAAATCGACCCTCCAGAGAGGACAAACTGGAGTGACGTGTCAAGGTCGGGGTCCGGGGTCGGTCCCTTCAGGTCGTTCCGGTTCGCTTCCTGATCAACGTCACTCCGTCGGCCATCGGGAGCAGCACGTTCTCCGTCCTGGCGTCGGCGGCGACGTATGCGTTGAAGGCCCGGACAGCGCGGGTGGGCGCATCATCGATGGAGGAGTTCGTAACCTTGCCCTCCCACAGCGTATTGTCGACCAGGATCAGCCCGGTCGCGTCGAGGCGGGGCAGCAACGCTTCGTAGTACTCGATGTACGATTCCTTGTCGGCATCGATGAAGGCGAGATCGAACTTCGTCTCGGGCGGTAGCGCGGCGATCGTCTCCAGGGCCGGACCGATACGCAGCTCGATCCGATCGACCACGCCGGCGACGGTCCAGGCTTCGCGGGCGATCGCCGTCCACTCCTCGCTCACGTCGCACGCGATCAGGCGTCCATCCTCCGGGAGCCCGCGCGCGATGGCCAGAGCCGAGTATCCAGTGAACGTTCCGACCTCGATGGCGTTCCGGGCACCTATCGAGCGTGTCAGAAAGGTCATGAACACGGCCTGCGGGTGGGTGATCTGCATGCGACGTGAAACGCCGAGCTCGCTCGTGCGGGCTATCAAGCCGCGCTGGACGGCGTCCGGTTCCGTAGTGTTCGCGAGCACGTAGTCGAACAGAGTATCGTCCATGTGCACGTACTTCCTGTAGTCGGACAATGGGCACGCTCCTCTCGTAGCCGTCGTTGCCTTCGCTCCCCGCGGGACACACAGTACGCTCCACAGGACACACTCTATAGAGGGTCTGATCCCAGGACGGGGTCAAGCAGGGTTGTTCAGCAACCTGCAAGGCGCACGGAGGATACGCATGCTGGCCAAGGTGAATCTGAGCGACAGGTTGTCCCGCATTCCCGACCACTGGCATCCGCGGATCGTGGGACAGTTGAACGGCCAGCACGTGAAGCTGGCCCGGCTGTCCGGAGAGTTCGTGTGGCACAGCCACCGCGCGGCAGACGAGCTTTTCCTGGTGCTCGCGGGCAGGCTTGGCATCGAGCTCCGGGACTCCACGATCGAGCTCGACGAAGGCGAGTTCTTCATCGTGCCCCGGGGGGTCGAGCACCGGCCCGTAGCGCACGGCGAAGTCCACGTGCTTCTGTTCGAGCCCGCAGGAACCCTCAACACGGGCGACGCCGACGGTCCACGCAGGGTCGATGATCCCGAGTGGCTGGTGTGATGGGGGTCCGTCAGATTCGGTGCGAATATTTCGGTAGCCCCGTACAGCCGGCCGGGCGATCTTGGTTGCCATGAGCACGCGAGTACTACCCGCGCACGCGGAAATGCTGGACGCATTCCAGAGCCGGAACGCGTCCTATGACGGGGTCTTCTTCACGGGGGTCCGAACGACAGGGATCTTCTGTCGTCCCATCTGCCCGGCCCGGAAGCCGAAGCCGCAGCACGTCGAGTTCTTCGCCACTGCCCGGGACGCACTGTACTCCGGATATCGACCGTGCCGGCGGTGCAGACCCATGGAGCCGACGGGCAGCCCGCCAACCTGGCTACAGGGACTGCTTGCCGATCTCGATGAGGAACCCGCGCGGCGGTGGACGGACCGGGATCTGCGCGAGCGCGGCCTGCACCCGGACCGCGTCCGAAGGTGGTTCCAGCGGCAGCACGGGATGACGTTCCACGCGTACGGCCGGGCACGTCGGCTGGGCCTTGCGCTCGAACAGATCAGGGAGGGAACGGCGGTGTCGACGACAGCATACGAGCACGGATACGAGTCGCTCAGTGGCTTCAACGAGGCGTTTCGCCAGCTTCTCGGGGCGGCCCCGAAAGCGGCCGGAAACGAAGTCGTGCTGCAGATAACGCGCGTCCTGACGCCTCTCGGGCCCATGATCGCCGGCGCGACGGACGATGCTCTCTACTTCTTTGAATTCTCGGATCGCCGCCGCCTCGAGAAGCAGCTCGACAGGCTACGCGCTCGCCTGGACTGCGTTCTCGTCCCTGGGGGGAACGACATCCTGGAACGCACGACGGCGGAGGTCGATTCCTACTTCGCGGGGGACCTGCGGCGCTTCACGATACCGCTCGTGGCCCCGGGCACGGAGTTCCAGCGTACCGTGTGGGATGAACTGCTACGGATCCCGTTCGGCGAGACCCGCAGCTACGCGGATGTGGCGCGCGCCATCGGCCGCCCCTCCGCGGTCCGGGCGGTAGCGCGGGCGAACGGCGACAACCGAATGGCCATCTTCATTCCGTGTCACCGGGTGATCGGAAGCGACGGGCGTCTGACCGGCTACGGAGGCGGCCTGTGGCGCAAGCAGCACCTGCTCGACCTGGAATTACGCGTGTCTCCGGGCGCCCTGTTCGCAGAGGCTGCCCCAGCACGACGATGAAGCCGGAGCGGGGGCGGGGGGCAGCCAGTTCCCGCCTCGGCTCACCGCCCATCCGGTACTCAGGCCAGCGCCTCGAGGGCGTTGAAGTAGACGGATTTGGGGATGTCCCACACGGTCTTCCAGCGTGCGCCGGCGGTGTAGTAGTCAGGCTCCACCCCGCGGCTTCTGTTCTCCGCGATCAGTGCGGCCACGGGATCCTCCGGAAGCTCGG
>Ga0255058_10000031_pt1 | contig 78376 bp, 72 predicted proteins | sample Cases_109_9_MG_FD_188637 | JGI IMG/M metagenome (GOLD analysis project Ga0255058, IMG submission 188637) | Seawater microbial communities from Amundsen Gulf, Northwest Territories, Canada - Cases_109_9 | ecosystem: Environmental > Aquatic > Marine > Gulf | place: Canada: Northwest Territories...
AGGGTGTGGTGGAAGCCGGCAAGCTGCTGACGCTCACCACGGAGGAGGCCCTCGAGCTCGGTGTGGCGACCGGCGAGGTCGAGGATTATCCTGCGCTGCTCGCGATGGTCGGCCTCGCCGGCGCCTCCACCGTCGACACGGCCCCCAACTGGGCGGAGCGGATCGTCCGCTTCCTGACGAACCCGGCCGTCGCCCCGCTACTGCTCAGCCTCGGGTTCCTCGGGCTCCTGATCGAGATCCGGACGCCCACCTTCGGCATGGCCGGGGCGGTCGGCCTGGGCTGCCTGGCCGCGTTCTTCGGCGCCCGGCTGCTCGTGAACCTGGCCGGTATCGAGGAGCTCCTGCTCCTCGGGGCGTCCGATGCTCGCTTCGGAGAATCCGCCGGGCTCAAGGGGCCGATGCCGAGCGCTGGTCATTGCGGTGACGCCGTTGCGCTCATTCGCTCGCCGAAGGGTGCCGCCTTGAAGTAGATCGGGCAGGTCCGGTGATGGGCCTCGAGCGCCGCTCCAGCGGGCCGCTTATTATTCACTGAGTCTCCCCACCAAGATCGACTCGGGCCATGGAGGTTCTCATGAGTCGCCCGACAAGGATGCCACTGTTGATCTTTCTGCCATTGATGGCCCTTGGCCTCCTAGCCTGTGACTCGGGCCGCGTCACCGGGTCGGGGGAGCTTGACTGCGACGCCGACCTGCTTACGGGCATCTTCAGCCACGATAACAACGAAGACCTGTCGAGATGCCTTCAGGGAAGGCGCCCGCTCACGGGTGGCTGACTTTCTGACGGTCTCAGATGCGGAGAGCCCCCGTCCCGCTTGAGCGGAACGGGGGCCGTTCGGTGAAGGTCAGGGCGAATCAGGCGTCGTGCATCCCGTGCTTGACCCGCCTCTTCAGCCGTTTGGACTAAAAGATGAACGCGATGCCCACCTGCCAGCGCGTTCGCGACTCGGGGCTCAGCGCGAAGGCCGGATCGATCCTGCCCTCGCTGTCCGCCGACGGGCCGGTGTAGTCGTAGATGAAGTTGCCATCCGCGGCGCGTCCGCTGCGAATTCCATCCTCGCGGGTGGTGGGCTCCACCTCCGTCACCGTGACGCCTCTGTCCGCGCTCCCCTCACGCCACTCGGCGCCGAACAGGTTGATGACGTCCACCACGAAGTCGATGCGGCCTCTGGAGCCGGTCGGGATCCCGAACCTCATCTGCATGTTGAACCGGTTGTTCCAGTCGTAGCGGCAGCTGCTCCGCTCCATGAAGCTGCCGCGCTGCGACGAGAGGCACTCGTTGGCGTTGATCAGCGCGTCGAAGGCATCCTGGTCCCCTTGGCTCTTCCAATGGAACTCGTTCGAGTTCATCGGGATGTAGAGGGCGTCGTTGTCACGGCCGATCTCGGGGGAGGCATAACCGTCGCCGTTGATGTCGCCCTCGGTGACGAGCGAGTACGGTAGTCCCGATTGCCCGAAGTACTGGGGCGTCACCTCCAGCAGCCAACCGGCGCCGAACGTCCAGCTCCCCGTGGCGGCCAGGACCACCTTGTGGGGCCGCTCGTTATAGCCCGGGACCAGATCCGGCTCGTTGGGATCGCCAGAGATCGCGTTCCGGCCGAAGTTGGAGGTGGCCTGGCTCGACTGCTGGACCTGGAGGTCGTCTACGTTCGCGAACGTGTAGGAAGTGTTGAACGCCAGCCAGTCCATGAACTGACGCTGCAGCTGGAACGTGAGGATCAGGGACTTGTTCCTGTTTCGGTTCGTCAGCTCCACGACCTGCCGGAACCGATCGTCGATACGGAAGTCCGTGAAACAGCCGCCGTTGTCGCCGCACGAACGGCCAATCACGGGGTCGAAGTCGACGGGCGTGCCAAAGAGCGGGCGGTTCCCCTGGACCGGATCCGTTCCCTGTTGCGGGCGGAGATTCTGCTCCTCGAAGAACGCGTCGTTGATGGACTTCGTGTAGAGGACCTCGAACGTCGCGGCGATCCCGCCCGGCAGCTGCTGGTCGATCCCGCCGCTGATCTTCATGTCGGTCGGGAATTTGAACTCCGGGTCCATGTACCAGACGCTCTGCAAAGTCGATGAGGCCCCGCTCCCGTCGGTGCAGCTCGTGGGCCGTACGTCCGGGTCGAACCCGGGCGAGTTGGCGGCGTTGCAGGTTAGGACATTCGACTCCTTACCCGTGTTCTGGTAGGCGTTGGAGATCCACACGTAGGGAGAGCGACCGGCGAAGATGCCGATGCCTCCCCTGAACTGCGTCTGAAGGTCCGCCTGGTTGTTCCAGTTGAAGCCGAGGCGTGGCTGCCAGATCACGTTCCCGGAGGCCACTTCCCTCGTGTCGACCCCCAGGATCTCCAGCGCGTCGGGGTTGAAGCGCGGCGTGTCCGGGAGGATCGGGATGTCGGCCCGGAGCCCGAGGTTGAGCGTGAAGTTGTCGCTCACCGTCCACTGGTCCTGAACGTAGAAGCCGAGCTGCATCGCGCTGAAGTCCGAGGCGGCCTCCTCCAAGGTTGCCGGGCCGCCCGGCGCGACCACGCGCTTGGCGTATGAGGACGGGAGGTTGGCGGCGAGGGCCGCGTTATTGTCGAACTCGTACCGCCCGATGGCGGACTCCTGGAAGACGTTGAAGAAGCTGTAGAACTCGTTCGAGGTCCCGAACGTGAGGCGGTGGGCGCCCATGTTCGCCGTCAGGTTGTCGGTGAGCTGGAAGACCTTGTGGTCCTGCCGGTTCGCCTGGGAGAACTGCGTGCAACCGAAGAGATAGTCGGGACCGGAGCTCCCGACGGTGATCTCCTGGTAGTCCTCGTTGCAATTCCGGGTCTCCTTCGTCCTCGAGTAGTTGAGCAGCAGCTCGTTGTTCCAGTTGGTGCCGAACTGCGAGAACCACTCCCCCACGATCGAGTTGTAGTTGGTCGTGAACGGTCCGAGGTTCGAGGTGAAGCTATAATCCCTCGAGCTGCGCGGTCCGGAGGGCAGGTCCGACCCTTTGATGAAGTTGTCGCGGAGCACGAGCCGGTTCTTCTGGCCCAGGTTGAAGTCCAGTCGGACGAAGATGTTCGTGCGCGGGTTGCTGAGCGAAACGGGGCCGGGCGAACCGGCATTCACGCCGTACACGCTCTCGAGAATCGACGCGGCCTCGGCCGCCTCGGCGGGATCGGCTCCCACCGACGGATCGGTGAGCCGGCTGTCGAACGGCCGGTTCTCGGCCTCATACTCGCCCGCCGCGAAGATGAACACCTTGTCGCTGACGATCGGGCCGCCGAAACTGAGCCCGACATTCGTGTCGTTGAACTCGCCGAATTCGCTCTCACCGATCGACCCGGTCAGGGCATCGCTGGAGTAGTTCGCAAAGACCGACGTCGTCCATTCGTTGGTGCCCGACTTGGTGACGACGTTGATGAGCCCACCGGTGAAGTTGGACTGCCGGACGTCGAACGGGGCCACCAGGATCTGCATCTGCTCCACCGCCATCAGGGAGATCGGCTTGGAGTTGGTGTCGCTGCCGGGAGCCCCGCCCTCGCCGACCCCGAAGAAGTCGTTGGTGACGGCCCCGTCGATCAGGAAATTGTTGTACCGGTTCGGCTTCCCGGCGATCGAGGGGGCGTCTTCGAACTGGTTCACGTACGGCGAGAGGAGCGTCAGCTCCAGGATGTTCCGACTTCGGGTCGGGAAGGTCTCGATCTCCTTCTCCGAGATCTGAGTGGCCTGTCCCGTGTGCTCCGGGCTGAACACGGCGGCCTCGGCTGCGTCCACCGCGACGGTGAGGGCCTCCACCTCGACGGCTGATATCGCCAGCTCGAAGTTGACGGTTCTCGCTTGGCTGAGCGTGACCGCGATGCCCGTCTGGATCATTGACCGGTAGCCGATGCTCTGCGCCTGGACGCTGAACGGGCCGCCCGGCTGGAGGTGCAGCACGGCGTACCGGCCGCTCGCGCTCGTGAGCGTCCCTTGCGTCTGGTTCGTCCGGGTGTCGGTCACGATCACCTGGACCCCTTCGATCGCGTTGCCCTCCTGATCCGTCACGGTGCCGCGGATCTCCGAGGTTACGACCTGTGACCAGGCGCTGCCTGCCGTCACCAGCGCCGCGATGGCGACGAGTCCGGTGGACAGCATCGCTCTAACAAGCTTTGTAGTCATGGGGGCCTCACGAGTAGGAGTGAGCTGGGCGAGGGTAGGTGCCGCGATCTGCGAGGAACGCAGCGAATCTAATCGGGGTGTACTTCTCATCCGCGACCTCAAAACAAAGGTGGTGAGTCGCGTATACAAAACCTCACCGCAATGTTACAAGACTGTCACGCGGCCGTAAAGACAAAACGGCCGAGGGCCCCGTCTGTGACAGGGCCCTCGCGTTGCTGTTCGAGGGAAAGCGTTGCCACGTTCAGGCAGAACGATCGGCGAGTTTCCCCATTACTTTCCCGGCACCTTCACATCGACCCACACCAACCGGTGGTCCGAGCTCACGGCCGGGAAGCCCGGGCCGGTCAACGGAAACAGCGGATTGTCCGACGTCGGCCAGAAGACCGCCGCGTCCTGGATGGCCAGGTTCTTCCGGGGCAGCACGTAGTCGGCGCGCAGATTCCCGGGGCCGCCGAACGCCGCCTCGCTGAAGTCGGCCGTGTCGAACGCCGGGTCGCTGATATGCGTGTCGTTGGGCGGTCCCTGACCCGCCATCTCGACGCCACCTGCGCTGGCCGGCGTGACTCTCGTGTTGACCAGGGGATGCTCTATCAGCTGCTGGGCCGCACCTGGGAAGCTGTCGCCGTCGTTCGGGTCGGCATTCTGGTCACCGGCGATCACGAACATCGCCCCCGGCTCCAGACCGCCCGGCATCCCGTTGTCGTCGTAGATGTAGCCGGATCGTGACGGGATCACGTAGTCGGACCACAGACGGATCTCATCGAAATTCCGGGTTCCGTTCTTGTCCTCCGGACCGTCGAACACAGGCGGGGTGGGATGGCTGACCAGAAAGTGGACCGCCTGATTGTCCATCTGAATCGGAATATCCCAGTGGCTCTTCGAGGAGAGTCGGAAGACATTGAGCTCCGCGGCGGTGTAGAAGGACATCTGCGTGGCGGGATCGATCGGCAGGTTCGCATTGGGCATGTCGATCCAACGGAACAGCTGAAACGTACGCACCGCGGCCATATCGATGGGGTGCATGGAGTAGACAGCCATGCCGAACTGTCCCTCGAAGGTTCCGAAGCCGAAAGCGTCGCCGGCGTGGTCGAATTGGAAGCCGCCGGGATTGTTCACGACTTGGCCGTTTCGGTCCAGATCGAACCCGGAGTGGATCCCGGTATTCGACGGCGCGGAATATCGGAAGGGGTAGACAATCGGCTGCGTCGGTCCCTCCCCGGAGAAGTTCTGCGCCACCGAGAGGTAGTTGTCCTGGAAGCGCTGCATGGACACCCCGCCGGCGTCGAAGTCGAACTCGTTGATCAGCAGGACATCGGGTCGCGCGCGTTGGATGATCTCGGCGACGGCCTGCGCTTGCGCGTCGGAGCCATCCGCCAGGTCGCTCATCAGCTCGCCCGGAAAGTTGCGGTTCAGCGACGCGTTGAACGTCGCGAAGCGGACGATGTTTCTGGCCGCTCCCGGCTTGTCGGCGGAGGCGCGAGCCGCCGCCACGTCGGCGCCGTCGGGCTCCGTCAGGGTCTCTCCGCAGGCGGCCGCAACAAGCAGGCACAGGGAAAGGGTGGGAACGCTCCGTTTACGCATCGATGACCTCCTCTACTGCTCGGGCGTGAGGATCGACTTCGCGGTCGCCGGGATGAGCTCGGCAAGCCCGCTCGGTCGCAACCGTACAGCCGGTCGTGGCCTCTTGCCTCACGCGCTGGGGGTCGAACGATGAAGGAGTGGGCGGCTGGGGCGCAAGAGTAGTCGCGCCGCAACGTTGTGGCGCCGCTGCACCTAGGTTGCGGCGAGCCTTCGGATCTCCGGTTCCACTTCGGCCAGCAGTGCGGCCTTTTCGGCGTGGTGGAGGAAGGCGCTCCGGAAGCCGTTCAGAACGAGCTCGGCGATCTCATCCAGGGTGAAGCCGAGGTGCTTCCAGGCGCGCAGGTGCTCCTTCGTGACCGTGGTTCCGCTCATCAGGCGGTTGTCAGTGCTCAGGCTGACGATGATCCCCTCGTCGAAGTAAAGCCGCACCGGGTGGCTCGCGAAATCCCTCACCACCCGCGTCTGCACGTTACTCGTGAGGGTGATCTCGAGCGGGATCCGGTGGTCGGTCACGAAGCGCATGAGGTCGGGGTCCTCGAACAGCCGCGTCCCGTGTCCGATGCGGTGCGCGCCACAATAGTGAAGGGCCTGGTGGATCGACTCCGGTCCGTAGGCCTCGCCAGCGTGGATGGTCGCGTTGATGTTGGCGTTGCGGACCATGTAGAAAGCGTTCTTGTGCTTCTTGGCCGGGTAGTTGTACTCGGCCCCCGCAAGGTCGAAGGCGACCACGCCCCGGTTTTTGAAGGCGATCGTGAGATCCGCCAGGTCCCGCGAGACGTCCGGCTCCATGGTCCGGATGCCGCAGATGATGAGGGCGGAATCGATGCCAAACTCCTCGCGGGCGCGTCGCATCCCGCGCAGCGGTGCGTCGACCGTCTCGGGGAGCGGCATGCCCTCCCGCGCTACAAGGATCGGCGAGTAGCGGATCTCCATGTACCGGACGTTCTCCGATGCCGCGTCCTCGCAGAGCTCGTAGGCGATCCTTTCCAGCGCATCCGAGTGCTGCATGACGGACAACGTGACCTTGAAGCGCGCCAGGTAATCCTCGAGGTTGCGGGCGTTCTTCACGAACATGTACTCGCCCAGCGCTTCCGGGTCGGTCGTGGGGATGGAGATGCCGTGCTCGTCCGCCAGCTCCACGATCGTGGAAGGCCGAAGAGAGCCGTCGAGGTGCACGTGCAGCTCGGCTTTGGGCATCGCGTGGATGCGGTCCCGCACCTCCTCCTCGGAAAATCTCTGGTCAACCCGGGCCGACGCTTCTCCTTCAGCTTCCGGGTTCGCTGGATTCGGCGCGCCTCCCGGCGCGGCCTCCACGACGCCTTCAGGGATGCCGCGCAGGTAGAATCGAGCACCCTCGGCTATCTGTCCATCCAGACCGACCGGGCTGCCGGACTGGTCGACCACGGTCAGGTCACCGCGCCGAACGCCCGCCAGCGCATCCCGGGAGTGCCAGGTGAGCGCGTCCCGGACCAGGGCCCAGGGCCAGACGTCGTGCGGCACCTCGTCCACGTAGACCCGAAGCCGGCCCTCGGCGGTCACGGACAGCCCGCCTCTCCCCCGATCACCGCCTGCCATCTCACATCCTGCGGGGCACTGACCGGCTGCGGCTGCGTCTCCAGGTAGGCGACGAGCGCGTCCAGATCCACGATTCCGGTCTGCCGGGCGGAGGTCGCCTCCTTCAGCATCCAGTAACCCGCTCCGCCTGCCGCCATGAAGTTGTTGACCGCGACGGAGTAGGTGGAATCCGGGGAAACGGGCCGGCCATCCCAAAGACGCGCGCAGCGGACCCTCACGCCGGCGGCTTCCGGATCGTATTCGACCGTGAGGCCGCTGATGTTGGCCTCGATGCCATCCTCGTCGACCGAGCTCTCCAGCGCGGACAGCAGGAGTCGGCCGCCGAGCTCGAGGAGAATCAGCGTGTTCCGAAACGGCTGCACGCGGAACAGCTCCCCGTAGCTGATCGGGCCGGCGGGGAGGTTCATACGGATGCCCCCGTTGTTCATGATCGCGACGTCGGCCCCCGTCGTCTCGCGCTGCGCGTCGGCGATGAGCCTGCCCAGGGTCGACGCCCCCCGTCTCCGCTTCTTCAGGGGATCGGCCAGCGTCGCGACCCGGGCCAGCGCGACCTCCTCGGCCTCCTTCTCGTAGCGGTCGACCAGAGCCTTGACCGCGTCGATCCGCGCGGCGCTGTCCGGATAGACGGCGTCGATGGAGACGAGCTCGCCCACGACTTCCCCGGAGGCATGGCGCGTCAGCCGCCCCCGGCCGATCGCGGTCATGTGGGCGTACGATTGGACGACCGGCGCGCCCTGGATCGTGTCCTCGACGCGGCTGTGGCTGTGGCCCGTGACGACGTAGTCGAACGGCGCGCTTGTCAGGGCCAGCTCCTCCATCGCTTCGCCGTCGCAACGCGCCTCGTTCCCGTCGCCGTCGTGGCAAAAGCCGCCGGCGTGCATGACGACGACTACGAAGTCCACGCCCTCCACCCGGACGCGCGGGATGTAGAGGTCGAGCGTCTCGGCGATGGGGCGAAACTCGAGACCGGCTACGCTGTCCGGGTGGGTCGTCGTCGGCGTGGACCGCGTCGTGGCCCCGATCACCCCGATCCGTACGCCATCACGCTCGAGGATCGCATACGGCTCCACCCACCTCGGATGGAGGTTCGTCCCCTTCTCATAGGTGTTGGCGCTCAGGATCGGGAAGCGAGCCTGCCGCATTCGCTCCTGGAGGATCCGAATCCCCCAGTCGAACTCGTGGTTGCCGAGCGCTGCGGCGTCGTAGCCGATCTCGTTCATCACGTCGATCGTGGCCCGGCCGCTCGTGAGGTTCGAGATCAGCGTTCCCTGCATCAGGTCGCCGCCGCTGAACAGGAAGACGGGGCAGGGCGATGTCTGGCGGACACCGTTCACGTAGGCCGCTATCGCCTCCGCGCCTCCAGCGGGTCGGTTTCCCGACCACGGCTGTACGGCTGGAAGAAGTCCGCCGTGCTCGTCGTTCGTCGAGAGGATGACGGCGCACGCCGAGTCCGCTGCCGAGCCCAACGAGCCGACGGCGGCTCCGTCCAGTGCGGGCACGGCGGGTGGGGCCCCGTCCAGCGCACGCACGGGTGACGCGACGCCTTGGGTTCCGACGATCGCGGCACCGGCAACGCCCACGGCGGCTGCTACCCGGAGCCTAAGACGCGCGATCATACGACACCGGCGAGGTCGTGGCCCGCCTCCAGATCGACGAGCGGGGCCTGGTACTCTCCCGTCCAGCACGCCGTGCAGAACGGTCCGAACTCCTCGACGCAGGACTGGAGCCCCTCCAGGGAGAGGTAGCCGAGCGAGTCCACACCCAGGTGCTCGCGGATCTCCTCGATCGAGTGCTCCGAGCCGAGGAGCTCGGCGCGCGTAGGCATGTCGATCCCGTAGTAGCAGGGGTGGCGGATCGGTGGAGAGGCGACGCGGAAGTGGATCTCCCGCGCTCCCGCCTCCCGGAGCATCGTCACCAGACCCTTGCTCGTCGTGCCGCGGACCAGGGAGTCATCCACCACGACGGCCCGTTTGCCCGCGATCAGCTCGGTGACCGCGTTGTATTTGACCCGCACGCGGAAATCGCGGCCGGCCTGCGTCGGGAAGATGAACGTCCGTCCCACGTAGTGGTTGCGAATGAGCGCGAGCTCGAAGGCGATCCCGGATTCCTCGGAGTATCCGAGCGCGGCCGAGTTGGAGGAATCCGGTACGGCGAACACGCAGTCGGCTTCAGCCGGATGCTCGCGCGCCAGCTGCCGGCCGAACGCCCTCCGGGCTCGGTCCACGGAGCAGCCCCAGACGCGGGAGTCGGGGCGCGCGAAGTAGACGAGCTCGAACAGGCACGGCGCCGGCGAGGCAGGCGGCAGCGGACGCAGGTTCTCGATCTGACCGTCCCGGATTCGCAGCACCTCGCCGGGCTTCACGTCGCGCATATACTCGGCGCCGATGAGGTCCAGCGCGCACGTCTCCGAGCAGACGATGATCGCTTCCCCCCGCCTTCCGAGCACCAGGGGCCGGAAGCCACGCGAGTCTCGGGCTGCGTAGATGGTCTTTCCGACGCTCAGGACCAGCGAGAAGGCACCGACGAGCTGGGAGAGGGCATCGTCGACTTGCTGTCGCTCCTCTTCCCGACGCGAGCGAGCGATCAGGTGGATCAGGACCTCGGAGTCCGAGTCGGTCTGGAAGATCGCGCCTTCCTCGGAGAGGCGGTGCCGGAGCTCCAGCCCGTTCGTGATGTTCCCGTTGTGGGCGAGGGCCATCGATCCGTGCCGGTACTCCACCAGCACGGGCTGGCAGTTGCGCAGCTCCGAGCCGCCCGAGGTCGAGTACCGGACGTGCCCGATCGCCGTGGAGCCGACGAGGCCGGCGAGGAGGTCCTCGTCGAACACGTCCGCGACCAGCCCCATCCCCCGATGGCTCCGGGCGGTGCCGAGCTCGTCGATCGCGACGATCCCGGCGGACTCCTGGCCGCGGTGCTGCAGCGCGTAGAGTCCCATGAAGGCGAGCTCCGCCGCCGCCGGAGTGCCGCTGATCGCGAACACGCCGCACTTCTCGCGGGGTCGGTCGGGATCGTAGTCGGGGGTCATCACGTCGTCAGGCCGGCTTGCTTCTCCATCCGTCCCGGGAGAGCCGATCGGTATACGTCGTGGATACGGTCCAGCTCCAGATCGATCTGCACCCCGGCCGCGGCGAGGCGGAAGCGACCATTGGGTGGGCCCACGCTTCCGATCACCGACACGGGCAGCTCGCGTTCGGCGGCGAGCGCCACGACCTCCTCTACCATTACGGGATCGCAGCTCAGCACGACCCGGGACTGCGACTCGCCGAACAGGGCCGCTGCGGCCGGCGCCTCGGTCCGAAGCTCGGCTTCGACGGCCAGCGGTCCGTCCGGTCCGCCGAGCGAGCATTCGGCCAGGGCCACGGCGAGGCCTCCCTCCGCACAGTCGTGCGCCGAGAGGACGAGCTGACGCTCCGCCGCCTCGACCAGAAAGTCGACGAGCCGCCGCGCTTCCTCCAGGTCGATCTGCGGAGGAGCTCCGCCCACCACGCCGTGGCACGCGGCCAGGTACTCGCTGGCTCCGAGCTCATCTCCGGTCTCCCCGACGAGCACCACCGTGCTCCCGGGCGTCAGGAAGCAGGACGGGACCACCCGGTCCAGGTGCTCGAGGAGTCCGATCATCCCGATGACGGGCGTTGGGTAGACCGCCCCGTCCGGTGTCTCGTTGTAGAAGGAGACGTTTCCCCCGGTGACGGGCGTCGAGAGAGCCCGGCATCCTTCGCCCAGACCGGCCACGGCCTCGGTGAAGTGATAGTACGTGCCCGCCTTGAGGGGATTCCCGAAGTTCAGGCAGTTGGTGATCGCTACCGGACGAGCGCCGCTGCAGGCCACGTTTCTCGCGGCTTCCGCCATGGCGATCTTCGCTCCGCGGCGCGGCTCTAGGTACACGTAACGCCCGTTGCAGTCCAGGGAAGCGGCGATGCCGCGTCCGGAATCAGCCAGCCGAAGAACCGCCGCGTCCGATCCCGGGCCGACCACCGTGTTCGTCCCGACCGTCGTATCGTACTGCTCGTAGATCCAGCGGCACGAGGCGAGCGACGGGGAGTCCAGCAACGTCAGCAGAGCTTCCGCTGCCTCCTGGTCGGAGATCGGACCGGAGTACTCCGCGATGTCCAGCGCCCGCAGCCTGCGCACCTCCGGGTCTTCGACACCCTCCCTCGTGTATGTCGGACACTCGTTGACGAGTGGTTGCACCGGAATCTCGACCACCACCTCTCCGCCGTCCCGGACCCGAAAGAAGCCGTCGTCCGTGACCCGGCCCACGACCGCCGCCTCCAGGTCCCACTTTGAGAGCACCTCCGCAACCGAGCTCTCGCACTCGGGCTTGGCCACGAGGAGCATGCGCTCCTGCGACTCGGAGAGGAGGATCTCGTACGGCGTCATGCCCGGCTCCCTCACCGGGACCAGAGCAACGTCGATGTCGATCCCGGAGCCGCTGCGCGCCGCCATCTCGGCTCCGCTCGAGGTCAGGCCCGCGGCGCCCATATCCTGGATCCCCACCAGCAGGTCGCGCTCGATGAGCTCGAGGCTGGCCTCCAGCAGGAGCTTCTCGGTGAACGGGTCGCCCACCTGAACCTGGGGGCGGCTGTCGGAGCCCTCGTCGAGCTCTTCGGAGGCGAAGGTGGCGCCGTGGATGCCGTCGCGACCGGTCTTGGCGCCGACGGCCATGACGGCGTTGCCCACCCCTTCGGCCTTCCCGCGCATCAGGTCTTCGAGGCGCAGGATCCCGAGGCACATCACGTTGATGATTGGGTTCCGCTCATAGGAGGGGTCGAAGATCGCCTCGCCCCCCACGGTCGGGACGCCGACGCAGTTCCCGTAGTCGCCCACGCCGCGCACCACGCCGTCGAGCAGGTAACGGGAGCGCGGCGAATCGAGGGATCCGAAGTGGAGGCTGTCGAGGATCGCGATCGGGCGTGCGCCCATCGTGAAGACGTCCCGGAGGATGCCTCCCGATCCGGTCGCCGCCCCCTGATAGGGCTCGACGGCCGACGGGTGATTATGGGATTCGATCTTGAAGGCCACGCCCCAGCCGTCGCCAGCGTCGATCACGCCCGCGTTCTCTCCGGGCCCCTGAACCACGAGGGGTCCTTCCGTGGGAAGGGTCTTGAGGTGCGGGCGTGAGTTCTTGTAGCCGCAGTGCTCCGACCACATGGCGCTGAAGACGCCCAACTCGGGAAATGTGGGCTCGCGTCCGAGGATCTCGAGGATCTGCTCGTACTCGTCGGGCGCGAGGCCGTGATCGGCGACCAGCTCCGGCGTGATCTCGATCACCGGCGCCCGGGTGGCCGACCCGCTCAAGGTGCGCTCGCTTCCGCGGCTTCCGCCGCCTGCGTGGCGGGCGTCTCCGGCGCCTGTGCGGCAGGCCCGTCGCCGGCTTCCAGTGCCTGCGTGGCCGTGCCGTCGCCCGTCGCTCGCACAGACCCGATCAGGGAGTGGAAGACGCCGAGGCCGTCCGCGCCGAGAAGGTTCGAGACTACCCGTTCAGGGTGAGGCATGAGACCGACGACCCGACGGCCCTCGTCGCAGATTCCCGCGATGTTTCGGGCCGAGCCGTTGGGATTGGCTTCTTCCGTGGGCTGTCCCAGCTCATCGACGTACCGGAAGATCACCCGCCGCTCACTCTCGAGCGCTTCGATCGCCGATCGATCGGCGACGTACTGGCCCTCGCCGTGCGCGATCGGCATCCGGAGCACGTCTCCCTCCTCGTACTCCGAGGTGAAGGGGGTGTCGGCCTGCTCGACGCGAACCCGGACGGGGTAGGAGCGGAACCGCAGCGAGTCGTTTCGGACGAGGGCACCGGGCAGGAGGCCCGCCTCACAGAGGATCTGGAAACCGTTGCAGATTCCGAGCACCGGCCCGCCGTCTCGAGCGAAGGCGATCACCTCGCGCATGATCGGGCTGAAGCGCGCGATCGCGCCGGCGCGGAGGTGGTCTCCGTACGAGAAGCCACCGGGCAGGAGGATCGCCCGGCACCCCTCCAGGTCGTGCGACTTGTGCCACAGATAGACCGCTTCGGCGCCGACCCCCTCGTCGACGGCGCGGTGGCAATCCTGGTCGCAGTTGGAGCCGGGAAACCGAACGATGCCGATCTTCACGGGGACCCGGTCTCCGGAGATCGGATCTGCACCTCGTACCGCTCGATCACGGGATTGGCGATCAGCTCCTTGCACATGCGGTCGACGCTGCTTCGAGCCTGATCCGTATCGTCGGCGTCGAGCTCGAAGCGCACCAGCCGGCCGGCCTTCACGTGGTGGACCCCGCTGTAGCCGAGGTTGCCGAGGGCCTGTCCGATCGTCTGCCCCTCCGGGTCCACGATCCCCTCCCTGGGCGTGACCCGGATCTCTATTTCGAATCGCACGAGCTGTTTATCTCTTTAATCTGTAGTATGTTGTAACGCCGTGTATGAAGTGACTTCTAGATTCCGGTACTTCCCGTGTTCGTCTGCTTCGTCCGCCTTGTCATCCCGCTTCAGTAAACGGGCAGCTCCTCGCCGGTGATCCGTCGGTACGCGTCGCGATATCGCTCCGACGTGGCCTCGACCACTTCGTCGGACAGGTCGGGCGGGGGCGCCTCGCCGTTCCAGTCGCCGGCCTTCTTCAGACCCTCCAGATAGTCACGTACCGGCTGCTTGTCCAACGACTCCTGGCTGCGTCCCGCCTCGTACCGGTCCGCCGGCCAGAAGCGCGAGGAGTCGGGGGTCAGCACCTCGTCGATCAAGAGCACCTCTCCCATGTCCGCCACCCCGAACTCGAACTTCGTGTCTGCCACGATGATCCCGCGTCTGGCCGCCACGTCTCGGCCCAACCGGTAGAGCGCCAGGCTGATCTCCTGCAGCATCTCGCTCGTCTTCTGCCCCAGGCGCCGCTGGAGCTGGCCGAACGTGATGTTCTCGTCGTGGCCTTCCTCGGCCTTCGTGGCCGGCGAGAACAGGGGCTCCGGCAGCCGATCGCTCTCCTGGAGGCCCTCCGGCAACTTCTCGCCAGCCAACGTCCCGCTCTCCCTATACTCCTTCCAGGCGGACCCTGCCAGGTACCCCCTCACGACGCATTCGACCGGGAAGGGGGAGGCCCGTCGGACGAGCATGCCTCGACCCGCCCACGCCTCTCTCGTCTCGGCGAGCTCGGGCCGGACGGCGACGATCTCGTCCGGGTCGCTCGCGACACGGTGATTCTGGATGAGGTGAGGGCTGCGCTCGAACCAGAAGGCGGACAGCTGGGTCAGGACGATTCCCTTATACGGGATCGCCTGCGGGAGGACGTAGTCGAAGGCACTGATCCGGTCGCTGGCGACCAGCAGCAGGTGCTCTCCCAGGTCGTACATTTCACGAACCTTGCCGCTGCGCAGAAGCGGGAGGGGGAGGGTCGTCATACGCGCAGGCTGGCGGGCTCGAGGCTTCTGGCGTTCGCGGACCTCAGTGTCGGCGCCACGCGGTTGGCGAGGAAGGCATCGACCTGCTCGGCGGCGCGTCCGGTAAGCCGGCTCGGATCCGCCAGCTCGCGCAGCCGGTCTCCCGAAAGCGGGATCTGGTCGTCCTGCTCCACCATGAGAAGGAAGTCGCCGGGGCCGGAGCCCGCCTGCGCCCGTTCGCGCGCGGCCATGGCATGGCCCCGGATCCGCTCGTGAAGGTCCTGTCGATCGCTGCCCGCCCGTACCCCGGCGATGAGCAGGCTTTCCGCCAGGAGGAACGGGAGCTCGCGCTCGAGGCGCGCCCGGATAATCTCGGGGTGAACGACGAGACCGCTCGCCACGTCAAGGGCGATCAAGAGGACGGCGTCTGCCGACAGGAAGGCTTCGGGCAGCACGATGCGCCGGGAGGCCGAGTCGTCGAGCGTCCGCTCGAGCCACTGCACCGAGGCCGTCCAGGCCGCCTCCAGCTCCAGCGTGCAGAGGTGGCGCGCCAGGGCGCACATCCGCTCCGAGCGCATCGGGTTCCGCTTGTACGGCATCGCCGATGAGCCGATCTGCTGGCTGCCGAAAGGCTCCTCCAGCTCACCGAGGCCCTGCAGCAGCCGGATGTCGGTTCCGAAGCGCGCGGTGCTCGACCCGATGCCCGAGAGCGTTCCGAGAACCCGCTGGTCGACCTTGCGGGGATAGACCTGTCCGACGACGTCGTAGACGCCCGAGAAGTCGAACGCCTCGGCCAGCCTCCGGTTGAGCTCGTCCGCTTGCCCGCCATCGCCCAGGAGCTCCTGGAACGTCGCCTCCGTGCCGGTCGTGCCGCGCGCCCCACGCAGTCGCAGGTCGCGCAGGGCGGCATCGACTTGATCGAGGTCGAAGAGGAGGTCCTGCAGCCACAGGCATGCCCGCTTGCCGACCGTGGTGGGCTGTGCGGGTTGGAAATGCGTGTAGCCCAGCGTCGGGAGATCGCGGTGCTCCCGGGCGAACTCCGCCAACGCCGACACGGCCGCGGCGAGGCGATCACGCACGAGCCGAAGGGCGTCGCGCTGCTGGATAAGCGACGCGTTATCGGCCACGAACGCGCTGGTGGCGCCGAGATGGATGTAGCCGCGCGCCGCGGGTGCCACCTCCCCGAAGTGGTGGATGTGCGCCATCACGTCGTGCCGCAGCTCCGCCTCCAGCTCTGCGACCCGGCCGAGGTCGAGTGCATCGCGGGCCTCTCTCATCTCCGCGAGCGCGGATTCGGGGATCTCGACCCCGAGCTCCCGTTCCGCCTCGGCAAGCGCGATCCACAGGTCTCGCCAGATGAGGGCCGTGTGGGTCGGCGAGAATATGTCGGCCATCTCTTCCGACGCGTAACGGTCGATCAATGGGTGTGGGTAGCGAAGGCGGTCGTTCGACATGATGCCTAGCGGGTCGCTAACGAGCTCATGGGCTACCGACGGATCGGAAACGACGTGACCAACGTCGCCCCCTGGCGGCTGATAAACAACTCGACCCATCCGCTCGCCGCCGCCGCGCGGAGACGGTCCCGGGCTTCCTCCGCAGTGCGGACCTCACGCCGGTTGATCGCTACGATCACGTCGTTCTCTCGCATGCCGGTTCGTCGGGCGAGCGGGCCGTCGACTTCCACGATCATCGCTCCGGCGTCGACCGTGAGGTCTCGCTCGACGGCGATTCCCGGTGTCACCGAGACGAGTCTCAGGCCCCGCAGCGCATCGACCCGCTCGGCGCTCTCGGACGGCAGCTCCTCGATCTCCATGCTCAGGGCCAGGCGCTCCCTGCCTCTCTGGAGTTCCACGGCGACACGCCCGTTGACACCTGCATCCAGCAGACCGATCTCCCAATCGAGCGCGCCGCGTACCGGTTTGCCGTCCAGGGTGAGGATGACGTCGCCCTCCGCGAGGCCCGCGCTCGAGGCGGGTGAAGCCGGCGCGATCCGCCGGACGGTCGCGACCGATACGAAGCTGTCGGAGGGGACGGTGGCCACGTCGGCCCCGACCCAGGGGCGTCGGATACGGCCGAAGTCCCTCAGCTCTCCGGCCACGCGCAGCGCGCGGTCGATCGGTATCGCGAAGCCGACACCCTGCGAGCCTCCCGAGCTCGAGAAGATGGAAGAGTTCACGCCGACAACGTCACCCTGGATGTTGACGAGCGGCCCTCCGGAGTTGCCGGGGTTGATCGAGGCGTCGGTCTGCACCATGTCGGCGTAGAGGACGTCCCTTTGCCCCGTGGCTCGGATGTCCCGATCCACGCCCGAGATCACGCCCCTCGTCACCGTCGCCTCCGAGTTGGCCAGGAAGGAGCCGTACGCGTTGCCGATCGCGATGGCGGGCTCGCCGACCATCAGGTCGGACGAGCGGCCGAGGGGCGCGGCCGGCACTCTGCCGGGAGGGATGCGCAGGACGGCGAGGTCCGTGAGCTCGTCGCGCCCCACCACGGATGCGTCGTAGGTGCGACCCATCCCGTCGACGACGATGACCGAGTCCGTGCCCTGAACGACATGGTCGTTGGTGAGGATCGTGCCCTGATCATCGATCGCGAACCCCGATCCGAGACCCGACACCAGACGGTCGCGGGAGGGTCCGAAGAGCTCGAGGAAGCTGCGAGCTCGCATGCGCTCACGGCGGAAGACGCTGACGCTCACGACCGAGGGGAGGACCTGCCGTACGGCCAGGACCGTGGGCGTCACGCGGTCGCGGCCCGAGGCCGTATCGCCGACGCTCTGGTCGACGATCGCCCAGCGGCCTTCCGCCCCTCCACGCGCAGCCGCGGATGTCATCCAGGAGGCGGAGGAGACGGGCAGGGAGGCGTTCTCTCCGGCGCCTGCGCTCGTTCCAGCTGTGCCGCCCTCCGATGCAAAGGGGTCCCGCTGAGCGGCGAGCGCCCAGCCCATGGCCAGGCCGAGCAGGAGCGTCACGCCGAGCACGCTCGAGAGACGGGCCAGGCGGCCATCCCGGGTCACGGCCATTCGTCCTATGGCTTTCCTAGCTCTCGGTTCGATTCGGCCTCACGATGCCGGGAATGCCCGGCGGCCGATTCCATCCCTCGGCGTACCGCACGCCGGTAAGGTAGAGTCCGCACGCCGGAGCGGGTACCGGCGGCCGGGGCCCATCGATCGGCTGATCGGGCGGCGTAGGCTCGCTCTCGCTTCCTACCGCGAGCAGCCGTCCGAGCTCTTCCGGGCCCCGGCGACCCGACGCCACCTCGAGGATCGTGGCGACCAGGTATCGTACCATTCTGTGAAGGAACCGGTCCGCCACTACAGTGAAGTCCAGCAGCTCCGGCAGCGAGCGTTCCCAGACGGCGCTTTCCACCGTGCAGAGGGTGCCCCGCTTCGGCTGACCCGACTTGCTGAACGCCGCGAAGGAGTGCTCGCCGACGATCGAGCCGGAGATCTCGGTGAGCTTCTGCACGTCGAGCGGCCGCGGCGCACCGAGACCCCAGACCCTTCCTCTGAGGATCGGCGAGCTCCCCTCGGGGCGGTCGCTCGCGAGGTACTCGTATCGCCTTGCCACCGCGCTGTACCGTGGGTGGAAATCCGGCTCTGTCCGGTCCAGCCGCTCGATCCACACATCATCGGGAAGCCGAGCGTTGAGACCGCGATGAAGATCCCCCGGACGCCAGGTGCTCGGTGCCTCGAAAGAGATCTCCTGGCCAACGGCGTGGACGCCGGAATCGGTACGCCCGGCGGCGAAGACGCGCCTCTCGGCCGACAGGAGGCCTGAGAGCGCGCTCTCCACCTCACGTTGGACGGTGCGTCCCTCGGGCTGGAGCTGCCAGCCGCGGAACTCCGTGCCATCGTAGTGGATTGTCGCGCGGAAACGAGCCAGCGGAAGGTCCGGCACGGCGGGAAGCTACGGCGGCGCCCCGATGGAAGGAAGGCCCGACGCCGCGTGGGGAACGGTGCCGGGCCAGGGGAGCTCCGGGGTTGCCCGGAGCTAGTACTTCCTGAGGACGCCCACGACGATTCCCTGGACGCGGACGCGGTCTTCCGGATAAAGCAGGGGAGAGACCTCGGAGTTGGCGGGTTGGAGCCGCACTCGTCCGTTCCCGTCACGGTAGTACTTCTTCATCGTCGCGTTCTCGCCGTCCACCAGCGCGATGACCATCTCGCCGTTGTGCGCCGTCTGCCTGGACTGCACCACGACGTAGTCTCCGTCCCTGATATGCTCGTCGATCATCGAGTCGCCGCGGACCCGTAGGACGTAGTGTTCGCCCCGCGTGCCGACCATCTCCTCGGGCACGGCGAGCATCTCGCTCTCCTCGATCGCCTCGATCGGCTCGCCGGCAGCCACCCTCCCTAAAAGGGGCAGCTCAACGGCGGCGAGCCGGAACTCGGTCCGTGCGAGCTCGATGGACCGGCTCTCGTTGTAGCGCTTACGGATGTATCCCTTGGCTTCGAGGTTCGAGAGGTGCTCGTGAACGGTCGCGAGCGAGCGGAAGCCGAACTCCTTGGCGATCTCTTCGAAGCTCGGCGAATAGCCGTGAGCGTCGAGGAAGCGCTCGATGAAGTCGAGGATCTCTCTCTGGCGTCTCGTGAGCGCCACCTGATGCGCCTCCGTGCGTGCCCGTTGAGGTCGTCGGTAAAAGGCCGGTTTGCCGATACCGAACGTAAACCGAAAGCAAGCTACCCGAATAAGTACCGAAACGCAAGCGGGAGGTGGGAGGCGAGGGACGGACCGGAGGCTGATGCTCGATGGGCACGCTGCTCAGGCGCGCGGCCGCAGCCTTCTCGCGGCCTCCGGGTCCGGCTCCACGAAGATCGTCTTCAACCGCTCCGCGACGACGGCTCCCGAGCCCGCCTTGCGGGGCTTACGCACGTACTTCCGCCGGGTCCAGTCGACAGGCACCACGCCGCTGTGGCGAGCGTCGCTGTGGAGAGCGGCCAGCACGGCGGCGTCCGTCAGGTCGCGCCGCGGAGGGTTCTGGTCGCGACGATTCCACCTCAGGATGACGTGAGCGCCGGGCGCCTGGCGGGCGTGCAGCCAGATGTCGTCCGGCGCCGAGTGATGGAAGGTGAGAGCGTCGTTGTCCTTCGAGCTACGGCCGACACGGATCTCGAGGCCGCCCGCGGACAGGAATCGATGGTAAGGGAGGCGCTCCGGCGTCACCGGAGAGCCGGGACGCTCTTCCGGCAGCTCGGCGAGGTCTCGCAGAGTGCCGTCCGGCTCTCCGGTCTCGGCGAGGCGCTCCAGACCGGCCTCGACGCCCTCGATCTCCCGGCGGACATCCGCGATCAGGGCGGGGAGCCGGTCACGCGCCCGCCCCCGGCGAGCCGCGTTTCGGTAGTAGCGGTCCGCGTTCGCGGCGGCGTCGAGAGCTGGATCCAGCTCGATCTTCCTCGGTGATCCGTCGAAGTCGGTGAGCTCGATGCTCGCGGCGCCCTTCGGCACGTCCCTCAGGTGAGCGAGGAGCAGATGGCCCGTTTCACGGAGTCGCTCGACCGCTCCACCTTTTTCCATCTCCTTCCCCAGAGCGGCCAGCCGTCGGCGGAGACGCTTCCGCTTTCGACGCAGAGCCGAGGCCACGGCGCTCGCGCCCGCGAGAGCCGAGTCGTTCTCGGTGGCCGGAGCTTCGACGGCTTCGTCAGCTGCCGCGCGACCCATCCCGTCGAGGAGAGAATCGATCCGAACCGCACCCTCCGCTCCGAGAGGATGCACGTATGGTTGAAGGCCCCACGTCCGGCGGAGCAACCAGCGGCCGCGGCTCTCGAGGACTTCCCGGTAGCGCTCGTAAGCCGATGGGAAGGTCTCGTCAGGCTGAGCTTCGTCCGGCCGGGCGTCGTCGCTCGACTCGCCGATGATGTAGTCGAGGTTCAGCGCGCTCGTGAAGGCCACGTTCCGCAGCGCCGAATCCCCGCTAGGCGTTCGGGCTTCCGTGTGCGAGCCGGACGCTTCGACGAGCTCCAGCCATTCGGGGATCGGGAGCGACCTGTCGGCGCCATGGCGCCGGCCGACCGGCGGCCTGTAGAGGTTACCGGTCGCGATCCCGCCGGGTCGGGCGCGGAGCATGTCACGGATGCGCCAGCCGGCTCCGGGCACCTCCGGCTCGACCTCAACAGGCGGCCGCTCGAGGAGCAGCGTGTTCCTGCGGTTGCGCGGAAGGTCGAGTACGATTCGGAATCGATCCGAGGTGCCGTCCCCCAGTGTCACGTAGATGAGCCGCTCGTCGGGCGGACTCTCGACGCCCGAAACGCGAAGGCCGCGGAAGGTCCACCAGACCCAGTCGTCGGCCCGGAGCACGCCCTGCCGCAGTGCCTTCTTCCACTTCGCCCGATCGGAGAGGAGCGAGGAGAGCGGCGAGCGCTCCCCGGGGACGATCTGCCCGGCCCGAGGATGCAGGAAGAGCCACAGGACGCTCCCGTCCGCGAAGGCAAGCGCCGTTGTCCAGGCGCCGCCGTGCAGGCCCAGCGCCGCGAGCGGTTCGCCCGCGTACCTCGCCTCGAGCTCGCCGGCGAGAGCTGCGGCCAACAGGGGATCATACCGTACCGACATCTCTATCCGCGCCTACGTTGGAGCACGATCACCGAATCCGTATATTCTACGCTGCACGGCGGGTTTCCACCCGGATAGCGCCGGCGCGCCGGTGCCCCGGCAACTCCAACCTCGCGGAGAACCCGGTTGAGCGACCCCAGCGGATCCAACGGCTCCAGCGGCTCCAGGCGAAAGCGGGTCACCACCAGCGACCTGATCGCCATGAAGGGGCGGGGCGAGAAGATCGCCATGCTCACCTGCTACGACTACCTGTTCGCCGGGATCCTGACGGAGACGGCCGTCGACGCCGTGCTCGTCGGCGATTCGCTCGGACAGGTGGTGCTCGGTCACGACTCGACACTCCAAGTGACCGTCGACGACATGATCCATCATGCCCGCGCGGTGCGTCGCGGCCTGCAGGGGCCGCTGCTGGTCGTGGACATGCCCTTCCTTAGCTATCAGGTGAGCGACGAGGATGCGCTCAGGAACGCCGGCAGGATGATGAGGGAGACCGGCGCGGAGGCGGTGAAGCTGGAGGGCGCCGCCGACGTCACGTTGGATCGGATCCGCCTCATGGTCGGCGCCGGAATCCCGGTGATGGGTCACCTCGGTCTCACGCCGCAATCCGTCCACGAGCTCGGCGGCTACTCGGTTCGCGGGCGGGAGCGAGAGGAAGCCGATCGCCTCCGGCACGAGGCCCGCGCCCTCGAGGAGGCCGGTTGCTTCAGCATCGTCCTGGAGCTGATGCCCACGGAGCTCGCCGGAGAGATAAGCGGCTCGATCCGGATTCCGACCATTGGCATCGGCGCCGGTTCGGAGTGTGACGGCCAGGTTCTGGTCCTCCCGGACATGCTCGGCCTGAACCCGTCCTTCAACCCGACCTTTCTTCGCCGTTTCGCGGAGCTGGGGGAGGCCGCACGTCGCGGCGTCGAAGAGTACGTGAGTGCGGTGAAGTCGAGCGAGTATCCCGCCGACTCCGAGAGCTACGAGGCGTGAGCGGCGCCCTGCAGACAGTCCACACCGTTTCCGAGATGCGCCGCGTGCGCGAGGCGGCGACGGCCACGCGTCGAACGATCGGGTTCGTCCCCACGATGGGATATCTGCACGAGGGCCACCTGAGCCTTGTCGACGTGGCCAGGCGGCACGCCGATCTCGTGACGCTGTCCATCTACGTGAACCCTGCCCAATTCGCCGCCGGAGAGGACCTGGAGGCGTATCCGCGAGATCTGGAGCGGGATCTGGACCTGGCCGGCCGACGCGGCGTCGACGTCGCGTTCGTGCCGTCGGATGAGGACGTCTACCCGGAGCCGCAAACGATCTGGGTGCAGCCCCCGGAAGATGTGGGGCGCCGGTTGTGTGGGGAGCGCCGACCCGCGCATTTTCGGGGCGTCCTCACGGTCGTGGCGAAGCTTTTCGGCATGGTGCAGCCCGATGTGGCCGTGTTCGGACGCAAGGACTACCAACAGGCGGTGTTGATACGGCGGATGGTACGGGAACTCGACCTGCACGTACGCATAGAATTGGCGCCGATCGTGCGGGAGGCCGGAGGACTGGCGATGAGTTCCCGCAACGCTTACCTGACGGCCAAGCAGCGGCCGGCGGCGCTCGGACTCTCCGGGGCGCTAAGGGCGGTCCGCGAGGCGTTCGAGCGGGGCGAGCGCTCCGCCGATGCGCTTCGGGAGCTGGCTCGGAGCCTCATGGAGAAGTCCGGGGTCCGAGTGGACTACGCCGAGGTCGTGAAGGCGAACGACCTGTCGCCGGTCGTCGAGGCCCAGCCGGCTTCGGTGTGCGCGGTGGCTGGATATGTGGGAACGACAAGACTGATCGACAACGCGTTGTTGGCTGGCTCGTCCTCCCTGGATGACTCGGGGGCATAGATGCGTAGAACGCTGTTCAAGTCAAAGATCCACCGCGCCACCCTCACGGGCGCTCACTTGGACTACGACGGGTCCATCAGCGTCGATCGAGACCTGATGGAGGCCGCGGAGCTGGTCCCGTACGAGAAGGTCCAGGTCCTGAACCTCTCCAACGGCAACCGTCTGGACACGTACGTGATCGAGGGGACGCGAGGCAGCGGAGAGATCCAGCTGAACGGTCCCGCGGCGCGATTGGGACACGCCGGCGACCAGGTCATCATCGTCAGCTACGCGGAGTACGAGGAAGAGGAGGTGGCCTGTCATGCGCCGACCGTGGTGCACGTCGATGGGCACAACCGCCTCGTTCCGGATCTCCGCTCCGGCACGGCGGTCTGAGCCCGCCGCATCCCCTCCTAGATCGAGCCGCCGGAGACGGGCGGCTTCCCGACTGGGCCCACTGCTCCCAGGCCCGCCTCGAGCACATCCGCCGGGTTCGCGATCTCCTCGCCTCCTGGGGAAACGCGCTGGACCTCGAGCCCGCTGCGATGAGTCGGTGGCTGGCCGCCGCCACCCTTCACGATGCCTTGCGGGACGCGGATCCGGCGGAGTTCGTGACCGATGTGGTCCACCCTCCGGACGTCGGGGCCCGCTGGCCACGGCATCTCCTGCACGGGCCCGCCTGCGCCCACCGGCTTCTGGAGGAGGGCGTGAGAGACGAGGCGCTTCTACGGGCGGTCGCGTACCATACGACCGGCCACCCAGACCTGGACGAGATGGGTGAGTACCTTTACCTGGCCGACTTTCTGGATCCGGGCCGTGACTTCATGCACGAGAAGCGGGGTTCGCTGAGAGGGCGACTTCCCAGGGAGCGATCGGCCGTGCTCCTGGAGGTCATCGGCCTTCGCATCGGCCACCTGCTCGAACGAAGAAGCACCATCCTCGAAGAGACGCTGCGTTTCTGGAATCGGGTCGCTGCGCAGACGGAGCGAACGTGAGTCAAAGGAAGTCGACGAGTCGAAAGAAACCTGTGAATCAGAGGAAATCGAAGTCGCATCGACGTCGCGGTCCACCAAAGGCGGCCTACGCGGCGGCGCTGCTGATGGTCATCGTGTTGCTCGCCTCGGCCTGGTGGGGATGGAGGCAGGCGCGTGAGACGCTCGATTCCCCCGAGGATCCGTTCGCCCGGCAAGTCGAGCTGCCTCCCGAACCGGATCCGATCGCGCGCGTGGAGGTGCTGAACGGTGCAGGTGAGCCGGGAGCGGCACAGCAGGCGGCTGAGATCCTGCGCGGCGCGGGCTTCGACGTCGTTTACTTCGGAAACGCGAGCGACTTCGACAACCCGCGGACACGTGTCATCGCCCGCGTCGGAAGCGGCGGGCGAGCGGATTCCGTGGCCGGCTGGCTGCGCGTAGACCGCCTCGAGAGCGACGTGGATCCGACGATGCACCTGGACGCCACGATCGTCCTGGGCGCCGACTGGCGGCGCAGGTTTCGCCTCGTGGCCGATGCCACGAAGGCCGAGCTCGAGCTGCAGCGCTGAGGCGACGGGGTCGTCGGCCAGCCCGTGGATTGACCTTTCGTTGAGCCGTGCGCCGAACCGTGGTCCATGCAAGACGACAACAGGTGGGAGCGGTTTCGGTTCAACATCCTTCGCCTTCCCTCTACCCGTACACCTGTACATGTAGAGAGGCGAGCCCGAGAGGTCCACACGGCGTGGCTGGAGCTAGGAGCCGAGCGAAAGGCGTTCGAGCGGGACAAGCGCATCTGGCTGGACTCCGCTCCACGACGCCTGGATCCAGTGCGGCCGTTCTGCTTCGTGCTGGAGCGGATGAAGCGAAAGTGGCGTCAGGCAGATCGGAGAGCGGATAGATCCGGCTTCCCGGTGCAGCGCACGGTAGGCTCGGCCAAGGCCCGCGACGACTGGTTCCGGTTGCTGTCTGCGGTTCTCTGTGACGATGAGGTGATCCGGGTCCGGCACCGCTACCATGATGGGCCGGCGATCCTGATGAGCGAGTCCCGATTTCGCGCACTCGAGGCAGGCGCCGGCCTCTCTCCAGCAGAGCGCTAGTCTCGGTCCCCGGGGTGCTAGGCTCTCGCCGCCGTCTCCTCGCTCTCGAGCCGTAGCTGCCCGCAGGCCGCCGCGATGTCGCGGCCCCGCGGCGTCCGCACCGCAGCCCCCACGCCGCGCGCCCGCAGCGCCCCGGCGAAAGCGGCCACCCGCTCGGGAGGGCTCGGTCGCCAGTCCACGTAGGGGATCGGATTCAGCGGGATGAGGTTCACGAACGCGGACAGGCCCCGCATCAGCAGGGCCAGCTGCCCGGCCAGGGCCGTCGCGTCGTTGACGCCATCGATCAACGTGTACTCGAAGGTGATCCGCCGACCGCGAAGCCTCGCGTACTCCCGGATGGCCTCGAAGAGCTCGGGCAGGGGATACCGGCGCTCGATGGGCATCAGCCGAGCCCTCAAGTCGTGATCCGGCGCGTGCAGCGAGACGGCGAGGCCGAACTGCTCCGGCCGTCGGGCGAGCTCCAGGATTCCGGGCACGAGCCCCACCGTCGAGATCGTGATCCGACGGGCCCCCAATCCAAACCCTCCGTGCAGGACGTCCAACGAGCCGTGTACCGCCTCGAGGTTGGCCAGCGGCTCGCCCATCCCCATGAACACCACGTTGTCGACCGCACGAGCCCACTCGGATCGCGCGAAGCGCGCCGAGTCCCTGTATTGAGCCGCGATCTCGGCGGCGGAGAGTTGCCGGCGGAAGCCGAAGTGTCCCGTCGCGCAGAACACGCAGCCGAGAGCGCAGCCCGCCTGTGAGGAGAGGCAGAGCGTCAGTCGACCGGAGGTCGGGATCAACACCGACTCGATCTGCTCGCCGTCCTCCAGCTGCCAAAGGTGCTTCACCGTTCCGTCCCGGGAGCGTGCGACGTGAGCCGCCTCCAGCGGCGTGAGCGAGAGCTCGGAACCGAGCGCGTCGCGAAGCTCCCTGGGCAGCGTGGTGGCCTCGTCGAACGAGCGGGCCTTCCGATCGAACACCCAGCGGCGGAGCTGCTCGGTTCTGTACGAAGGCTCGCCCCGCGCCTCGATCGCCGCTCCGACCCGGCGAGAGAAATCCGCCGGGCCGAGTCCGAGGAGATCGGTTCGACTCGGGCGGGCGAGGATCGGGTGGGACGGATGGTCGTCGGGTTCGGTCGTCATCATTCGGGGCTCACGCCCGCTTGGCGCTGGCTGACAGCCAGCTGGTGCCGGCCCAGCTGGTGCGGGCCCAGCTGGTTGCTGGCCCAAAAGGCCGGAAATATACTGCGAGGCGTTCTACTTGTGCGTGCGTCGCGCGTTCCTCCCGGCCTGTCAGAGGGTGCCGTGTCCCGGTCAGCCGTGAAACCCCGTTGAAGAAGCGCGTGGACGCATGGTGGCCCGTCGCCGCCTGGACCCTCGTCATCCTCCTGCTTACTTCGATGCAGCTGCCGACATGGGTGGGCTTGTCCGGCTCGCACCTCGACAAGCTCGTACATTTCGGGCTCTACCTGGGGCTCGGGCTGACTCTGGGACGTGCGGCCCGCATTTCCGGCTTCACGGGCGTCGCCATGCTGCTGGGCTTGCTGCTGGCCGGAATCGCCTTCGCCGCCATCGACGAGCTCCTGCAGAACTGGGTTCCGAGACGAGCGCCGCAGATGGCCGACTGGTTGGCCGATGTGGTGGGGTTGGTGACCGGGTACGTCCTCTACGTCGGACGGTGGAGACATAGATGGAAGACGGAAGCACGCCGGGCACGCCGGGCGTAGGCCGCGGGCCGACAACCTTCGCGACCGCGTGGAGGGACGCGCGTTGCGGAGACATCTCCGAAGCCTGGCTCGGCCACCGCGCGAAGCTGGCGGGTTGGGTCCACCGCGTCCGGGACCTTGGGGGAGTCATCTTCGTCCAGATCCGGGATCGCGGGGGGCGCGTCCAGCTCGCCTTCGGTCCGGATTGGTGTGACGCCGGGATGATCGCTGCGGCCCGGGGCCTGAGCTCGGAAGACGTCGTCCAGGTCGAAGGCGAAGTCGTCAACCGGCCGCCGGAGGCCGTGAACCCGGAGATGGCGACGGGCTCGATTGAGGTCCACGTGGATGACCTCCGCGTGCTCTCGGAGGCCGCGCCCCTGCCGATCCTCGTGGCCGATGTGGACCAGGAGGCGCTGCCGGCCGAGGAGCTCCGTCTCCGGCACCGGGTGCTGGACCTTCGCCGTCCGGAGATGATCCGGAACTTCGAGGTGAGGCACGAAGCGGTCGCCGCGGCCCGCGAGGCTCTCTCGGCTGAGGGATTCATGGAGATCGAGACGCCGCTCCTCACGCGGCGCACGCCGGAAGGTGCGCGGGACTACCTGGTACCCAGCCGCGTGAATCCCGGCGAGTTCTACGCGCTTCCGCAGTCGCCTCAACTCTACAAGCAGCTCCTGATGGTGGCCGGTTACGATCGCTACTTCCAGATCGCGCGCTGCCTGCGCGACGAGGATCTGCGGGCGGATCGGCAGCCGGAGTTCACGCAGGTCGACGTCGAGATGGCGTACGTGGGCGTGGACGACGTTCTCGGCGTCTGCGAGCGAATGCTCCAGCGGATGTGGAGCCGGGCCCTCGGCCAGGAGCTTCGCCTGCCCTTCCCACGCCTCTCCCACGCCGAGGCGCTGGAGCTTTACGGGACCGACAAGCCGGACCTTCGGGTCGGCTGGAAGCTGGCCGACCTCACCGACCTCCTCACCGGGCTCGGCTTCGGCATCTTCGATCACACGGCCGAGGCGGGAGGACGGGTGAGGGGCTTCGTGGCCGCAGGCGGCGCCGCCCTCTCGAGATCGGAGATCGGGGGCTTCGAGGAGCTGGCCAGAAAGCGCGGTGCGAAGGGAGTGATCTGGCTGAAACACGGAGCGGAGGGGTGGTCCGGCCCGATCGCCAAGTATGTGAGCGACGACGTCGGTGCCCAGTTGAAGGGGAAGCACGGGATGTCGGAGGGGGATCTCCTGCTCGTCCTCGCGGGCCCCGACTCCGAGACGTCCGGGCCGCTCGATGCCCTTCGGCGCGCCGTGGCGAGCCGCCTCGGCGCCGTCGATGAAGGTGGAGAGCACTGGTTGTGGGTTGTGGACTTCCCGCTGTTCGAGCAGGACCCGGCGACCGGCGCCCCGGTGGCCGCGCATCACCCCTTCACCATGCCTGTGGACGCGGACGCTGGCCGGATCCGCGAGGCCCCATTCGACGTGACAGCTCTTGCCTACGACGTCGTTTACAACGGTGTCGAGCTGGCCAGCGGCAGCATCCGCTGCCACGACGCCGAGATTCAGCGTGCGATCCTCGAGGCTCTCGGCTTCGACCGTGAAGAGGCGGAGCGCCGATTCGGGTTCCTGCTGGAGGCGTTCCGCTATGGAGCGCCTCCTCACGGAGGCTACGCGCTGGGGCTGGACCGGACGATCGCGTTGATGGTCGGCGCCCCGTCCCTCCGGGACGTGATCGCGTTTCCGAAGACGACGACCGCCCGCGGGCTCATGGAGGGAACCCCCTCCAGGGTGGAACCGGAGGACCTCGCGGGGCTACATATCCAGCTATGCGAGGACGACTGAGGGGGCGCAGGTGAGCTCCCGGTCCGCCGACGCGCAAGTCGTGCAGGAGCGGCTCGATGCCGTCGGGGCGGACCAGCTTCTGCTGGCCGGCGTGAACGACGCCCACCTTGCGGAGCTGGCTCGGCTCTCCGAGGCGAGGGTGATCCTCCGCGGCGACGACCTCATCCTCTCCGGATCGGCGGGAGCGGTCGAGCATGCCGTGCCCGCAGCGCGCCACATGATCGAGATGGCCCGCCGGCTGAAGCCGTTCTCCGTCTCGGACGTGGCGCGGTTCCTCGGCGGCGAAGCGCCGGAGCCGGGCGCCGAGGAGGACGCCGAGGCCCTCATCCTTCCACGCGCCCGCAGGGTCATCCGTCCCCGCTCCAAGGGCCAGGAGCAGTACATCGATGCGATCCGGGACAGCGACATCGTCGTCGGCATCGGCCCCGCGGGGACGGGGAAGACCTACCTGGCCGTGGCCCGTGCCGTGGAAGCGCTACACCTGAAGCGCGTGCGGAAGATCGTCCTTACTCGCCCCGCCGTCGAAGCGGGCGAGGCCCTCGGCTTCCTCCCCGGGGACATCAGGGAGAAGGTGGATCCCTACCTGAGGCCCCTGTACGACGCGCTCGAGGACATGATGCCGGCCGAGAAGGTGCGGCGCGCGATCGAGGAGCAGACGATCGAGATCGCACCGCTGGCGTACATGCGCGGCAGGACGCTCTCCGACGCCTTTATCATCCTGGACGAAGCCCAGAACGCCACCACCGCGCAGATGAAGATGTTCCTCACCCGCCTCGGTCTGAACTCCAAGACGGTCGTCACGGGTGACAAGACGCAGATCGATCTGCCGCGCCGCGCCGACTCCGGGCTCCTGGAGATCGAAGAAGTCCTGAAGGGGATCGAGGGCATCGAGTTCATCTACCTGACGGAGCTGGACGTCGTGCGGCACCGACTGGTCAAGGAGATCATCAGGGCGTACGGAGAGCTCACGGCGGGCGAGCCGCGTCCGGAGGAGGGGGCATGACCGCCCACTACTCGGAGAGCTGGCGAGACGCGTTGCGCGCGCTCGGACGATCGCCGGGCTCCGGCTGGCGGTCCAATCTCGTCCATCACGGGAGCCGAGGCCTGCTGCTGCTGGCGCTCACGCTCACCGTGCCGATGCTCTTCCCGGGTGCCCCCCTGCCCGACTTCGCGCGGCTCGAGCAGGGTCAGGTCGCCACCGAAGACGTGATCGCGGAGATCTCCTTCGACGTGCCGAAGTCACCCGAGCGCCTTCAGCTCGAGCGAGCCGAGGCCGAGCGGGGCGTCGCGCCGATCTTCACATTCGATCGAGAGGCGGCGGGCCGGGTGACGGAGCGGGTGAACGCGCTGTTCGCGCGGCTGGACAGCGCCCTCGCCGTGGCCGATGAGGACACGGTCGCCATCCGGCAGGTGCTCAGCGATATCGAGAACGCGACGGTGCCGACCCAGGAGCAGGGGACGTACCTGCAGGTCGGGGCCCGCCGGCGCGCGCTGCAGGACGCGCTGGTCCGGGTGTACGATCGGCTTCTGCCCGTCGGGGTCGTGTCGAGCCGTGACCTCTCCGACGTCCGCTCGGCCCAGGTCATCGTCCGCGAGGAGGGTGGTGACCGACTCGTTCGACGCGACTCCCTCCTGGACGTGGGACGGTTCTACGCTCGCGCATCGGAGCTCGCACCGGCCTCGCTATCGGTCGACGGTCTTCAGCTCTTCCAGACGCTCATCGTTCACTACCTGGAGGAGAGTCTGAGACTGGATCCGGAAGCCACCGGGCGTACCCGCCAGCAAGCACGAACCGCGGTTCAGGGGTCCGCCGGTTTCGTCCTGGAAGGAGAGCGCATCGTCACCGCTCACGAGCGGGTGGGACGCGAGGAGATCGAGAAGCTTCGTGCGTACAGCGCGGCTCTGGCCAGCCCCGGTCAGGCGGGAGCCGGATCCTTCTTCCGCTCCCTGGGTGGCGTCCTGTACGCCATCGTCGCGGTCGGAATCCTGTGGAGCGTCCTCTACTACCATCGTCGGGAGGAGGTGTACGAGAACGCCCGGAACTTCTCCATCGTAGTGATCCTGGTCTTTGTCGTGCTCCTGCTCGCCAGCGTGGTGGCCCGCGCGGACACCTCCCCCGCTCTCATACCGGTGGCTCTGGCGGCGCTTCTGCTCGCGGCCCTCTACGACGGCTTGCTGGCGGTCGTCACGGTAATGGTGATCGCGGCGCTTCTCGCCGGCCAGACGGCGTTGCCGGGACTGAGCGCGGCGTTCCTGACGATGGCCGCCGGGGCGTCGGCGGCCGCGGCCGTTCGCATCATGCGCCGGCGAGCGGACAGCTGGAAGCTCATCGCCGTGATCACGCTGGCGTATGTCGTGGCGGCCCTCGCGCTAGGCCTGCTGTTTACGTGGTCGCCGCGAGAGCTGTTGCTCACCGCGGCGTTCGGCGCCCTCAACGCGACCGTCTGCACGGTGCTGGTCGTGGGCGGACTCCTCCCCGCGCTGGAAAGCTTCACGGGAATCACCACCCGGCAGACCCTGCTGGAGCTGTCGGACCTGAATCGTCCGGTTCTGAGTCAGCTGGCGAAGAAGGCTCCGGGGACCTACGCACATTCGATCAGCGTGGCGAACCTGGCCGAAGCCGCCTGCTCGGCGATCGGCGCGAACGCCCTGCTGACTCGGGTCGGCACCTACTATCACGACATCGGAAAGACGAAGCAGCCCCAGTACTTCGTCGAGAACCAGCCAGCCGGCCGGAACCCCCACGACCGGCTGCGACCCTCCCGCAGCGCGGAAGTCATTAAGGAGCACGTGCGCGAGGGCCTCAGGCTGGCCGAGGAAGCGCACCTGCCGTCGGCCATCAAGGACTTCATCCGGGAGCACCACGGCACGCTCACGATCTCCTACTTCCTCAACAAAGCCAGGGAACAGGAGCCGGATCTCGACATCGACCTCTGGGACTTCTCCTATCCGGGCCCCAAGCCGCAGTCGAGGGAGACGGCCGTCGTCATGCTGGCGGACTGCGTCGAGTCGGCCACGAGGACTCTGCCCGATCCGACGCCCGAGCGGATTCGCTCGCTCATCGAACAGCTGGTCGGGGCACGAATCCGTGACGGGCAGCTGGATCAATCGCCGCTCACGCTGGACGATCTCCACCAGATCAAGTCGGAGTTCGCCAAGACGCTGACCAGCTTCTACCACCAGCGCGTGGAATACCCCGACTCGGTCCGGAAGCCGGCAGCCCCCTCCGGTGCCGTCGCGACAGGCGACCACGAGGTGCGGTCGGAGCCCTCTCCTTCGGCTACGGGCCTCGGCGGCGACGAAGCGGCGGGGGGAGGCAAGACAGCGGAGGCCAGCGTCGAGGCGTCGGGGGGAGACGAGACCCGCGCGCGCGCCGATTGATCCTCGAGCAGGCGCTCCAGGGCCTCATGCAGCCGGGGCGCGAGGGTCGTGGCCGGTGACCATCCAGATTCAGCTCAACTTGGCGGAGGAATGGCCGGCAACGGCTCGAATCCAGCCAGCCCTCGAGCAAGCGGCGCTCGCCGCCGTCGCAACAGCGGAGCGGACGGTGGAGGGCGAGATCGGGGTGAGCTTCGTCTCCGAGGACGTGATCCGGGAGCTGAACCGCCGCTACCTCGGTCGAACCGAGAGCACGGACGTGATCGCGTTCCAACTGGGTGAGGCCGAGGAGCTGCTCGGCGACGTCTACATCGCGCCCGAGGTGGCCGCCCGGACGGCCATCGAGTTGGGCATCCCCGAGGAGGAGGAGCTGGTGCGTCTCCTGGTGCACGGCGTGCTGCACGTGCTGGGACACGACCATCCGGAGGGGGAGGACCGTTACGGCTCGGCGATGTTCCGTCTCCAGGAGGAGCTGGTCGAGCGCTTGACGGGGGCGGAGTCGTGAGACACCCTCTGCGAGCCGATCCGGCGAGACGAAAAAGCGCGAGAGGACCGCGAGAGGACACGGCTGAGCGGTGACCGAGCGAACCGAACTCGAACTGCAGGCGACCCGCCTCGAGGAGCTGCTGCGGCGAGGCGATACCTACGAGCTGCAAGAGCTCGTGGAGAAGGTGCATCCGAGCGACCTCGCCGACATCCTCGAGGAGCTGGACGAGGAGCAGCGCCTCCGCCTGATCGGTTTGCTGCCGGCCTCGACCGCCGGCGAGACGCTCGCCGAGATGGAGGAGGTCGAGCACCCCGAGGAGCTCCTGGCCCAACTCGAGCCGGAGAAGATCGCCGAGGTCGTCGAGGAGATGCCCGACGACGACGCGGCCGATCTGATCGGCGAGTTGGAGCCGGAGGAACAGGCCCGGGTCCTGGCGTCCCTCGAGGATCCGAGCACGATCGAGGAGCTCCTTCACTATCCCGAGGACAGCGCCGGCGGGATCATGACCCGCGAGCTGGTCGCGGTGTCCTCCTTCCTCACCGCCGGTGAGGCGCTATCCGAGATTCGGCGGCAGGCTCGGGAGATTCCCGGCTTCTACACGATCTTCGTCGTGGATCGCGATGGGAAGCTGTGCGGCGTGATGAACCTGCAGAGCCTCGTGATGGCCGATCCCGATCAGCCGATCTCCGACCTCATCGAGGGCCCGCCCGCCGTCGTGCCCCTGGACATGGACCAGGAAGAGGTGGGCCGGATCCTCGCCCGGTACAACCTGGCCGCGATCGGCGTGGTGGACGCGCTGGAGCGACTCGTCGGCTGCATCACGTTCGACGACGTGATCGACGTCATGGAGGCGGAAACGACGGAGGACATCCTCCGCTTCGCCTCCGTCTCCGAGGAAGAGGAGCTCCGCGGCTCGACGGTGGCGGCGGTCAAGAGCCGCCTCCCATGGCTCGTCCTCAGCCTCATCACGGCGGCGCTCGCTTCGTCCGTGGTTTACATGTATCGAAGTACGATCGAGCAGATCGTGATCCTCGCGGCGGTGATGCCGGTGATCGCAGCGCTGGGCGGCAACGCCGGCACGCAGGCCCTGGCAGTGACGATCCGCCGAATCGCGCTCTCCGACGAGTCGCTGGTCGAGCGCTGGTCGGTGGTGACCAAGGAGCTTGCCGTGGGGCTCATGAACGGGCTGATGATCGGCGCCTTCGCGGCCCTCGCCGGACTCCTGCTCGTCAAAGACGCCGCGTTCGGGCTTGTCGTCATGCTCGCCATGTGGGGCAACCTGGTGGTCGCCTCCACGTTGGGCGGCTTCATCCCGATCTTCCTGGAGAGCATCAGCGTAGACCCAGCGGTGGCTTCATCGGTCTTCGTGACCACGCTCACCGATCTGGTCGGCTTCTTCCTGCTTCTCGCCCTCGCCTCGGCGCTCCTCCTGTAGCGGAAGGGGACGACGGGATGATGCGCTCCTTTCCCGACGGAGGCCGTTCGGCGCTGATCGAGTCGTTTCACTCCGGCGAAGAGCACGCCCTCGCCAGAGCCATATCGGTGGTCGAGGACCAGGCTCCCGGCTTCGAGGCGCTGCTGGATGAGTTGCGGCCATCGGTCGGGCGAGCTCGCCGCATCGGTGTCACGGGTCCGCCCGGGGCCGGAAAGTCGACGCTCACGGCCCGGTTTGCCCGCCTGCTGCGCAACGAGGGCCACCGGGTGGGCATCATCGCCGTCGACCCGACGAGCCCCTTCACGGGCGGGGCTCTGCTCGGCGACCGGATCCGCATGGCGGAGCTCGCCATCGAGTCCGGCATCTTCATCCGGTCGATGGCCAGTCGAGGATCTGTGGGAGGCCTCGCCACGGCCGCGACGGAAGCGGCGGACCTGATGGATGCGTTCGGATTCGATCGGGTGATCCTCGAGACGCTCGGTGTCGGTCAGTCGGAGCTCGAGGTCGCCGCCGCCGCCGACTCGACCGTCGTCGTACTCGTCCCCGAGTCGGGCGACGGCATCCAGGCGATGAAGGCGGGGCTGATGGAAGTGGCCGACATCTTCTGCGTGAACAAGGCCGATCGGCCCGGCGCGGACCGGTTGGTGAAGGAGATCGAGGTGATGAAGGCGATCCGGGCCGGTCGCACGATGCGGGGGATTCCGCGCCACCACGGCAGGATCGCGGCCGGCAGCGGCAGTGCGGAGCTGGACGTTCCGGCAAGCGATGAGGAGGGATCCCGGAGCGAGGACTCGCCCTCCGTCTGGGAGGTGCCGGTCCTCAAGACGATCGCGACGGAAGGGGAAGGCATCGACGAGCTCGCGGCGAGCATCGACGGGCACTTCGAGGCCATGCGGGCAACGGGCGAACTGGAGGCCAGGCGGTCGCAAGCTCTGCTGGAACAGACCCGCCGAATCCTGATCCGACGGGCCGAGACATCCACGCTGCGCGCCTGGAAGGCGGTCGAGAGCGAATTCCTGGAGGAGTTGCTGGCCGGCCGCATGACGCCCTATGAGGTGGCTGAGCGCCTCGATTGGGAGAAGTAGCGGTCGCCCGCCGGAACGACGGGGCGAAGGCGGCGGTAGGAGATCGGATGAGTAGCGTTCTCACCGACGGAGCGAAGGCGGAGCTGCAGCGCGAGATCGAGCGCCGTCGCGCCGAGCTGCGCCGCCTCGAGAAGAGCTTGGCTCGCTGGGAGGAGGCGTACGCCGCCAGTAAGCTCCGTCCCGACGCGGACTTCACGACCGTATCCGGAACCCCTATCCGCCCGCTGTACACGCCCCTGGACACCGCGGACGACGATTACCTGCGCGATCTCGGCCTGCCCGGCGAGTACCCGTTCACGCGCGGCCCCTACGCCAGCATGTACCGCACGAGGCTGTGGACCATGCGGCTCTTCTCCGGCTTCGCCACGGCGGAGGATACCAACCAGCGTTACAAGTTTCTCCTAAAGCGCGGGCAGACGGGTCTTTCGGTGGCGTTCGACTTCCCGACGCTCATGGGCTACGACTCCGATGACCCGCTCTCGGCGGGTGAGGTGGGTAAGTGCGGGGTCGCCATCTCGAGCCTCGCCGACATGGAGATGCTGTTCGACGGGATCCCGCTGGACGAGGTGTCCGTTTCCATGACGATCAACGGGCCGGCGATGATGCTCTACTGCTTCCTGCTCGTTGCCGCCGAGAAGCAGGGAGTGCCGTTCGAGAAGGTCCGAGGGACGATCCAGAACGACATCCTCAAGGAGTATATGGCGCAGCATGCGTGGATCTTTCCGCCACGTCCCGCGCTGAAGGTCATCACCGACTCGTTCGAGTGGTCGAGCGAGCACGCGCCCCGCTTCAACACGATCTCCATCTCCGGCTACCACATACGGGAGGCGGGGGCGACCGCCGCGCAGGAGCTCGCCTTCACCCTCAAGAACGGGTTTACATACGTGGAGGAGGGGATCCGCCGCGGCCTGGACGTGGATGCCTTCGCGCCCCGTCTCTCCTTCTTTTGGGACGTCCACAACGACTTCTTCGAGGAGATCGCCAAGTTCAGGGCGGCTCGGCGCATCTGGGCGCGGCATCTGCGGGACGTGTACGGGGCACAGAGCCCCGCGAGCTGGCGGTTGCGCACTCACGCGCAGACGGCCGGCGTGACCCTGACCGCCCAGCAGCCCCACAACAACATCGTCCGCATCGCGTACCAGGGCATGGCGGCCGTGCTCGGCGGCACCCAGTCCCTGCACACGAACGCGATGGACGAGACGCTCGCCCTGCCGACCGAGCACGCGGTCCGCGTCGCCCTCCGCACCCAGCAGATCCTCGCCTACGAGACAGGCGTGGCCAACACGATCGACCCGCTCGCCGGCTCCTATTACGTGGAGAGCCTGACCGACCAGATGGAGGAGGAGGCCGAGGCGATGTTCGAGGAGATCGACACCATGGGAGGTGTCGTCTCGGGGATCGAGACGGGGTACTTCCAGGCGCAGATCGCCAACTCGTCGCGCCGCTTCCAGCAGGAGGTGGACTCGAAGCGGCGGATCATCGTCGGCGTGAACGACTTCATCGAGAGCGACGATGTGCCTATCGAGATTCTCCGGATCGGAGAGGAAGCCGCCGCGAAGCAGGAGAAGCGGCTCGCCGACCTAAAGGCTCGCCGGGACGGCGCGGCGGTCGAGAAGGTGCTGGCTCGGCTGCTGCAGGCGGCGCGCGACGACGAGAACCTGATGCCGCCGATGCTGGATGCGGTTCGCGCCTACGCGACCTTGGGCGAGATCCGCCACGCCCTCGAGGGGGTGTACGGCCGCTTCCAGGAGCCGGTTACCTTCTAGGAGCGCGCCGTCGCTCTACAATCGGTCGCGTATTCTCTCGTAGCCCTTCTTCAGTTCCTCCATGAGCATCGAGAGCGCGGCCTTGACGTCGTCCGACGCGTCGTCAGCCTCCTCGCCGGCGGCCCTCAGCTTCCCCTTGAGCCGGTCCCACTTGTCCTCTAGCTCGTCCCACTCGTCGCGGGCTTCGGCCTTGGCGAGCGCCGCCTTGACCCTCAGCTCATCCCGCTGTTGCTGCAGTTTCTCGGTCAGCTCTCGCAGCTCGTTCCGATCCATCCCTGTCGCTCCGTTTCCTGTCTCAGACTTCGTGACGACCTCGTCGCCTCCGTTTCGATCCTGTCTTCAGAGTTCCTGGCGCGCTCTTGGCTTCTCAACTCTTGGTGGTCGGCGTGGCTGGCATCTCCGCCGCCGCCAGCTGAGAGGGAGCCGCGGGCGTCTCCTGAACCGGCGCCAGCTCGGGTCCCAGAAGCACCCCGATCCACCGCGTGCTCTCCTGCAGCTCCAGGGCGCGCTTGAGGATGACGGTGAGAGGCACCGACAGGAGCATGCCCACCGGGCCGAGAACCCAGCCCCAGAAGACCAGCGACAGGAAGACAATGAGGGTGGAGAGCCCCATCCCGCGGCCCATGACACGCGGCTCGATGACGTTGCCTATCAACATGTTCACGACCAGATAGCCGATCGCGGCCGCCAGCCCCGTCCCGGGTCCGAGTTGCAGGTAGGAGAACAGGACGCCGGGTACGGCGGCGATGTAGGAGCCGATCGTCGGTATGTAGTTGAGCACGAAGGCGAGCAATCCCCACAGGAGGGCGTATTCGACGCCGAGATACGCGAGCCAGGCGGCGACGAGCGCGCCGGTGCTCAGGCTCACCAGCGTCTTGATGCCGATGTAGCGCCGCACATCCTCAGAGAAGCTCGAGAACGTCTCGAAGGCGGAGGCACCCTCGGCCTCGCCCAGGGCCGCTCGCAGCTTGACCGGGATCCCGGACACCTCGATGAGGATGAAGATGATCGTGATGAGGATCAGGACCGTGTTCGTCAGCACGCCGCGAAGGGCGACCAGGACGATGCCGACCAGATCGAGGATCTTCCCGAGCTCGAAGTAGCGCAGGATGAAGTCGCCGGACACATCGAACCCGAAGCCACGCACCCAGCTGAGCAGCGCCTGGATCTCGGTCTCGAGTCGCCGCTGATAGAGCGGCAGCCCGCGCGTGAAATCGAAGATCGAGGAACCGAGCACCGTGCCGACGCCCGTACCGATGCCCAGCAGTCCGAGGACCACGATCGTGACGGCCAGCCAGCGGGGAAGACCGACCTTCCGCAGGAAGCCGAGGGGGCCCGTGCAGAGGACGGCGATGAAGACGGCGAGGAAGAACGGCACAAGCATCCCAGCGGCCGCCCGCATGCCCGCTATCACAACGACGAAAGCCGCTGCGCTGATCAACATGCCTCGGCCAGCCGGCCGAATGCTCTCCCCTGAGGTTGGAAGTGTGGGCATCTCTACTCAACATAGTCGTTTGCCGTCTCCAACGGCCACCACTCGGCATCTCGTTGCCGCCCTCCACCAGGCACCGGTAACTTGGCTTGCCGGCCCTCGCGAATCAGGGACGTAAACGCCGGCTCTCGTTGATTCGAGCGCGTGTACAAGCGGAGCAGCGTCGCGATCATGACAGAACGCAGAATCAGGGTTCTCGTGGCCAAGCCGGGTCTGGACGGCCACGATCGTGGAGCCAAGGTGATCGCCGCCGCGCTGCGGGATGCCGGGATGGAGGTCGTCTACACCGGCCTTCACCAGACCCCCGAGATGGTCGCCAGCACGGCGCTCCAGGAGGACGTGGACGTCGTCGCGCTCTCGATCCTGTCCGGCGCCCACATGACCCTCTTCCCCCGGGTGAAGCGGCTGCTGGACGAGAAGGGGCTCACGGACATCCTCGTGACCGGGGGCGGGATCATCCCCGCCGAGGACGCCACTGAGCTTCGTGCGTTGGGCATCGGTAAGCTGTTCACGCCGGGCACGACCATGGAGGAGGCCGTCGACTACATCCGCTCCTGGGTCGAGGCCCGAGACGCCGCGGGCGGCTCTTCGGGCGAGCCTTCGAATGACTCTTCGAGGGGCGAATGACCACGGCCGCGAACTCCCGAATGGGCGAACTGGTGGCCGAGCTCGCCGAGCTGGAAGAGCGTATTCGTCAGGGTGGCGGCCCCGCGAAGATCGAGAAGCAGCACTCCCAGGGAAAACTGACGGCGAGGGAGCGGGTCGAGCTTCTGCTGGACCCCGGCGGCGGCTTTCTCGAGATCGGACTGCTCGTCGCGTACGATCAGTACGACGGGCGTGCGCCGGCCGCCGGCGTGTTGACGGGTGTGGGTGAGGTTTGCGGTCGTGAGGTCGTGATCGTCGCCAACGACGCCACGGTGAAGGCGGGAAGCTGGTGGCCGGAGACCATCACCAAGATGCTGCGCGCCCAGGAGATCGCGATGCGATGCCGCATCCCGATCATCTACCTGGTCGACTCGGCCGGCGTGAACCTTCCCTACCAGGGCGGCGTCTTTCCGGGGAAGTACGGCGCGAGCCGGATCTTCTACTACAACTCGATCATGCGGCACTATCTCGAGGTGCCTCAGCTCTCCGCCGTGATGGGGCCGTGCATCGCGGGAGGCGCGTATCTGCCGGCCCTCTCGGACGTGATCATCATGGTCGAGGGAACGAGCTTCATGGGACTCGGCGGTCCGAACCTGGTGAAGGGCGCGACCGGGCAGGAGGTGGGGAGTGAAGAGCTTGGCGGTGCCGCCACGCACACCGGCATCAGCGGCGTCGCGCACTACATGGTCGAAGATGACCAGGCGTGCATCGAGCGGCTGCGTGATCTCCTGTCCGAGCTTCCGGCTCGGAGCTTGCCGCCGCCGCAAACGGAGCCGCGTCCCCCCGAGCGCTCCCCGGAAGACGCCTACGAGATCATGCCGCCGGACCACCGGCAGCCGTACGAGACGGAAGAGCTGCTCTCCACCTTCCTCGACGCGGGCGGCTGGGACGAGTTCCAAGCCGACTATGCTCCCGAGCTCCTCACGGCCGTGGCTCGGCTCGAGGGGCGATCGGTGGGCGTGCTCGCGAACCGGCGGGGGATGTATCGGAGCCAGGGGGGCGGACCTCCCAAGTTCGGCGGCATCGTGTACACGGACACCGCCGAGAAGACGGCCTACTTCATGGAGGTCTGCGACCGACACCACATCCCGCTCCTCTTCGTGCAGGACGTGAGCGGGTTCATGGTCGGCAAAGAGGCCGAGCACTCCGGGATCATCCGGGCCGGAGCGCAGATGGTCGAAGCGATGGCCACGGCGCGAGTGCCCAAGGTTGTGCTCACGGTCAATCACGCGAGCGGGGCCGGCTACTACGCGATGGCCGGCCAGGGCTTCGATCCCGACTTCATCTTCACCTGGCCCACCGGTCGGATGGGTGTGATGGAGGGCGAGTCGGCGGTCCAGGCGATCTACGGGCCCAAGCTCGACCGTGCGGCCGCCGGCGAGGAGCTGCCGCCGGAGACGGAGGCGGAGATCGAGCGGACTCGAGACGAGTACGAGGAGCAACTGGACGCCCGATACGCGGCGGCGCGCGGCTTCGTCGACGCCATCGTACGGCCGGAGGACACCCGGCCGGTGCTCGATCTTGCCCTGCGCGCGGCCATGAACAACCCGGCGCCCCATATCGGCGCCTTTACGTTGCCCGACGATGCCTGAGCCCCCGGATCGGCCCGTGCGCGTCGCCTCCGGCCAAGGTTTTTGGGGAGACTGGCAGGAGGCTCCCAAGCTGCAGGTCCGCCGCGGACCCATCGAATACCTGATGCTCGACTACCTGGCCGAAATCACGATGTCGATCCTGGAGAAGCAGCGGGAGCGCGATCCTGCGGCCGGATACGCACGGGACTTCGTCGATCTGGTGCTCGACCTCGCTCCCGACCTCGTGTCCAAGGGGATCCGGGTGGTGAGCAACGCCGGAGGCGTCAACCCGGACGCTTGCCGAGACGCGCTCGTGCAGCGGCTCGCGGATGTCGACACGGTGCGTCCGCTACGAATCGCGACCGTTCGGGGTGACGACCTGATGTCGCGGCTCGACGAGGTGCTGGCCGCGGGCCACGAGCTCCGGAACATGGAGACCGGCGAGCCCCTGAGTACCGTACGCGAGAGGGTCACGGCCGCCAATGCATACATGGGAGCGGGCCCGATCCTCGAGGCGTTGCGGCAGGAAGCCGATGTCGTCGTCACCGGCCGCTCGACCGACACGGCGCTGACCTACGCGCCGCTGATCCACGAGTTCGGGTGGGAGGAGGACGACTGGAACCGGATCGCCGCGGGCGTCGTGGCCGGGCACATCAACGAGTGCGGGGCCCAAGCGTGCGGCGGCAACACACTCTTCCGGTGGCGCGAAGTGGACCTGGTCGAGCCGGGTTACCCGATCATCGAGGCATCGGCCGACGGATCGTTCGTCGTCACGAAGCACGCCTCGCTGGGCGGCCGGGTGAACTGGGCCAGCGTCACCGAGCAGCTCGTCTACGAGATGGGGGATCCGACCGAGTACATCACGCCGGATTGTGTGGCCGACTTTTCGACGATCCAGCTCGAGGATCTGGGAGGCGACCGCGTACGGGTGACGGGCGTAGAGGGCCGGCCACGGCCCGAACTGTTGAAGGTCTCGATCGCCTACCGGGGCGGCTACAAGGCGACCGGGATGCTCACCTACTCGTATCCGGACGCGTACGAGAAGGCGGTCGCGGCGGACCGGGTGCTGCGCGGTCGACTGGATCGACTGGGCCTGGAGTTCGACGAGATCCGAACGGAGTATGTCGGCGCGGGTGCGTGCCACGGCCCGCTCGCCGGATCGCCCGACCCGTCAGTGCCGGAAGTAGAGCTGCGGATCAGCGTTCGAGGAGACGACCGGGCGCGCGTGGAGCGCTTCACGCGCGAGCTCGCGCCGCTTATCCTCGCCGGCCCGCCCACCGTGACGGGCTTCGCCGCGGGCAGGCCGCGGGTTCACGAAGTCATGGCCTACTGGCCGGCTCTCATCGAGCGGGAGGTGGTGGAGAGCGTGGTGCGCGTAGAGGTCACCGAAGCGTGAAAGTACCACTTTGGCGCGTCGCGTTCGCGCGGTCGGGTGACAAGGGAGACACCGTGAACGTCGGTCTAATCGCGTTCACGACATCACTGTATCCTATTTTGACAGAGCTAATTACAGCAGACAAAGTGAAGCAGCACTTCAAGGGTATCTGCCGCGGATCCGTCGATCGATACGAGCTCCCAAACCTGTGCGCCCTGAATTTCCTGCTGCACGAGTCGTTGGGTGGGGGCGGAACGGTCTCGCTGATGCTGGATGCGCAGGGGAAGACCTTCAGCGCGGCGCTGCTGCGGATGGAAGTCGACGTTGCGGAGGACCTCGTCCGCGAGGCTGATGAGGTGTCCGGATGGTCGGAGCGCCTCGAATGACTTACGCGCATCTGCTCACCCGAATCGACGACACCAGGGTGAACCGCATCTCACTTGACCGCCCCAGTCAGCGGAACGCGTTGAACGCCGAGCTGGTGGCCGAGCTCAAGGACGCGCTCGCGCTCGCCGACGCCGACGAGCGGGTGCGCGTCGTCCTGCTCACCGGTGAGGGTCCCGATTTCTGCGCCGGGGCCGACCTGCGCGAGATCCAGGAGTCGATCGAGGCCGGCGTGCTCGAGAGTCTCGCCGACGCCGAGTCGCTCGGCGAGCTCTTCCTCCTTCTGAGGAAGGTGCGGAAACCGGTGGTGGCCGCCGTTCACGGCCGGTCGCTCGCCGGCGGCTGCGGGCTCGCGACGGCATGCGATCTGATCGTGGCGGCCTCCGACTCGCAGTTCGGCTATCCCGAGGTCCGGCTCGGCTTCGTGCCCGCGATGGTCATGGCGATGCTGCGCCGCTCGGTAGGCGAGAAGCGGGCCTTCGAGCTCGTCGCCCTCGGAGACCGAATCGATGCTGAGACCGCGCGAGAGTACGGGCTCGTGAGCCGGGTCTTCCCCGCGGAGGAGTTCCACGCCCACGCGGAGGAGTTCGCGGTCCGGCTCGCCGAGCGAAGCGCGTCGGCCCTGGCGCTCTCCAAGGAGCTGCTGTATCAGATCGACGGCATGAGCTTCGAGGCGGCGATCCGCACCGGGGCGGAGGTGAACGCCATCGCGCGGCTCACGCCGGACTGCCAGGAGGGCATCCGGCGCTTCCTCGAGCGCTGACCGAAAAGAGAGAAAAGAGAGATAGGGATGCACGACTCGACGGCCGCCTCGACGGCCGCCCCGCCGGCTGCCACGACAGCCGAGCAGGCATCGACAGAGGCGTTCCCATCCTGGCTCGCGCTCCTGATCGCCGTGGTCGCGCTCGGCGGGGGCCTGCAGCTGGTCGCCGGGGAGGGCAAGGACTCGATCGCCGCGGGGATGCTGCTGCTGATGACCGCCCTCGCCTTCACCGCCGTCGCCCTCGCGCAGGGAGCCTACGGCCCCGACGCGGAGGGTCCGCTCGACCTGAGCGCCAGGCTGGGCCTGGGGCTCCTCGGCGGGATCTTGGGGGCCTTGGCGGCCCGGCTGATCATCTGGCTGACGGCCGAGATCGGCCTGCTGGATCTGCTTGGCATCCATATCGGCTGGGAGAACGCCGTCCTGCTCGGACTGGCCCCTCTTCCGGCCCTGTTCTGGGGCATCGGCCTCGGGGTCCTCTATCCCTTCATCCCGGGTTCCACGTTCGCGGCCAAGGGTGTGTTGGTCGGCACCCTCTCCGCCCTTTATCTGCTTCTGAAGACCCTGCCTCTCGATCTCGGCGCGGGTTGGCTGGGGTGGGCGGTCGGGCCGCTCACCTGGGCGCCCGTGCTCTTCTATGGCCTGGTTTGGGGCCTGGCCTGTGCGGCCACGGTATCCTGGGGCTCACGCGCGGATCAGGCGCCCGTGAGCCGTTACCTCGGCCAGTCCCCCGGCTAGGTCCTTGGGCGCGCAGCACTGCCGCCCCTGTCCGGCCGCTCGCACCCGCGCTCGGCTTGACGCCCGTGGATGATCGCGATGAGATGACCGGAACGGTCGGCTGGTGGCTGCGTCTCCAACTCGGCCTCGGGCTCGCCGGCGCGCTCGTGTGGCTCGCGGGCGCGGCCGTCGGGAGCGACTTCCTCTCCGGGCTCGGCGCCGGTCTGTTGATCGCGGCGCTGGCGCTCCGCCTGGGCCGACGGGTCGCCGGGCGCAACGAGGACGAGGAGTCGTGAGGTACCCCGAGGACGAGGGGTCGTGAGGCGCTGCGCATGGGTGGGCGAAGATCCCCTCATGGCCGCCTACCACGACCGCGAGTGGGGCGTCCCGACTCGCTCCGACCGCCACCTGTTCGAGCTGTTGACCCTGGAAGGGGCGCAGGCCGGCCTCAGCTGGTTGACGATCCTGAAGAAGCGGGAGAACTACCGCCGAGCGTTCCGAGAATTCGATCCGGTTCGTGTCGCCCGCTTCGAGGAGCACGATGTCGAGTCGCTCCTTCAGGACGCGGGAATCGTCCGGCACAGGGGGAAGATCGAGTCGACGATCAACAACGCCTGCAAGGTCCTGGAGATTCAGGCGGAGGCTGGCAGCTTCGCCGAGTACGTGTGGAGCTTCGTGGGCGGAACGCCGATCGCGAATCGGTGGAAGGCGCTAGTGGAGCTGCCGTCGGAGACGCCCGAGTCACGTGAGATGAGCCGCGACATGCGGCGGCGCGGGTTCCGCTTTGTCGGTCCGACGACCTGTTACGCCTTCATGCAGGCCGCCGGTTTGGTGAACGACCACGAGCTCTCCTGCTACCGGCATCCGGAGATCGCGGTATGACCGGGCCCGAGCCCCGGGAAGTCCGCTTCCAGGCGTCGTCGAGCGCCGGGGAGACCTCGGCCATCCTCCTCCTTCCGGTCGCGGCGAAGGCCTTGTTCGTGCTCGGGCACGGCGCTGGAGCCGGGATGCGCCACCCGTTCATGGAGACGATCGCGGGGCTCATGGCGGCGCGGCATCTCGCCACCTTCCGCTACCAGTTCGCCTACATGGAGCGGGGTCGTCGGCGTCCGGATCCTCAGCCGATCCTCCTCGCCACCGTGCGCTCCGCCCTGGCGGCCGCCGTCGCCGAGGCGCCGGGGCTGCCGACCTTCGCAGGCGGCAAGTCGATGGGCGGGCGGATGACCTCTCTGGCGGCCGCCGCCTCGTCGCTGGAGAGGGTGCAGGGACTCGTCTTCTTCGGATTCCCGCTGCACCCGGCCGGCCGGCCCTCCACGGATCGAGCCGTTCACCTGGTGGAGGTGCGCCGGCCCATGCTCTTCCTCCAGGGCACCCGCGATCGCCTGGCCGATCTCGAGTTGCTTGGCCCGGTGTGTGAGGAGCTCGGTCCCGCGGCCACGCTCCACGTCGTGGATGGGGCAGATCATTCCTTTCAGGTCCTCAAGCGCTCGGGGCGCTCCACGGATGAGGTCGTCCAAGAGCTCGTCGAGATGACGGAGCGCTGGGCGGCTCCCTACCTGTGAGCGAGGGACGCTTGACGGAGGTTTGACGGGACGAGCCAAGGCTCGGCATGCCGAGCCCCGACCTCCAGCCCGCCGTGACGGCCCTCCGACGACACTACGGATTCCAGCGCTTCCGCCCGGCGCAGAAGCGAGTCGTGAGGGCCGTTCTCTCGGGAGGGGACGTGCTGGCCGTTCTCCCGACCGGAAGTGGCAAGTCGATCTGCTTCCAGGTGCCGGCGCTTCTGGATCCGGGCCTCACCCTCGTGATCTCGCCTCTCATCTCGCTCATGCAGGACCAGGTGGCGGCCGCGGTCCGTCGGCAGATACCGGCTGCCGCCCTGACGAGCATTTCCTCGCTTCCCGAGCGGGATCGGACTGTCCGGGAGCTCAAGGCCGGGCATCTGCGTCTCCTCTACGTGTCACCGGAGAGGCTTCATTCCCGGGGCTTTCGGACGCTGCTCTCCGGGGTGCGCGTGGCTCGACTCGCCGTGGACGAGGCGCATTGCATCTCCGAGTGGGGTCACGACTTCCGGCCCTCCTACCGACGAATCGCCGGCTTCCGGCAGCTCGTGGGCGATCCGCCCTGCGTCGCTCTCACCGCGACGGCCACGCCGGAGACGCGCGAAGACATCGCCGAGGCTCTGCGGCTCAAGTCTCCGCGCCGCGTCCTCGCCGGTGTCAACCGGCCGAACCTTCAGTGGAGCGTGTCCCATGCGTGCGAGTCGCGGCACGCCGCGCGTCTGGCACTGGATGCCGTCCGGAGCGCATCCGGTCCTTCGATCGTCTACCTGCCCACGCGGGAGCGATCGGTGCGCGTCACCGAGGTCCTCCTCCGGCGCGGGCTCCGCGCGGCACCTTACCACGCCGGGCTGCCGGCTGTGACGAGACAAGGGATCCAGGAGCGCTTCCTGAGTGGAGAGCTGCGTGTCGTGTGCGCGACCAGCGCTTTCGGGATGGGGATAGACCACCCTTCCGTGCGTCTGGTCTGTCACATCGGGCTGCCGAGCTCGCTAGAATCGTACGTCCAGCAGGCGGGTCGGGCAGGGCGGGACGGAGAGCTAGCGAGTTGTCTTCTGATCGCGGGCCGGGAGGACGAGGCGGTGCAGCGGAGCCTGATCGGGCAGAGCTGGCCGTCCCCTCGAAGCCTGGTCCGAGCCTTCGAGGCCCTCCCCTCAGGGCCGGTGACGCTTCGCGTTCTGGCGCGCTCACTTCCCGACATGAGCGAACCCGAGCTGCTGAGCGCCCTTCGGCTGCTCGAGGAGTTCGGATGCGTGCGACGGCGGCCGGGCAGCCGCGGCGCCTGGAGCTCGGTCGTACGCGGCCCGCCTGGGGTGCGGCGCCTCATCGACTTCCAGGCCTCGCGGCGAGGTGCTCGGCGGGCGCTCTGGAGGTTGTCCGAGATGCAAGGATACGTGCGATCAGCGAGCTGCCGGCGCGCCTCGATCGCGACCTACTTCGGTGAGCGTGCGCCCCGCTGCACCGGGTGCGATCGCTGCGGCTGACCCGCACGGCCCGCCCGCCCCAAGGGGTCCGAGCGTTTTTATTTTCGGGGTTTCGGCCATACATTCATGAATTCCGTACCGGCTGCCTGCGCTAATCATCACGAGACGGGAGATTCGGCCGGTTCGGATCAGCTTTCTACGAGATCGAACGTCAACGCGCCCGCGGGCGCCGGCCGAGGTCGGCGACGCGCGGGTCGGGAGGAACATAGATGTCCGGCGATCTGAGCCTTTACCTCGAGGACCATCACGTCATGATGCGTGAGATGGTCCGCGAGTTCGCCGAGGCGGAGATCGCTCCGGTGGCGGAGCATCACGACGAGCACGAAGAGTTTCCGTGGGAGAACGCCGCCAAGATGGCGGAGCTCGGGCTGTTCGGAATCCCCTTCGAGGACAGGTACGGCGGGGCAGATATGGATCTGCTCGCCAGCGTCATCGCGAGCGAGGAGCTGGCCAGGATCGACGCCAGCCACTCGATCACGGTCGGTGCGCACATCTCGTTGGCCTGCACGCCGATCCACCGCTGGGGGACCGAAGAGCAGAAGCGGAAGTACCTGACGCCGATGGCCAGCGGTCAGGTCCTGGGCGGCTTCGGGCTCACGGAGCCGAACGCGGGATCCGATGCCGGCGGAACCGAGACGACGGCCGTCCGAAAGGGCGATCACTACGTCCTCAACGGGCAGAAGACCTGGATTACGCACGCCGGGGTCGGCGAGATCTTCGTCGTCGCGGCCTCGACGTCCCCCGACAAGGGCAGCTACGGGATCAGCGCCTTCATCCTCTCCAAAGAGACGTGCGATCTGGAGGTCGCGACCGAACTCGGCTTCGGCCACAGCGACGATCTCGAGCCGATGGCCGGCTTCACCTCCGGACAAAAACTGCGAAAGCTGGGGTGGAACGCCTCGGACACGCGCGAGCTCATCCTCGAGGACGTGGAGGTGCCGGTCGAGAACCTGATCGGCGAGGAGGACAAGGGTTTCCCGGTCTTCCTGGACACGCTGGACGGGGGGCGAGTCGGCATCGCCGCCCACGCCCTCGGGATCGCCCAGGGAGCCTTCGAGCTTGCCGCGAAGTATACGGGCGAGCGTCGGCAGTTCGGAAAGCGCATCAACGAATTCCAGGGTGTGCAGTTCATGCTGGCCGAGATGGCCACGCGGATTCATGCGGCACGCCTGATGACCTATCACGCTGCCCGCCTCCGTATGGAGGGCAAACCGCACAAGAAAGAGGCTTCCATGGCCAAGCTTTTCGCCTCCGAGGCGGCCATGGACGTCACGACGAAGGCGGTGCAGCTCCACGGCGGGTACGGTTATTCACGCGAATACGCGGTCGAGCGGATGATGAGAGACGCAAAGATCACCGAGATCGGAGAAGGGACCAGCGAGATCCAGAAGATCGTGATCTCGCGAGAGCTCCTGAAAGACTTCCAGAGCTAGCGCGCCGATAACATGCGGCGCGAGATCGTCATCAACGCGGCCGGTCAAGAGACGCGGGTCGCGATCCTTGAAGACGGCCTTCTGGTCGAGCTCATGCACGAGCGTGCAGACGCTCAGCGCATGGTCGGCGACATCTATCTCGGCCGCGTCGAAGCCGTGCTTCCCGGCATTCAGGCTGCCTTCGTAGACATCGGCACGGAGAAATCGGGCTTCCTCCACGCCTCGGACGCGGCGGAGCGCGAGGACGACGAGGATGAGGAGAAGAAGAACGGCGGCGGCAAGCGAGGCGGCCGATATCCCCCTATCCAGGACCTCATCTCGCGGGGCCAGGAAGTGCTCGTCCAGATCACGAAGGAGCCGATCAGCACCAAGGGTCCTCGTGTCACCACTCAGATCTCCCTCCCGGGTCGCTTCCTCGTCTACATGCCCGCGAGCGACCATGTCGGCGTCAGCCGAAAGATCGACGACCGTGACGAGCGCTCCCGGCTACGGAAGATGGCCCGCGACCTGCTGGCCAAGAAGCCGGGGGGCGTCATCGTGCGGACCGTGGGCGAGGAGCTCACGAAGAAGGTGTTCAAGCGCGAGCTCTCAACGCTGATCGCCACCTGGGAGAAGGTGCAGGAGGTGGTGAAGGAGTCACAGGCGCCCGCACTCATCCATGAGGAAGCGAAGCTCACGAGCGGGATCATCCGGGACCTGTTCAGCGACAGGATCGACTCGCTGACCGTCGATTCGCGCGACCTGGCGCGCGAGGTCAAGTCCTACCTCGGCGAGGTCAGCCCCGAGCTCGTCGACAGGGTCAAGCTTTACAGCGGTGCGACCCCGGTCTTCGATGAGAATGAGATCGAGGAGCAAATCCACCGCGCCTATCGCCGTAAGGTGGACTTGGCCTCCGGTGGCCATGTCGTGATCGAGGCCACCGAGGCGCTCGTGGCGATCGACGTGAATACGGGTCGCTACACCGGCAAGAAGGACCCCGAGCAGACGATCCTCCGGACCAACCTGGATGCGGCGGCAGAGGTCTCGCGCCAGCTCCGGCTCCGGGACATCGGCGGAATCATCGTCGTCGACTTTATCGACATGGATGACCCGGAATTTCGGGAGCGCGTGTATCAGTCGATGAAATCGCACCTTGGCCGGGATCGGGCTCGCACCAAGGTGTTCGGGATCTCGGACCTCGGGCTGCTGGAGATGAGCCGCCAGCGGGTAAGGCCGAGCCTGTTTCACATCATGTCCGAGCCCTGTTCCTACTGCGAGGGAACGGGCCGCGTGTTCTCGCCCGAGACGGTTCTGCGGCGCGTGGAGCGGGCGATCCGGCGGGCGGCGTCGGCCGGGGAGAACCGGAAGCTGACGGTGCGAATCCACCCGGACGTGGCTCTCTTCCTGTTGGAGAAGGAGCCGGAGTTCATCAAGATCATGAAGCGGGAGTGCCGGATCGACCTGGATTTCCGGGACGACCCGCTGATCAACGCGTCGGAGTATCAGCTGCTGGCCGCGCCCTCGGATCAAGATGTGACGAGCCGGTACGCGGTGGCGTAGCGGCCGCTGCCGGTCCCATTTGGCGGTGAGTCGGCGGCGCGCTACAAACCCGCGCGGTCCCACTTCTCGATCACGTCGCGCGAAATCTCCGACATACGGGTGACCACGCGCGCGAAGTACCGCTCGGCCTTCTCTAGATCGAAGTCTGGCAACCCCTCGCCTGGGGCGTAGAGTCCGATCGAGGAAGGGAAGGGCCACGCCTGCCAGCCCGTCGCGAACGCCGTCGCCTGGCTCGGGCCTTCGTAGCGATCCTCGTGTACGAGGTCCGGCCGGAGCGCGAGGATAGCGGCCGTCTCGTTGTTTCCCGCGTGCCCGCCCTGCGTCCCGTAGACCTCTTCCGTGATGTCGGGTGTGACGCTCCACCAGTTGATGACAAGGATCCGCGCGTCGGTGTCGCGAAAGACCTCGCGGGCGGCGTCGTTGAGCGGACCGAAGTTGGGTCCATGCCCGTTCAAGACGATGATGTTCCGGAACCCCGAGCGATCGAGACCCCGCATGACCGCCTCGGCCGTCTCGCGAAGCAGCGACTCGGAAACTCCGAATGTGCCCGGGAACTCATCAAGTCCCGTGTTGACGCCGTAGTTGATGGTGGGCGCGACGAGCCCATCGAGCTCCGCCGCCATCCGAAGGGCCAAGGAGTCGGGAACAAGGATGTCCGCCCCGTTGGGCACGACGCCATGGGCCTCGAGCGTCCCGACGGGGAGCAACACCGTGGTCGTGCGTGCCGGCACCCATTCGCGCACCTCCATCCAGTTGAGGTCGGTGAGGTGACGTGTCGCCGGCTGAGTCTGAGCGGCAAGATCGTTTGCGTGTGCCCCGAGAAGGGAGGGCAAAGAGACCAAGATCGTCAAAGGCGTGCAGAGCTTCATCATCTACCTCTCATGTGCGTGCGCCGAGTGTCGAGGGTTGGTAACGTTGATATGCACACAGTCCGGAACAAGGCCCTGACGAACTCGGGGCCCAACGGACGGCGGTGACCCGATGCCTCTGTGGTTACAGGCCGGAATGTGGGGTCTTCTTGCCGGCGGCGCCCTCTTGTCGGCGCGGCGATCGGCTACGCCGTGCGACTTTCCGGCCGGACGATCGCGGCCATCATGGCGTTCGGGGCCGGCGTTCTCATATCGGCCCTCAGCTTCGAGCTCATGGGCGATGCCTTCAGGACGGGAGGTCTGCGCCCGACGGCGATCGGGTTCGGGGCCGGAGCGATCATCTACAGCTTTGCCAACTGGCTTCTCGCCAGGAGAGGGGCGAATCACCGGAAGCGTTCGGGTGGAGGCCAGCCGTCGGAGGACGATGCGGAGGGGAGCGGGGCAGCGATCGCGATGGGTGCCCTTCTCGACGGCATCCCAGAATCGATCGCGATTGGCCTGACCATGGTGAGTGGGGGCGCGGTAAGTCTCGCCACCGTAGGCGCCATCTTCATCTCGAACATCCCGGAAGGATTGTCGAGTTCGGTGGGAATGAAGCGGGCTGGCCGGTCGGCCGGCTTCATCTTCAGACTTTGGACCATGATCGCGGTGCTGTCCGGACTGGCCGCGTTCGCGGGCTACGCCGTCTTTCAGCGTGTCCCCGTCGGGGTACAGGCCGCCACCACCGCACTAGCTGCAGGGGCGATCCTGGCGATGTTGGTCGAGACGATGATCCCGGAGGGGTTCGAGGGCACGCACGACTTCTCGGGCCCGATCGCCGCCATCGGCTTCTTGGCCTCGTTCGCACTCTCCATGCTCGGGGGCTAGCCGGGGTCAGCCGGGCCCATCGGCGGGGGCGGTGCGACGTCTCCGCGCTCCGAGCACGATGAGGAAGCTGGCCACGAAGACAAGGGCGATCAGCGGTACGGCGAGCGCGAGCACGGTCGTGACGCCAGACGCCGTCAGCTCTGCCAGCGCCACGAGCGGGTTCGCCAGGCCCGCGGTGGTGACCGTCGACGTCCCGCGCGCGACCACGGTGGCTCCCTGCACGGTGCCCGCGACCCCGCCTCCGGCGATCACGGCGAGTCCCCATCTGAGGAGCGGCGACATGTCGCCCAGCAGCGAGGCCGTCATGACGGTCCCCGCCACGACTGCGGCGGGGGTCGCGACGGTGTCGAGCGCGGTGTCGAGCCAGGGGATGAAGTAGGCGCCGATCTCGAGTGCGGTCGCGATGCCGAGCGCGATCGTGACGGTTGGCGTGGACAGCCAGCCGAATCCGGCAGCGAGCTCCAGGTGGCCGGCCTGTGCCGCGATGCTCATTCCGAGTAACGGAACGAAGACGCGAAAACCGGCTGCGGCAGAGAGACCGACGCCGAGGATCAAGGCCAGCAATATGTCCATCGTCTATCTCGTTGTCAGCGCGTCAATTATAGCTGTTCTTGATCCTACCGACGCCGAGGCTGTCGGAGGGTGCTCCTCCCCCTCGTACGGACTTGCCCGGGCCTTGGATTCGCCTGAGCGGCACCGGATGGCCCAGGGTCCGGTCGACCTCAGGATCTTGCAGATCTCGTTTGGCTGGAGGAGAGCAGCACCGAGTAACTGGCGGAACGAGCGACGTCAGGCGCTGTAGATAGGTGCGGATTGCGCGTTCGCTCGGTGCCGTCCCCCCGACGTTGACCCTGTGGAATATGCGGATTAGCTTTATAGGCTATCGCAAATCCGCCAGAACCAAGAGATCCGCCAGAACCAAGAGATTATCTGCATGTACGCGATCATAGAAGCCAGCGGGAAGCAGTTTCGGGCCGAGCCCGATTCCACGCTTCGCATCCCTCGCCTGCGCGCGGAGCCGGGTGATACGGTGACGTTCGAGGTTCTGCTCACTGAGACGGACGGCAAGGTCCAGATCGGGCAGCCCTCCCTGGAGGGCGCCTCCGTAGCCGCCGAGGTCGTGCGGCACGGCCGAGGCGAGAAGATCATCGTTTTCAAGCGCAAGCGACGTAAGGGCTACCGGAAGAAGCAGGGCCACCGCCAGGGTTTCACCGAAGTCCGCGTGACCGAGATTACGTTCGGGAAGGCGAAGCCGCGCAAGGCGAAGAAGCCGAAGAAGGAAGAGGCCGCGGCGGTCGTGGACGAGGCGGCTGGCGAGGAGACTCCGGTCGTCGAGGCCGAGGTGGCCGCGCCGGAAGAGGAGGCTGCTGAGGCTGAGGTCGCCGCTCCGGAGTCAGAGGCCGCTCCCGAGATCAACATCACGGATGCTGCCCGCAAGCTGGCCGAGGAGAACGGAATCGACCTCGCGGGGTTGGAGGGATCCGGGGCCGGTGGTCGCATCCTCAAAGGCGACGTCGAGAAGGCGATTCGCGCGCAGACGGACGGGGAGTAGCGAAATGGCGCACAAGAAAGGCGTAGGCTCGAGCCGCAACGGCCGCGACAGCAAGCCGAAGTACCTCGGCGTGAAGAGGTACGGAGGGCAGGCCGTGAGCGCGGGCAGCATCATCGTCCGTCAGCGCGGCACGCGGATCCATCCGGGTCGCAATGTGGGCCGCGGAAGGGACGATACGCTGTTCGCCCTCGAGGACGGGTTCGTTCAGTTTTCGACGGGACGCGGCGACAGAAAGACCGTGAGCGTTCTCGCAGAACTGTGATCTCGAGCTCCCTCGCGAGAGGCCTCGCGAGCGATTTCGAACCAAAGACAAGGCCCCGCCGAAAGCGGGGCCTTGGTCGTTCAGGCAGTCGTTCAGGCGGTCGCGGGCCGGCCGCGCGGCGACCGGTACCTACTCGCCGGTGAACTCGGCGGGGCGCTTCTCAAGGAAGGCGCTCACTCCCTCGTCCATGTCGTGGGTCGAGAAGAGCAGGCTGAACCAGGCGCGCTCGAACTGAAGACCCTGGTCCATCGGCATTCGCCTCGCCGCGAGGATGCTCTCCTTCGCCGCCTTGAGGGCGATCGGCGACTTGGATCCTATCGTTCGGGCGATCTCGAGGGTCCGCTCACGCAGCTCGTCGGCGGGCACGACTTCATCGACCAGGCCGATGCGGCCGGCTTCCTCGGCCGAGATCATCTTCCCCGTGTAGATCATCTTCATCGCCCGGCCCTCGCCGACGAGGCGCGGTAGGCGCTGCGTGCCGCCGCCGCCGGGGATGAGTCCCAGGTTGATCTCGGGCTGCCCGATCCGCGCCTGGTCGGAGGCGATCCGGATGTCGCACGCCATGGATAGCTCGCAGCCGCCGCCCAGGCAGAAGCCGTGGATCATGGCGATGATCGGCTTGGGAAAGGCCTCCATCTCCGAGTAGATGTTGCCGCGCTGCATGTTCTGGTACTGCTGGGTCGGCTTCGCGTCCTTGAACTCGCCGATGTCCGCCCCCGCGATGAAGGCTTTCTCACCAGCACCGGTTAGCACGACGACGCGGACCTCGTCATCGGTGCGGAACTCCTCAAGGGCTCCGAGGAGCGCGCAACGAACCTCTCCGTTCAGGGCATTCATCTTGTCCGGGCGATTGATGGTGAGAACACCGACCCGGCCTTCCAGCTTCTCCTTCAGCAGCACGTCGCTCATCTCTCGCTCGCTCCTTATGGACGAGGCCGGTTCTACCAGACGTAGAAGCCACGGCCGGATTTCTTTCCCAGCTTGCCTTCCTCCACCATCTGCCCCAGCAGCTCGGGCGGCTGGAACCGGTCGCCGAGCTCCCGGTGCAGGTGGCGCGCGATCTCGAGCCTTACGTCCAGCCCCACGAGGTCCGTGAGCCGGAGCGGGCCCATCGGGTGCCGGTATCCGAGCTCCATCGCGCGGTCGATGTCCTCGGCGGATGCGACCCCTGCCTCGAACATCCGGATCGCCTCGAGGCCGAGGGCGATGCCGAGTCGCGAGGAAGCGAAGCCGGGAGAGTCAACGACCACGATGGGCGTCTTGCCCATGCGCTCGGCGGCTTCGCGGGCACGCTCGACCGCGTCGGGCGCGGTACGGTCGCCCCGGACGATCTCGACGAGCGCCATGATGTGGACCGGGTTGAAGAAGTGCATGCCCACGACCCGTTCCTGTCCGGGAACCGCCTCGGCGATCGCGGTGATCGACAGCGAGGACGTGTTGGTGGCCAGCAGCGTGTTCGCTTCCACGGTCTCGGCGGCGCCGGCGAGGATCTCTTGCTTCAGCTCCAGCACCTCCGGGACCGCCTCGACGACGATCTCGGCGCCGGCCATCGCCTCGGCGGCATCGGACGTCGCGCGGAGGCGGCCGAGCGCGGCGTCGCGAACGTCGGGCTCCACCTTTCCGAGCTCGACGCCTTTATCGAGCTGAGCCTTCACTCGCCCCATCGCGCTCTCCAGGGCCTCGTCGCTCACGTCGGTGAGCCGGACGTCGTAGCCCGCGAGAGCCGCGACCTGCGCGATCCCGCGGCCCATCGTGCCGGCTCCGAGGACGGCCAGTACCGGTCGGGAGGCTCCCTCTGTGTTCGTCATAGCGTCCTTCCTGGCGTCTTTCCTGACTTCATTCCGGCTTTTCCACCTACCGCTGCTCCGGCGGACTGCTCCAGTCGATCGCTCGGCGTCGCACGACCGCGACGGCATCGAAGCCGAGCTCCTCGGCGATCGCGTTGGCCACCACGTTGTCGGCTCCAACGTAGAGACGGACCTCCAGGAGCTCGCGCTCGCGCGCCCAGCGGTAGGCAGCCGTGAGGAGCTTCTTGAGATTGCCCTTCTTGCGGGCATCGGGCCGGACGTAGGGCGTCCGGATGCGGCCGAGGCGGTGGGGCTGGAAGTACGGAAGGTTGGTCTCTATCCGGCAGGAGATCATGCCGTCCAGGCCGCCGTCCCGTCGAGCGAGGACGAAGACGATCGCGTTCTCATCCCGAATGTCGCTCGCGAACGCGGCCCGGCGGCTCACGAATCCAGTGCGCGCCACCTGGTTGTACGCCGGGTTGTGGCGGTGGTCTCGAACGTAGTGCGCCCAGAGCGCGACGAGCTCGTCGAGATCGTCCTCCGTCCCTTCGCGCAGCTGGTTCTCCTCTCTCATCCCGCGTGTTCCTCGCCGAACGTCGGGGCTCGCTTCTCGAGAAAAGCACGGGTGCCCTCGCGAGCGTCGGCGGTGAGAAAGCAGGCGGCCTGCGCCTCCAGCTCGTAGTCCAGCATCTCGTCGAGGCCGGCGGCGAGGCTCTTCCGGACGGCTGCCTTGGCGAGCCGGAGGGCCAGGGCCGGGCGGGCCGCCAGGCGCTCCGCCGCATCCTTCACCGCGTCCATCAGGTCGTCGTGAGGTACGACCCGGTTCACCAGGCCGATCTCCAGCGCACGCTCCGCACCGACCATCTCGCCGAAGAAGAAGAGCTCGGCGGCGCGGGCCTCGCCGACCAGCCGGGGCACGAAATAGGCACCGCCCCAGTCGGGGTGAAGGCCGATGTTACCGAACGTCTGTCCGATCGACGCCTTGTCGGATGCCCACCTGAGGTCGCAGGCCAGCGCCAGGTTTGCGCCTCCGCCCGCGGCCGGGCCGTTGATCGCGGCGATCACCGGTTTCGGCATCTCCACGATCGTGGAGACGACCCGTCGGCCCGCCTCGACGAGGTCCCGGAACTCCTCGAGCCGGCCGTTTTCCACCATCTCCGAGAGATAGCGGACGTCCGCTCCCGTGCAAAAGGCTCGTCCGCGGCCGGTCACGATGACGGCCCGGACGCGCTCGTCCGCGCCCAGCGTCTCGAGTCCCTCCGCGAGCTCATCCCGCATCGTGCCCACCAAGGAGTTCAGCTTCTCGGGCCGGTTGAGGGTGAGCGTGCCCAGCGGCCCCTCCACCGATACCAGGATACGGGGCTCGTCGGTCACTCCGGAGCCTCGCTCACTCCGGCGCCTCCCGATGGACGAGCGTCGCGATCCCCTGGCCCACCCCGATGCACATGGTGACGAGGCCGGTTCCGGCTGAGCGCCGCTTCATCTCGTGCACGAGCGTGGTGAACAGCTTCGCGCCGGTGCAGCCGAGCGGATGGCCGAGCGCGATCGCGCCTCCGTTCACGTTCACCTTTTCGGGATCCAGCCCCAGCTCCCGGATACAGGGAAGGGACTGCGCGGCGAACGCCTCGTTGAGCTCCACGAGATCGAGATCCGCCACGGTGAGGCCGGCTCGCTCGAGCGCCTTCCGGACGGCGGGCACCGGGCCGATCCCCATGCGTGAGGGGTCCACGCCGGCCACCGCGGAGGCGCCCAGCCGCGCCATCGGCTCCAGGCCGAGCTCTCGGGCGGCGGCCCGGCTGGCCACGAGCACGGCCGCGGCGCCGTCGTTGATTCCAGAGGCGGAGCCGGCGGTGACGGTGCCGTCGCGACGGAAGGCGGGCCGCAGCTTCCCCAGCCCCTCCAGCGTGACGTCGGGCCGCGGGTGCTCGTCCCGATCGACGACCAGCGGATCACCCTTTCGCCGGGGGACCTCGACCGGAACGATCTCGTCGGCGAACCGGCCCTCCTCGATCGCTCGGCTCGCTCGCCGCTGGCTCTCCACGGCGAACGCGTCCTGCTCCTCCCGGGAGATGCCGTGCTCGTCCGCGAGCACCTCGGCCGTTTCGCCCAGCGATATCGTCCAGCGATCGGGCATCTTCGGGTTGACGAACCGCCAGCCGACCGTCGTGTCGGCCGTCGGAGGGGCGAACCGCGAGTAACCGGCCTCCGGCTTGAGCAACACCCACGGAGCGCGCGACATGCTCTCGACGCCTCCCGCGACGAACACGTCGCCCTCGCCGGCGCGGATCGCGTGTCCGGCCGAGACGATCGCCTGAAGGCCGGAGCCGCAGAGCCGGTTGATCGTCTGGCCGGCGACCTCGATCGGCAGGCCCGCCAGCAGACCGCCCATCCGGCCGACGTTCCGGTTGTCTTCGCCGGCCCCGTTGGCGCAGCCGGCGATCACGTCCTCCACCCGATCCGTCGGAACGCCGGTGCGCTCGACGAGCGCCTGGATGGCGATCGCCAACAGGTCATCCGGCCGCACGCTGGCCAGGGCGCCGCCATGACGCCCGACGGGCGTGCGCACGGCGTCGATGATGACGGGATCTCGGTCGGTGCGGTCTTCCGTCATCGGCCCAAATCTGCCGAGTTCGCCGGTAGCGGATGGGTCATCGGGGTCAGCGGAGGTTCACCCACACCGATTTCACCTGCGTGTACCCCTCCAGCGCGTGCCGGCCCAGATCACGGCCGTACCCGCTCTCCTTGTAGCCTCCGAACGGGCTGGCCGGGTCGTAGAGATTGTAAGTGTTGATCCAGACCGTTCCGGCCTTGAGGCGCGAGGCGACGTAGTGCGCCTTCTTCACGTCGCTCGTCCAGACGGCGGCGGCGAGGCCGTACATGGAGTCGTTGGCCAGCTCGATCGCCTCCTCCACGCCGTCGAAGGTCAGGGTCGCGAGCACCGGCCCGAAGATCTCCTCGCGCGCGATCGTCATGTCGCTCGTCACGTCGTCGAAGACGGTGGGCTTGACGAAGTAGCCGGGCTCGATGTCGGCCCGGCCTCCGCCGGCGACCACGCGGGCACCCTCTTCCACGCCCTTCCGGATGTAGCCCAGGACCGTCTCCATCTGCTGCTCGGAGACGACCGCGCCGATTCGTGTGCCCTTCTCCAGGGGGTCGCCGACCTTCATGCCGTCCGCGCCCTCGGCCACCATCCCGACCAGCTGCTCGTGCGCGCTCTCTTCGACGAGAAGACGACTGCCGGCCGCGCACACCTCGCCCTTGCCGTAGAAGATCCCGTTGAGCGCCCCCTTGGCGGCGACCGGGAGGTCGGCGTCCGCAAAGACGATGTTGGGGCTCTTGCCGCCCAGCTCGAGAGAAACCCGCTTCACGGTGTCGACCGCGACCCTGGCGATGTGCTGTCCCACGGCGGTCGAGCCCGTGAAGGCGATCTTGTCGACGCCGGGATGGGCGACCAGCGCTTCTCCGGCCGTCCGGCCCTGACCCGGGACGACGTTCAGCACGCCCGGCGGGAAGCCGACTTCGGCGGCGGCGTCGGCGAGCAGCAGCGCCGTAAGCGGCGTCTCGGTCGCCGGCTTGAGGACCACCGTGCAGCCTGCCGCGAGCGCGGGCGCCACCTTCCAGGAGGCCAGGTTGAGCGGGAAGTTCCAGGGCACGATCGCCCCCACCACGCCGATCGGCTCGCGGAGCGTGTAGTTGAACTGGAAGGGGACGGAGACCGGAATCGTCTCCCCCTCGATTTTCGTCGCCCAGCCCGCGTAGTACTCGAAGGTCTGGATCGTCATCGCGACGTCGATCCCGCTCTCGAACAGCGGCTTTCCGTTGTTCAAGGTCTCGACGAGCGCGATCTCGTCCTTTCTCTCCTCCAAGCGCTCGGCCAGCTTCCACATCAGACGCCCGCGCTGCCGGGGCGTCGTTTTGCGCCAGTCGCCCTCGAACGCCTCTCTTGCCGCCCGAACGGCCCGGTCGATATCGGCCGCGTCGGCCTCGGCGACCTCGGTGACCACTTCGGCGCGCGCCGGGTCGATCACCTCGAACGTCTTGCCGCTCTCGGCGTCCTGCCACTCTCCACCGATGAAAAGACGACCCGGCGCGAGAACGTCCGGCACCGAGCGCGTCAATGTCGCTTCCGTCATCTTCGACCTCCCTTGGAAGCCCGCCGAGCTTCGATCTGTTCTCTGATCACGCTTCGTTGCGGGTCACGCCGGCCCGCCAGGAGCGAGCCGGTCGTGGCCGACCGGCCCCTCACCGAGTCGACGAGGGGCGGCCGCGGGTGTGGGTCCTGCCATAGCTCAGCGGCCGGCGAACTCCGGCTTCCGCTTCTCGATGTAGGCGTCCAGCCCCTCGCGCGCGTCGGCGGACTCGAAGAGCTGCATCTGCATCTCGCGCTCGATCGCGAGCCCCTCGGAGAAGGGCATTTCGATCCCGCTGCAGACGGCGCGCTTGATCCGGCCGACGGCCTTGGAAGCCGCCCGCGGCGGCGCGAACTGCCGGGCGTACTCCATCGCCTCGGCCATGAAGTCCTCGCCGTCGAGGATCTGGTTAACGATGCCGAGCTCGAGCGCTTCCTCGAAGTTGAAAGTGCGACCCGTCACCATCAGCTCGATCGACTTGGACTTGCCGAGCATCCGGCCCAGCCGCTGTGTGCCGCCGGTGCCCGGGAGCACGCCGAGCGTCACTTCGGGAAGGCCGATCTTGCCGCCGCCCTTCTTGGCGACGCGCAGGTCGCAGGCGAGGGCGATCTCGAGCCCGCCGCCGACCGTGTGCCCGTTCAGGGCGCCGATCACGATCTTCGGGGTCTGCTCGAGCCGGTTCAGCGTCTCGTTCGCGTGCAGGCAGAAGTAGTACTTGAAGTACGGATCGGCCTTCTGGAGCATGCCGATGTTGGCGCCCGCCGAGAAGAACTTCTCGCCCGAGCCCCGGATCAGGATCGCGTGCACGCTCTCGTCGAAGCGCGCCGCCAGGATCGCCTCATCCAGCTGGCGCATCATCTCGTGCGTGTACGTGTTGGCAGGAGGGTCGTCCATCGTGATCATCCCGATCCCGTCCTGCACCTCATAATTAATGAGCTTTTCAGCCATTTGGACCCTCGTTGTTGGTTGGAACCACTCTCCTCCGGCCCGGCCGCCGTCGCGCTCGAAAAGGTCGCGGTCCGCTGCGGCTGGGAACTCGCCGGGTCGGCAAACTACCCGCTCGGGCCGGGGCCCGACAACCGGAGCAATCGGACGCCTCGGGTGAGGACGGGAATGACGAAAACGGCGAGATACACCCAGGTCAGCGACCCGTACCCCTTCGAGATCAACTCGATCAGTCCGAACCGTGCGAGCAGCGCCGCCGTTCCCAGGAGAAGGAGGGCGAAAAGAGGCCGTGCCGAGCGGGGCAGCGATCTCCGTCGCTCCTCGTAGGCGACCGCGATGCGGTCGTTGATGGCGTGGATCATCCCCGCTCCGGTTTCTATCAGCGTTCCGAAGAGCACGACCTGGTAGGTGACCTGAAACGCGCGCGAACCGAGCGATTCGAGCAGCAGGTTGGACGGAACCGCCCGGTCGAGAACCTCGGGATACAGGCCGGTGAGCGCCACGAAGAAGAGCAGTCCCGGAAAGATCGCGATCGGACCGGCCAGCAGTCCTGCGCCGACGGCCTCGCGGCGGGACTCGTGGTGCCGGATGACGTAGAGGATCACCGGCACCACGGAGACGTTGTAACCCGCATAGCTGAGGCCTCCAACGACCCACCCCTCGGTATCGCGGTGCGAGCTGAACGCGGCGAGAATCTCGCCCCCGAATTCCCGAAACGACCAGACGAAGAGGACGATGAAGACGATGTACAGGACGCCGGACCAGGCGGCGAAGACGCGCTCGATCGTCTCGCTGCCCCGGAACACGAGGTAGCCGATCGCCGTGACGACCGTGAGGACTCCGAGCTCGTAGGGGAGGGCGAAGGTCTCCGCGAAGATCTCGCCGGCCGCCGCGGCGATCACGGCCGAGACGAGCAGGGTCAGGGTCACCTGGGTGAGGTCGAACAGAACCCAGGCGCGGCCGAGAAGCCGGCGGAAGAAGCTCCGGTAGTCGAATGCCCGGAAGGTTCGCGCGAGCTCGAAGCTGACGGCCGCCACCAGACTCCAGATCACCGTCGACAGCCCCATGGCGAGAAGTCCCCCCACCGGCCCGCGCGAGAGGAAGAACTCGACGAGCTCCCGTCCGGTCCCGTAGCCGCCGGCTACAACGACGGATTGGAAGATGAGGCCGGGCAGCACGTATTTTCGGAAGACGCCCACGGGCACCCCGTCGTTGACATGGTTTTCCGGGTCGCGTGAACATGTCCGGTGCGGAAGGAGATCGAAACCCGGCCTGGCCGGAGGGGCGGGCACGCGGCGCAAACCAAGATCGAGTAGGGGAACCACGGACCACGAGGGCCGATGACCACGATCCCCGAGCTGTTGGGTGAGCGGGCCCGCGCAACGCCGGAGCGAGAGCTCCTGCGCTTCGAGAACGCCAGCCTCACCGTCGGGGAGGTGGAAGCCCGGACGGCGCGCTGGGCGCGGGCGCTCGGCGCCCTGGGCGCGCGTCGCGGTGATAGGGTTGCTCTCATGCTGCCGAACGGCCTCGAGTACCCCCTCGCCTGGTTAGCCGTCGTGAAGATGGGTGCGGCAGTGGTGCCCGTGAACACGGGGTTCGGGGAGTCCGACCTCGGCCACGTGCTCCGCGATTCCGGGGCTGGACTCGTTCTCTCCGATCCCGCGTACCTCGACCTCCTGGGCCGCGTGAGCTCCCAGGGCACAGGGGTCGAGCTGATCTGCAGGCTCGGGCCGGGCGAGGGGGAGCCGGTTCCGATCTCCGGGTCGATCCGGCCGAGCCCGGCGAGACAGGAAGACGGGGCGGGCGAAGACGCAGCGGGCCAAGGCGCAGCGGGCGAGATCCCCGGCGGTGTCGTGACGATCCAGTACACGTCCGGAACCACCGGATTCCCGAAGGGGTGCGTCCTTACCCACGGCTACTGGCTGGAGCTGGCCGAGGCGACGCGCGACATCTGCGGTCTCGGGCCCGACGACGTCGCGCTCACCGCGCAGCCGTTCTACTACATGGATCCGGTCTGGAACCTGGTGCTCTGTCTGAGCACCGGGATGCCGCTGGTCATCCTCCCGAGGTTCTCCGCCTCCACGTTCTGGCGCTCCGTGAAGCAGAACGGGGCCACCTTCTTCTACTGCATCGGAACGATGCCGCTCTTCCTGCTCAAGCAGCCCGAGGATCCCGAGATCGAGCGCGCGCACCGGGTGCGACGGGTTCTCTGTTCCGGCATCCCGGCTCAGCATCACGCCCGGCTCGAAGCGCGGTACGGCTGTCCGTGGCGAGAGGTGTACGGGTCCACGGAGCTCGGGTGCGTGCTCTCCGTCCCCTTCTCCGATGCCGAGAGCGTCGGGAGCGGAGTGATGGGCGCGCCCGCCCCGGGGCGAGAGGCGCAGGTGGTGGACGAAAACGGTGGGGCGGTTCCTCCTGGCGTGAAGGGTGAGCTGGTCACCAGGGGTGGGGAGACGATGCTCGGCTATTTCGGGCTCCCGGAGGAAACCGCCCGCTGGAGGCGGGCGGGTTGGGCGCGGACCGGAGATCTCGTGGTGGAGGACGATCGAGGCTACTACCGGATCGTCGGCCGCTTGAAGGACATGATCCGGCGCGGAGGAGAGAACATCGCGGCCGCCGAGGTGGAGGCGGCGCTCTCGGATCATCCCGCCGTCAGGGCGGCGGCGTGCGTTCCCGTACCGGACGAGGAGCGGGGGGAGGAGGTGAAGGCCTACGTGCAGCTCCGCCCGGCCTACTCGCCTTCGGCCGTCTCTCCGGAGGAACTGCTGGCGTTCGCGCGCCGTAAGCTGGCCGCATACAAGATCCCCCGCTACATACAGTTCGTGGAACACTTTCCGCTCACTCCGTCGCAACGCGTCGCCAAGCAGCAGCTTCTCGCCGCTCAGCCGGATCTACGCGCGGGTTCCTGGGACGCCACGGTAGGACGTTGGCTCCCGATCGCCTGATACGCGCCGACGCCGGGCCGGTCGCCGTCCTTCGCTTCAACCGGCCGCGCGTCCTTAACGCGTTCAGCGCCGATATGTTCGAGGATCTCCTCCGGCACCTGGAGGCGGCGGCCGAGGACGACGGGATCCGAGCGGTCGTCCTGACCGGCGAGGGCCGAGCCTTCTGCGCCGGCATCGACCTGAAGGGGATCGCCGAGCGCGTGCTCGAACGGGGGGCGGCGGTGGAGCGTGGCACGATCGAGGTGATTCAGAGGATCACGGAGACGATCGTCTCGCTTCCGAAAGTCGTGATCGCGGCCGTAAACGGAGCCGCGGTCGGCTTCGGAGCGGAGCTCGCCGTGGCGGTCGACATTCGGATCGCCGCGGAGAGCGCGACCTTCTCTTTCCCGGAGGTGCAGAGGGCCCTTTTCGCGACCGGGGGATCTACACGGCTTCTTCCGCTTCTGGTCGGAGCGGGCCGCGCCACGGAATGGATGCTCTCGGGTAGGAACGTATCAGCAGAGGAGGCGCTGGCGTCGGGCCTCGTGACAGGGCTCGTCTCGGAAGACAGCTTACTGGACGAAGCCATGGGCCAAGCCGAGCGGATCGCTGGCAACGCGCCGTTCGCCGTCGGCCGCCTGAAGCGCCTGCTCCGGGAAGCTCCCACGTCATCCCTGGAGGACGTGCTCCGGCGGGAAACGGAGGGAGCGCTGGAGTGCCTGGCGACCGACGACTTCGAGGAGGGGATCACCTCCTTCCTCGAGCGGCGGCCTCCGAGGTTCACCGGCGAGTGAGCTGGCGATAACTTGAAAGGATGAGTCTGTTTCGATCATGAATACGCACCGCGAGCCGTGGACGCTCAGATCCTCTCGATCCGGGGGTCCGGCGGCCTTGGCGCTTTTTCTAGCGGTCGGCCTCGCGCTCGGCTTCGCCTCCGCCGTCCGCTCTTCCCCCCAGAGCGACCAGCAGATCTACCGGATCCAGGTCACCGGGACGATCGAGATGGGGATAGCCCCGTACATCGAGCGTGCGCTGGGCGAGGCGAGGGAAGCGGGCGCCGCGGCGGCGGTGCTGGATCTGGACACGCCCGGTGGACGCGTGGACGCGGCCTGGGAGATCATCGACGCGGTCCGGGACGCGGGGATTCCGGTCTACGCATACGTGAACAGGCGAGCCCTCTCGGCCGGCGCGATGATCGCCCTCTCGGCCGAACGCCTCTACATGCGACCGGGCTCGACGATCGGGGCGGCGACCCCCGTGATGGGAGAGGGCAAGAAGGCGTCCGAGAAGATGGTGAGCGCGATGCGGTCCGAGTTCCGGGCCCTCGCCGAGGAGCGGGGCTTCGATCCGCGGGTTGCGGAGGCGATGGTGGACGAGGAGGTCGAGGTGGAGGGTGTGGTGGAAGCCGGCAAGCTGCTGACGCTCACCACGGAGGAGGCCCTCGAGCTCGGCGTGGCGACCGGCGAGGTCGAGGATTATCCTGCGCTGCTCGCGATGGTCGGCCTCGCCGGCGCCTACACCGTCGACACGGCCCCCAACTGGGCGGAGCGGATCGTCCGCTTCCTGACGAACCCGGCCGTCGCCCCGCTACTGCTCAGCCTCGGGTTCCTCGGGCTCCTGATCGAAATCCGGACGCCCACCTTCGGCATGGCCGGGGCGGTCGGCCTGGGCTGCCTGGCCGCGTTCTTCGGCGCCCGGCTGCTCGTGAACCTGGCCGGTATCGAGGAGCTCCTGCTCCTCGGGGGCGGGATCGTTTTGCTAGTCGTCGAGGCGTTCGTGGTCCCGGGCTTCGGGGTCGCGGGCGCGCTGGGAATCGTTGCCGTCCTGGGCTCTGTATATATGAGTATGCTGGGGCGGTTTCCAACCACGGTGGATCTCGTGAATACGGCAGGCATCATCGGGCTTTCGATCGTTCTCGTGGCGGTCCTCGCTTTCGTGCTGTTCCGCCACCTCCCACACAGCCGTTCGCTTTCCGGCGTTCTCCTCAAGAGCGAGACGAGCAGGGACACCGGGTACCTGTCCGCGCCGGAGCGAGAGGAACTGGTCGGGATGATCGGCGTCGCGGCGACGGATCTCAGGCCCTCGGGAACCGCGATCATCGATGACGAGAGGTTGGACGTCGTCACCGAGGGTCCCTGGATCGAGGAGGGCAGCAGGATCGTGGTGCTGCATGCCGAGAGCTACCGCCACGTCGTGAGGGAGGCTCCGGCCGAAGAGACGGCCGATCCCGACGCCGAGGCGCCGGCCCAAGAGACGGCCGATCCCGACGCCGAGGCTCCGGGTCGGCCAAGCGACCACGTAGAACCGACACCGAGTAGAACCGACACCGAGTAGAACCGACACCGAAACGAGGCATATATGGAAGGCATAGCGGTCGGCACCGCGCTACTCATTGCGTTCGGAGCGTTTTTCGTCCTTCTCCTGTTCTGGGCCGTCCCGGTCGGGCTGTGGATCACGGCCTACGCGTCGGGCGTAAAGGTCAAGCTGTCGAATCTCGTCGGCATGCGCTTCCGGAAGGTCGCTCCACGTTCGATCATCCTGCCACTCATCAGCGCGACCAAGGCCGGACTCAAGCTCAACATCGACGAGCTCGAGGCACACTTCCTGGCCGGCGGCGATGTGCACCGGGTGGTGCTTTCGCTGATCTCGGCCGACAAGGCCAACATCGAGCTCCCCTTCAAGCAGGCCGCGGCGATCGACCTCGCCGGACGCGACGTCCTCGACGCCGTCCAGGTCTCGGTGAACCCGAAGGTCATCCAGACGCCCAAGGTGGCCGCGATGGCCCAGGACGGCATTCAGCTCATCGCCATCGCGCGCGTCACGGTCCGGGCGAACATCAACCGGCTGGTCGGAGGCGCGGGTGAGGAGACCATCCTCGCCCGGGTGGGAGAGGGGATCGTCAGCACGATCGGCTCCGCCGTCTCCCACGCAAAGGTGCTCGAGAACCCGGACGCCATCTCGAAGACGGTGCTCGCCAAGGGTCTCGACAGCGGAACGGCGTTCGAGATCCTCTCCATCGACATCGCCGATGTGGACGTCGGCAAGAACATCGGAGCCGAGCTTCAGACCGACCAGGCCGAGGCGGACAAGCGCATCGCCCAGGCGAAGGCCGAGGAGCGGCGCGCGATGGCCGTCGCCACGGAGCAGGAGAACAAGGCCCTGGTCGAGGAGATGCGAGCCGAGGTGGTCCGTGCCCAGGCGGAAGTCCCACGGGCGATCGCGAAAGCCTTCGAGAGCGGCAACCTTGGCGTCATGGATTATATGAAGTACCGTAACATCGCCAGTGACACGCAGATGCGGAACTCCATCGCGGGCGCGGACGAGAGTTCGGATCAGGATACGTAGGAGTGCTCGAGCCCGGTCACATGAGGTCCGCAACGAACGGCATAGGCGTGTTCCTCGAGGCGGCGGGCGCCGCGGCGAGCGAGGGTTAGGCGATGGACGGCTTCTTCGAGATCCTGATGATGGTCATCGTGATCTGGGTGTTCTCGCGAGGCGCCAGGAAGAAGAAACGGCAGTCCCAACTGCCGGGAGGCGACGCGGAGGGGCGCGGCGACACGGAAGAGCGCGGCGAGGAGAAGGCGGTCGACTGGGACGAGGCGATCGGCGATGTGCTCGAGGGTTTCGGGCTGCAGCGGCCCGAGCAGAGGACCGAGCAGCAGAAGCCGCGGCCCGAGCAGGACGCCGGGCAGGAGCCGCCGCCTCCGACGCGGCCCGGTGCGGAAGCTCAACGTCGGGCCGAGTTGGCGCGGCAGATGGAAGCCCAACGAGCCGCCGAGGCGGGCCGCGTCAGCCAGCGCGCGCGGAGTTCCGATCTGGCGGAGATCGCCGGACTCGCAGAGGCGGCCGCGCGCCGCAGGGCGGGCTCCTCGGAGTCTCCCGCTTCCGCGCGCGCGCGCCGGGCTGAAGCTGCCACGCCGGGCGCCGAGGTCCCTTGGGCGGCGCCCCCGACGGGTCCCCAGCCATCGACCGGCAGTGGCCTCAAGAAGCTGGAGGGGCTCTCGGAGCTGGAGCGGGCGATTATTTACGCCGAGATCCTCGGTCCTCCGAAGGGGTTGAGCTGACGCTCGACCATGAATGCCGTGTCGGCCAATCGCTTGCGGCTTCTTCGTAGCGTTCTCTGGTCGGCGGCGGCTGACGTCGGCCGAAAGATGCCAGAGCGGCGCTACTTGATGCGCGCCACGAACTCCGTGTCGCCCGTGGGCGGGGCTCCGGGGCCGCGGTCGATTCCGATCTCGACGAACTCTGGATGTGAGGTCCGCCCGGTGGATGGCAGCTACTGAAATCCTTCACTTACCGCCGTGATCTCGCAGGATTCGGGCGCTCTTGCGGATTGCCGTAAACTGAGAGTTACGACATTCGGCAGCGTACGGAGACCGCGCTCGTCGCTCGCCTGGTGGTGTCCGTAACCCATTGATATCAATCATTTAACGGGAGATCCCGCTCCTCCAGTCCTCCCCGCCGCTGCTCGGCACACGCTCTGCTCCAACCTTCTGCGTTATCGAGGGCTGCAGTTCGATCAGGTCCGGGAACGGGCCGGCCGCGGCCCCCAGGCTCCTGGAACCGCGAGAGCCTCCCCCGCACGAGGTCCTGGAGAGGAAGTGATGCAGACCGACTGGATACGTGCAGTCCAGGCGATGGCGATTCTGGCGCTGCTCCAGCTGCCGCTGGCTCACGCGCTCCCGGCTCAGGAGGCACCCGAGCCGCAGGCCCTGGTGATCGCGGCCGAGAACCTCATGGCCGGGGACGAGCGGCATCGTTCCCTTCAGCGGCGCGGGCTGAGCGCCCAGATCCTCCTGAACGGCGACGTGGTTCGCTACAGGCTGACCTTCACGAACGTGACGGACGTGGAGGCACGCGGCGTGGCGTTCGTGGATCCGATTCCCGATGGGCTCCTCTATGTGGGCGAGTCGGCAAGTGCGGACCGCGAGGACGCTCGGATCGAGTACTCCGTCGATGGAGGCAGCAACTACGCCGCGCGTCCCCTCATCGTCGATATCGTCGATGGGGAGCGGGTCGAGCGGCCCGCGCCCCCGGAAACCTACACGCACATCCGCTGGACGGTGGCCGGTCGCGTGGCGCCCGGGGCGCAGGTGACCGCCCAGTTCGACGCCCGGTTGCACACCCTGTCGGCAGAATCGATCTCGGAAGAGATGAGCTCAGAAGCTTCAGAATCGACGCAGCAAGACGCGAGACCAGCTGGAACTGACGTGAGCGACTCACGGGATGGTTTCTAGCCGCGGCCAAGCCGAGGTCCTCTCGGTCAACGGCTGGTCGAGCGGAGTCGTCTACCGTCCCGGCGGGGGCTCATCCTTGAACGGCCAGGCCGTCTTGCCGGGTCCACCGGACGGACGCGCCTTGTCCAGCAGCCGCTGAAGCTCTCCCTCGCTCATCTCGAACGGATCGTCCGTGTAGGTGGGCGGCGTCACGGTCCGAGGGTCGGACGGGTTGCCGGGCACCGGGTCGAAGACCCACCGATTCAGCGACTCGTCCTTCACCTGCCAGATCGTTCCGCTCCTATCCGTGAACTTGCGGTAGCTCATCTCTCGCTCCCGGCTCGGTTCGCGCTCTCGACTCGGGCCTCGCTCGAGACTCGATTCTGGATCAGGGGTTGTCCTGGCCTCCGGCTCCGCCCTCGCCGTCGGCAGCGGCCGATGAATCCCACACGTTGTTGTCTCGGCCGACGTCGGGAAAGAGCCCCTCCGGGTCGATCTCCACCGGGACGACGTGCGAACCCTGTTGGGCCACCCGGTGTGCGCGGAGCTCATCAACAAAACGGGACGGCCCCGAAGGACCGTCCCGAAGAGGGGTTCCGATGCGGCATTGCTGATGCAGGCTCTTCTCGAAGTCTGCTACGACAACGGCAAGGGTTCCCTTAGTGTGATGTCACCGGTGCCTCCAACCTTACGGCCTGCTGTTCCCCGGTAGGGCGCCGTCCTATTAATGGGACTCGTCCAGTCGAGGTCCGAAGCGGAAGAGAGGTACGCGTGACAAGCTCTCAAGGCCGGCTACGAGCAGCCGGGATGGGTAGCGCGCTGGTCCTGTTCATCGCCCTGGGCGCATCGGCGCAGGAAGCGGCCGAGGGGTGCTCCCACTGCGATGCCGAGGCCCTGATCGCCGAGCTGGACCTTCGCGAGGCGCCGGCGCCCGTGCGCGAGCGGCCCGGCTGGACCGCTCCCCGCAAGATCGTGGTGCGCGGAGATGACGCGTTCGTCCGCTCGCTTCAGTCCGTCGCTCCGGGCGTCGAGTTGGTCGCGGCGGCCAACGTCGAGGCCGCTGTCCGCGCGGCCTCAGGAGCCGATGCCGTGATCGGCTACTGCAGCGCCGAGATCCTGGCGGCGGGCGAGCGGCTGGAGTGGATCCAGATCCTCTCGGCCGGCGCGGAGCGCTGCGTAGGCGTCCCCGAAGTTCGCGAGCGGGGCCTTCTCATCACCAACGCCCAGCGTATCTACGGCCCCGAGATCGCGGAGCACGTGATCGCCATGCTCTTCGCGTTCTCGCGCGGCCTCTACCGGTACATCCCGGAGCAGCTGGAGGGCCGCTGGAACCGGAGCGCCGTGCCGCGAGATCGGATGTGGGAGCTGGACGGGAGGACGATGTTCGTCGTCGGGCTGGGAGGCATCGGGACGGAAGTGGCCCGGCGTGCGCACGCTCTAGGCATGCGTGTGTTGGCGACTCGGCGGAGCAGCCGGAGCGGCCCCGAATTCGTCGACTACGTCGGCCTGGCCGATGAGTTCAGCGAGCTGGCGGCGGCGGCCGATGTGATCGTGAACGCCGCACCCCTCACGCCCGAGACCACGGGGATGTTCGATGCGGCTTTCTTCTCCCGCATGAAGCCCACCGCGTACTTCATCAACATTGGACGGGGACGAAGCGTTGTGACGGATGATCTCGTGGCTGCGCTCGAGGCGGATGAGCTGGCAGGTGCAGGGCTCGACGTGACCGATCCGGAACCGTTGCCCCAGGATCACCCACTCTGGCGCCTTCCGAACGTGATCATCACTCCGCACGTAGCGGGCTCTTCAGTCGAGGCGGTCGAGCGTCAGCGGACCCTGGTCATGGAGAACCTCCGCCGTTACGTGGCGGGCGAGCCGATGCTGTCCGTCGTGGACGTCGACCGCGGATATTGACGGGTATTAACGGGTAAGATGGGTTGTAGCGGATATTGACTGAGGACAGGGAGCAAACGTGACATTTCATGAAGCGATGCGCCGGCTGATATCTAGCGCTATCTCGATTCGGGACGTTGCCAGCGAGACCGGGGTGGACGCTCAGGCGATCCGGGGCTCAGGGCTCGACCCGTCGAGCGCCTCCTACCGGGCGCCACCTCCCAACTGGCGAGAGGCGTGTATCAGCCTCGCGCAGAAGCGGGTTGAGGTGCTGCACGAGCTGGTCGAGGAGTTGGAAACCGATCTCCGCACTTTCCCCGCGGAGCTGCCGAGCCCGGAACCGCTGGCATAAGCCCCTACGTCCACTTCCGCGTGAGGGCTCGCCGCTTTGCGCGCGCCCTTCTGCGCTGGGCCGCTACGGCCTTTCGCCGCTTGGCGATGCTCGGCTTCTCGTAGAAGCGCTGCCTCTTCATGTCCTTGAACAGGCCCGAGCGAATCATCTTTCGGCGAAACTGCTTGAGCGCCCAGTCGAGCTTGTCGTCTTCCTTCAACGTTACCAGAACCATTCCTCTGCCTCGAAGAATCCACTGGAAAAAAGGCCGCCCCCGTTGTGTCGGGGACGGCCTTGCTCAGATCAGACGGTCCTCAGACCTAGTCCGTCTTTCTCACGTTCTCGGCGGCCGGACCCTTCTGGCCCTGCACGACCTCGAACTCGACCCGATCACCCTCTGAGAGGGATCTGAAGCCTTCCGACTGAATCGCCGACTGGTGCACGAACACGTCGTCCGCGCCATCCTCGGGCGTGATGAAGCCGAAGCCCTTCTGGTCGTTGAACCACTTGACGGTACCCACGGTTGCCATCGCCTTACTCTCTCGTTGCTGTTGGTGTGGCCGGGAGCGCAGGCGTGCCTCGACTACCGACTACGGATGTGGGCGGAGACAGGTCTCCGCATGTGCTTGGGCGGCCACTGGCACGACTCGGTGTCGGCGACCTTCGTCCGGGAAAAAAGCGGACCCGAGGCGGACCCCGAATCCGTCAGGTACACGCTTGCCGTTCGACGCGGCGCCAAGGTACCCGGAAGTGCTCGGCGCGTCAACGCGGAAACACAGAAGATCCCTACAGATCCGCCCGGACGCGGTCCGTGGTGAGTGGAGCGGTTCAGATCACCTGAACGTGATCGGCAGCGCCAGCCATACGGCGGTCGCCTTGTCCCGATTCATGGCCGGAGCGAATCGCATCTTCTCCGCCGCGCTCAACGCCGCTTCATCCATCACTTCGTACCCGCTCGATTCCTTGATCTCCGTCCTCTGAACGGCGCCCTGCTCGTTGACAAAGATCCACAGGATCACCGTGCCCTCGATGCCGGCAGTGCGAAGCTGCGAGGGATAGACGCGCTCCAGGAGCCTCCGGATCTCGCTCGGATTCTCCAGCTTCGGCAGCACGTCGTACGGAATGAAGGTCGGTCGCTGGGTCGGGTTGCCGGTCGCAGGGAGCGACGCGGAGTTTGCGATCGGAGTCGGCTCCGAGGCCGACGGCTCGAGGAGAGCGAGGTCCACGTCGAGTGCCGCGACGTCGGGTGCGGCCGGGCTCGAGATCTCCAGTACCGGCGGCGCCGTCCATGTCTCGGCTGGAACCGTGTCCACCGGACCGATTGCGTCGTCGAGGGCCAATCCGCCAACCAGCCGCTGGCCGGTCACGGGATCTTCGTAAGTCTCAACCGGTAGGGCGGAGCTGGCCGCATTGGCCATCTGGGATCCGGCGACGTTCGTCTCGGCTGCCGGGAGCGCGCCATCCAGCATTTCCGGCAACTCGAGATCGCCGAACAGCATCAGAGCGATACCGCCGATCAAAACGAGACCCACCAGGACCGCGGCCCGGAGCGATCGCCCCTTCTTGGCGGTCGCCTGGCGCCCCAACCCTTGAGCGGCCCGTTTCGCCTCGCCGGCTACCACAGAGACCTTCCCGGCGAAGGCCGACGCCGCCGCAGACAAGGCTGACGGCTGCCGGGTGAGGGCGACCGGTGTCGCTTCGGCCGGAGGCGTCCCCGAGAGCCAGGTCGGCCCTTCGGGGTCAGGCGGTGTGGTGGCCGCCGCGACCGGCTGGTCCTCGGTGGGCCTCATCGGGGGCGGTGTCTGGAGAACCGGCAGAGGCTCCGATGGGGGTGCAGCCGCTGCCTTCGGAGCCGCCTCCATGCTTGGCGCTGGCGTCTCGACCGCCGGCTCCTGTGCTCCTTCGTCCGCCGAACGCGGGCTCACGTCACCGGGCAGCGGACCTGATCGCCGCAGCTCGGCCTTTCGCTCCTCCGTCAGCTTCTGCAGCCGTGCTTGGAGCTCCACCAGCCGCTGCTGCCGATCGTTCTCCGAGGGTTGATTCTCGCTCATTGCGACCTCCGGTGACGCATCGCAAGAAACTCGTGTCGGGCTAGGATCCCCGAGATACCTCCCAATTCGTGATCTCTGCGTGCCGCTTGTCGGAACGCGGCCAGCCGCTGGCCCCGTAACTGATTGCAGTTACGGGTCATAGACTGAAGCCGCCGCGGCGGTATCACGTCATCCAGCCTCGCGAGCGGGATCGCGATCGGCTGCCGAGAGCACGAAGTCTCCGACCAGGAGCGCAAGTTCAGGACCGGTGGGGGACGAGATGTGATGTAACTCGATCGTTGGGCCCGAACGCCCCGAGCCGCAGAAGCTTCCGATTGCTGAGTAGACGCCTGACCGCCAGGTTCGGGTTTGGTTTCAGCCGTTCTGCAAGCGGGATTCGGCCAGATCGCCGAGCCCGAGTCGAAGAGAGGCCATGAGATGAAACTCCGCACCAAGACCGTCGCATCGCTGTTCGCGTTGGCGTTCTTCATTCTGTTGACAGCGCCGGGCCGCATGTCTGCCCAGGAGCCTCGGACATACCACGTCACGCCCGATGATCTCGAGCCCGAGAGGGTCTATTCGCCCTTCGCCGGCAGGGACTATCCCGATCAGGTCCTGTTTGGCGATACGCACTTCCACACGAACCTGTCGTTCGACGCGGGGCTGGTGGGAACCCGGCTCACGATGGACGAGGGCTATCGCTTCGCCCGGGGGGAGATGGTGATCTCGAACACCGGTCAGCCGGTGCAGCTGATCCGTCCGCTCGATTTCCTCGTGATCACCGACCACGCCGAGTTCATCGGACTTGCGCCGATGGTGCAGCGATCGGATCCGCTCCTCCTGGCGGATCCGTGGGGACACTGGGTACACGAACGGTTCAACGCCGGCCCTGAGGGGCGCATGGAAGCGTTCCAGAACATCATCGAATACGGGGTCAGGGGCGAGAATCCGCTCAGCAGCAACGAGGCGGCGCGGAGCATCTGGATCGATTTCGTCACGAAGGCGGACACCTATGACGAGCCAGGTCGCTTCACGGCCATGACCGGATTCGAATGGTCGACCAGCCCGGACGGCGACAACCTCCACCGCGTCGTCATCTATCGTGATGGGGCCGACCGGACGAGCCAGACCCTGCCCTTCTCCCTGTTCGACGGTGACAATCCAGAGGACCTCTGGCGGTATATGGCCAACTACGAGGACAAGACGGGCGGCCAGGCCATCTCCATTCCCCACAATGGCAACCTCAGCAACGGTCTGATGTTCGGCGAGGGCATGTTCGGTGGCGCCGCGATAACCCGCGAGTATGCCGAGAAACGGATCCGCTGGGAGCCGCTCCATGAGGTGACGCAGATCAAGGGCGACGAAGAGACGCACCCGTTGCTGTCTCCGGCAGACGAGTTCGCCGACTTCGAGACCTGGGACGTCAGCAACATCTCGGGCTCGGCCCCGAAGGAAGACTGGATGCTCCAGTACGAGTACGCCCGCTCGGCGCTCATGTTGGGGCTTAAGCTCGGGGCGGAGCTCGGCGCGAACCCGTACAAGATGGGAATGACCGGCGCGTCCGATACGCATACCGCGCTCTCCACCACTCGGGAAGAGAACTACTTCGGGAAGTACATGAGCACCGAGCCCTCACCGGATCGCCACAACGATGAGGTCATTCCTGCGGATGACCCCGCGCTGAGGATTCTGACGTCCCAGGAGGCGGCGGCCGGACTGGTCGGGGTGTGGGCCCGCGAGAACACCCGCGGGGAGATCTTCGACGCGATGAGGCGCAAGGAGGTCTACGCTACAAGCGGCACTCGGATCAGGGTGCGCGTCTTTGCCGGGTGGGATTTCGAGGCGAGCGAGGTGTCACGCCCCGACTTCATCACCCAGGGCTATCGGCGCGGCGTACCCATGGGCGGCGACCTGAGGGATGCACCTGAAGGAGGAGCGCCGAGCTTCATGATCCGGGCGCTGCGCGACCCGGATGGTGCCAACCTGGACAGGGTGCAGATCATCAAGGGATGGCTGGATTCCGACGGCGAGACGCACGAGCGCATCTACGACGTGGCGGTCTCCGACGGCCGCCAGATCGGCGCCGACGGCCGGGCCCGTACGCCGGTAGGCAACACGGTAGACGTCGCCACCGCGACCTTCACGAACACGATTGGCGATGCCTTGTTGGCGGCCCACTGGGAGGACCCGGACTTCGATCCCAGCGAGAGCGCCTTCTACTACGTGCGCGTGCTCGAGATTCCGACCCCGCGTTGGACTACGTACGACGCCGCGTTCTTCAAGATCGACCTGCCGGCCAACGTGCCGGCGACGATCCAGGACCGGGCCTATACGTCGCCGATCTGGTACACGCCGGAGGAAACATGAGCGAATCCAGCGTACGCTTCATCGAGCCGCCACAGCCCGACGACCGCGTCGTGGCTGCCGAGATCGACGGCCAGATGACGGCCGAGGATATGAAGGCCCTGGTCGAACGGTTGCAGGCCATCGTCGACCGGGGCGAGAAGGCGCTTCTCTATATCGACATGAAGGACTACGAGGGCCTAGAGCTGGGAGTCGTGAGTGAGAAGCTCAAGCACATCGGGATGCTGTGGAAGGCTCTCGACAAGTATGCGATTGTCGGCGACACGCGTTGGATGGAGATCTGGATCAAGATCGTCGATCCAATCACTCCGCAGCAGATCAGACACTTCTACCCCGACAAGACCGACGAGGCCTGGTCGTGGTTGCTCGCCTCCGAGTCCGGCGACGGCACCGAGCCTGGCGGCGCCTGACCCGCGGGACGCGGGAGCGAACCGGCCTGACTTGCCTGATCCTTTGCGCTGCCTGTCTGGCCTGTAGTCGGCCGCGTATTTTTGTGGGCGCATCGCAGCGCTCGCAGGCCTGGATGCGTGTCACATTCAATCGTTGACCCCCACGAACACGAGAAAGAGGAAAATCATGCCGAGTCGCAGCATAGCCACAGCGATCATCGCTATCGTCGTCATCCTGTCCGTCGGCTACTTGATCGGGCGCTCCTCGGGCGCCGACGGCCTGGCTGACGCGCAGGAGCTGTCACCGGTGGAGGAACGCGATCGTCTTTTCTACGCGCCCAACAGCGAGGACCTCGGGCCAGACGAAATGCGGTTGATCGCCTGTGGCACAGGCATGCCCACGGCGCGTCCGAAACAGGCGGCGTCGTGCTGGCTGCTCGAACTGGGGAATGGTGACAAGTTTCTCTTCGATGTCGGGACCGGATCGAATGAGCGCATCGCGGCCTTGCAGATTCCCTACAATTTCCTCGACAAGGTCTTCCTGAGCCACCTGCATACCGACCATTTCGGTGATCTGGATGCGTTGTTTATCGGTGGCGCACTATCCGGTCGCCAGAAACCGCTACGCGTTTGGGGACCGAGCGGCGATACACCGGAGAGGGGTACGAAGTACGCGCTGGATCGCTTGTTCGAAGCGCTTACCTGGGATATCGACGGCCGCGCAGGAATCACCGATCCACGTCCCTACTTCTTCGACGTCACCGAGTTCGACTACAAGGGCGTGAATGAGATCGTCTATCAGGAGAACGGCGTGACGATTCGGTCCATCCCGGCCATCCACGCCCTGGACGGTCCGGTGAGTTTCATCGTCGAGTGGAACGGTCTGAAATTCGTGTTCGGCGGTGATACCTATCCGAACAAGTGGTATGCGGAGTATGCGAAGGACGCCGATTTGGCGATTCACGAGTGCTTCGTCACCGTGCCGCAGATGGTCACCAAGTTCGGATTCACACCACAGGGCGCTCTGGCGGTGGCTACCCAGATCCACACCGCACCTGAAGCGTTTGGCAAGATGATGTCGATCATCAAGCCGCGGATGGCCGTGGCCTATCACTTCTTCAAGGATTGGGACACCACACCCGACATCAATGATCGCATCCGGACGACCTACGACGGTCCGCTGAGTCTCTCCATAGATTATATGGTGTGGAACATCACCAAGGACGATATTCGCGTGCGGATGGCGATTGTCGATGAAGACATCTGGCCGCCTCCTGCCACCGAGAAGCCGCAAGCGCCCGATCCAAGTCTCAGGGTTCCTTATTCGGACATGATCTCGGGCGGCAAATACGACATGAGGGATGTAATTCAGCCCATTTATGACGAGATCAACAAGGAGTATGGTCTCAACGAGAAACAAGACCAATAGCCCGCACTTAACGCAAGGAGCCCGCTCTAGAAGCGGGCTTCTTTCATCGGGTGGGGGAACTGCGGTTCCTTCGGGGCCGCCCCTTTCTTGCATCTGGTCCCGGTGCTTATGGTGAGGAACGGACTCTGACTGCCCGCAGCCCACAGGAGGTCCCCGGGAGACGCCTCAAGCTCCTTATCCCCTGCCTGCTCCTGGTGCTCGCCGCTCCGCTAAATGCACAGGACGAGAAGTCCGAGGCTATGAGCGCCGCGCCGTTGGAAGTGGCCGCGAACGCCACGATCCTCGACTCAAAGGGCAACGTGATCCAGGAGGGTACAAACGGCTACACCTGCTTTCCGACGCCTGCGGCCCTGGTCCCCCCCCAGCCGACGTGCCTCGACGCCCTGCTGGGGCGGTTCCGTCGGGGCCGCCCTGCTCACACCTGCCGCCGAACGGGAGTCCAGCCCGTCGCCCGGTCCTCGTCCACGACGTAGCCGGGCGGTGACTCCGTGAAACGGAGGCGAGCTCGCGCTTCTTGGGGTCGCCACCCCCTCCACGCTCCTGATCTCGTCCTCGTGGAGCCGCAGATTCGCTGTTCTCACCACTTAAGTTCGCCCAGTTTCTTCGCCCAGTCTGTCCGGCCCAGATACGGGACCGTATCCTTGTTGACTTCATCGAACCCGCCAGGAGGCGCAGCATGTGGAATCGCAGATTAGTGGCAGCGGTGGTCGCCGTTGTCGTCATACTGTCCGTCGGGTACTTGATCGGGCGCTCATCGGCCGGCGACGGCCTGGCTGATGCACAGGAGGTGTCGCCGACCGAGGCGAGAGATCGCGACTACTACGTTCCCAACAGCGAGGACCTCGCTCCCGACGAGATGCGGGTCATCGCGTGCGGAACGGGGATGCCGACGACACGAGCTGCCCAAGCCGCCGCTTGCTTCCTGGTCGAACTCGGCAACGGAGACAAGTTCCTGTTCGACGTCGGCTCGGGATCGGCGGAACGCATCTCCAGCCTCGAGATCCCGTACAACTTCCTGGACAAGATCTTCATAGGGCACCTGCACGGAGACCACTTCGGCGCGATCGGCGAAGTATTCATCGCGGGAGGCATGATGGGGCGCACGGTGCCCTTGAGAATCTGGGGTCCGAGCGGGGAGGTGCCGGAGCTCGGCACGTTGTACGCGATCGAGAAGATGGAGGAGATGTACACTTGGGATCTCGCGGGGCGGGCCGGTAATGTCGATTTCCGGGGCTATCGCACCGAGGTCACGGAGTTCGACTACAAGGGCGTGAACCAAGTCGTCTATCAGGAGAACGGGGTGACGATCCGGTCCTTCCCGGCCATTCACGCCCTCGACGGGCCGGTGAGCTACAGCCTGGAATGGAACGGCCTGAAGTTCGTGTTCAGCAGCGATACCTACCCCAACAAGTGGTTCGACGAGTATGCCAGAGATGCGGACATTGCGATTCACGAATGCTTCATCGCCGTGCCGGATCTCGTGGCGAAGATGAAATGGTCACCCGAGTCGGCGCTGTCGGTCGGAACGCAGGTCCACACCGCACCCGAGGCGTTCGGGAAGGTGATGAGCACGATCCGGCCTCGCATGGCCGTGGCGTATCACTTCTTCAAGGATTTCGACACGACGGGGCCGGTCCTAGAGCGCATTCGCACAACCTATGATGGCCCGCTGAGCCTCGCCGAGGACTTCATG
>Ga0255058_10000032_pt1 | contig 76625 bp, 65 predicted proteins | sample Cases_109_9_MG_FD_188637 | JGI IMG/M metagenome (GOLD analysis project Ga0255058, IMG submission 188637) | Seawater microbial communities from Amundsen Gulf, Northwest Territories, Canada - Cases_109_9 | ecosystem: Environmental > Aquatic > Marine > Gulf | place: Canada: Northwest Territories...
CGATCGCGACCGGGAAACCGAGCAGCAGGATGAGCGCCACGAACCGATAGGTCCACTCGGGAAGCAGCAGCGCGGGAACGACGAGGTCCATGATCTGGAGGAGAACGAACCCCACTATGCCATACACTGCCATCACGCGGAACACGCGGCGGCGCTTGAGCTCGGCGAAGAAGCGCTGGTAACCCGGGGTTGTCATGCGGCCAAAGATCGCGGATATGAGGAACGGTGGGAAGGGCCGACTCCACGCTTGCGCGCCGGGCAAGCATCCGTCTGAAACCGCGCTCAGTCCCGGTAGGGGTCGAATACGTCCGCCCCCGCCATGACGACCACTATCGGACGCAGTGTGTGGAGGATCTCGATCGTTCCTCCGTGCGCGGCCAGCACGTCGGGCAGCCGCCGGTACACGTGCGGGCTTTCGTCGAGCCCGCCGCCACGCAGGATCACTCCCTTCTCGCGCACCCAACCGTGCATCATCTCAGGACTCACCTTGCCCGGCCGGATGACCCTGCCCGTTCTCCGCTGGATCTTCCCACGCGCCGCTGTACGGCTCATCACCCGGCCGGCCCCGTGCACCGTGGAGAAAAGTGCCTCTTTCTGGAGCGTCTCCTCTTCGCTTCCGGGCTCCGTGACAGCGCCTCGTACGATTACCGCGTCGTCGCCCATCGATCCGCCGATGAATCCCATCTGGCCCGGAAAGGCAGGCGTGGCTCCCTTGCGGATCACGACGAATTCCTCGTCCTCGTGGGTCTCGCGCCACGCGAAGTTGTGGTGGTTGTGGATGAGCTCGAGCTCCCGGCCACCGATCAACTCGACGACCTTTCGCACGACCCATTCGCGCCCGGCGTAGGCGTACCGGCCGGCCAGCTCCATCAGATTCCAGTAGTCGTGACCGAGGGGTGAATCGAGGGGGAATAATACCTCCCGCTCCGGGACTCTCTCGCCCCACTGACGGCCCTGGCCGAGGGCGAGGAAGGCTGAGGCGATAGTGTGCCCGAACCCGCGGCTCCCGAAATGGACCCCGACCCAGATACGGTCCTCGGAGTCGGCGAAGATGTCCACGTAGTGGTTTCCGCTCCCAACAGTGCCGAGCTGTGCGCGGGCCTTCTTGAGGAGGTCTTTCCGTTTCCCGGCGGGGATCGCTTCCCATGCGGGGTCGTCGAACAGGAGATGGTCCACCGGGGCATCATCGGCCCGGTTCGTGCGGCCGAGCCCGAAGCTAATCACGTCGCCGATCTCGTCGGCCATGGAACCGAGGCTCGTGCGCCGCGCCCGGCCCTCCGCACCAAAGTCGGCCAGGCGAAGGTTCGTCCGGATTGCCGCGTTCCCGCACGCGATGTCGAAGCCCACGCCGACGACCGAGACCTCGTCCCGGTACGCCGCCACGCCACCGATCGGCATGACGTAGCCGAGGTGGCCGTCAGCCATCAGGGCGGTGCGCTCAGCCCGGGCGGCAACATTCCGTAGCTGGGCGAGCGTATTCTCTTCGTGTACGCCGAAGACTCTCATGGCGTCTCTCCGGGTGGAATATACCCCCGGAGACCGGGTTGGATCACCCTTCGGCAGACGGTTCGAGCCTGCGGACGCGCATCAGCCTCCGCATGGCCCCGATCCCGAACGCCGGGCCGGCAGCCAGGACGGGGAACGCCCAGCGCCAACCCGCGATATCGGCGATCGCCGGAACGATCTGGATCGTGGCCATGGTGAGCAGGAACCCGACGGCCACCTGGATGGTGAGAGCCGTGCCCACGGCGTGCGAGGGCGAGACCTCGGTCACCAGGGCACTGAACTGCGCCGAGTCGGCGATCACGAAGTATCCCCACACTAGGGCCAGGGGAACGAGGAGCAGGAAGGTGGATCCGAACAGCAGGCCGGCCAGCAGGGCGCACGCGCCGCTGGCGGACAGGGCTCGGATCGTCAGCCGCTCACGGCCGACCCTGTCCGCGACCCATCCGCCCCACACGCACGCCGGTCCGCCGATCGCGATGGCCGCGAACGCGATCAGCTTCACCTCTGTCGGATACTCCCCGGTCCACGGGACGCCCGCCCTCGCTGCGGAACTGGCCGCGAGAAACGCCACGATCCATGTCCAGAACGCGTACAGCTCCCACATGTGGCCCAGGTATCCGCCCGTCGCCAGCCGCCACTCCCGGTCCCGCAAGACCGTGCCTACGAGTCCCCAGCTGAACGGCCTCCGCTCGAACGCGTGAGGTCCGTCACGATACGCGACCGTGACCAGCAATGCGGCGAGTCCGGCACTCGCCGTCGTGCTCCAGATCACGAACCCGATGCCGGCTCCACCGATCGCGTTGACGAGGTAGGGAAACGCTTTCCCGACCGTCAGGGCGCCGACCACCGCGCCGATCGCGAGGCCCCGGTTCGCCCTGAACCAGGTGGCCGCCATCTTCATCCCCGGTGGATACACGCCGGCCAGGAAGAAGCCGGTCGCGAACCGTAGCCCGAGCGCCACGCCGAAGCTCCCGGCGGTGAGAAGGGCGGCGTTGGCCAGGCCGGCCAGCAGGGCGGAGACGGCGAAATAGCGTCGGCTGGGTATCACGTCCGCGAGGTTGAGCAGGGCGGCGACCACCGTGCCGACTACGAATCCGAGTTGCACGACCGTGGTCAGCCAGCCGGCTTCCGACACGCTGAGGCCCCACGTGCTCCGGAGCTGGGGAGCGACAGCGCTCGCCGCGAACCACACCGACATGCCCAGGAGCTCGGCGAGGGACAGGAGGGCGAGCATTCGCCACGCCCGCCCGGCTCTCTCTCGGTTGTGTTCCGGCGCGTTCAGGTTCGCCTCCGTGCGCGCGGGTCTGTCGCTGCTACCGACGAACCCAACATCGCACTTTCAGGCGATGGTTCCGCAAGCCCGGGATCAGTCTTCCTTCGATCCCAGGATCCGGTTGTACAGCCACGCGAACACGGCGCCGCCGACAGCACCGTCCACGACGGCGTACAGCGTGCCGCTTATCACCGAACCGATACCGCCGGGCTCGTAACCGGGATACACCGAAGCCATGAGATCCAGGAATGCCACCCCATAGCCGGGCCACACCTGGTTGGACAGCGCCATCAGGAAGAATACGACCGCCCACAGGATCCCGAACGTGATCGCCGTCGTGCGAACGCAGAATCGCATCTGAGCCTCCCGCGTGTGAGGTAAGAGTCCCACTCGGTTCAGCGGGACCCGCACAACATATGCTGCCGGCCCCTTAGAGCGTAGCCAGGGCTGCCTCGAAGTCGTCCAGCAGGTCCCGGGTGCCCTCGATGCCGACCGAAACTCGGATCAGGCCGTCGGCCACCCCGACTTCCTTCCGCTCCTCTGCCGTGAGCCCGGCATGCGAGGTCGTCGCCGGGAGCGTCACCAGGCTCTCTACCCCACCGAGGCTCGGCGCCACGATCGGGATCGTGACCGCTTCCGCGAAGCGACGTGCCGGCTCCGCACCGCCGACCAGTTCGAAGCTCAGCATGCCTCCAAATCCATCGAACAGCCTTGCTGCCCGTTCGTGTCCGGAGCTTGACGGAAGCCCGGGATAATTGACCCGCGCCACCGCGGCGGTCGCCTCCAGGGCCCGGGCCAGCTCCAGGGCGCTCGCATTCTGCTGTCGCACCCGCACCCCGAGGGTCTTAAGCCCCCGGTGCAGCAGGAAGCAGGCATGCGCATCGAGCGACCCTCCCAGGTAGCTGAGCATGTGCTTCACCTCGCCCACCAGTTCGGCTCGGCCGATCACGGCGCCGCACACGATGTCCGAGTGTCCGTTCAGGTACTTGGTGCCACTGTGCACCGAGAGGTCGAATCCGATCTCCGCCGGCCGGAAATTGACGGGGCTGGCGAACGTGTTGTCGATGACGGAGATCAGTCCATGCTCACGGGCAAACGCCACGACGGCTTCGAGGTCCGCGACCCCTACGAGAGGGTTGGTGATGGCCTCGACGTAGATCATCCGCGTCTCGGGCCGCAGCTGGCCCGCCCATGTATCCGGTCGCTCGCCATCAACGAAGTCACACGTCAGACCGTGCCGCGCGAACTCCCGCCGGGCGTAGTCGTAGGTGCCTCCGTACAGGCAGTCCTGGAAGATCACGTGGTCGCCGGCAGAGAGCAGCGAATGGAAGATGGTGGTGATCGCCGCCATCCCACTCGCCGTGACGAGCGCGGCCTCGGCACTCTCAAGCTCGGCGAGCTTGGCCGCCAGCACCTGGTGATTGGGCGAGTTGCTCAGGCGCATGTACTTGATGTCGTGATAGTCCTCACCCTCGGCGGACTCGAAGTTGGCGGACTGGAATATCGGCAGCGCCACGGCGCCCTCGATGCCCGGCCGGATCTCGCCGGCATGGATGAGCTGCGTGTCGATCGAGGAGCGGCTCTTCGTCATGGTCGAACGTCCTTTCATCGGGGTGTAGAGCGTACCCCCCAAATTATCGAGTGCCGGCCGACCGGGGCCACCCCGGGCTTCCTGTTGCACTCCACGAGAGGCCCGACGACCGTACGATGGGGAAGACATCAGGCTGATCTCCGGAGGCATACGGGAAGAACATGTTCGAACGGTTTGACGACATTGCAGGAACGCCTCAGGTGGCGCCCGACGACCTGGTCGAGATCGGCCGGTCGCGCGAGAGGAGATCCATCCGTGCCCTGCGGGTCGGCAGCGGCCCGTTCCGGATCAGCCTGATCGGGGGCAGCCACGCCGACGAGACCGTGGGGCCGTGGCTACTGCGGAGGCTCTGCCGGTACCTGCGGGGGCTCCCAGCGAACGACCCACTCCTGGCCGCGTACGAGTGGTGGATTCTGCCTCACGTGAACCCGGACGGGGAAGAGCGAAACCGGGCCTGGGCCGACGAAAAGGTCGTTGGTTTCAACGTCGCGGACTTCCTTGCCTGTGCGACTCGCGAGCTGCCTGGTGACGACATCGAATTCGGGTATCCGCGCGACGTGGATGATAGGGGCGCCCGGCCCGAGAACCGGGCAGCGTGGGAGTGGTGGCGCGAGGGGGGCGCCCCGTTCCAGCTGCACGTGTCACTGCACGGAATGGGATTCGCGGCGGGTCCGTGGCACCTGATCGAAGGGGCCTGGCGTGATCGGTGCGGGCTCGTGATGGATCGCTGCCGGGATATGACGCGCCGTCTTGGGTACGACCTGCACGACGTCGAGAGACAGGGAGAGAAGGGATTCGAGCGGATCGCGAGGGGGTTCTGCACCCGGCCCGACTCGGCGCGTATGCGGAGCCACTTTCTGGCCCTGGGCGACCCCGACATGGCGTCACGGTTCCGGCCCAGCTCGATGGAGGCGATCCGTTCCCTCGGAGGAGATCCGCTGACGCTGGTTTCGGAGATGCCGCTCTTCCTGACGCCCTGCGTGGGGCAGCGTCTTGGCCCGCCGGACCCTGCGCTCGAAGCGTGGCGGTCGCGAGTCGAGAACTGGCGCCGCCGCCTGGACGAAGACGAGGATCGAGCGGTAGTGTCCAGCGAGGCAGCCGAGGCCGGTATGAACGCAATGCCGATCCGGCATCAGATGGAACTGCAGTGGCGACTGATCACGGCCGGCATCGAGCAAGTGGAGAGGCAGATACGATGCTGAGACAGTACTGCCAGGCCTTGGCGGGACTCACGATCCTCCTCATGGGGGCATCCGACCTGACCGCCCAGGCGGTGCGCGGGCGGCTCCTCGACGCCGGCGTCTTTCGGCTCAGAGCAGAGCGTATCGGCTTCGAGAACTCTATGTCGGATGAGATCACTCTCCTGGCGAACCAGACGGTGAACGAGGAGCTCATGGCGTCGTCGAGCGCCATCGTGCTCCCGCTCCTGGCCGTGGAGAGCGAGACCGAGTGCCGCGTGCGGCCGGAGGAAGGCTATGCCACCTACGTCCTGTGGGAGGAAGCGCGGAAAGCTCTCCAGGTTACCGAACACACGGCCGCGGGCTACCGATTCGACGCAGTGATGTACCAGCGTCACGTGAACCTGTGGGGAGAAGCCCTCGAGCAGGGGGACATGCAGTTCGTCTCGATGGCCGGTCGCCACCCGTTCCGCAGCGTCCCGATCGAGGAGCTCGAGGAACAGGGCTTCGCGCGCGAGGCTGAGGAAGGCACCTATTACTACGGCCCTGATGCCGAGGTCCTGCTGTCGGGCGGGTTCCTTGACTCACACTGCTTCCGCTACCGGACGGCGGGAGACGTCGTCGTCGGCCTCGCCTTCGAGCCGGTACGCAAGGTACGCGACCGGGTGGACGTGGAAGGCGTCCTGTGGCTCGACCGTGAGACCTCACATCTGCGCACCCTGGAGTTCTCGTACACGTGGGTGGCCCGCCCGGCGCACCTTGGCACGGGCCCGGGTACGTACGGCCAGATGGTGTTCGACCAGCTTCCTTCCGGCGGATGGATCGTGCGCGAGTGGTGGATCCGCACGCCGACCGGGTCGCGCCAGCGCGGTGTTCAGACCTACGTGACTTACGCGCAGCAGGGCGGCCGGGTGGATCGAACAGAGCCGCTCGGCTCGGCCCGTGGGGACCACCGACCGGTTCCGTCCGTGTACGGTCCGCCGCCTTCCCCCGACAGCTCCGGTGCTCAGTGATCGCAGCCATCATCGCCGGTCTGTCCGCGGGCGCCATTCATGTCCTCGCGGGGCCCGATCATCTCGCAGCGGTGGCGCCGCTCGCCGCTGGGCGCGACAAACGCCCTTGGGCCGCGGGCTTTCTGTGGGGCCTGGGACACGCCGGCGGGGTCGTGGTCGTAGGCATCGCGGCTCTCCTTCTGCGCGAGATCCTTCCTGTGGAGCGCCTGTCCGAATGGAGCGAGAGGCTGGTCGGACTGGTCCTCATCGCGATCGGGTTCTGGGGCATCCGGCAAGCGACGAAGCAGCGTGTCCACGTCCACGAGCACCAGCACGACGGGCACCACCATGCGCACGTACACGTGCATCCCCGTTCAGTGGATCACGAGACGCCAAGGGCCCACGGTCCGGCTGCTTCCCACGTACACGTCTATGCGAAGGCCGCGTTTGGCGTCGGAATGTTGCACGGCCTGGCTGGAAGTGCACATTTCCTCGGGATCCTGCCGGCGCTTGCGTTCGCCACAAGGTCCAGCGCCGTCGCGTACATCACAGCGTTCGGGGCCGGAACGGTCGTCGCGATGACCCTGTTTGCGGGTCTCATCGGCTGGGTGTCGAGGCGGTTCTCGCGCGGCGGCGCGCGACTGTATCGCGGACTCCTATTCACGTTCGGCGGCGTTGCTGTCGCGGTCGGCGTCGCGTGGTTGCTCGGTTGATCGGAGACGATCCGGCATGAATGACTCGAAGCGATACGACGACGAATCGACGGCCGAGATCCTGAGACGGGCGGCCGAGATGCAGCACGAGGGAGTCGTTTCGGTCCCCCGGGGGGACGGTCTCACCGGGAGCGAGCTGGAGCAGGTGTCGCGCGAGGCGGGCATCGATCCGGCGTTCGTGCGGAGGGCGATCATCGAGTCGGGTCTTTCTACGCCCGACACGGAGCATTCTCGCTTCCTCGGCGAGGTGAAGACCCTGGAGACTGTCGAGGTCCTCGAAGGCGAGGTGAGCTCCGACTCCGTGGATCGCATGCTTGAGGAGGTGCAGCGGGCGTTTGCCGATGGAGGCAACGTCACGCGAACCGACCGCTCAGTCACGTGGAGCGCCTCCCACACCCTGGCCAGCAACCGCCTGTCGAGCCTGGTTGTGGCGATCACGACGCGGGATGGGCAGACTGAGATCCGGATCTCCGAACGCCTCAAGAATCTGTCCTCGGCCCTGTTCATAGGGCTCTTAGTCGGAGGAGGCGGCGTGGGCGTGGCGATCTCGGGCGCGATCGGGATGGGAGAGTTGGGCGCCCCGCTGGTGTTCGCCGCTGGGGCAGTCACCTCCGTCGGTACATTCTACGGGATCGCCCGGACCCTCTATGCGCGGAGCGCGCGCAAGCGAAGGCGCGAGCTTCAGCGGCTGCTGGGGCGGCTGGTGGAGGTGAGCATTTCCGGGACGAGGTTCGAGGCGATTCCGGAGCAGGTGGGCCCGGAGTCCGATCCTAGCACCTAGCGCGGGTTCAGCTCCGGCAGCTCGATCAGATCGCCCAGGCGGCGATCCCACTCTTCCGGCTCGAACTTTGCCATCCCGGCATCCGGCGTGAACGTCATCTCTCCGAAGTAGATCCGGTCCGGCAGGCAGTACAGGTCCACACGGACCAGGCAGAATCCCTCCGAGAGTGTGCTGGCGACCCTGATCATCTCGTCCAGGCCCTCCGGTCGCGGCTTGTCCCTCGGGTTGCTGGGGGCGTCTACCTTCTCGAACGGGAGGCGATTCCAGTCGAGGTCGTAGTAGTTGCGAGTGTGCTTCGTGAAACGGTCCATGTCGACCTGCAGGAACAATGTCTCCTGAGCGCCATTCCGAAGGCACCACACTTTGTAGTCATCGGGGACCTGTCCGATCTCGTCGAGCAGGAGTTCCTCGATCACGAGGCGGTGGGGGACGTCGCGGTACTGCCACTCCCTCTTGTGAGAGTAGTAACTGCGGGCGAGCCAGTCCTGCAGGGTGGCCATCGTCTCCCGCCAGTCCAGGTCCCGCTTGTTTCGCACGATCAGGTTCCAGCCGCTTCCGTGCGCTGCTTTGATGATGAAACTGTCGGGAAGTGTGTCCAGGTCTATGTCGTTCGCGTTGTCGTAAACCCCGAGAAGGGGGACCAGGTACCGTTCGCCGATGCGATCCCGGACGAAATCGCGCACGGCGACCTTGTCGGAGCAGGCTACCCATCGAGGATCACGGTGCTGGAGGTTGAGCCACAGGATCTTCTCGTTCAGGGTCACCGGGTGGTCCAGGTCGGGCTCTCGTCCGAGCTCGCTGCGGTACTTGCGACGGATACGGGTCTCGTCGCTCTCCCACAGGAGCTTCAGCCCCTCCCGGAAGCGTTGGATTCGTCGGCGAGTCTTCAAACGCACGCGCTTTTGCCTTCGGGACGGTTCGGATCGTTCAGCAGTGCGCGTGATCATACTCCAGACGATCCCCGGGGTACAGCACGTCTGTTTTCTCCACTTCTACTCCTCACGCAGCACGATCACCGGATCCACGCGCGTCGCGCGCCGAGCCGGAAGCCAGGCCGCCACCAGCGATACGACCACGAGGAAGAGCGCGAAACCGCCGTAAGTTACTGGGTCCGCCGGGCTCACGCCGTACAACAGGCTGCCCATGAGACGGGTAAGCCCGAACGCGGCGACCAGTCCGAGGCCGACGCCGATCAGAGTGAGAGATAACCCCTGCCGGGAAACCATGCGGACCACGTCTGCCGCCTTCGCCCCTAGCGCCATGCGGATTCCGATCTCGCGCAGGCGCTGCACGACGGAGAACGACATGACGCCGAAGATCCCGATCGCCGAGAGGAACAGGGCCACGACGCTGAACACGGTGAGCAAGCGGCCCATGGCGCGGCTTCCTGCCATCGCCTGGTCGACGTATCCCTCCATCGTCTCGATCTCGGTGAGAGGGACGTCCGGGTCCATCAGTGCGAGCTCCCGCCGCACGAGTTCAGTGATCGCGAGCGGATCGCCCGGCGTCTTCACGAGCGCGTACATGGAGGTGGTCCAACCGCGTCCGCTCTGTTGAATGGGCACATAGAGCTGAATCCGGGACGGGCTCTCGAGCTCGTAGTGACGAATGTTCCGTGTCACTCCGATCACCGTGCGCCACAGGCGGGGCGCGTTACCCTCGAAGTCCTCGGGGACCTCTTCCGTCTCGTACGTCACCCGCTTGCCGATCGGGTCTTCGCCGGGCCAGAACATCTCGGCCATGCGCTCGTCAACCACGATGACACGGTTTGATCCCTCCCGGTCGGCCGTCGTAAAGCCTCGTCCGCGCAGAATCGGGATACCGAGCGTCTCGAAGTGGCCCGGCGTAATCATGTGGTACAGGACGGAGCGGCCGTTCTCCTGCTCGAATTCGACTCCCTCCGGGAAGATGAAGTTCTCCCAGCTGTTCCCCTGTAGGGGCACGATCTGAGAGAGAGACGCTGACGTGACCCCTGGCAGGACTTCGACCCGGTCGATGAACTCCTGGTAAAACGCCCACACAGGCTCCTGGCCGTCGTACCGGATCCGGGGCAGCTGCACGCGAGCAGTGAACACGCTTTCGGCGTCAAATCCCTTGTCCACCTTCTGCAGCTGGCCGAGGCTCTGGATCATCAGGCCCGCCCCGATCAACAGCACCAGCGAGAGGGCGACCTCTCCGATGACCAACCCTGAGCGAAGACGCTGACGGCCCTTTCCGATCGACCCGCGGCTTCCTTCCTTCAGTTCGCTGTTGAGGTCCGGGCTTGCGGCGCGGATCGCCGGCGCGACGCCGAACAGGAGACCCGCGAGCGCCGCGGCTCCGAACGTGAACAGCAGGACGTTGAGGTCCATGCCGATGCGCCCCTGCATAACACTCGGAATGTCGGCCGGCAACATGGGGACGAGGAGCCGGATCCCGACCCAGGCGAGGCTGAGACCGAGCAGCCCTCCGGCGAGCCCCAGGACCACGGATTCGGTAAGGAACTGTCGGACCATGCGTCCCCGGCTCGCACCGAGGGCCGTCCGCAGGGCCGTTTCGCGTCTGCGGCTCTCGCCCCGCGCGAGCAGCAGGCTGGCGACGTTTGCGCAGGCAATCAGAAGCACGAATCCCACGGCGGCCATGAGGATCCACATCTGGCGCCGGATGTCGCCAACGTACGCATCCGTTAGCGACTGGAGGCGAGCCACGGCCTGCTGGTCACCCTCCTGCTCAGTGATGCCGGCCGCGATGCGGTCCAGGTCGGCCTGGGCGGCCTCGATCGCGGCTCCTTCCGCTAGCCTGCCGATCGCCCACGTGCCCTGGGAGCAGCCTCGCTGCTCCCAGCACATGCGCTCCGAGTAGAAGCCCATCGGCACGAAGATGTCGGTGTCGGCCGATGGGAAGACGAACTCCGGCGGCATCACGCCCACCACGGTGAATGTCTCGTCATCCAGGACCAGGGTCTTCCCCAATGCACCGGGGTCCCCGCCGAAGTGACGCTGCCAGAACCCGTAATTGACGACGGCGATCGCTTCGGCACCCGCCCACGTCTCATCCGAGCGGATCACACGCCCCAGGTGAGGTGCCACGCCCAGCGTCTCGAACCAGTCGCCAAGTATGATCCGGGTAGTGACCATTTCTGGCCGCTCGCCGCCCGTCAGAGTGCGGGACCGAGTTGCGTTGGCTCCGAAGCTCTCGAGCGTCATGTTCTGCTCTCGCCAATCCTTGAAGTTCGGAATCGACAGTGAGATCTCGAAGCCGCTCGGACCGATCACGTCAGGCACGATCAGGCGGTCGGGCTCCTCCACCGGGAGGGGATGCAGAAGGACGCCATTCACGACGCTGAAGATCGAGGTGTTGGCGGCGATTCCAATCGCGATCGTGAGCACGGCGATCAAGGTGAAACCGGGACGCCTGAGCAGCATCCGGATGGCGAAGCGTACATCCTGTCCCAGCGAGCCCATGGCAGTTCCTCCCAACGAATCCCTCACCGAACCCGTGCCCGGCGTCTCGCCGACCCGGATGCCATCTCCTCTTGGACTTCGTTTCCAGTATGGAGGTTGGGACGGCGGTGATGGAAGGGCAGCGTGGGAAGGGCTCCACATCGAGCCGGCCGTCCAGCGGTTGACATATCAATATTTCTAGTTACATTGATATGTATGATTACGGAAACCGCTGTCACCGACTCCCGCCTGGAGCGTGTCTTTCACGCGCTCTCGGACATGAAACGGATGCGGATCCTCGAGATCCTGCGGTCGGGCGAGTGCTGTGTGTGCGACCTTGCCGGCTCCCTGGACATCCGGCAGTCGCTCCTGTCATTCCATCTGCGGACCCTGCGTGACGCAGGCCTGGTCAGCGACCGGAAGGAGGGAAGGTGGGTGCATTACGCGCTGAACGAGGATGCTCTGAGGGTGGCGCGGGACTACGTGGACCAACTGGCGCGAGACGCGAAACGAGGTGTCGGTTTCCAGTGCTGCCGGCACGCCCGTGCTTGAGCCGGACGAACGACGAGATCAAGAGACTGATACATACCCCCCTGACATGAGGTGAACGATGTCTGACACGCGAGTGAAAGAGGTGGTGCGGGAGAAATACGCCGAGGCAGCCCGGCGGGTAGCCACGCAGGGCAGGACCTCCTGCTGTGGTCCCGTGGAGACCGATTCAGACTGCTGCGGCGGGATCTCCTCATCGGCGCCCGATCTACGCGATCCCGTCACGCGTGATCTGTACGCGGACGCGGAGAAGAACGAGTTGCCGGCCGACGCCGTCGCCGCGTCCCTGGGCTGCGGCAATCCGACCGCCCTGGCCGACCTCATTCCCGGCGAAGACGTTCTCGACCTGGGCTCGGGCGGTGGGATCGATGTTCTTCTGTCGGCCCGGCGAGTCGCCCCGGGTGGCAAAGCGTATGGTCTCGACATGACCGACGAGATGCTGCTGCTGGCGAGACGCAACCAGCGCGAGGCGGGAATCAGGAACGTCGAGTTCCTGAAGGGCGAGATCGAGAACATCCCGCTTCCCGATGCCGCCGTGGACGTGATCATCTCCAACTGCGTCATCAACCTGTCGGTCGACAAGGGACGCGTGCTGCGCGAGGCGTTCCGAGTGCTGCGGCCCGGCGGCCGGTTCGCCGTGTCGGACATCGTGCTGCGCGGAGAGCTGCCCGGGGATATCCAGAAGAGTCTCGAGCTGTGGGCAGGCTGCGTCGCGGGGGCCTTGCAGGAAACAGAGTACCGGCAGCTTCTGGCAGACGCCGGCTTCGAGGATATCGACATCGAGCCCACCCGCGTCTACACGGCGGACGACTCGCGGGCCTTCCTCGGCGAGATGGATATCAGCGAGAATGATCTGGCGGCGGCGGAGGGCAAGATCATGAGCGCCTTCGTGCGAGCCCGTAAGCCGGAGTAGCTGGCAGGTCGCTGAGGTAGCCGTCCGGTCTATCCCCTGAGATATTGGCTCTTGGTCTGCTCGAGACCGAGCCCTGTTCCTTTTCGTGCGGAGCGAGAGCCATGTCCTTCCATCCACAGGTATTCTCTTCGTTCGCCAGGTCGCGAGCTCTGCCGTTCGCGATGTCCGCCTTGCTGCTGGTCCCGGCGTGGGGCTGCTCCCCGACGCCCGAGCAGCCGCCGGCCGACCTGGTTCTGAGCTCGGGCCGGGTGGTCACCGTGGACGAGTCGCTTCCGCAAGCGCAGGCGGTAGCTATCCGCGGCGATCGGATCGTTTTCATCGGAAGTGATGCGGACGTCGAGGCATACGTGGGCGACGGGACGTCGGTCGTGGATCTCGACGGCCGCCTCGCCATTCCCGGATTCATCGAGGGACACGCGCATCTCATGGGCCTCGGCCAATCGAGGCTGCAACTGGACCTGATGGAGACCACGTCCTACCAGGACCTGATCGACATGGTGACCGAGGCCATCGCGTCAGCCGAGCCGGGAGACTGGATCGTCGGTCGGGGCTGGCACCAGAGCAAGTGGGATCCGCCGCCGGATCCCGACGTGCGCGGCTTCCAGACGCACGATGCGTTGTCAGCCATATCGCCGGACAACCCGGTGCTGCTGCGTCACGCTTCGGGCCACGCCAGCTTCGCCAACGCGAAGGCGATGGAGCTCGCGGGAGTGACCATTGCGACGCCCGATCCCGATGGTGGAGAGATCATCCGCGACGCAGGGGGGAACCCGACGGGGATCTTCGTCGAGACAGCGTCCGGGCTCGTGTCGGTGGCCTATGCTGCGTCGCGCGAGGGGATGACGGAACAGGAGATTCACGCCGAGAGCAGACGTGCTCTGCGCCTCGCGGCGGAGGAATCGCTGAGCAAAGGCATCACGACCTTCCACGACGCCGGTGTCGGCACGGCCACGCTCGCCCTGTACCGCGAAGCGATCGACGAAGGCGAGCTCAAGCTCCGTGTGTGGGCGATGGTCAGCGCCACGGTGCCGAACCTGGCCGAGGTGCTGCAGGCGGAGCGGGTAGTCGGTTACGGTGGCGACCGGCTCACGGTCCGGGCGGTCAAGGCCTACTCGGACGGGGCGCTCGGCTCGCGCGGCGCCTGGATGCTGGATCCGTACCAAGATGACCCGGGCAACAGCGGCCACAACACCGTTCCGCTGGAGGACATCGCGGCCGTGACCCGGCTCGCCCTCGAGCACGACTACCAGGTATGCACGCACGCGATCGGCGATCGCGCCAATCGGGAGGTCCTCGATGTCTACGAGGCGGCGTTCGCCGCGGCCCCGGAGGCAGCGGAAGACATCCGCTTCCGCATCGAGCATGCGCAAATCCTGCACCCGGACGACCTGCCGCGGTTCGCGGAGCTCGGAGTGATCGCTGCGATGCAGGGAATCCACGCGATCTCGGACGGCCCCTGGACGCCGGACCGGATCGGCGACGTGCGCACCCACGAGAGGGCCTTCCAGTTCCGGGACATGATCGATTCCGGCGCGACCGTCATGAACGGTACGGACGCACCGGTCGAGGACGTGAACCCGATTCCCTCGTATTACGGCACCGTCGTGGGCCGTATGATCAACGGCGAGATCCTCAATCCGGACGAGCTGATGAGCAGGATGGAGGGCCTCGAAGCCTATACCATTAACGCGGCATACGGAGCCCACGAGGAGGACATCAAGGGCTCGATCACGGTCGGCAAGCTGGCGGACATCGTCGTCCTGTCCCACGACATCCTCATGGTTCCCGAAGATGAGATCCTCGATACGCGGGTCGACCTGACGATCGTCGGGGGCGAGATCGTTTATACGCGCGGCGGGACCTGACGTCACGGGTGTGCGCTTCCGGGACACCCATTCCTTCCTCCGAACACTTCGGGCTCCGGCGATGATCGTCGGAGTCCGCCTTAAGTGACACTATCACACAATGTTAGCAGCGATATTCTCCGTGGCACGCCCATTGCTTTTCATAGGACCAGTGCCGTCGGTCCGCCGGGAAGAAGTGTCGATGAGTGGGAGACGACGTTGCTGGGTTCACTTCCGACCGGCGGACCCCGGCAACCTCATCACCAGGGGCGAGAAGGGGTCGAACGGGTGCCGCCCCACCCCTCGACCGGCTAGCCTTCTCGCCCCATCCCACCACCTGAATCACTGTTGATTTGGCTTTCCCGACCGACTAGTTTCCGCTCGGAAACATCATACGTTGGTCATCTTTCCTACGGGTAGGTCTCATGAAGAATGTCCTGTTCGTTGCCGTACTCGCCGCTGCGGCCAGCTGGGTGGTCGGAGTACGTCCCCTCACGGCGCAGGACTCGTCGTGCGTTGCATGCCACTCGGTGGAGACTCCGGGCCAGGTGGCCGACTGGAAGCTCAGCCGGCACGGTCAGATGGGCCTGGATTGCTCCGTGTGCCACGGGACTCATACTTCGGCATCAGACGTGGATGCCCTGCGCTCCGTGACGCCCGAGACGTGCAAAACGTGTCACGCCGACCGGGTGGAGCAGTTCAGCAAGGGGAAGCACGCCCTCGCCTGGGCCGCGCTCTACGCCATGCCGACCACGCATGCCCTTCCCATGGAGCTGGCCGACGGAATGAAAGGATGCGGGGGGTGCCACAAGATCGGTCTGAAGACGGAGGAAGAGATTGCCGGCCTCAAGGAGGGCGGCGGCGGTTTCGGGCTCGCGTCGTGCGACGCGTGTCACACCCGCCACATGTTCTCGGTCAAGGAAGCCAGGCAGCCCCAGGCCTGTCAGACCTGCCACATGGGCTTCGACCACCCGCAGTGGGAAATGTATTCCTCGTCGAAGCACGGCGTCCGCTACCTGCTCAAGCAGAACGGCATCCTGCCCGAGAGCGCGGCTGCTCCGACGTGCCAGACCTGCCACATGCCGGACGGCGATCATGAAGTCCGGACCGCGTGGGGCTTTCTGGCCGTCCGCCTGCCGCTGCCCGAGGATGAGCAGTGGGCTGCCGACCAGGTCACGATTCTCCAGGCCCTGGGCGTGCTGGATCCGGAAGGCAACGCGACGGCCAGGCTCGATGTGATCAAGGCGGCTGACGTAGCAAGGCTCACCCAGGAGGACTGGGACGCCGAGCGGAACGAGATGATCTCGATCTGCGGCCAGTGCCACTCCGAGAACTTCGCCCGCGGAGAGCTGGAGAAAGGCGACCAGATGATCCGGCAGGCGGATCATCTGCTGGCCAAGGCCATTCGCATTATCGTCGGGTTGTACGAGGACGGGATACTGGAGACGCCAGAGAGCTACGCGTACGCGTTCCCCGACCTTCTGACCTTCCACGATGCACCGACCGTGATCGAGCAACGCCTGTTCGAGATGCACCTCAAACACCGCATGCGGGCCTTCCAGGGCGTGTTCCACGCCAATCCAGATTACGCCCTGTGGTACGGATGGAGCGAGATGGTGCGCGACCTGAGCGAAATCGAGGAGAGGGCTGCCGACATGAGGCGAGTGAGCGCCGCCGGCGATCGCTGATCCGCTGACGTCGCATCGATTGTAGCAGGGCCTCGCCATCCGGCGGGGCCCTTTTCTCTTGACCAGCCTGAGTTCTGCCTGTTCCGTCCAGGGCCTCTCTGACCTTGACAGTTTCCGGGGTCTTGTCGAGGCTAGGGGGCAATTTCCACGCGTTTAACGGCGCCCCGCCTCCCCTCTGGATAAGGAAACCGACATGAAGAAGTTTAGCGTAGGATTCGCCGTACTCGCCTATCTGCTGGTTCCGCAGGCTCTTCAGGCCCAGGACGGCGACGATGGCCCGCCCGAGTCCGTCGTCGTTGCCATGGCCACGGTGCACGTACCGCTCGGAGAGCCTCGCGCGAAGTTTATGGAATTCGTGGAACGAGTCGTCGCGCCACAGGCGAAGAACAATCCCAACGTGCTCGGCTTCCACGTGCTGCAGCATTACTACGGGTCCAACTCAGCCGACGTGGTGCTCGTCCGGGTGTACGAGAACCTGGCCGCGATCGAGGCGGGCTGTGGTGACCCCTGCAGCGACTGGGCGGATGCCAACCTGCCCGACGAAGGCGAGGAAGGTTACGACGAGCTCTCCGAGCTGGGTGATGTGTACTTTAAGTACTTCGCAAAGCACTCGGACGAGATCTACTCGTCGCGTGTGGATCTGTCGAAGATGTAGTCAGCTTCTACCAGGACGTCGTCGGCCACCTCCACGGGGCAGGTGGTCGGCGGCTCTCTCTTGTAGCCTTTGATCCGCGGCGGCAGTTTCCCTTTCGGCTGTGAACGAGGCTCTCCAGGGAGGCATCATGTATTGGCCCGTCGCTCCGCTGCTGTGCGCGTTTCCGCTCCTTTTCCTGCTGGCCGTACCGGCCGCTGGCCAGGACTTCACGCCCCTTCTCGACGCCGATCGCAGGGATCTGCTGCACGAGGCCCTGAGCGGAGAAGTCGCGAAAGGCCATGTCATCCAGATCACACGGCATCATCGCATCCAAGGATCGCGCGGGTACCGGGACGCAGCTGAATATGTGCTGGCGCAGCTCCGGACATACGGGTTTTCCGAGGACGAGGCCTGGATCGAGTCGTTTCCGTCGGACGGGCGGATTCACTATCAGACGTGGCAATCGCCGTCGGGTTGGGACATCGATCGGGCGGAGCTCCGGATGCTGGAGCCGGTCGAGGAGCGGCTGGTGGGCTACCCGGAGATTGCCATGAGCCTCATCACCTACTCCAACCCGGGTGACGTCACGGCTGAGCTCGTGTGGGTGGGAGCAGGGACAAGCGATGCTGACTACGAGGGCAGAGACGTCGCCGGGAAGTTCGTATTGGCGACCGGATACGGCGGCGAAGTTCACCGTTACGCCGTTCTGAGACACGGGGCGGCAGCGGTCGTGTGCTACCTGGACGACGACCGGGCCAAGGAGCACCCCGACATCGTCCAGTACACGGGCATGTGGCCGCGCTCCGAGGAGCTCGACGACGTCACGTTCGGTTTCAACCTCTCGAACCGGCAGGGCGAGAGGCTCAGGTCCATGCTCGAACCTGGCCAGCGGGTCGTGCTGAACGGTCTCGTGGAGGGCGTCGGGCTGGAACCCTTCTTCATGGACGTGGTCGTGGCCCGGATCCAGGGATCGGAGCGGCCGGACGACGAATTGGTGTTCAGCGCCCACCTGGACCACCCGAAGGAGTCGGCCAACGACAACGCGAGCGGCTCGGCCGCCATCCTGGATATCGCCCGCACTGTGCGAGAGTTGATCGACTCGGGTCGGCTGGAGCGGCCCGAGCGCTCGCTGCGCTTCCTGTGGGTGCCTGAGTGGTACGGGACTCAGGCCTACCTGGACGCCCATCAGGAGATGGCCGGACCAGCGTTGGGCGGCTCGTGGCTCGCGAACATGAACATGGACATGGTCGGCGAGAACCTCGAGCTGCTGCACTCGAGGATGATCCTCACTCGGACGCCCTCATCTCTACCCTCCGCCGTCAACGACGTGGTAGCCAACATGGCGCACATGGTGGATGGGATGAGCGTCCGAACGCCGCGCGGGAGCCAGTCCGCGTTCAACTGGCGGGTCACGCCCTACAGTGGCGGCAGCGATCACATGCAGTTCATCGACCGGAAGATCCCGGGAGTGATGATCGGACACGCTCCGGACTATACGCACCACACTTCCGACGATACGCCGGACATGGTAGACCCGGTGGAACTGGAGAGAGCAGAGATCGTGGCGACGGCGACGACCGTCTATCTCGCCAGCCTGAGCGAAACAGAAGCCCTGGATCTCGTTCACCTTGTCGGTGCGAACGCGCTGCAGCGGGTCGCCGCGGCAGCCCGGTCGGCTCGGAGGTGGATCGCGCCCGATCGGCCCGCCGGTGCAGAGCTTCCCCCGCTCCAGGAAGTCGGCAACATCGTCGCCCACGTCTACGAGCGCGAGCGGCACGCCGTCGAGTCCGTCCTGCGCTTCTACGATGCTCCCAGAGTCAGAGACGCCGTGCGGATGTGGAACGTCCGGCTCGCGGAGCTCGAGACCTCGATCGCTATGGGTCTGGCGCTGGACGCCCGGGCCGCGGGGATGGAGATTTCGGATCTCCCCGGGCCTGGCGATGACAGAGTCCCGGTCCGCCTCACCCGTGGTCCTCTCGACTTCGGCCTCCCGGCCAGCGGGCTGGAGCCCGAGGCTGCGGCACGGTATGCCTCGCCCGAATTTCGCCTCAGCGGCAACGCGCGATTCGAGCTGGTGAACTTCATCGATGGCGAGCGCACGGTCACCGGCATTCGGAATGCCCTGAGCGCCCAGTTTGGTCCGATCGCTACGGCAGATGTATCGCGTTATCTCGAGGATCTGGTCGAGGTCGGGGTTATCGAGTGGGGTGAGGTCGAATAACGCTCAGCTCACTCCGCGCGCGCGCCTTCGGAGCAGTTCCAGGAGTCGCAACGAGATCTCTCCCGGCCGTCCGGTGCCCACGGCCCGTCCGTCGAGGTCCGTTACCGGGGTGACCTCGGACGTTGTGCCCGCGATGAAGATCTCGTTCGCCCGGTAAGCGTCGTCCAGCAGGATCGGCGCCTCCTCCACCTCGTAGCCCGCGTCGGCACAAAGCTCCAGCACGACCGCCCGCGTGACCCCCGCCAGGATGTAGTTGGTCAGAGGAGCCGTCCGCACGACGCCGCGAAACACCGCGAACAGGTTCGTGTGCGTACCCTCGAGGGCGACTCCGTCACGCACGAAGATTGCTTCCGCCGCTGCTGCCTCGTGGGCGGCCTGGTTCGCGAGGCAGTTGGGGATCAGCCCCACCGTCTTGATGTCGCAGCGGGCCCACCGCTGGTCCGGGACGGTTATCGCGCGCACGCCCTCCTCGAGAGGGTGACCTGGAGAGAAGGCCCACGCGTACGCGTACCGGGTGGGCTCGACAGGTGGATTCGGGAATCGATGTGTCCGCGGTGCGGCGCCGCGCGTGACCTGCACGTAGACGAGGCTATCGCTAGCCGCCAGCCCGTTGCGCTCAACGAGTGCCTCGCACACTTTCCTCATCTCGCGTGCTCGCACCCCGCGAATCTTCATCGCGTCCAGGCTGGCTGCGAGCCGGTCGGTGTGACGCTGGAGCTCGAACAAACGGCCATCGTAGGCTCGCACGACTTCGTAGACACCATCGGAGAACAGGAACCCGCGATCGTCGGGAGAGATCGTCGCTTCCTCGCGGGGCATGTACTCGCCGTTCAGGAATACGGTCTGCATGGCGTGTCATCGTCCGCTGATGCGGTGTGCGTGCGGCGCACGGCAGTCCATCTGCCGCCGGATACGCGATACACGTTATCCTTTTCCATCTCCCGGCGCGATTGTAAGATTCCAGGAGCCTGTCCGAGTAATGGGGTGCGGCCGCGCACAGGGGGCTTACGCGTGTTCAGCGTAGGAACGACGACGAGTCGTAGCACGACTACGGCGAGGAGGAGAGACACCCGATCAACCACGTAATCCCCCTGTGCCCTTCGGGTTAGGGCGGCACAGGGCCATCTCTGTCGTTAGCACCCCTCGACGTAGCTATGGCTATGCCTGCGGGGCGCCGCCTATGATCTGGCCCTGTGACGCTGCTAACGCGGCTCGCCACATTACTCGGACAGGCTCCTAGCGATTTCGGGGTCGTCACGCGGCCCGCGAGGGAACCTCCCAGCGAGGCAGAAGATCCATGTCCTACCAGTCCGGGTGCCACGGTCGCGTCGTTCTGGGCGAGCTGCCCGAGAACATCCGGCGACGCCTGGCTCGCCTTCCGGGTGAGTGGCTCGAGCACGACCCAGCGACCCGTTCGGTCGTGATCGGCCACGTGCAGCCGTCGACGGCTCCCATCCTCCCGACCGTCACCGTGGAGCTCGTTCGGATCCTGTCCGAAATTCCCTACGAGCTCCAATCCCAGATCGAGGGTGGAGACTTCTTCGTCCACACGGAGGAGCCGGCGACTCAGCTCGTGCGGCTTCACGTGGAAGCCGGCGGAGCGCTTCACATCCAGTGGGCGCATCCGGAATACGCTGGCGCGACGAAACGCCCGTATGAGGGAAGCGTCGACATCCCAACCCCGGAGTGGGAGCAGCTCATCAACGGCAGCGTGACACTCGAAGCGGAGGATGCGGCCGCGGCTGCCGAATCCCTCCAGAAACTGGCAGACCTGTACGAGGGTCTGTACCCGGAGGGCGATTTCGTGTCCTCGGCGTCGGGCGGTGACGGGGTCACCGTGAGCATGACCGAGGTAAACCTGGATGCGGCGCTGCTGGTGACCAGGCTGCGCGAGGTTGCGCGTCCCGGAACGCTCAAGGGCAGGTTTGAAGTGGGATCATTCGCGGATTTCGTGCCCGAGAACCTGGTCCGACTGGTGTTCGACGGCGACGAAGTACTCGTGCAGAGACCCTTGCTATGGTCCTGAGCGACCGTACCGCAGTGCGAATGGCGGCGCCGTCATCGGGCGCCGTCTCCCGGGAACAGGAGACTCCTCCGTGCTGGATTATCTACTGACCGAAGAGCAGGCAATTATCCGGGACCTCTCCCGTACCATCGCCGACAACGAGATCCGGCCCGTGGCGGCCGAGTACGACCGGACCGGCGACTTCCCGTGGCCGGTCGTTAGAAAGATCGCCGAGGCCGGTCTGTTCGGCGTGTTCATCGACGAGGCATACGGCGGATTGGCGGGAGACTCCCGCACCATGAACATGGTCCTCGTCACGGAGGAGCTTTCGAAGGCGTGTGGCTGAATCTCGCTGGCCTTCGCGAGCACGGCGCTCGGCGCCCTGCCGATCATCCTGTCGGCGAGCGAGGAACTCAAGCAGCGTTTCCTCCCGTCCATCGCGACCGGAGAAAAACTGGCGGCCTTTGCGCTCACTGAGCCGCAGGCCGGCTCGGACGCGGCGGGGATTAGGACCACCGCGGTCCTGGACGGCGACCACTTCGTGCTCAACGGCCTCAAGCAGTGGATCACGAACGGCGGGGACGCCGAGATCTACACGGTCGTCGTGATGACCAACCCGGAGAAAGGCGCCCGCGGGGCAAGCGCGCTCGTAGTCGAGAAGGACACTCACGGCTTCACGTTCGGGAAGAAGGAAGACAAGATGGGCATTCGCGCGTCCTCCACGCGCGAGCTCGTGTTCGAAGACTGTCGGGTGCCGGTGGAGAATCTGATCGGCAGGAAGGGCACTGGCTTCATCACGGCGATGAAGACGTTTGACGCCTCGCGGCCGGGAGTCGGAGCGCAGGCGCTCGGCATCGCCCAGGGCGCGCTGGACCTGGCCGTCGACTGGTCGATCTCGCGCCGCCAGTTCGGGTCGCCGGTGTCGTCCTTCCAGGGACTCCGGTTCCTCCTCGCGGACATGGCCACCAAGGTGGAGGCGTCCCGGGCGCTCATCTAAGCCACGGCGAGACACATCGACGCAAATCCGAAGGCCCGGTCGACCATATATTCCGCCATGTCGAAGTGCTTCGCGTCCGATGTCGCCATGTCGGTCACGACCGATGCAGTGCAGGTGTACGGTGGCTCGGGATACATGCGGGACTATCCGATAGAGAAGTACATGCGCGACGCCAAGATCACGCAGATTTACGAGGGCACGAACCAGATCCAGCGTGAAGAAATCGGCAAGATCCTGATCGGCGAGCACATCTCGCGTCAGGAGAGGTAGGCGTGGGACGCCGAAGATGAATCGGTTGCGCCTGCTTGCGATGCTCCTCTTGCCGGGGGTGCTGGGACTCAAGGTGGGCGACAAGGTCGAGATCACGTCTCTGGGGCTCACGGGCGAAGTCCGAAAGATCGGGATCCGGGCGAGCATCGTGCGCGAGTTCAATGGGGCGGAAGTCATCGTGCCGAACGCGAACCTCATCTCCTCCGAGGTCGTGAACTGGACGCTGTCTGACCAGCGGCGCCGCATCAGGACGGAGATCGGCGTAGCCTACGGCAGCGATCCGAGCCGCGTGATCGAGATCCTGATGGGAGTGGCCACGGCGCACCCCGAAGTGCTCAAGTACCCTGAGCCACAGGTTATCTTCCTCGGGTTCGGTGACAGCTCACTGAATTTCCGCGTCATGTCGTGGACGGGGACCTTCGACAACTTCCTGCGAATACGAAGCGAATTGAACGTTGCCACGCACGACGCCCTCAGAGATGCGGGTATAACGATCCCGTTCCCGCAGCGAGATCTGCATATCAGGAGCTTGCTGGTGGCGGCGCCCCTGCCTCTCTCGGCCGCGGAACTCGATTCCGGCGACGGCGAAGCCGGATATCAGGCGCCGGAGGACGAACAGAACCCGGCCTGAGTGCAGTGCATTCTGCTGCCACTTGTGCCTCTTGACGGGCCTGCTAGTATGGGTCTGTTGGACGGTCGGAGTGCCTCCAGGAGTGTAGGACGGACGCAACACGCTGATGAGCAGATGCCACGTGGGTCACCCCTCTCCTGCTGTACCGATTGCTGTGCATAACTATTTGTAGAATATAGATATACACATGTCGTCTCACTCGACATGCACGTGGCACGACTCTCGCGGTCACCAGCGTGTCGAGGAGTCTCCAGGGGACGAATCAACCCAGAGGGGATTAGAGTCCATGAAACCTCCGGTAAGTCTGGAGTACGTGGTCGTCGTCGCGTTGATTGCGCTGTCCGCAGCGGTGCTGTCGTACACGATGCCGGACCCGGCATTCAGTCTGACGGCGCTGCTGCTCGGCATCTACGCGCTGCACCTCGTGAGCGTACGGATCGTCGTGCGCCAGTACGCCGGCGCCGTGCCCCGGAAGGGCAAGATGGCCAGGCGAGCGAGGGAGTCGATGGACGAGATCAAGCAGATGAAGGAAGAGCTGGAGCTCGAAGGGCGCGAGCTCGAGAACCGTAAGGCCGAGCTGCAACAGAGAATTGTCGCCGCGGAGCAGCAGTGGCAGCTCCTCAGGCAGCTGATCCGGGAGCGGGTCGAGGAAGGAGCCTCGGTCCCCGATTCCGTCGCGGCGGGCCCGCAGAATGCGTTGACGGCGTCTACGGTCCCGGGCCCGACCAACGATTCAGACGAGCCACGCCGCGTGCACGGTCGCTGGTGACGGGCTGGGGGCAATGAAATCGGTAGGACTATTCGAGCAGGCTCGGTGGAACTATTGGAGCAGGCCTGGTGGATCGGCCATTGAAGAGGAGTCGAATGTGAAGAGGAACAGGCGCGCTGGAACGCAGATTCGATCAATTCTCGCAGACGAGCGAGGAGCGATTATCGTCATGGTAGCGTTCGGCATGGTGGCAGTGATTTCGGCGGCGGCGCTCGCCATCGATGTAGGACGGCTCGTCACGGCCAGGGGAGAATCACAGCGCGCTGCAGAAGCGGCTGCCCTCGCGGGTGCCGGCTGGCTTCTCCAGAACCCCGCCGATGCCGCCGGCGCACTCGCCCAAGCCAAGGAATATGGATGGCTGAACACGGTCCGCGGTGACAGCGTGATCGTCCTCGACGAGGACGTCGACGTCATTCTCGATTCGTCCAAGGTCAGGGTGCGCGTCCACAACAGCAGTGTAAGAAACTCCGCGATCCCGACATTCTTTGCCCGCGTGTTCGGGGTGCGGACAGTAGACATTAGAACGAAAGCGGCTGCGTGGGCGGCGCCGGTGACCGGGGTCGACGAGACACGCGCCGATACCAAGTGCCTTCTGCCGATCGCTCTTCAGGATCAGTGGATAGATGCCAACGGCAACGGCGAGTACGACATCGGCGAGAACTACAGCTCGGATGGTACGTCGTACGGTACGTACAGTGAAGGTGACCTGATCGCCGTGAAAGTGTCCGGATCGCAGAACGAGGGCGGCCCCAAGGCATGCCGAGAGGAAAGCGACGAGGTCGATTCCGACCTGTGTCGGGAGATTGCCGACAGCGAGAACTGGCGCTGCTGGTGGAAAGACTCTCCGACTGGCGGCGGCGGTTCGGATGAGCTCGGTGGACGTATCTACCCGGGTGGCGACTGCAACTCGACGCTGGGGGTAGACAGCACTGTTTGGGTAGCGGACGCCGGTGGTAACAAGCAGAGCCTGGTCCACACGACGCACGAAGACTTCGGTGGAAGCTGCACGACCAAGTGCTACGACTATGACGGCGATGGGATCGACGAGTACTGTGAGACCCAGTGTCCGAATGGGTCGTTCTCGGACCTGATCCACGCTGACTCCGCTCTGCTTGGAATCAAGCTCGAATGGGACGGGGGTCTGAATTGTGCCGTGGACGTCTGGGGCGATCCGACCGTCTGTTACGAGGGCGAGAGCTACCGCCTCCGCACGGTACCGCTCGTGGCACCGGACCAGGTCACGGGCACCGGTGGCTCGATCAACACGATCATCACGGATTTCACTGGTGTGTTCGTGGAGAAGGTCGCGTGCAACTACGCACTCCCGATGTTCGAGAAATCTGGCGGTAACCAGAACGTGTACATCAGAATCACGACGATACATGCACCGGGCGGCCTCACGGGTGGCGCTGATCCCGGTCCCGGACCCGGAGGCACGACGGTCAAGAAGCTGCAGCTGATCGAGTAGCTTTGCTTATTCCCTGCCACACATGACGCATGAAGAAGCGCCCCGGTTACCCCGGGGCGCTTCGCACATCCACGGTGAACGGGTCGCGTCAGATAGAGACGTAGTCCTCGGGGCTACTGGATCCCCGTCCCGCCCGCCACCAGGTGCTGCTTCACCGCGAACAGCGCCAGCTCCTGACGGTTACGCACGTCCACCTTCCGCATGATCCGCCCGAGATGGTTCTTGACCGTCTGTTCCCGGATCCCCAGGTGCTGCCCGATTTCCTTGTTCTCGAGGCCGCGCGCCACAAGCGTGATGATTTCCAGCTCCCGTGCCGAGATCCGGTTCGGTCCGTCCTGGCTGTAGGAGGGCGATTCCGACGCCTGCGCCTGCACAATCGCGTCGAGCCATGGGCCGGCCGCGATCTCTCCGGAGGCGACCGTTCGGATCGCGCCCAGGAGCCGGTCCTTGCCAGACGTCATCGGCACGCAACCGCGCGCCGAAGACCGGAGCGCCAGGAGGCAGCACTCGTTGAGGTTGTCGAGCGCCGCGCGGGAGAGCTTCACTCCCTCCGGATTCGACAGCATGGACCGAATCACGCACTCCTCGTCGGAGTGGTTGACCATGACGAGCACGCCCGTCCCCGGCACGGCTGAGTGGATCTCGTCGATCAGGGTGAGCTTCCGGCGGTGAAAGTTCGTGTCCAGGATGACGAGGTCCGGCTCAATGCGCTCGCACTCCGGGACGACATCTTCCAGCCGGTCTACCGTCGAAATGACCTCGAGATCTTCCTGTTCATCTATCAGCGACTGGACACCCACCCGGATGAGCGGGAGATGCACCGCCACCATGATGCGCAGCACATTCGGGCGATCGCCGTCGGCGGGAGTCGACATGTATGCCTTCCTTCCAACAGGGTCCTTCAGCGACCTTCCATGGCCTGTTTCGAGAATCTGATATTGACGCTGAGGAGAGCAGCCTCGGCTCGTCCTGCGACATGCGGCTCGTCTCGCGACACCTGCAGAATATGCAATAGGCACGCCACGGGCGGAAGTACTTTCGTACCATCGCGACAGGTACGATCGAACCGTTGTTTACACTTCGGTTGGATGCAACTTATGGCGTGACCGGCCACATCTCCTGCGAGGGGCGGCCGGCGCGCGGGCTGGAGAGACTATCCCGCAATCCCGGAACCTGGAGCCACTTAACGGGAACGCACCCCCTCGTGTTTAGACCTGCCTCCTGGCGCGGCACTGCGCCGGGGACCTACCCTACCGCAGCCTCGGAGGAGGGCCCGCTTCGGCGGGCCCTCCGTTATTGTACCCTGTACATCTCCCGGCCAGAGGGCCCACGGGCGCGGGATGGGACATAATGGCATGCCCTCCCCTGTACCGAGGCGCACCTCCCGCGGGCGCTTGTAGCGATCCCCGGAAGAGGCCACATTGGAAGGTCTGAAACTCGCCACTGGACGCCCCCACGGGAGAGTCTTTTCCCGACGGTTTCCCCGTGCCCGGGGACTGGCGGCGCTGGCCGGGAATTTGCCGGGTCCGACGGTGCCCGAATCACCCTGCTCCGCGGGTCGAGCGTCGGCGGAAGGGTCCGGAGCGATACTCTTGAGATGAGCATTGAAATGAGCCGAATCGTCGTGACGGGAGCTGCTGGCCAAGTCGGCAGTGAGATGGTCACGGCGCTGCGGAGCCGTTACGGCCAGGAAGCGGTCCTGGCGACGGATATCAAACCGCCGAACGCGGTAATGGAGCCCGGGTCGTTCCTCCTTCTCGACGTTACGGATGCGGCCGCAGTATCGGAAATCGTACGAGAGCACGAGGCGGACAAGATCTTCCACCTTGCCGCCATCCTCTCTGCCCGCGGCGAGGCCGCGCCGCAGGCGGCGTGGGCCGTGAACATGGGCGGCCTGTACAACGTGCTCGAGGTCGCGCGGCAGGAGGGCTGTGCCTTGTTCACGCCTAGCTCGATCGCCGCATTCGGGCCCTCGACACCTCCGGACCCGACGCCACAGGATACGATCCAGCGCCCGAGCACGGTGTACGGCGTGACCAAAGTCGCCGGGGAGCTCCTGTGCGACTACTACTTCCAACGATTCGATGTGGATGCGCGTGGTGTTCGGTATCCGGGACTGATCTCCCACGTCACACCCCCCGGCGGGGGCACGACGGATTTCGCGGTGGAGATCTACTACGAAGCCGTGGCGAACGGTCGGTACACGTGCTTCCTAGGGCCGGAAACGCAGCTCGACATGATGTACATGCCCGATGCGATCCGCGGGTCGATCGAGCTCATGGAGGCATCCCCCGATTGCCTCATTCACCGCAACGCTTTCAACATGACCGCGATGCAGGTGACGCCCGAGTCGCTCGCGGCGGCGATCCGTGAGCACATCCCGGACTTCTCCATTAACTACGATGTCGACCCCGTCCGTCAGGGCATCGCAGATTCCTGGCCCCGCCGGATCGACGACACGGCAGCCCGGGATGAGTGGGGTTGGCAACCGGAGTACGACCTGGCCTCGATGACAGAGGACATGATAGTCCAGCTGAGGTCGAGGGACTGACGAGCGGTGCGCCTTGTCGGCGCCCGCCAAACGATAGAGTGAAGAGAGGCAGGGCCATGAAGCGCACCACTGCCGAAGCGGCGGTATCGGTCATCAAATCCGGAAACCGGATCTTCATACATAGTGTTGCGGCGGCGCCGGGGCAGCTCATCCAGGCGATGACCGCTCGGGCTCCCGAGTTGCGGGACGTCGAGATCGTCCACCTTCACACCGAGGGTCCTGCTCCCTACGCGGCGCCCGACATGATCGGGAGCTTCCAGGTTAACGCCCTATTCGTCGGGGCGAACGTGCGGGACGCGATTCAAAAGGGAGATGCCAGCTACGTGCCCGTATTCCTCGGCGAGACGCCGCAGTTGTTCCGACGGGGCATCCTCCCGCTCGACGTGGCGCTTATCCAGACGTCAATACCGGACCTGCACGGTTTCTGTTCCCTGGGCGTGTCGGTGGACTGCAGCAAGGCGGCGGTGCAGACGGCCAAGCGGGTCATCGCACAGGTGAACCCGAACATGCCGCGCACGCACGGCGACAGCATGATCCACGTCAACGAGATCGACGACTTCATCGAGGTCGAGGATGCTCTGCCGGAGGTCCCTCGCCCTGTGCTCGGAGACGTCGAGCACGCCATCGGCCGTTATTGCGCGGAGATGATCGAGGACGGCGCCACCCTGCAGATGGGCATCGGGGCGATTCCCGACGCGGTGCTCGGTGCCCTTACGAATCACAAGGACCTCGGTATTCACACCGAGATGTTCTCGGATGGGGCCATCGATCTCGTCGAAGCCGGGGTGATCAACGGCAAGATGAAGCGCCTACACCCGGGCAAAGTGGTTGCCACATTCGTTATGGGCACGCAGCGTGTCTACGACTTCATCAACGACAATCCCCAGATCGCCATGCTGGACGTGGGTTACACGAACGATACCGCTGTCATTCGCCGAAACCCCAGGGTCACGGCGATCAACAGCGCCATCGAGGTCGACTTGACGGGCCAGGTGTGCGCCGACTCCATCGGCACGCGTCAGTACTCCGGAGTGGGCGGCCAGATGGACTTCATCCGCGGCGCTGCCCTGTCGGAACACGGCAAGCCCATCATCGCGCTGCCGTCCACCACCCGACGGGGAGAAACGCGGATCGTGCCGTTCCTCAAGCAGGGAGCCGGTGTAGTAAGCACGCGTGCCCATGTGCACTACGTGGTCACCGAATACGGTGTGGCCAACCTGTACGGCAGGAACCTGCGCCAGCGCGCGCGCGCCTTGATCGACATAGCGCACCCCGATCATCGGGAGTACCTGGAGGAGCAGGCGCACGCGCGGTTCGAGAAGTTCAGCCAAGTCGTAGCCTTCTAGTAGCCGAAGGAGTCACATGCGTTTCTTCATCACGGTCATTGCGGCCCTCGGGCTGCTCCACGGGCCGGCGACCATGGCGCAGGCCCAAGAGACGCTCGGCGACTTCTACCTGTTCGAGCGCACGGACCCGGACTCGGGTGAGGACCGAACTTCGATCACCACGCTCGCCGATGAGAGCTACGCCAGTGGCGCCGGCGGGCTGACGTTCCGGTGCTCGGAGGCAGGTTTCGAGCTGGTGCTGACGGCCACTTATCTGGGACGGAAGACGAGCACCCCGGTCGGCTACGCCTTCGGTGACGAGGAGCCAGCCACCTCCACGTGGATGCTGAGGTCGACCGGCATGGCTGCGATCGCCCCGGAGGACGTGAGGGAGGCGTTCACGAGCCGCGCCATGGATGAGAGCTCGGTCGCGATCCGGGTGAGCGACTTCCAGATGCGCGCTCACACCTACACGTTCCACCTGAACGGACTGGCCTCGGCTCTCGCCCGCCTGTCCTGCCGCTGACGCCGCGCTTCAGGCTCCTAATTCTCGACCGTGGAGAGAAGGCCACCGACCGTTCCTGTGGCGAGACACACCGTGGTGTCGGCCGCGCCGTAGTAGACCCGTACCGGGCTGTCTTCTAGCGCGTATCCCTCGGAGTCGTAATCGTCTACGACCATCCCGGAAGGGAACACGACGTTAGGAACCTGGCCGACGAGCTCGTACAGCTCCCGCGGCTCGAGCACGTTGTCGCGGCTTCGACCGATGAGCTGCGACGGGTCCGCGAGATCCAGCAGGGCCACTCCCGCCTGGTAGACGTTCACACTTCCGAAGTGGGTCGAGATCCCGTGGTACACGACGAGCCACCCGCTCTTGGTCCTGATCGGAGGCGGCCCCGCGCCGATGAGTTCGTCCCAGTAACGGGGGCGGCCACGCATCACGGTCGCAACGGGTTGCCAGTCGACCAGGTCGATCGACTCCGAGAGGCCGATCTCATCGCCCGACATCGGGCCATCCGCGTTCAGCCGGTTGGGCCGATCCAGGCGCAGATACCGGTCACCGAACCGCTCCGGGAAGATGACACCGTTCCGGAAGTCGGGATGATCGCCGAGTCCCACGAGTTCGAAGTGCAGGAAGTCCGTGGTACGCGCTGTTCCGAGGCGGCACCCGGTCTCGGTGTCGGCCGCGAACATCACCAGGAACTCACTGTCGATTCGCGTGAGGCGAGGGTCGTACACGTGATAGACGTGCTCGCCGCAGCTTTCCAGGCCCTCGATCCGCACAGGCTCGGACCACACGTCGAACACACGCCCGTTAGCGCTCTCGGCCATGACGAGGTACGTGCGGCGACCGCGTGTCTGGACGCGCAGCATGAGCATGTAGCGGTCGTTCCAGCGAACGGCACCCGGGTTGAAAACGGACGACGGATCGACGATCTCGGGCGGCATCGGCGGGATGTCCCTCGCCGTGACGATCGGGTTATCCGAGCTGCGGACCAGTGGTCTCATTACTTCAGTCTCCCGCCGGGCCTCTGACCCAGCCGTCGTCCCGGTCATCTCTGCGCATCACGGCCAGTCGTCCGAGCATGGCCCGGATGTCACGGACTCCCCCGATCGCGAACCATACGATGACGACGCCCGATACGGCGACCATCAGATACGTGTAGCCCTCCCAGAATCCGGCCCAGGTCGAGTTGCTCACTCCACGGCTGAGATTGATGACCGTGCCGAGGATGAATGTGAGCGTCCAGGCGGCGACCCACGCGTAGGTCACGAGGTAGAGGATCCGATCGCCTCTCGTGAACTCGCTGCCCATCCCGAGCACCCTGAGGCCCCGGGAAGGGGCCGCATCGACGACTTCCCTTTCGCCCGCGATCGTGTGCCGGCCGCGGTGCAGCAGGCGGTCGACGTCGAACGTCCGCCGTGGGCCGAGCAGTGACACGGATACGTACACGATGGTCGAGGCCGCCATCGCGATGCCCCAGAATTCCTGTCCGTTCACCGGGAAGTCATCCACGAGCTGATGGGTGACGATCCCACCCACCGCGATCGAGGACCCGGTGATCATGGCCGCCCAGGCCGCGGCCGTCGTCCCCCGCTTCCAGTACAGCCCCCCGATGAGGACCGCTCCCGAGCCTCCGGCGAATATCGCTCCCGTGATCGCGAAGAACAGCCAGATGTACTGGCTCTGCCGGAACAGGAAACTGAACAGGAAGATGAAGACAGCCACCCCGACGATCGACCAGCGCAGGGCGCGCATATGCTCTTCCGGAGTGAACGGCTTCTTCCGGAACGGCATGAGCACGTCCTGGACGAGGATACTGCCCCAGGAGTGGAGATAGGTATCGTGCGTGCTGATGAACGCCGTGAGCATGACGGCCGCGAACGCTCCCAGGAGGCCCACGGGGAGCATGGTCACGAGCACGGCCGGGCCGCGCAGCTGATTGCGGAGCGTCTCCGACTCGACGGTGGCCAGCATGTCGCCCACCGCGCCCGCCTGTGCCGCGAAGTCGGGATGACGGAGCACGGTGTATGCAATGATCGGCACGATGAGCACGAACAGCTTCCACGGGTTGTCTCGCCAGTTCGTGAGCACCTGTCCCATCTTCGCTTCGTGGGCGCTCCTCGCCGACGCGTTGTAAGCCTGCGTCCCCTGCCACGACATCACCACGTAGACCACGCCGATCGTTCCGATCAGGAAATACCAGAGGTTGAAGTCCTCGACCTGGCCGGTCTTGTAAGGGTTGATCAGTGAAGCGTTCTGAGGCGCCATCGCGAGCGCCTCGAAAATCTGCGTCCACTCCACCTGAGTGAGGAGGAACACCGTGATGGCGATGAGCACCAGGTTGACGAGCACGCCCTGCACGAAGTCCGTGATGATGACGACGACCTGTCCGCCGCTGAATACGAAGAAGATGGCCGTCCCAAGGAGGAGCAGCATGACGAGCGCGAACGTGCTGACCTGTACCCCGGCGATCGACAGCACATCCGGCAGGCCGATGTAGTATATGAAGAACCGCGCGCCTACGGCGGGAAAGATGCCGAAGTTGATGAGGCCGGCGGCGAACGCCAACATGCCCGTGAAGACCCTGAACCGCCGGCTGTAGCGCCGCTCGAAGAACTCGGGCAACGTCAGGGATCTGGTCTCGCGGAACCGGTAGATCACGAATCCGCTGACCGTGAGGATCAGGATCACGATCGCCTGAGAGAACCCCCACCACGTGAGGGAGAAGCCCGCCACGTAGTTCTGCTCGAGGTAGCCGACGATCGAGATCGCCCCGAGGGCCGCTACTCCCTGGGACACCGAGAGCAGGTAGCGTCCGGCCGTGCGGCCCGCGACGAGAAAATCGGCGACGCTCCGCATGAACGGCTTGAGAAGCAGGACGCCTCCCACCATCGCGGCGTATAGGCCGATCAGGATCGTCCAGTCGAGAAGCGTGAAGTGCACGGGGCTCAGCCCGAGATCCAGGTTCGGCCGTCTTCGCGGATGTGGGCGGTACGTCCGTCGGTAAGAGGAAGCACCGCTTCGAATCCGGAGGGCGTGAGGACGATCGCGGGTGGCCACGGCAGCTCCGCATCGGGGGAGCGTTCCAGCCCGAGCTCGCCGGCCGTGGCGGCCCACGATCCTGTCTCCGCCGCTCGTTCACGCTGCCGGTAGTACACCTGGCGCAGTGCCCAACCGGCTCTCTCGCCCTCCGTCAGTTCGCCAACGGCATCACCCGCGGTGACGAACTCCACGATCCCCCACATCTCGGGGTAGTGCATCGCGATCCGTCCCTGGGGAGACCACACCCAGTTGTCCTCCGGCAGGGGCTCGCCGGTGTCCGGATCGGTCTGCTTCACGTAGCCTCCGCTCTCGGCGGCCAGGCGCCATTGGACACGTGAAAAGTTGAAGCGCCAGCGATCTCCCGGCCGCGGCGGCACGGGCCGGCCGGCGGCCTCGGCGAGCACGACCCACGGGATGGCGATTTCCACGCTCCAGCCCACGTCCACGTCCGCCGGGTCGTTCAAGGTGCCGTCGATCGCGACGGCCGTGCGGAGTTCTCGAATGTCCCAGGCGTCGATCGGGGGACCGCCGTCCCGATACGGCTTGATCAGCATCAGGTCCCATTCGGTGCCCAGCGCGTTGATCTCCAGCTCGTAGTACCGGTGGGAGTCCCCGTCCGGATCGATGAACACCTCGAAGTCGTGGTCCTGGTAGATGACCGCGTCACGATCCGTCAGCGTGCCCCACACGTGGGGCTCCTCCATTTCCGCGCCGATATACAGGAAGTCGTCGTCCCACAGGAGCCGGGCTCGGGTGCGGAATCTCGGGGCGGGAAGAGAGCCTCCCCGTATGTCCACGAAGTCGGCGGTCCAGGGTGCAGACTGCCATACGTCATCGTCCAGCGAGCCGTCGATGATGGGTGCCCGCTCGGCGCGGGGCGCCGCGTAGACCTCCGGACGCCATGGGATCGCCGGCTCCGGCACCGTCTCGACCTCCGCGAGCACGGCATCGACCGGGGCAACACGGCCCCGGAGCCCATCGGTCCGCCCCCCCTCGGCCGTGCACGATCCCAGTACTGTCGCGCACGCCACGGCGGCCGCGGCGATGACCATCCGGCGAGCCACGGCGGTGTGCGCCAGGTCGCGGAGGCGATCGAGCCCGAGGGTGGTGGTGATCGAGGTGGCGGGTCGGTGCATGCGGCCAAAGCTCTGTTGCCGCGTCGGGGCCGTCAACGTGCTTGCGATCCGCGGATCCGGTCGTTCCGGGTCGGTGAACGCATTCGAATGACCTTTTTGCACGATTCAGGGGGGTCGTTTCGGGGAGGACACAGCTGTGGATAAACGGTCAATCGCTTGTCGTGATGCTGGTTACGCGATCACGGCTCGACGAGGTATGTCCATTGCAGAAAGAAGTCGTGACAGCGGCCTCGTCGGCCCCGCCTTCGAATGGGAGGAGGCGCGCCGCCTGCCGCCCGGAGGAGGTACCGGAGAATGTTCGGGATCCTGACTTTCCACCGATCGATGGTGGCCGCCGCCGTCCTCCTGTGGTCGATTCTCTGTCTGGCATCGCCGCTTCCGGCCCAGGAGTCGGAGGAGGCCACTGGACCGCTGCTGAAAGCGGACCTGGTGCGGTTGCTGGTGGTGGGCGACTACACGGAAGACGAAGTCGTACACATCGTCCGAATGAACTGCGTGAGCTTCCGGCCTACCGAGCGTGACCGGCTGGACCTCCTGGCGCTGCCGTACGGTGGTCCGGCTCTCAGCGAGATCCAGCGGTGTCGCACGCGGGGCCAGGCCGCCGGCTTCTCCCGTGGGATTCCCCGGGCCAACCCGGTCAACTCGACCGACGAGGCTCCGGCCGCGTCCGCCAAGGCTCTGCAGGTGGCTGCTCTCTCATCGAATCCCCTCGGAGAGCGCCCGGTCTTCGCGGCGCCCAAGTTCACGATCGTGGTGGAGGATGATCGACCGGCGCTGATGGCCTCTGAGATCCCGCCCATGCTGGAGAACTGGGAGCAGGTGTCCCAGCAGCTACTCCAGGAGTACCGGCCGAGCCAGCGTCGAGACGGAAGAGTCGTGCTCAGGGTTCGGGTGGACGAGACAGGTCGCGCCGCCGACTCGCTGCTGACGGAGTCCAGCGGTGATCCCTACCTTGACGCTGCCGTCCTCGCCACCGTATCGGTGATGCGGTTCAGACCCGCGATGAGCCGGGACCGCCGGGTCGCTGCCTGGACCGAGCTGCCGATCCAGTTCGAGACGCCATAGCGGTACGACGGCAGATCTGAAACCGAAGCGCCGGGGGCTCAGTCCTCCCGGCGCTCCACCTTGATCGTGCAGTTGGCCACGAGGGCCGCAATCGCACCCACAGCCGCCCACACCGGGAGCAGCAAGGCACCTACGAGACCGATCGCCAGTGGGATCTCGATCAGCGTGTTGCCCTGATCGGTCCGGATCGTGATGCGGCGGACGTTGCCCTCCCGAACGAGCTCTTTCACCCGGCTCAGCAGATCCTCGCCCTTCACCTCGTATTCCTCGGTGGCTTCGTCCGGTCCCTCGGCCTCTGCCTCTTCTACTACCTCCACCTCGACTTCGATGCCGTCTACCTCAACCTCGACCCGCTCCTCCTGGTCGCCGTGCTCCTCAGTCACATTTTCCTCCCTGTTTGTCTCGATTCATCCGGACCCGCTGGCGGGTCCGACGCCTGCATCACTTCTCCTACGAGACCTGCAGCGCTCAGGTTTTGCTGAGCGCTGCGGAGCTGGGACAGGAAGTCCCGAAGCGCGCCCTTCGGTCCTCCCGTTTGACCGTCTGCATCCGGTCGGTGGTGACAACGCCGACCGGGTCTGTTAGGATGGCGGCAACTTCTACGGGTGGTGGCGGTTGGGAGGTGACCATCTGAGCCGAATGACCCGGAGGATATCGTGGAGTGGCGGATTTACAGCCGCACGGGCCGTGTGTACGGAGCGGAGCTCAAGAAACCGGCCGTCGTCCAGACGATGCACGGCGCAGTCGGAGCGGAAGCCGGCGACTTCCTGGTCGTCGATCTCGATTGCGAGCACATTCGATACTACCCGGCGCGCTATTTCCATCGCTCCTACGAGGTGGTAGAGCGGCCGCTTCCCCTCAAGGCCCAGGCCGACCTGTCGGCGCTCGTGTTTGAACACGTCATCGAGGCCGGAGATGCGTCCATGGGGGAAACGTGTGTCCGGTGCGGTAACCGCAGGACCCGCATGGAGTTCGAGGGCGTACCAACGTGCATGGACTGCGAGATGAAGCTCAAGGCGGAGCGCGAGGAGACCATGCGGTGCCACCATGACGGTGGCGAGATGCGGAAGGAAGTCATCCAGAACGTAATCGTCGATCGCTGCCCCGAGTGTGGCGGAGTGTGGTTCGACGGCGGCGAGCTGGACATTCTCGGTGCCGCTTTCCGTCGTGCCGCCGACTTTGGAATGCCCGCGGAGCTGGCTTCGAGATTGATCCACGGACTCGTGGATAAGGAGTCGGACAAGAAGTCGAATTAGACGGTGCAGCGGGACGGAGAACAATGCTTCCCTGGTGCTTCCGCGGTCTCTTCCTGTAGCACGATTCTTGATATAGGGATCGCTAATTCCCGGGTGTAGATCAACCGGATACCACGAAAGGAACGGCGAGCATGACCAACGCCGCTAATGCGGAAGTCCGACAGGTGCTCGAAGACTTCATGGCTCACGTCATAAAGCGAAATCCGGGCGAGTCGGAGTTTCATCAGGCCGTGCGAGAGGTAGCGCACAGCGTCATTCCGTTCACGTTCGATCATCCGGAATACCGCAAGGAGAAGATTCTGGCGCGGATGACAGAGCCCGATCGAATCATCATATTTCGCGTGTCGTGGGAGGACGACCAGGGCAACGTGCGGGCCGACAGGGCCTGGCGGGTCCAATTCAACAACTCGATCGGGCCGTACAAGGGCGGGCTGCGGTTCCACCCGACGGTGAACCAGAGCATCCTGAAGTTCCTCGGCTTCGAGCAGGTATTCAAGAACAGTCTCACGACCCTGCCGATGGGCGGCGCCAAGGGCGGCGCCAACTTCGATCCGAAGGGCAAGAGCGACCGCGAAGTGATGCGGTTCTGCCAGTCGATGATGACCGAGCTGTATCGGCACATCGGCGCCCGCACGGACGTCCCGGCCGGCGACATCGGCGTCGGCGCGCGCGAGATCGGCTATCTGTTCGGTCAGTACAAGCGCCTGCGGAACGAGTTTGATGGCATCCTCACGGGCAAGGGCCTGGCTTTCGGCGGCAGCCTGATCCGCACCGAGGCGACAGGGTACGGTACCGTGTACTTCATGGAGGACATGCTGAACCACCGCGGCGACGGCATCGAGGGCAAGACGTGCACGGTCTCCGGCTCGGGCAACGTGGCTATCTACACCATGGAGAAGCTGCTCGACCTCGGTGCGACACCGGTCACGGCTTCCGATTCCGGAGGCACGATCCACGATCCGGCCGGCATCGACCGCGAGAAGCTCGAGTGGCTCAAGGACCTGAAAGAAGTCCGCCGCGGCCGCATCAGCGAGTATGCCGAGCACTTCGGGTGCGAGTACCTGCCCGGCAAGCGGCCCTGGATCGTTCCGTGCGACCTTGCCTTTCCCTGCGCCACGCAGAACGAGGTCGACAGTGAGGACGCCCGTACGTTGATCGCCAACGGGTGCATCGGCGTCTCCGAGGGCGCGAACATGCCCAGTGACTCCGATGCAGTAGACGTGTTCCTGGAGGCGAAGATCATGTACGGCCCGGGCAAGGCGGCGAACGCCGGCGGCGTGGCCGTTTCGGGCCTGGAGCAGAGCCAGAATTCGTCCCGCGTCGCGTGGACGCGCGATGAAGTGGACGAAAGACTCCACAAGATCATGGCGGACATCCACGAACAGTGCGTCATCTATGGCGGCTCAGTTGACGGATACGTGGACTACGTGCGCGGTTCGAACATCGGCGGTTTCGTGAAGGTCGCGAACGCGATGGTTGGATACGGTATCGTCTGAGCCGGTCCGACCAAGCCTGATGGACCTGCCGCCGGTGGCCCTCACTGGTCGCCGGCGGCTTCTTCATGTCTGGAACGTGAGACTCTGTCGCCGGTATTCTCGTGGCAGGCCCATGTTAAGGGCCTGTAAATCTCGCGCCTGCTAAGGTCCGATGAACATGAACGAGACAGGAAGATCTGCGATGTCCCGGAATAGAGAAAATCGTGTGCGCGCGCTGTCGAGGAGCGCGATCGTTGGGGCCGCGCTGCTCAGCGTGATCGCCGGTCCGCTGGCGGCGCAGGAAGTAGCGGACACCGCCAACGCCTTCACCGCAAATCTCGCCTCTCCGCTGCCCGTGGATCCGGGTGTGGTGGTGGGACAGATGGAAAACGGCATGCGTTACTACATCAGGGCAAACGAGAGGCCCGAGAAGCGGGCTGAGCTGCGTCTCGTGGTGAACGCAGGTTCCGTCCTCGAGGACGAGGACCAGCGGGGCCTCGCCCACTTCCTCGAGCACATGGCGTTCAACGGGACGGAACACTTCGAGAAGCAGGAGCTGATCGACTATCTGCAGTTCATCGGCATGCGCTTCGGGGCTGACGTGAACGCCTACACGGGGTTCGACGAAACGGTCTTCATGCTCACCGTGCCCACCGACAGCACCGAGATCGTGGAGACCGCGTTCCAGATCCTCGAGGACTGGGCCCACGGAATGGCGTTCGATTCCGTCGAAATCGAGAAGGAACGCGGAGTGGTACTCGAAGAGTGGCGGCTCGGCCAGGGCGCCCGCGCGCGGATTCGAGACGAGCAGTTCCCGGTCCTGTTCCAGGGATCGTTGTACGCCGAGCGTCTTCCGATCGGCGATCCCGAGGTGCTGGAGACGTTCGAGCACGCCACGCTGAAGCGATTCTACAGCGATTGGTATCGTCCCGACTTGATGGCCGTGGTGGCGGTGGGAGATTTCGATCCCGAGTGGATCCGGGAGCTCATCCAGCGCCACTTCGATGGTCTGCGGGGACCTGAGATCGCGAGGCCCAGACCACACGTGCCGGTGCCCGGTCACGAGGAGACGCTGTATTCGATCGCCACGGATCCCGAGCTCACTCTGTCCAACGTCAGCGTCACGTGGAAGCTCCCGCTGTCCGAGCAGTCCACGCACGCTGATTACCGGCGCAGCTTCGTCGAGAGCGCCTACAACTCGATGTTCAATTTCCGCCTGTTCGAGATCACGCAGGCGTCAGCTGATCCGCCATTCCTCGGAGCCGGCTCCGGAAAGGGACGTTTCGTGCGCGAGGCCGAGGTCTACCAGCTGGGTGCCACGGTGAAGGACGGCGAGATCGAACGCGGACTGGAGCGCGTGCTGGTCGAGGCGGAGAGAGTCGATCGATACGGCTTCATAGAGTCCGAGCTCGAGCGTCGGAAGGCCGACGTGCTTCGTTTGTATGAGCGCTCGTACACCGAGCGGCACAAGAGGGAATCGTCCGGACTGGCATCGGAGTACGTGCGTGCGTTCCTGGAGGGCGAGCCGATCCCGGGGATCGAGTACGAATACGCGCTGGCCCGCCGGTTTCTGCCGGACATCACGCTTGAGGAGGTGAACGCCGTCGGCCGGGACTGGATTCGCGACACGGACAGGGTGATTCTCGCTGCCTCGCCCGACAAGGACGGCGTGGCCGTGCCGGACGAGATGGCCCTCGCAGCGGTGTTCCTGGCGGCACGGACCGCCTCTATCGATCCCTGGGACGACGCGACCTCGGACGAGCCTCTGCTTGCCGAGTTTCCGGAGCCCGGTCGAGTCGTTCACCGGGAGGAGATCGACGAGCTGGGCGTGCAGATCTGGCGGCTCAGCAACGGCGTGCGGGTGATCCTGAAGCCGACGGACTTCAAGGAGGACGAGGTCCTGTTCAGTGGCCGGAGCCCGGGCGGCACATCTCTCGCCACGGACGCGGAATACGAATCTGCTTCCTGGGGAGCCACCCTTGTGAGCATCGGGGGAGTAAGCGCGTTCAGCGCCGTGGATCTGCAGAAGAAGCTGGCCGGCAAGGTCGTTTCAGTCGGTCCTTCGATTTCCGAGCTGCGCGAGGGGATGTTCGGAAGCGCCTCTCCGAAGGACCTGGAGACGCTCTTCCAGCTGGTGTATCTGTATTTTACCGCACCGCGCCGCGACGAGACGGCATTCCAGTCGTTCCGGTCGCGCATGCAGACGGTGCTGGCGAACCGGGGAGCGAACCCGGAGGCCGTGTACGGTGACACCGTCGGCGCCGTGATGGCGCAATACCACCCGAGGTACCTGCCTCCGACGGCCGCCATGCTGGACAAGATCGACCTGGACCTGGCACTCGATTTCTATCGCGACCGATTCGCAGACGCGGGAGACTTCACGTTCACGCTCGTAGGGTCGTTTGATCCGGAGGAGCTGCTTCCCCTGGTGGAGCGCTACCTCGCCGCACTTCCGTCCACCGGACGGGAGGAGTCGTGGCGAGACGTGGGAGTCGAGCCGCCGAGCGGACTCGTGCAGCGGACGGTCAGGAGGGGACTGGAGCCCAAGGGCCGGCAGACACTGATCTTCACCGGTGACTTCGAGTTCAACCGGGAGAACCGGTACACGCTGCAGTCGATGATGGAAGTTCTGCGCAACATGCTGCGTGAGACGCTTCGCGAAGACATGGGAGGTACGTACGGTGTGAGCGCGTACGGGTCGGGTTGGCGCGAGCCCCGTGAGCGCTACAGTGTTCGCATCGCGTTCGGCGCCGATCCGGAGCGATTGGACGAGCTTACGGAGGCGGCTTTGTCCGCGATCGACAGCCTCGCGAGGCACGGGGCGTCGGACGAGAACCTGGCCAAAGTCAAAGAGACTCAACGGCGGCAGCGCGAGACGGACCTCCGGGAGAACAGCTTCTGGCTATCGGTGCTCGACGTGTACGATAGGAACGCCGAGGATCTTCGTCTGATTCTCGACTACGACCGCCTCGTGGAAGAGCTGAGCGCCGAAGCGATCGGCGACGCCGCGGCGCTGTACTTCGACATGGAGAACTACGTGGAAGTGAGGCTGGTCCCGGAGGTCGAGTCCGAGCCTGAGGCGGTATCGCTGCTGCCCTGATCAGACGGCCGCGTTTGCCGATCCCCCCCATGGGTGGCTTACATTGCGCTCCGGCCACCGAGGAGGAGCGCAATTGGACAGACGCATGTTCGCTCGCACCGTCGCAGCCGTGCTCGCCGGCCTCGGACTTCCGGCTCGGGGGCACGGCGCCACTGAGGGTGGTCTCGTCGCCACCGGTACCCGGTCCTCTTCCTGCCTCCTTCCCCCATCGTCGCTTCCCACCCGCCGCCTCGGGCGTACGGGACTGGACGTCCCGATCCTCTCCCTGGGCGGCCATCACATCGGACGCGCGGCGTCTGAAGCGGACGCGAGGGTCCTGGTCGAGACGGCTCTCGAGGAAGGGATCCGGTTCTTCGACAACGCCGAGAGCTACCACGGCGGAAAGTCGGAGCGTTGGTTGGGCGCCGCGCTCGAAAACGTACGGCCCGATGTCCTGATCATGACAAAGACGCACTCACCCCGGGACCGCAGCGCCGAGAGCGCCCGTCGCCACCTGGAAGGAAGCCTGGAGCGACTGCGCACCAACTACCTGGACCTGTGGCAGCTCCACAGCACGAAGAGCGTCGAGGACGTGGACAAGGCGTTTCGTCCCGGTGGGGCGATGGAGTACATCATGCGGGCGAAGGAAGAAGGCCTCGTGCGCTTCGTCGGCGTCACGGGTCACGTTACCCCCGCCGCACATCGCCGGGCCCTCAAGTATTGGGACGAGGGCTGGCAGTTCGACACGTTCCAGTTCCCGATCAATCCGATCGACTATCACCAGCGGAGCTTCCAGCGACAGGTCCTCGTGGATATCGTGGCGAGGGACATCGGGATGATCGCCATGAAGACGTCGGCCGACGGACGTCTCCTCCGTGAAGGGATCTGCACGATCGGAGAGACTCTGCGTTACGTGTGGTCGTTGCCGGTGAACGTGGCCGTCGTGGGCATGGAGCGTCCGGATCTGGTGCGGCACAACGCGCGCCTCGCACGGGAATTCAAGCCGATGACCCCCGATGAGCTGCAGAGCCTGCGCGACCGCATTGAGCCGCGTGCCGACCTCTCACTCGAGTGGTACAAGACGTGAACGATCGACGGGTGGTCCGCTCCTGGATCTCGTACGACTGGGCGATCTCCGCATTCAATACGCTCGTCGGTACGTTCATCTACAACACATACTTCATGCGCTCGTTCGCCCCGAACGAGGATGTTGGCACCGCGCTGTGGGCGCGCGGCGTCATTGCCAGTGCTATTCTCATCGCTCTTCTGTCTCCCATTCTCGGCGCCGTGGCGGACAAGAGCGGCCGCCGTCGCACGTACCTTATCGTGATGACGCTGGTGTGCGCCGGTTTCACGGTCCTGCTCACCTTCGTCACGCCCGGCGATAGCCACGCTGTCCTGAAGGCTCTCACCATCTACGTGATCGCCAACGTGGCGTTCGAGATGGCGACCGTGTTGTACAACTCGTTCCTGCCGGACCTGGTGAGCGAGGACCGGATCGGCCGTGTTTCCGGGTACGGGTGGGGAATCGGCTACATCGGTGGCCTGGTGGTGATGGTCCTCGCGCTGTTTCTCTTCGTCGAGGAAGGGACGCGTTTCAGCTTCCTTTCGACGGCGGACGGGTTCAACATTCGCGCCACCAACATCCTGGTCGCGGTGTGGGTCGTCGCGTTCAGCATCCCGATGTTCCTGTTCGTCAAGGACACTCAGGCTAAGAGCGCGAAGGTGGACATCCGGGGCGCCTTCCGCGAACTGCGCCAGACGTTCATCGAGGTGAAGCTCTACAGGGAGATCGTAAAGTTCCTGGTCGCCCGCCTGGTCTACAACGACGGACTGGTCACCGTCTTCGTGTTCGGGGCGCTTTACGCCGCGGGCACCTTTGGATTTGACGGAAGCGAGGTCCTCATCTTCGGGATCGTCCTGAACGTCGTTGCCGGGCTCGGGGCCCTTGGTTTCGGTTTCGTGGACGACAAGCTGGGAGGCAAGAACACGCTTCTGATTACGCTGGTCGGGCTGACCGTTGCCACGGCGCTGGCGGTCGCGGCGCCGAGCCGGACCTGGTTCTGGGTCGCGGGCGTCCTGATCGGGATTTTCGTGGGGCCCAACCAGTCGGCGAGTCGGTCGCTCATGGGTCGGTTCGTGCCCGAAAAACACAAGGGCGAGTTCTTCGGATTCTTCGCCTTCTCAGGCAAGGTCACCTCGTTCATGGGCCCGATGCTTCTCGCCGCGCTCGTGATCCCGTTTGGACAGCGCGTCGCGGTAGCCAGCCTGCTGGTGTTCTTCGTTGTTGGCGCGCTGATCCTGATGACCGTGGACGAGAAGGCGGGAATAGAGGCGGCGCGGGCCGCAGACGCATAGACAACGTGACGGATACCTTTACGTCGGCCACCGGGCCGGCCCACCCAAGGGAGCCACAAAATGGCCGATCGAAGCATGTGGGAGCGCATGAAGGGCGCGGCAATGCTGGATGTCGCGACGTACGAGGAAGTCGAGCACGACGAGAACCTGACCACCCAGGCCGCGATCGTGGTTCTGCTGGCCGCCGTCGCTCGTGGCATCGGCGGATTCAACGACGGAGGCAATGGGATCATCGTCGGGATGATCGCGGCCCTGTTCAGCTGGCTCGTATGGGCCGGAGTCACGTATCTGATCGGCGACAAGCTGCTCAAGGGAACCGCCACGTGGGGTGAGCTGCTCCGTACCCTGGGCTACGCGCAGGCGCCCGCCCTCCTCCTCATCCTGGGAATCCTGCCCCTTCCGTTCTTCGGTGGGCTGCTCGCCTCCGTGGTCGGGATCTGGCTCCTCGTGACGGGGATCGTGGCAATCCGGCAGGCCCTCGACTTCGACACGGGCAAGGCCATCCTGACGGCCTTCCTCGGTTGGCTGGTCGCCGTGGCGATTCCGCTCATCGTGATCGGGGGGGCACTGATCGAGTGGTAGGCCCATGCGAGTGAACCTCGCAGTCAGTTCCGCGATCCTGTCCGCGCTTCTCTGGCTGCCGGCTGCCTCCGCCGTGGCGCAGGAGTGGCCACTCACGAGGGCCGAGCGGTCCGATTACGACGAAACGTCCCGCTACGATGACGTCGTGGGCTTCCTGCAGGGCCTCGAGGGGATGCACCCGAAGTTGTCGTTTACGGGATTTGGCTACTCGGAGGAGGGTCGGGCTCTTCCGCTGGCCGTGTTCGGTGACGTTGCCGATGGCTCGGCGGCGGCCGTGCGGGCCTCGGGGATGACACGTGTTCTGGTGTTCGCGAACATCCACGCGGGTGAGGTGGCGGGGAAGGAGGAGGCGCAGGTCCTGCTGCGGGAGCTGGCGCAGGGCGCACACGACGAGTGGCTCGATTCGCTCGTGATCCTCGTCGCGCCGATCTACAACGCGGACGGGAACGAGCGCATCGAGCTGCGTAACAGGCCCCGGCAGCACGGTCCGCTGGCCGGAATGGGACGCCGCGCCAACGCCAGGGATCTCGACCTCAACCGGGACAACGCGAAGCTGGAGTCGGCCGAAGCCCGGGCCCTGTCCCGACTCGTCCAGGAATACGACCCTCACGTGGCGCTGGACCTGCACACCACCAATGGCACGTTCCACGCCTATCACCTCACGTACGCGCCGCCGCTGCACCCGTCCACGGATTCCCGGATAACGCACCTGTTGCGCGACGAGTGGCTTCCTGCCGTGACGGAGAGCGTCCGGGACCGGTTCGGTTGGGAGCTCTTCTACTACGGCAATGTGCCCGGGACGTTTGGCATGCAGGGTGAGCGCGGGTGGTACACGTTTGACCACCGGCCGCGCTTCACGACGAACTACCTCGGCCTGCGCAACCGGTTCGGGATTCTCAGCGAGGCTTATTCCTACGCCACGTTCGAGGAGCGGATCCTGGCGCACGGCCGCTTCGTCGAGGCCGTGATCGACTTCGCGTTCGCCAATGCGACGCGCGTGCGGGAAGCGGTCGAGGCCGCCGATCGTGAGCCGGCTCCGGGGATGGAAGTGGCCCTGCGGGCAGAGCTGACCCGAGGCGACACGATCGACGTGATCATGGGAGCGGTGGATGAGGAGCGAAACCCCTTTACCGGTGCGCTCATCTATCGGCGGCGCGACGTGCAGACCGTCGAGAGGATGCCCGACTACGGGTCGTTTCGGGCCACGGAGACCGTGGCCGCGCCAGCGGCCTATCTGATCCCCGCGGACCTCGTCGGCGTGATCGAGCGGCTGGATGCGCACGGAGTACGCATGGCGCGCCTCGACGCGGACGCCGAGCTCGACGCTGTCGCGTTCCACGTCGATTCGATCCGGGCGTCCGAGAGGCAATACCAGGGGCACTTCCTGCGGGAGATGTGGGGCGAGTGGCGCGACGAGAGCCGCGCGTTCGCCACCGGTACGGTCGTCGTGCCAATTCATCAGCCGCTGGGGCGGCTGATCGTAATCCTGCTGGAGCCGCGCTCGGACGACGGCTTCCTCACCTGGAACCTGCTGGACGAGGCCATGGAAGCAAGCGGGAGCTATCCGATCGCACGGGTCCGCGAGCTTCCCACGAAAGCGTGCGAGGAGTGCGCCCGGTTCCGTTGACCGGTGCCGTCCGCCCGCCCCGGCGGGCGCGTGCGTCCCGCCCCGGCAACGGTGTCTCCATTCCGGGCGTGTTGATTCTCGGCCTCCTGTGCTTGCCGGTTCTTTCCTCCTCTCCGCTATGTGGTCAGACGACCGGCCGGATCCAGGGCAGCATCGTCGACCTGTCCAACGGCCAGCCGCTCGCCGGTGTGTTGATCCGCATCGAAGCCCTGGATCGCTCGACGTTGAGCTCCGAGGCTGGCCGGTTCGTTCTGGCCGGGCTTCCGGCGGGCCGACACGACGTGTGGGTCGAGCTGGTCGGGTTCAAGTCGCTCGCGCTCGAATCCGTCGTGGTGCGTGCAGCCAGGGCTTCGGAGCTGGCCCTGGAGCTCGAGCCCACGGCCGTGCCGGTGGATCCGATTCGGGTGGAGGCCGAGCGGATTCCTCTCATCGAGCCCGAGGTGAGTGAGACACGACAGATCGTGTCGGGCGCTGCGCTGCGTGAGCTGCCGGTCACGACCGTAGAGGAAGCCGTGGAGCTCACGACAGGCGTGTCCGATGGCCACTTCCGTGGCGGAAGAGTGGGCCAGGAGACGTACGTCGTGGATGGAATGGCGATCAAGAACCAGGTTGAGGGAGCGACCGAGGGCCAGGGACTTCAGTTTTCTCCCACCGCGCTGTCGGAGATCGAAGTGATCACGGGCGGCTTCAGCGCGGAGTACGGCTCCACGCTTTCCGGCGTGGTCTCGTACACCACCCGGCGGGGCGACCCGGACCGCTGGAAGGGGGAGGCACTGTTCCTCACCGACCGGATCTCCCCGGAAGCCGCGTCCGTCGGACAGTCGACGCTCAACATGTCGGTGGGTGGGCCGCTGCGCTTCCTCGGCGCGGGCGCCACGCTGTTCGCCGACCTGCAGCTGCAGGGGCTCCAGGACGCGGAGCCGCGAGCCCGAGGGCTCACCTGCATCCAGACCGACGATGCGGATCCTGCGGTGGCCGCGGCGATCGAGGGCTTCGTATCGAGCCCGGTGACCGCTCCCCTCTACTGTCCGTACGAGCAGCCGGGTCTTCCGTATCAGCAGGGCGACGGCCTGATTGGCTTCCTGCGCTTCGACAAGCGCCTGTCCGGACGCCTGAACCTGGCGGCCACGCTGCTCCGCAACCGGTTCCAGCGTGTGCTCTACACCCCCGAGCTCAAGTACAACGCCGGTAGCCAGCTCGGGAGGAGCACGGAAGCCTGGATGGGCGCGCTGATTCTGGACCACGTCACGCAGACGGACGGGCAGGCCCTCATTCTGACGGCGCGGCTCGCGCTGCAACGGCTCGACCGCTACCTCGGCGTCCTCGATCCAGCGCAGGTGAGCGGTCGCTCCACCGCGCTCGGCTTCGGGCTGTCCGACTTCGAGTTCGCGGGAGAGGAGTTCGTGCGCCTTCCCATCGAGCAGCAGCTCGACTCGGTCGTCGCCGTGCCGGGCTACCGACCACCCGGCGGGATCACGGGGTCTCCATTCGGAGCCGCGGGAGAGGGGATCTTCACTACGACGGGCACTTCCGGCCTGGCGGCGTACAGCCGGTCGGACTTTCTGGGCACCGATCTCGCGGGCGAGCTGATAACAGCCGATGGCAACTCGTTCCGGGGCGGCTTCCAGGGCAAGTTCTACCGGGTCTCGACCTACGAGCGGACCCGCGCGTACCTGGCGGGCTCGGCCCCGAACTACGCCCGGTTCTACCCGACGACGCTGGCCGGATACCTCGACGGCAGCATACGGCCCGATCCCCTGTTCACGATCACGGCCGGCATGCGCGTCGAGGGGTTCCAGTCCGGTCTCGACTTCAGCCTCGACAGGTCGGACTTCCTGGCCCCCGTCGCGTCCACTAACTGGAAGGTCAACGTCACGCCCCGTCTGGGAGTCGCCGGCGCATTCCGAAACTCCGCCGGCCGCAGCGCCTTCCGGTTCAACTACGCGCGCGTGGCGCAGCCGCCGGATTTTCAGTTCTTCATCGACAACACCATCGGCGACTCGTTGCGTACCGACGTGCGTCGCCAGGGCAACCCCAACCTCGCCTTCGAGCAGGGCAACGCGTTCGAGGTCGGGTTCAGCCAGCTGTTCGGCGACGTGGTCGGCCTGGACGTGACCGGCTACCTGAAAAACCTGACGGACCTGGTCACCGGCAATATCTCACTCGGTGGCTCAGCGCCCGGCCTGCTCACCACCGGCGACATGGGGACGGTGAAGGGCGTGGAGATCACGGCCCGTGGACGGTGGTCTGGATTCGGGCTGAGAGCGGGATACGCCCAGTCCGAAGCAACGGGGATCACGTCGGGAGCGTTCGACGATTCCGGGAGCATCCCGCCAGGCACTACCGCTGAGTTCCCGCTTGCCTTTGACCGGCGGCATACGATTGATGCGGCCATGTTCCTGGGTCGGGCGGCGGCGTCCGTCGGCATCCCCGCCGCGGACGGCGGTCTGTCAGGATCACCACTCGGGCTAGTGGTCACGGCCCGCATCCGGAGCGGGTATCCCCTGAACAGCGGTCGGCCGGATGAGGATGCGCCGGTCACTGAGGTCGAGCGCCTTCCGTGGACGAGCGTGTACGACGCGCGGTTTACGTGGAACTTCGGAGAATTTCCGGGCTGCCGGGGATGCGTCATGCGCCTCGTAGTGGACGGAAAGAACCTGTTCGGTACGGACAACGTGATCGCGCTCCGGCGCGACAGCGGCCGCCTGGCACCATCCATGGAGACGATCCTCGATCTGGCCGACAGGGCCGTGACGTCCACGTTCCCGATCCCCCGGGAATCGGAGCGATACGCGCCACTCGCGGACCTCAACGGGAACGGGGTCATCACGGCGACGGAGTTCGAGACCGCGCGGTTCGCGGCCGCGCTGGACGCCAGCGATCCGTCCCTTCTGTTCGGTGAGCCCCGACAGCTGCGCCTCGGGCTGGAGGTGGTGTTCTGAGACGCGAGACCGTCGCGGCGATCGCCGCCCTGCTCGCGGCCCAGGTGTGGGCCTGCCACGACGCTCCGTCTCCGTGGGAGCCTCCGAACGAGGACGTCCTGCCGGGCGCCCGCCAGCTAACGTTCAATCCGGGCGACGACCGGTCGCCCGCGTGGTCGATCGGCGGCGATTCGATCCTGTACGTGGCGGAAGGATTCGGTGACCTGGCGCGATCCGACGGCGTGCTCGTGTCGATTCCGAGAGGCGGCGGATCTGTGCGTACCGTGTTCCCGTTCGTCCAGCCCGAGCGGGCGACGGCCCCCGCGCTCCTGGCACCCGCCGTCGAGCCGGGATCGGGACGTATCGCCTACGTGCAACTCCTTTCGGCCGGCGGGTCGGTGTGCACCGGGGATGCGATCTCGTGCGACGCTGCCGGTTCTCTGGCTCCGCCTCCGGCCCTGCGGCTGGGCCGGGTTCGCGTGCGCAGACCTGGCTCGACCACCGTCGCAAGCGACGATCCGACGTTGCCGCTCGAGTTCGACGGCGTGGAGTTCGACGATTCACAGCACCCCTTCGGCTTGCCGGGGGTGTGGATCACCCGCCTGCACCCGTTCCAGCGTAGGTTCAACGAAGAAGGAATCCTTCCGTCGCGAGCCTCCTGGGAGCCGGGCGGGCAGCGTCTGGTGACGAGTGACGGGCTCCGATTGTCGTGGTGGCGGCCTGCGGACGGTTCGACCGGCTCGATACCGGGGACGGAGGATGGAATCTCTCCGGCGTGGAGTCCAGATGGAACCACCATCGCCTTCGCGCGCTTGGTGCGCGGGCCGGAGTTCCGAACCACGTGCCAGCAACTGACCCTCGGACGGGATGGCCCCATCGTGGCTTGCGTCGAGCAACGAACGGAATGGCTGGTCGACCGATCGATGGTCATGGCAGTGTCGGCAGGTGGCGGCGAGCCCTGGGCGATCACGGAGGGAACGGAGCCGGCGTGGAGTCCGGACGGGGAGTGGCTCTACGTTGCTCGTAACGACTGCATCTGGAGGGTGGCCGCCTCAGGTGGCGTCGCGGAGCGCGTATCGGGCACCGAAGCGGGGACCGAGCCCACCGTGTCACCTGACGGAACGGAGCTCGCCTTCACCCGGATCGGTGAGGACGGAAAGGGTGACATATGGGTCGTTCCGCTTACCTGATCCTCGGTCCGGTCGCGGTCGCAGCCACACTCGCGTGGGCTGGCTGTGGCGAACCGATCGCCGTTCTTGGCGATACCCCCGGCCTCATGCGCATCGTGGCCGGTGTACCGGACGAGCCGGGCGAAGACGTCGGCGGATCGGCTGTGCAGACGCTGTTGCGCCATCCCTCAGGCCTGGATATGGACTTCGACGGGGTCCTGTACGTGTCCGACCGCGACAACCGGAGGGTCGTGGCTGCGTCGTCGTCCGGTGGGGTGCGCCTGGTGGTGGACGACCGTCTGTGCAGCGGCGACTGCCTGCGCGAGATCACGGACCTGGCGGTGGACGGCTCTGGCGGCCTGATCGTGGCGGACGAGCATGGGCACAGAGTTTGGCGCGTCGACATCGCCACGGGAGCACGCACCCTGCTCGCAGGTACTGGCGAGTCAGGGACGACGCTGGACGGCGGGCCAGCGACTGCCTCCGCAATCAACAGTCCGCGGGGCGTGGCCGTGGGGGTCGGAGGGGAAGTCTACTTTGCCGAAGGGAGGTCACATCTCATTCGCACGATTCTGGCGAACGGGACACTCTTCACCGTTGCTGGGACGGGCGAGTCGGGCTTCAGCGGAGACGACGGACCGGCCACGACCGCACGACTCGACTTCCCGAGTGGCATCGACGTGGCAGACGGCGTGCTCTACATCGCCGACACCGGGAACAGGCGGGTCCGGTCCGTCGACCTGACAAGTGGCACGATCTCCACGGTGGCGGGGAACGGGATCAGCGGCTTCGGCGGCGATGGTGGAGATCCCCTGTCCGCGTCCTTCCGACAGGTGCGCGACGTGGCGGCGACCGCCGACGGGCGCAGCCTGTACGTCGCGGACTCAGGCAACCACCGGATTCGCCTGGTCAGCCTGGCCTCGTCTCAGATCAAAACGTTCGCCGGGAACGGCGAAACCGAATTCGCCGGGAATCTCATGGACGCCGGAGCCACCCAGCTCAAGCAGCCTCTGGGCGTGGCGACCTCGCCGTTCGGGCTGGTCCTGATATCGGACACGGACCACCACATCGTGTGGAGGACGCCGACGGGGTTCTGAGCGAAGCCGTGGTCGGACGATGCCGGCCCGGCACGAGACACATTCCGCCCGCCGCCGTGCGGATCACTCTCTCCACAGCTCCGTGTCCGATCGGAACGCCACCCACGCGAACCAGAAATGATTCCCGTGCGCGATCGGTGTCAGGCGCTCGCCCTTGAGCAGCCCGGCCACCGCCTCTCCGGCCAGGTTCCAGGTGGAGCCCGTCTCCCGGTCGCGGAACCTGCCGTCACGGCGCTCGAAGGTGAGAACGCGCTCTCCCACGCGCCGATCGAACATGGAGCTCTGACCCACATCCCGACCGCCCGAGACCGACCGCCGGTCCACTGCACTCGCGGCGCCCTTCTCCCACAGCACCACGAACTCGGTGCCGGCGAACGTGGCGTTCACTGCTCCCAGGTGCTCCAGGGCGCCGAACCCAACGGCCCATCCGTCGCCGACGTCCAGCGACGCGACGCGCTCCATGGCGGGCAGGTCTCCCGGAATCTCGCCGGAGATGAAGCCGGGGTACGGACCGCGTCGTGAGTCGTACCCGGCGTAGGGGTTCTGCCCGTATCGCCCGGATGCCTCATACTCGGGGAACCCCGTGTTGCGGGAGAGGACGTGAAGGTCGGCGTACAGCTCACGCGCCGTCGCCCAGCCGTAGGTATTCGCTGGCACCAGCTCGAGCCGCGCGCCCGTGAGCTCGCCCACAATCGCTTCGCCGACGGCCTGCTGCCACCACGTCTGCGTCTGCCGGTCGTACATCACGAGGTCCGACATCCGAAGGCGGCCGCTGGTCCCGAAGTCCAGCACGCGTCCGTCGAGTCTCCGGTCGAATACGAGGGCCGTGTTGCACAGCGGGCAGTAGGTAATGGTCACCGGCTGACCGCCGACCTCGTCGTTCACGATCTCGTGCCAGATCAGGATGCCCAGGGGATACGCCTTGACCTCGCCGCCTGCCTCGACCACCACGACAGGGTGACGATCGTCTAGCCAGCGGTCGGCTTCGTCCGCGGACTCGAACCGGGGCCGGTCGATCGGTGGGATCCCGTCTCTCGGCGGGCCTCCCGAAACGATCTCCGACAGGGGTACGGAGTGGCGGCTGAAGTCCGTGCGCCACTCCTCTCCCCCGATCAGGCGCCGCACCTCCGAGTCGGCGGATTGCCCGAGGGCCGCGCCGGGAGCGAGGAGCCCGATCAGCATCACGGCCGCCACCCACCTCGTCCTGATCGTCATCTGTCACTTCCTTTGGTACCTGGTACACGCTCGCTCTGGCTTCCGGGGAACGCAGCTTCCTGGCGCGGCGTTCCTTGCGACACCGACATCGCCGTGCCACGATCCGTGCTTCACATCGACCACCACGGAGGAATCGCGCATGGCAGCGCACACGGACGACGAGAGGAAGGGGCCCTGGATCCGCCGCATCGGTCCGGATAAGGCGGATGCCGAGCTCGCCGCGGCTTACCAGGCGATCAACCGAGGCCGCCCGCTCGACCACATCCTCGAGATCCACACGCTGCACCCGCAGTCGCTCCTCGACCATTACGCACTGTACCGGACCAGCATGTTCGGGCGATCTCCGCTCAGCCGGGCGGAGCGGGAGTCGATCGCAGTCGTGGTATCCGCCGCCAATGACTGTTTCTACTGAGTGCAGCATCACGGGGCGGCGCTCCGTAGACTGACGAAAGATCCGGACTTCGTGCAGGCGCTGGTCACTGACTGGCGGACCGCCAGCGATGGTAACGAGCGCCTGGCGGCGATCCTGGCATATGCCGAGCGGCTGACATTGGCGCCGGCTTCGGTCGAGGAAGCGGACATCGATCGCTTGCGGGCCGCGGGCCTGGACGACACGGGCATCCTGCATGTGTGCGAGGTGGCTTCCTACTTCAACTACGTGAATCGCATGGCGGATGGACTCGCGGTCCAGCTCGAAGATGACTGGGAGCTCCCCCTGCTGCGGCTGCCCGACAGGGGGACGGACCGCCCGGGCCAGTGAACATTCCATACTTGTGCGACCGGAGAGATCGGGTAGCTTGAATCGCCCTTCTGCCGGCGGCTCGATGTAAAGTGCGCCGGGCCTCCCAGCACCACGATCGGGGCGGAGAGTTGAGCGACGAGAGCAGGGCGGGGGAGTCTCCCCTCGCGGACGGATACAACGCCGGATACGCCGAGGAGCTGTACGAGCGGTCCCTCCGGCAGCGGGGCATTGTTCCGCCGTCGCTGGCGGACATAGTCGACTACAGAGAGGCCTCGACCCGCTCCACATTCGCGGCTCCGATTGCCGCGATGCCGGCACCCTCGCAGGACACCGCCGGGGCCTCACCCGAGCAGCTCCGTATCGCGGCCGCCTCCGGCTCCCTCGTCGAGTCGCTGCGTACTCATGGGCATCTCAACGTGCAGATCGATCCGCTCGGAACCCCGCGCACGGGCCACCCTTCGATCGAGCCGGAATTTCACGACATTACATGGGCCGACCTGGAGGCGATTCCCGCATCCGCCGTAGGACTAGAGGCCCTGGGTCGCACGGCGCGTGACGCGGTGGAGCGCCTGCGGGAGATCTACGCCGGGCGGATCGGCTACGAGCTGGACCACATGGAGGACCCGCTCAAGTGGAACTGGCTCGTCGATTACATCGAGATGGGAGTGCACACGAATCCGGTGGACCGCGAGGGTAAGGTTCACCTGCTGCGCATTCTCACGGAAGTGGGGGGGCTCGAGAGCTTCCTGCAGCGCTCCTATCTGGGGCAGAAGAGGTTCTCGATCGAGGGCGTCGACATGCTTGTGCCCATGATCCGCCGCGTCATCCGACGCACGGCGCTCGGCGGTACGAGCAAGTTTTTCATAGGGATGGCGCATCGGGGACGCCTCAACGTGCTTGCCCACATCATCGGCTTCTCGTACGAGGCGATCCTGGCGGAGTTCGAGGGTCGGTCATCACGGGGCATGCAGGGCCGTGTCTCGGAGGCAGGCACCGGTGACGTGAAGTATCACGTGGGCGCCAAGGAGCTGGTTCGCTCGCAGATGGGTGAGCTCGAGATCTCGCTTGCCCCCAACCCCAGCCACCTGGAGCACGTGAACCCCGTGGTGCAGGGGATGGCCAGGGCGGAGCGCGAGCTGATGGCGCGGGAGAGCGGTCTCCTCATGTCCGAGGATGACGAGAGCGCCCTCGACGCGTTCGGAACGTCCGTGCTGCCGATCCTCGTGCACGGCGATTCCGCCTTCATGGGGCAGGGAATCGTGCCCGAGACCCTGAACATGTCCCGGCTGCCCGGCTACGAGAATGGCGGCACGATCCACATCGTGGCGAACAACCAGCTCGGGTTCACGACCGACCCCCCAGACACTCGATCCAGCCGCTACGCCAGCGATATCGCGCTCGCTTTCCGCATGCCGATCGTGCACGTGAACGCGGACGATCCGGAGGCCTGTCTATCGGCCATTCAGCTGGCGATCGACTTCCAGCAGCAGTTCTCCGAGGACGTCGTCGTGGACCTCGTGGGTTACCGCCGATACGGCCACAACGAGGGAGACGAGCCGGCGTACACGCAGCCGGTGATGTACCGGAAGATCCGCAGTCACCCGACGGTGCGGAGCCTGTGGGTCGATCAGCTGGTCGAGGAAGGCGTTATCGAGCGTTCGGAGGCAGACGAAATGGCCTCCGACATCAACGACCGGCTGACGGAGGCCCGGCTCGCCGTGTCACGGGACGAGGAGAGCCCGGACGACGCGGTGGACATCGGAGCTCCGACGGCCGGGACGACTCTCGGGATCGGGATGGAAGTCGAGCGCGACCGCCCCCGTGGGTACGAGACCCTGACCGAAGAGACGAGCTGGCGTGACGTGTCCACGGGTATCGACCGGGAGCGTGTGTATGGGTTGAATGAGGCGATCAACGCGTGGCCCGCCGCTTTCCAGCCGCTACCGAAGCTGGCTCGCCAGCTCGCGCGGCGCCGCGACTCGCTCGAGGACGGGATCGACTGGGCGCACGCGGAGGCCCTCGCCTTCGCCGCCCTGCTGACGGAAGGCGTCCCGATCCGGCTGAGCGGCGAGGATTCCGAGCGGGGCACGTTCAGTCAGCGGCACCTGGTGTTGCACGACGTGGAAACCGGGCAGAAGTGGACTCCGCTCAAGCACCTCGGGGAACAGGCCCAGTTCCAGGTATGGAACAGTCCCCTCTCCGAAGCCGGTGTACTGGGCTTCGAGTACGGCTACGCAACGGTCGCCACAGAATCACTGGTGCTCTGGGAAGCCCAGTTCGGCGATTTTGCGAACGTGGCGCAGGCGATCATCGATCAGTTCATCGTCGCCGGGCGCTCGAAGTGGGGCCAGGAGTCCAGGCTCGTGCTCCTGCTGCCGCACGGGTACGAAGGGCAGGGGCCCGAGCACTCGAGCGCGCGTCTCGAGCGATTCCTGGATCTCTCCGCGCAAGACAACATTCGAGTCGCGAACTGCACGACTCCCGCACAGTATTTTCATCTTCTTCGGCTGCAGGCGTTGCGTCCTGCCAGGCGACCGCTCGTCGTCATGACGCCCAAGAGCTTGCTGCGACATCCGAAGGCTCGCTCCCGGATCGAGGACCTTGCGGCGGGGTTCGAGCCTGTGTTGCCGGCCTTCGGCGTGGACAGCGATCCGGCCGGCGTACGGCGCCTGCTGCTCTGTTCTGGCAAGGTCTACTACGATCTGATCGCGTCAGATCGTTGGGAGAGTGCATCGGCCGTGGATCTCGCCCGTGTCGAGCTTCTGTATCCGTTTCCACGGGACGAGGTTGCCCGCCTCGTGGCCATGTACCCGGCGCTGGAAGAGATCGTCTGGGTGCAGGAGGAACCTGAGAACATGGGCGCGTGGCGCGCGATCTCGCCGGAGCTGCGCGAGATCGCGGGCGAGGGGGCTCGCGTGCGGCGGGTCAGCCGCCCGGCGGCCGCCAGCCCGGCGGAGGGTCACGCCGGCGCTGCCGCCCTGGCACAGGCTCGCGTGGTCGAGGAGGCGCTGGCCGGGTTGTAGGTACCTCGCCTAGCCCACTCCGATCTCGAACCCGAACAGCAGCTTGATGCTGCGGAACACATAGGTGGCCTCGAATTCGGGGTTCTCCTGGCGCAGTATGTCAGTCAGCTCCTGGTCCAACTTGCTGCCCCAGCCGAATCCCAGTCCGAGCGTCAATCGGGCGGACTTCACGACGAAATCCGAACCCAGATTCACGTTGCTGATGTTGAACGGCAGGATGCCGAGGCCGGCGCGCTCAACCTCGTCCGTCAGGGTGCTGTTGTCCGTGTAGTACGATAGGTATCCGCTGACCTTGGGGGAGAACGCGTACTCCAGGCCCAGCGCCCAGTTGAGAACCTCGTCCTGCTCCTGGACTGTGTCCACCGGGATGATCCGGTCCGGTGGCTCCACGGCGACCACGTCCTCTCCATGCATCACGAAGTACGACTCGACCTTGTCGAACCACTCCGCGCTGCCGTGCAGTCGAGCGTTTCCGACCTGCCATGCCAGGCCTGCGCCCACCGACAGCGGGCTCTTGTAGCTCGCGTCGAGATCGGTTTGCACGCCGGCGGCCAGGGCGATGGTGTCGGTGCCGAACGCCGACTGGTTGAATGAGAGGTCCCCGCTCCCGCCAAGCTGGATGCTGGGTGTCGTCAGCGTAACTCCGCCCGTGATCGGACCGGTCGTCGCGAATCCGCCCAGCTTGAAGAGCGTCCTGTACGCGGTGTAGCTGCCGCCCGCGATGTCGATCTCCGCCAATCCCGATCCGTCCGTGCCGATCAGCTGACCAATCGCCTCGCGCCGCCGTTCCTGGCTGCGCACGGCGCCATACCACGTGAGCCCCAGGCCGAAGTGCTCTCCGAGGGCTTGCGAGTAGGTCAGCCCGCCCCAGAAATCGTTGAATCGCCCGGTGAAGGCCACGCCGCCCACCGCGTCTTCGAGATCGAGCTCGGGCGGAAGGTCCTCTCCTGACACAAGGAGCACTCCTGACAGATCCTGGGTTCCGCGGGCGCGGGTGAGCGCGGAGTACGCGAGGATGCCTCCTCCTCCGAGCAGCCCCTGCTTGATCGTTCCGGCGATCATGGAGGGGCGCAGCCCGGACTTCGCGTTGCCCAGGTTCACTCCCGCACCCCCGCCGCCTTCGAGTATCACCCCTGTGACCTCGAACACGTCCGCGCTCACGGCGAAGGCCACATCAGACGCCAGGGACAGGGCACCCGGGTTGTAGAACGTGGCGCTGACGTCGTCCACGCTTCCGATTACGGCCCCACCGAGCAGAGAAGATCGAGGTCCGTACTGCAGGGTCCAGTAGTGGGAGTCCTGGGCTACAGCGGAAGCGGCGATCGACAGCGAGCTGATGGCAGCGGCCAGGGTTGCCACGACGAGTGTACGGACACGCGGATTCACGCGGATCCTCCTTGCAGGCCCAAGAAGCGCAGAGCGGGTGGAGTCGAATCGGCAACATACCTCTCCGGGATCGTCGGCTCCACCGAGTTTCGCACCGCGTTCTGGTTCGGAGTCATGATCTCGACGTCGGCCTCGTTGAACTGGTCGAGCACGTTCTGCCGCAGGGCCGACCGGGTGCGTACCATGAGCCTGGGATCGTCGGTCCAGGCCAGCAACTGGTACTCCACCGCGAAGTCATTGAGGCTGGTCTGGAGGACCGTGGGCTCCGGCTCGTCCTGGATGTGGTCCGTGGCCCGGGCCGCGCTCCTCATGAGTTCGTGCACCTGCCGCCAGTCGACGTCGTACCCGATCCCTAAGGTTACCCGCAGTATCAGTCCTTCGGTGTTGGAAGCAGCCGAGTAGTTTACGACCCGGCCGCCCAGCGCGACGTTGTTGGGGACCGTGACCTCCTCGTTGTAGATGGTACGCACACGCGTCACGAACAGCCCTCTCGTGAGCACGTCACCCGTCGTCCCTCCGACCTGGATCCGGTCGCCGATCCGGAACGAGCGCGTGTAGGTGAGGATGACGCCTGAGATGACGTTGCTCACCGACGAACTGGCGCCGAAAGTGAACATGGCGCCCACGAACAGTGAGAAGCCCTTGAAGACGTCGCTACCGGCTCCCGGTAGGAACGGGTATATGAGCATGATCGTGCCCATGACCGCGACGATTTTCAGCAACCGCCCCGTCTGATCCGCCCACTCCGGGTCGAAGCCCGGAATGGTGATTTGTTCCTTGCCCACCGCATCCATGATGAAGCCCAGGAACTTCAAGAAATAGCGGACTCCGATGATGATCAGGACCATGGATACGAAGCGTGGAAGATAGGTGAGGAACGACAGCCCGACGTTGCGGGCCGGTCCAATCAACACCGGCATCACGTGACCGGCGAGTGGACGCGTGGCGGGAATGAAGCTCAGAACCAGCGGCACGTAGAAGTAGACGAGAGCGATCGTCAGAATGAAGCGCACGACGCGCATCCCGAGGACCGCAAGGTGCCGCACGCGCAGCGGCGTGATCAGGACCATCCCCTGCAGTTGAACGCCCTTTCGCGCCTCCCTCCAGGCGTCGAGCTTCGCCACTGCCCACCTGAATGTCCGGTTGAGGACCAGGAGGAAGAAGAACAGTACGGCGGTCGCGATGACCGCGTTGACCGTCCCCGCGAGCCAGTCGAGGAGCACCTCGCGTTGCTCCAGCGATCGCTCCGTGCGACCGGCCAGGTCAGCGAACCTGAAGCGCCAGATGAGGGTCACGGCCACGAGGCTGAGGAGGATTGCCAGGTACTTGGTCGTCTGGCGCCGCACCTTCTGGTAGCCCTGCAGCTTCTCGCCTCTGAGCGTGAACCGGAGGAGGAACCCGCGCAGCGCGAAAATCAGCAGCACGGCGACAATGGGCAGCAACAGGACGTCCACGACCCAGCGTACGGGCCCGGGCTCATTGATCCATTGCAACAGAGTGTCCATGGGGTGCCCCTTTCGTGCGGTCTTCGGAGAGTCGGTCGAGTCGGATTCCTTCAATCTCCGGAGAGCATGCTCACATCGACAAGTCGTCACGCTGGAAGAGAGCCCGCCCGAGCGGCGCGGCGGCATACGTTAGGCCAGGTCCAGAATCGTCCTGGAACGTGCACGAACGGTGTAGGACGACTGCTCAGGAGCTCCGTTGACGATTCGTTGAGTACCGACGACATGGGTTGGGGGAATATCGGCACGTCGACACTTGATTGACCATGGTACCTGACCATGATTAAATTTGTCTACATTGAAGAGATCGCCATCTCCAAGTTCAAGGCCACGTGCCTGGCCGTGATGGAGAGAGTACGACGGACGCGGCAACCGGTTCTGATCACGCGCTTCGGCGAGCCGGTGGCCGAGATCGTACCTCCATCTCCTCCTCCGCGGCCTGAGGGTTGGCTCGGGTGTATGGCGGACACAGCCGAAATCGTCGGCGACGTGGTGTCACCGGCCGGGGACGCCGAGGACTGGGAGGCGATGGCCCCGTGAGGCTTCTGCTCGACACGCACATCTGGCTCTGGAGCCTCTTGGAGCCGAGTCGCTTGACGAAACGAGTGGTCCGCGTCATGGAGCGGGAAGACACGGAGCTGTGGCTGTCGCCGATCAGCGTGTGGGAGCTGCTGACCCTGGTGGACAAGGGTCGCGTGCGTCTCGAATCACCCCCCGATGATTGGGTGAAGGGCGCTCTAAAGCGAGTTCCGTTCCATGAGGCGCCTGTGACGCACGAGGTCGCTCTCGAGACGAGGAACGTGCGGTTGTCTCACCGTGACCCGGCGGACCGGTTCCTCATCGCCACGGCACGCGTGTTCGACCTCAAGCTCGTGACGGCCGACGAGCGACTGATCGACCCGAAGGCGGTTTCGACCCTCGCCAATCACTGACCGAACAAGCACCGCCCGGCGGACCGGACGGTGCGTTCCCGCAATTCAGTTGCCCGCGTGCCTAGCCCTACTGCCGTTCCCTGCGCTTGATGATGAAGAGCCACAGGATCACCACGACCGCGAGGGCTATCACTGCCCACAGCGCGGGCGGGATTCCCGCGTACGGACCCTCTGCCTCCGCTGCGGCCGGCTCGTCCTCTAATGCTGTCGGCTCGTCTTCCACCGCGACGGGCTCCTCCGCTTCCTCAACTTCGACCGGGGCGAATGTCAGTTCGGTCATCGCCGGCATGTCGACGTCGGCCATCGCCAGTTCCCAGCGGCCTTCGGGCACGAAGATGTTCATCACCGTGCCTTCCTGGATCTCTTCGACCGGAGTCGGACTGCCGTTGACGATCGCCGTGAAGCCCTCGGGAGGAGTGACCGTCTTGAGGAGACCCCACGTCCCATCCGCGTGCTCATAGCGGATGGTCAGGGAGCTGATCCAGTTGTTGATCACTTTGGCGCGCAGGTGTACGTACCGAACGCCCTGATCCTCGACGACGTCCAGGCAGGCGTCCTGGACCTCGGGGTAGTTGGCGACGATCTCGGCGTCGTACTCGATGTCGGTGCAGTCGATCTCCTGCGCGACTAGCGGTACCGCCAGCAGCACAGCGAGCGCCGCGACCGTGAGCGTCGTCAGCGTCTTGGTCATTTGTCCTCCTTGGATACGGATTGAGTGGAACAAGATACACCTCTCGGTCCGCGTGTGACACGAAGCCTCAGTCGGCGTCCGCTTCCACCTCTGGCTGCACCGGCCACCCGCCACCTAGTGCCTTGTAGAGTTGGACAACCGAAGCCAGCTGGAGTTCAAGCGCCTCCGACGCCGAAAGTTCGGCGTTGAACTGGGATCGCTGCAAGTCCAGCACCTCCAGGTAGCTCGTCATGCCGCCCTCGTAACGGACCCACGACAGGTTTGCGGCGTTGATGGCTGATTCCACCTGCCGCTGCCGGGCCTCGTACTCGGCCTGGTACGTGTAGGTGGCCACCAGGGCGTCTTCCACCTCGCGGAAGGCGGTGAGAATCGTCTGCTCGTACTGATTCAACAGCTGCTCCGTGCGAGCGACCTCGATCTCCACCCGGCGCTGGTTCTTCCCCGCGTTGAAGATCGGTCCCAGCAGGCTCGCGCCGAGGCCGAGGAAGCCGGTGGCCAACCCACCGTCGGTCAGGTCTCCGCTCACGCCAGCCGTTCCGGTCAGGCTGAGGGACGGGAACTTGAGCGCCTCCGCTACGCCGATACGGGCCGTCTGGGCCGCCAGCTGACGTTCCGCCTGCAGGATGTCCGGCCGTCGCTGCACCAGTTCGGACGGTAGGCCAACCGGAATGTCCGGCGGGAACGTCTGCTCGCCGAGGGCGAGGCCGCGCTGGATCGCCTCGGGCGTGTGTCCGAGCAGTACGCTGATCGCGTTCTCGGTCTGGGCGCGCAGCCGCTTGAACGTCTGCACCGACGCTTGTGCCTGGAATAGCTGAATCTCGGCCTGGTTGACGTCCACCTCGGAGATCACACCGGCGTCAAACCGAACCTGCATGATCTCGAGAGACTCCTGCCTTGCCTGCTCCGTTCGCTCCGAGATGTCGAGCCGGTTGTCGAGGTCGCGAAGCTGCAGGTAGAGGCTCGCCACGTCGGCGACCAGGGTGATAGTCACGACGCGGTACGCCTCTTCCGTGGCCAGTAGCTCCTGGAGGGCCGCCTCGTTGGAGCGCCGGATCCTGCCCCACAGGTCCACTTCGTAGAACACATCGGCTGCGAGGAACACGTCGCGCGTGGGCACGTTGTCCCCCTCGTCCGTGCGAGCCTCGACGAGGTTGGCGCCCGCCGCCAGGTCCACGCGCGGGTACAGGTCAGCCTTCGTGAACCCCGCCCGTGCACGGGCCTCGGAGATGCGCGCCAGGGCCACCCGGAGGTCAAGGTTCTCATCGAGGGCGACCTGGATCAGATCCTGGAGGACCGGGTCCTGGAACAGGTCCCACCACGCCACGTTCGCGATCGACTCTCCCGATGGCGCCGTCTCGCGATACGTCTCGGGCTGCGGGACAGGGGGCTGCACGTAATCGGGGCCCAGCTTGCATCCGCCAAGGACGAGGGCCGCCAGGACTGCGGCGGACCGGAGGTCACCTGGTACCAGGAGCTTCAGCTCGAGCTTCATGCCTTCACCCGCTTGCGTTGGAGATACTCGAGGAATCCGAAGGCCACCGCGACGTACACGACGGCCAGTATTATCTGCACGATGCGTGCATAGAAATTCGAAGCTGCGTCCGCTCCGGTGGCGGTCACGCTCATTCCCACCAGGAGCATCACGGCGTTGAACGCCGTCTTGATCTGCGGGGCGATCGGCCGGGTCGAGAAGATCACATCTCCGAAGGTGAGGCCGACCACCAACGTGAGCAGGAGGAACATGCTGATCGTTGGGTATACGGTGAGGAGGTTGTAGAACACGATCGCGACGAAACCTCCGATCAGGTTGCCGCTGATCATGCCCTTCCCCTGCTTCCAGCCCACCGCGAAGCTCGGCGAGAGGGACAGCAGCGCGACGTACACGAGGATGACGGCGTCCGAGTAGAGAGCGAGGTAGAAGAACACCACCACAACGGGGAATACGACGGTCACGCTACGCCTGGCATACGCCGCGCGCGCGGCCGGAGGCGGCACCTGTTTCTTGGGCTGCGCGTCGAATCCCCCCGCGGGCGCTTGTCCCTTCGCCGGAGGATCAGGGAGCAGTCCGAAGCTGAGCCAGATCACCGTGATGGCGATCACCGCCCCCTTCACGAGTCCCAGCGCCACTCCAACGGACAGGCCGATGGACGCCATACCCACGAGCGGAATGATGAGGGAAGCAATAAGAAGCCAGACCATGCGCAGCGGAGCCGCGCCGCCCGCGAGAGCATAGAAGATCCGGTACAGAACGAGGAATTCCACCAGCAGGAACATCACCCGGTACTGGAGGAAGTAGCGAGTGAGGATCACGCCCAGCAGTGCCGCCAGTGCCACAGGAACCACGAACGCGAGACCGGCACGGAGCGTCGGCCGCGGAGCTGGCGACGCGAGCAGCATCGCGATGAGAATCGGTACGAGGAACGGGAGGTCGAACCCGATCAGGTAGGCGAACCCCGAGCCCAGGGTCGTTCCGAGCGCGAATCGTACAATACGGCGAGTACGCGCGTCGGCGAGCCCGCTCGCGAGTGCTCCAGGAGCGAGGGCGGCGCCCTCAGCGGACATACGACAGGAGCGTCGTGAACCGGATTCGGACTCTGCCGACGAAGTTGAGCAGACGATTGGAGCCGGCGTACACGATCACGCTTGCCTGCCCGCCTGCGCGCAGAAAACCGCGCGCCTCATCGCCCTCGAAACGGATGATGACCGGGAACCGTTGTGGGTCCCGAAGCCATCCCTGGGCACTCTCCGCTGTCGGAAGCCCCCCTCTCGCGCCCTCTCCCGTGTCCACGCCGGAGCTCACGCTGGCCACGTGACCCCGGAAGACCCGGCCCGGCGCCACGTCGAGCGCCACTTCGGCCGGATCTCCGATCTCGATCCGTCCCAGGTTGTTCTCGCGCATGTCCGCGCGCACCCATACGTCCTGCGCCGAGATGAAGGTGGCCAGTGGCTGGCCCGCCACCGCGTAGTGCCCCTCCGCCAGCTGCAGGTCTCCCACCAACCCCAGTCCCGGGGCGTGGATCTGCGTTTGCTCGAGGTTGAACTCCGCTTGCGAAAGCGCCGCCACCGCAGCCCGGATGGCCGGGTTATCGTCTCCTTCGACACCCAGCGTCTCCCTCGCCCGGTCGAGCTCCGCCTCGGCGCTGAGGACTCCCGCCTCGGCCTGCGCGAGTTGAGTAGTGGCCCGGTCCCGGTCCGCCTGCGACAGGGCGCCGGGATTCTGTGCCGCTATTGCCTCCACCCGGTTGAAGTACCTCTGGGCCCGGTCCAGCTGGGCCAACTCGACCCCGACCCGACCGGCGGCCGACTCGATCGCCGCGGTCTGCGCTCTCACCTGCTGGCCCGCCAGCTCCAGCTGAGCTCGTGCGGAATTCACCGCGAGCTCGTAGGGAAGGGGATCGATCTCGAGGAGAAGATCGCCCTCCTCTACCACCTGGTTGAGGACGATCGGCACATCCGTGACGTATCCGGAGACCTGCGGGGTGATCGGGACCACGTATCCGTCCACCTTGCCCAGGTCCGTGTACGGGGTAGCGCGGTCCGCCACAATGTGCCACGCGAACAGTACGACCACGATCGCGAGCACGATCAATTTGATCCGACGTGCCGGGTCCATTGCCTTCAGCCGGGAGGCGGGGAGTGGTGCCGGGGTCGGCTGAACCTCGACCTCCTCGACGTCCTTGTGATCGTCCGTCACGCGTCACCGTCCGCCGGCGCCGCCACGCCGGCCGTGGAGAACATGCCGAGGTCGGCATCATCGGTTATCCAGGCCATCATCAACTGGTAGGCGAGGGCGAGGACCACGGCGCCCACAAACAGTCCGATGATCCCGGACATGATCATGCCGCCGATCGCGCCGAGCAGGATCACCAGCATCGGCACATCCACTCCTCGGCCGAGGAGCAGGGGCTTCAGGAACGAGTCACTGACACTGACGAAGAGACCATAAATGAGGAAGATCACCGCGGCCGTCGTGCTCTGCGTTGCGAACGCCCACACCATGACCGGTCCGAGGATGAGGATCGGCGGGAGCTGCATGACTGCCAGGATCATCACGAGCAGGGCCCATACCATCGCCCCCGGGACTCCTATCAGGAGCAACCCGATCGCGGACAGGGCAGCCTGGATCACGGCGATCCCGAGCACGCCCTGGAACACGCTTCGTATGGTCGCTACCGACAGGCGCACGAAGTCCGCGCCCTGCGGTCCCGCCAGCCGTGTGGCGAATTTGACGGAGAAGTCCTTGCCCTTGGCCCCCGTGGACAGCAACACACCCGCGATCAGGATCGATACGAGGAACTGGAGCACCGTGCCCGCCAGCCCGGCCAGGGCGGAGAGGGCCCACTTGCCGGCCGACGCCAGTTCGGGCTGTTTGCGCTCCAGCGTGGTCTCGAGGTCGCGTGAGGCCGCGTCCCAGAAGGCGTAGGTTCGCTCACCGATCAGCGGCCAGTCGCGCACGCCCTCGGCCGGGGGAGGAACGCGCAGGGTCCCCGCCTCTGCTTTGGCCGCTACCTCGCGCGCTTCCTCGATCGTGGCCCCGAAGAACTTCCAGGTGGGCACGAGGAGCACGGCAAGCAGTGCCAGCGTGATCATGAACGACGCGAGCTTCCCGCGCCCTCCAAGCCGCTTTGCCAGGCCCGCGTAGAGAGGATAGATCGCGACGGCCAGGACGATGGCCCACAGGACGACGCTGACGAACGGCCGGATGATCTGGAGGGCCCACATCACGATCAGAAACAGCACTCCGATCCGGATTGCGGCTTCGACGGCCCGCTTCACGAATCTCGCGTCTTCGGTCGCCGGCATAGCATCGCTCATGGTGTGACTCCCTGGTTGGGTCTGCCGGCCCGAAGTCCGGCCTCATCTGCTCTCTTGAATTCGATCCGCACAACATACGATGCCTATCCGGATGCGGCGCAATCGTCGTCTGTCAGTCGTCGTCGGGCTTCGTGGTGGTCGACCAGTTGAAGTTGTACTCGCCGGAGAAACTGGCGGCGGTCGCATTTGTCCTTCGCGCCGCTCTCGATGTGACGATACGCCCGCACCAACTCGACTCCACCTTCTTTCCCTCATGGATCACTTGCTGACACCTGCGAGTGCAAGCCTGAAGAGTGACACAATACTAGGAAGGTGAAGCAGATCGAAGAGACGCAGTTGAGTGCTGGGTGATAGAGGAACCGAAGGTATGCATCACGAGGCCTTCGTCCGAACCGTTCGCGGAGGCCGAGATCGGTTGACGATCGAATGTTAGCATATTAGCATGCTCATATGAGTCACAGGCTACAGGTATTGATACCAGAGGAACTTGACGCACGGATTCGGAAGGCGGTGAGCCGGGAGCGCGTCTCGAAAGGCGAGTGGGTGCGTCGGGCCATCCAGGCGGCTCTGCTCCACGGAACGGACGTGGGGCGCGGAACGGACCCGCTCAGCAGACTCGCCTCGCTCGACGCCCCCACCGGCGACATCGATCAGATGCTGGAAGAGATCGAGGCGGGACGCTCGTGAAGGTGTTCATCGACTCGAACATCCCGATGTACGTGGCGGGCGCCGATCACTCGAACCGGGATCCGGCGAGGCGATTCCTCGAGCGAGTGAGATCGGGCGACGTCGAAGGATGTACGAGCACGGAAGTGCTGCAGGAGATCCTGTACCGCTACTCGGCCATCGGGAGGCGAAGCCTGGGCGCCGAGGTGTACGACCTTTTCGTGCAGCTGTGCCCCGTCGTGTTCGACGTCACTCTCGCCGACACGGACGGGGCACGGCAGTTGCTGCTCGACTACCCTGGGCTGTCCGCACGCGACTGTGTGCACGCGGGCCTGATGCAGAGCCACGAGCTGGCTGTCATCGCGTCCTTCGACACCGGGTTCGACCGGGTCGCCGGAATCCGGCGGGTGAAGCTACAGGATCTACCCTAGAACGCTCCTGCCCCGAACTCGATCACGTAGGTCAGCCTGTCGATGTTCGCGAATCCGTAGTTCTTGATCCCGAACCGGACGCCCCAGAACGGGGTCGCCCACCGCAGCCATTTGATCGCCTCCACGTTCGCCCGGAACTTGACGCCCGTCTCGAGCACGAAGTCGGTTCGCGTCTCGGTTACGTCAGGATTCTCGACCGTAGGCTCCCTGTCCCACTCGGCACCTGCGGCGAAGTACGTGTCGAACCAGCGTGAGGCCGAGTTGGCGTACATCATCTGCCAGCCGAAGTCGCGCAGTCTCTCGTCCTTGAGATACATGCGCCACACGATAAAGCCGCCGCTGAGTTTCACCTCCATGTTCTTCACGATGAACAGCGGAAACACCCACGAGAATCCGAGATCGCCGTCATACATGAGCGAGATGGCGAGGGACTTGTGGATCGTCCCCGTCTCTGCCCAATCCAGGAAGCCCTGCAAGTCGCTCTTCTCGGTCTCCTCCGGCCAGTCCACCACTTCCTTGGACTTCATGAATCTGTGCAGGTGAGCGTCGTACGCTCCCAACTCGGAGGGCGGCAGCGGCCGCAGCTCGTACACCGCGTTGTCGGTCTCCCAGTTCGCCGCACCCCGTTTGCGGGAGAGCTTCTCGCGCAGCGGGCTGTCGGCGGGGAGTGGGGGAAAGATTCGGTGTTCCGGGTACCTGACCTTGGTCATCCACGCCTGGTAGCCTCCGGACACCAGTCCGCCGGAAGAGATCACGTCGCGCGTTCCCCAGGCATCGTTCACCCGGACGTTCACGTCGTAGGTGGGCGTGAAGTAACCATCCCCGTTCTTGTCCGTGCCGATGGCGTGCTTGCCCTCCTCGACCAGGAGAGTGAATGGCATCTTGGTCTCGGCGTCCACCTCGCTGATGTTCCAGAACCACTCGATGCCGTGCGCCTTGCCCACCACCCGCGTGACCACCAGCACGAAGTTCTGTTCATCGCACCGGGCGTCGCTCAGCTCGTCCAGGAGCCCCAGTCCACCGGTCCGCAGGACGGCGATCTTGAGTTCCGCAGCTTCCAGGTCGTGCTGGTGCGCGCCGAGCCCCGTCTCCGATGGGTAATACGCGAAGTAGCCGAGACGGACGAGCCCGATGCCTTTGAGATCGAGCACGGACTGTCCCTTGTCGTCCGGATCGAGCGTGAATTCCTGCCCGGGGTAGTCCTTAACAGTGACCATCTCATCCAACTGGTAGTAGACTACGGGCGCCGACGCGCTGTCCTCGAAAGGGAGGTTGGAGGGCATCCTGATGTCCCTGCCCTCGGCGCCCCTGAGGAGCGGCTCGTCAGGGGAGAACCAGTAGATCGGGGCCGCCAACGCGGCGAGACGTTGGACCGTCATCTCGGTCTCCGTACCCCACCAGACGATGCCCGGGATGTTGCTGAAGTTGCACTGCCCGGCGTATAGCGTGGGGTCGATGGGCTCCGCCAGCTGGGCCTGGGCTGGCGCCGCGAGCACGCCTCCGAACACCAGGAGCGCGAGGCAGCTGATGAGCTTGCGAAGATGTCTCGTACGGAACGTCCCATGCTCTGTCATTGGATCCAGTCCTTGCTTGTATGGTACCGTCGCTCCCAGTCGCTACTCCGGTCTCTGATTCCACTTATCCGGGCCAACAACTTACGGATGAACACGTCCTGAGGCGACGGAATCGCCCCATGGGGTGCAGGACGTGCGTGGGAAGGCCCTGAATAGAAGCCGGCCGAGAGCCTCTGAGAGACCCCGGCCCGTAGTGATCTGTGGAAGAGGAGGAGCGGCCCGCCGTCTGGCTCTACTCCGTCCGCAAGGCGTCCAGCGGATCGATCCGCGTTGCCCTTACCGCCGGCAACCAGGACGCGGCCAGCGCCACGACGATCAGCACGGCCGACAGGGCCGCGAACGTCAGCGGATCGGTGGCGCTCACCCCGAAGAGCAGGTTTGACAGGACGCGCGACAGAGCGACCGCCGAGACCAGGCCCACCACAATGCTGGTCAGGATCAGTTTGAGACCGCGTGCGACCACCAGGTTCTGGATGCGACTCGGACCTTCCCCGAGAGCCATCCGGATCCCGATCTCCTTGGTCCGCTGGCTCACGGAGTAGGCGATCACGCCGTAGATCCCCACCGCCGTCAGGGCCAGGGCCATGAGCGCGAACAGGCCCATGATGAACAGGCTGAAACGGGACTGCGCCATCCCGTCGCGCACGTACGCCTCCATCGGCAGGACATCGTTGACCGGGAGGTCGGGGTCGAGCGCTTCGATCTGATCGATGATCATGTTCGAGATGCTGGCTGGATCGACACTCGAGCGAACAGCGATGCTCGCCTCGAACGGAGCGAACTGGGTCATGGGAAAGTAGAACTGTGCTCGGACGTCGCGCGTGAGATCATGCATCCGCACGTGCTCCACCACCGCGATCACCTCGGCGTACGGGTTGTTGTCGTCGTCTCCGTTCGGTTGGATCTGGAGCTGTCTTCCGACCGCTTCCTCTCCGGGCCACGCGAGCTCCGCCAGAGTCTCGTCAATGATGATCGCGGGCGAGCTGTCCGGACCTCCGTCGGAGTAGCCGAATGAGCGGCCGGCCAGGAGCCGCGTTCCGACCGCGTCGAAGTACTCGGGGCTCACCCCGCGAACGTCGGCCGTAGCGCTTTCCCAGTTCGTTGCCGTTTCCTCGTCATACGCGAACGGGAGCAGCGGACCAGTACCCGTCAGCGGCAGCTTCGAAGTGATGCCGACCTGCTCGACCCCGGGAAGTCCGATGAGTGCTTCCCTGACCTCCTGGAAGAAAGCCGAGCGCTCCCTGGCATCCGCGTATTCCGCGCGCGGCAGTGTGAGCGCGAAGGTCATCACGTTCTCGGGCTCGAACCCCGGCCGGACCTCCTGCAGCGCCAGGAAGCTGCGCATCATGAGACCGGTCCCGATGAGGAGCACCAGGGACAGGGCCACTTCTGCGACGATCAGAAAACTCCGCAGGCGCAGCTGCCCACGTGATGCGGTCATCTTGCTGCCCACGCGCAAGCTGTCGAACAGATGGGGCCTCGAGGCTTGGATCGCGGGATAGAGGCCGAACAGGATCGCGGTAACGAGCACCACCACGCCGGCGAAAGCCAGGACCGTGGGATCCACCACTACCGAATCCAGCCGCGGCAGGTTGGCCGGGCTAAGCAGGCGCAACAGGGCGATGCCCCACATCGTGAGCCCCACCCCCAGCACACCGCCAAGCGTAGCGAGGGCCACGCTCTCTGTCAGGAGCTGCCTGACCACCCGGCCCGGCGTCGCCCCGACGGAGGCACGGAGCGCAAACTCTCGCTCCCGGGACATGCCGCGCGCAAGAATGAGGTGACCCACGTTGGCGCACGCGATCAGGAGAACGAATCCCACGGCGCCGAGAAGGATCATGAGCCCGCGACGCGAGTGCTTTACGATGTCGTCCTGTAGCGGGATCACTCGGATCCGCATGTCGGACGCCTCGTGCACAGGGTACTCGGCCCGGAGCTCACGCTGGATGCGGCTCATCTCGTCCTGCGCCTGCTCAATCGTCACGCCGGACTTCAGACGCCCGAACACTGTGAACGAGGTGAAGTTGCGAGGGGGCAGGTTGTCCCAATTCATCCGCAGAGGCTTGTACATCTCGGAGTCCCTGAACAGGAACGCCTCCGCGGGTAGGTGCATCCGGAATTCAGGCGGCAGGACCCCGACGATTGTGATTCCCACGCCGTCCATCGTCACCGTGCTGCCGACGATCGACGGGTCCGACCCGAACCGCCGACTCCACAGCCGGTGCGTGATCACGGCGACTTCCGCACCGCCGATCAGCTCGTCCTCCTCGTCGAAGTACTTGCCCAGGGCGGGCTTGACTCCGAGCAACGGGAAGAAGTTCGCGGTTACAACGGACACGTCGACCTGCTCGGGTTTCCCGTCTCCCGTGAGGATTCCGGCGCCCGTCCGGAACGTCCCTCCCGAGGCTGCTGCGAAGTCCTCGAACAGCGTAGTTCTCTGCTGATAGTCCCGGAAGTCGCCCGGATGCACCGCGGGCAGAGACTGGTTCCCGACTCCGAGGTCCACCCAGATGTTCACCAGGCGGTCCGGCTGCTCGTACGGCAGCGGCTTCAGCAGCACACCGTTCACGACGCTGAACATGGTCGTGTTGGCGCCGATGCCGAGACCGAGCGTGAGTACCGCGACGAACGTGAATCCGGGAGCCTTGCGAAGACTTCGGAATGCGTATCGAATGTCCTGAATCAGAGCCTGCACCGCGCCTCCCACACACAATGAGAGAGCTGTCGCTCCCCGTCCCTGTTGGCTCACGGGTCTCGCCTGGTTCGAACCCGTAGTAAACATAGTAACTAAAGCAACGTTCGTACCGAACCCCGCATTGTCAGCTAACTGTCTACGAAAATTACAGGTAGAGGATTCGCAAGAAGCGAGTCGAGGTGGCGTTGGTGTGCGGTTCCGGGACTCGGACGGCCGAAACCGATCAGTGAGGAGCCTCTATCCCAGCCACACGATGAGCGAGTACACGGCGAACACGAGCGGGTAGAGCACACGCCCGGCCCGGTCGATCTTCTTCACGATGGCTTCCTGCTCGCGGCTCACCAGATACGACGTACCCGCCATGGCGAACAGCGTCAGCACCAGCAGCACCGTCGCGCCCAGCATGAACCAGTCGAGACGGGTCAGGTACGAGAGCCGCGGGACGTGGTTCGCCAGCATGAACCGGTAGGCGATGAGAGTCAGCATGGTCGTGACGACCACCCCGACCCGCGTCGGCACCACGGTTGGCGCGATCCAGAACACCGCATAGGCCATCATCACGATCGCCACGAGCGGGATGAGAACCTGGATTATGTAGTAGGTGACGCGGCGACTGCCCGGGACGGTCAGCTTGATGCCGGGGTTCGAGGGCGCACCCGGCGCCACCTGGAATGCCTCCATCGTGAGACTGGCCTGTCCGATCTTCCAGTCGCTGATCGAGAGCTCCCCGGCGCGGAGGGCTACGATGGACTCATCCGGGACGAGGGTGACGTTGGCCCCGGCCCGTGTGGGTGCCACCAGCCAGATGAAGAACTCCTGCCGGTCCCTCGGGAACTCCCGCAGGTTCATCGAGACGGAGAACAATCCCGTGTACCGCTGAAGGTACGTGACCGTGCCGTCGGGCCGGACCATCACCTCGTCAGGCAGCGACTCGTTGACCGCACGGCGGTTATAGATGAGGAGCGTCGGGTGCCACACTTCGTCCAGGTCTAAGGTCCGAAGCCCTTTCGAACCGTCGGCGAGATCCGGATCCTGCCACGTCGCCAGGACGAAGACGTCCGCAGCGAACGCCTGCTCGGCGCCTCGGACCTCCGTCAGATCTGTCATGAGCAGGCCGACCTTCACCTCGCGCGGCGCGTCGGCCGGCTGCTGTGCCGCGGCCGGTGTGGCGATCACGACGCCGGCCGCCAGTAGGGTGATGAGGACGTGGACTACTCGGGCAAGAATGCGGTATCCGGGCACAGGCTCTCTCTCGTCAGGTCGCCGTTTGCATGGGCGCCAACGTAGCGAGCCGAGGCACCGGCAGCCAGATTCGACGGTCGGCGAGACAAGCCGCGCGTGACTCCTCGACAGCCCGGGCCCCCGGGGTGAGATTCGACAGAACGACCCAGGTCCACGATCCGATAAGGCAGGTTGAAACGAACGGTGGAAGAAGAGCCCGATAGCCCGGAAACAGCGCCCGACGGCGAGCCTCCCGCGCCCGACGGCGAGCATCCCGCGCCTGAGGCCGAGCCTCCCGCGCCCGAGGCCCCGGCGGACGAACCGATTCCCGCCGAACCAGATTCTCCGTGGCCGCGCCGCCTTCGGGTGGCGGGCATCATCGTCGGCGTCACGCTCGTCCTGTGGCTGCTCCTCGTGTGGATCACGTGGCCGGATGTCGGAGCGCTCCGCACGGAGAACCCGGAAACGACGGCGTTCATCGAGATGTACCGGGATTCGCAGCGGAAAGCGGGGCGGAGCGATGAGGTGGCGTGGTCGCCGGTGCCGTACGCCCGGATTTCGCCAAACCTGAAGCGGGCCGTGGTGGCGAGCGAGGATAGCGAGTTCTTCTTCCACGACGGGTTTTCCTCACACGAGATGAAGGAAGCCCTGAAGAAGGCGATCCGCGAGCGGGAGGCGCCTCGCGGTGCCTCCACCATCACACAACAGGTCGCGAAAAACCTGTGGCTTTCCCCGAGGCGCAGCCTCACTCGCAAGCTCCGGGAAGCGATCCTCACGAAGCAGCTCGAAAAAGAGCTGTCCAAGGCGCGCATCCTCGAGCTCCATCTCAACATCGCCGAGTTCGGGCCCGGCATCTACGGGGCAGAGGCCGCCGCGCGTCACTACTTCGGACTTCCGGCGTCCGGCCTCTCGCCGAGGCAGGGAGCCATGCTGGCCGCCGGACTACCCCGGCCGAAACGGTGGAATCCCTCCAGCAATAGCGAGTACTACCGGTCGCGCGTGGATCGGATCCTGGATATCGAGAGACGACTCGAGTACCTGGACCGGTACGTCGGTCCGGAGCAGCCAGGGTCGCTGAACGTACAGCCTCCCGAGGTGCCGTCCCCCCTTCCGTGAACCAATCCAGTCCCTCGTGCGTTATCTCCTGTCAGACAGAGGCGAAGACTCGAGGCTGAGGAGTGTCGTACCCGATGAGGTTGACCTGTGAGCGCACCAGGGAAGTGCTGTGGCCACTGGATCGGCCCCGCAATCACCTGCTCGAGGAAGAGGCAGCACGGAGCCACCTGACGCGGTGCGACGAGTGCCGCGCTTTCTTCCTGCGCGATGCCGAGCTCGCGCAGCTCCTGCGGCGCGTGAGTGAGGGAATCGCGGTGGCTTCCACACCGGGGCTACGGATGGCCGTGGCCGAGGCCCTGGCATCGCAGCGCTGGCTGGACGCCGTGCGCGACGTCGAGGAGTCATCGGCAGGTCCCCCAGCCGACCTCGTAGATCTCGCGCCAGAGACGAGTCGCCCACGGCCCCGGGGCTGGCGATCCGCGCTGGCGGCTGCGGCTGCCGCCATCCTGCTGCTTGGGGGTGGACACGTGCTCTCCGACCGGTACGACACCGGTTCCTACACGGACCGGTTCGCCGCGGATTACGTTCGGACCGCCGCGGTCGACTTCGAGCAATCAGGGCTGGACGTAAGGCAGATCGGGCAGTTCTACGAGCGCGAGATGGGCCGAGTCATCGTCCCGGTCGTCCTGCACGAGGCGCCCGTCACTCGGGCGACCGTGTGTGACCTGAGGGGCGACCTGGGCTCCATGATCGAATACGACCTCGAGGGCACGCGTCTCGTCCACTACCGGGTACCGCTCGAGGATGGCGGTCAGAGGATGGAGCAGAACGGTGTCACGGTGGATTCGAGGAGAGGGGTGCAGGTGGTGCACTGGGCCGACGGCGACTTCGAACACGCCCTGGTCTCGGAGGCGCCGGCCGACTACCTGAAATGGTTGGCCGAGAAGCGCTTCTCGGGTCCGGTCGCGGTGACGAACTACGGATCGCCGGCCTCCCGATCCTGGGTGCGGCGAGCGAACTGACGGACTGTCTGCTCCTTCCAAACAGACCATCCCCGGCCGAGTGACATTCCATCCCGGCCCGATTTCACTTACTAATGGAAACGCGGCCCGTCCGTACATGACTGACCTCTGAGGCGACTCGGACGGAACCCATGGCCAAACATGTTCCAGCCGAAGTGGCAGCACTGCTCGACGCTTCCGACGCGGATTCGGCCGAGGCGGGTTGGTCCGCCTTCCTCAAGCGATACAACGGTCTCCTGCTCGCGACGGCCCGCCAGTTCGGTCAAGGCCACGACGCCGCGATGGACAGGTACAGCTTCATTCTCGAGGAGCTCAGGAGAAACGATTTCGGCCGTCTCAGGTCCTATGCCGTGGATAACCGGAGTCGGTTCTCGACGTGGCTCGTCGTCGTCGCGCGTCGTCTGTGCTTCGACTACGGGAGGAAGCAGTACGGCCGGATCCGGAGTGCCAATCCGTCCACTGAGGCGCGAAGTGCCCTGGAAGCTCGGCGGCTTCTATCCGATCTGACCGTCGAGGGGCTGGACGACGAGACCATGGCCAGCAGCAACGCGGAGGATGCAGAGCTCTGGGTCCGCCGCCGCGAACAACGGGTCGCCCTGAGCGAAGTCCTGAGCTCGGTCTCACGCCGGGATCGCCTGCTGCTGAAGCTCCGGTTCGACGACGACCGATCCGTGCGCGACATCGCCCGGCTGATGCGGTATCCCTCCGTGTTTCACGTTTACCGGAGGCTCGGGCGACTGCTGGCGGAGATGCGGGAGGGGCTCACGGAGAAGGGCTTCGAGAGTCCCCTGCCGTGACCGCGAAGCCGAAGTCCGGGCGGGATCGACGACTCTCCGTCGGAGGGGCGCAAACCGCCGGCCTGGTGGCCGTTACACCAAGGGTGGAACCGGTCGGTTCCCGGATGCGGCACTCCAGAGCGACCCGATGGATGATCCGAGGTGACGATGGCGGCCCACGTACCGAGTGAGTTGATCGCGGCATACATCGACGGCGCTCTCGAGGACCACGAGGTATGCGAGGTGGAGGATCACCTCTCGTTATGCGCTTCCTGCCGCATGGAAGCTGGAGACGTCGAGCGCTTCATCAGGCGACGTCGCACGGGCCAGCGCTGGAAAATCGCGGCCCCGGCCGCTGCGGCGGTGCTTGCCGGAATCATCTTTCTGGGGCCGGGCGCGTTCGAGTCCGGCGGCCCCCCGTCGTCCAATCTTCGCAGCATCCAGGACGCCGCGGAGCGTGAAGCGGTGCTGTCGGTGGACGTGGTCGCACCGCGCGAGGATGAGCCCGTCCCTGCGGACGCCTTCACGTTCGTATGGAGGTCGTTGGCCGCGGGAAGCGCGTACCGTCTCACGATGACGGACGAGAGTGGCCGGCCGTTGTGGTCAGCCGAGACGTCCGATACGACGGCGACGCCGGAAGCGGATGTCGAACTCGATCCAGACCGGGCCTATCTGTGGTACGTGGATGCCCTGCTGCCGGACGGTCGTGAGGCCACATCCGGCGTGCACATTCTGACTACCCGGCCCGCCTCACCGTGAAGTCGACCTCGTGGCTTCCGCTGATCGCGTTGTTCGCGTGCCTGGGGCTCACCGGGTGCGACGGCGACAAACGTCCCCAATCTCATGGGAACGCGAAGACGGCGGGCATCGGGTCGGCGCTCCGGTCGTCATCCGAGGCGATCGACGCCGAATCCCTGGACTCGCTGATCACGGTGGCAAAGGGCGTATACGTGTCGGGCGAGTTCGTCCGGGCCGCCGAGCTATTTGAGCAAGTTCTGGCGTTGGCCCGGGAGCGTGACGATCGAGTCCTGGAAGCCGACGTCCTGACCGAACTGGGCTTGGCCACGTGGAGGCTGGGCGACTATTCGGAGGCCCGCCGGCGAGGTGAAGCCGCCCTCGCGATCAAGCTGGAGCTGGGACTCTCCGCCGAACTGTTCCGATCCTACAACGCCCTCGGTCTGGTGGCGTATTACCAGTCCAGGTACCCCGACGCCGAGAATCTGTACTCGGAAGCTGAGCGCGCCGCCGAAGCGGTCGGCGACTCCGCGAGCGTAGCGAAGGCATGGATCAATCGGGCGTCGATCCTCATGGACCTGGGAGACTACGCCCGCGCTGAGGAACTCCTCGTCGACGCTCACGCTCTATCGACGAGGCTCGGCGACGTCCGCAGTGCGGGGCGAGCCCTCAACAACCTGGGCAAATGGCACGTGGACGTCGGAGACCCTGTGGTGGCCATCGAGGTGCTCCACGACGCGCGCGCCCTCAACCAGCTGACCGGTGATCAAGTTGGCGAGATCAACGCGCTGGGTCAGCTGGGCCTGCAGCACGCGCGAATCGGCTCCCTGGGCAGCGCCATCGCCTACCTGGACAGCGCGCAGGCCCGCGCCCGGGAGCTCGGGCTGCGCCAGGAAGAGGCGAGCAACCTCGAGATCCTCTCAGACATCTGGGCATCCGCAGGCGACTACCGCCGGGCGTTGGCCCTCCTGGCGCAAGCTGAGGAAATCCACCGAACCCAGGACGCCGCGCTCGAAGTGGGGGCCAACCTTCGCCGGGCGGCAGAGATCCAGAGCATTCTCGGCAATCCGGAACTCGGAATCCGTCTGGCGTCGGACGCGCTCCGCATCCACCGGGACGTGGGCGCGCCCTTCGAGGAACTGGATGACCTCCTGGTTCTGGCCGAGATGGCCCATGCCGATGGCCGGGTGGCCGCATCCATGGGGCACGTCGAGGCGGCGACGCGACTCGCCGCCGAGATCGACACCCGAACGGCGCGCGTCGCCGTGGCCCTCACGGCGGCCCGGATCGCGGACCGCGAATCGGATTCCGAGGGCGTACTGCGAGTCATCGGAGCGCACGCCGAGGATCTCTACATCGACGACGCCTATCAATGGGAAGCGCATGCCCTGGCTGCCCGCGCATACGTGCTTCAGGGCCGGACCGATTCTGCGATCGCGGCAGGCCTGCGCGCGGTGGAGGCTGTCGAGAGAGTCCGACGCCAGTTGGGCTCGGGCAGCCTGCGCACGTC